>Ga0181516_10000024_pt1 | contig 157221 bp, 138 predicted proteins | sample PEATcosm2014_Bin_25_FD_121104 | JGI IMG/M metagenome (GOLD analysis project Ga0181516, IMG submission 121104) | Peatland microbial communities from MTU Mesocosm Facility, Houghton, MI, USA - PEATcosm2014_Bin01_10_metaG | ecosystem: Environmental > Terrestrial > Soil > Wetlands > Peat | place...
ACGTGAGTTCCCGCCGCAGGAAGCGCGGCGTGATCTTCTGTGGGCGTCCGTCGTGAATCGGGCGTTCCTTCTTGGATTGTTGCTCACCGCTAGCGGTTGCCTTCGTCGGCCTCCGGTGACCTACTTCGACTTCACGGCACACACTGATGTTCCCGAGGGAGTGGGTCCAGGGTTGAACGATGCCCGGGGGCAACCCATCTTGGAATGGGGAATCTTTTCCGGGTCCAGCATCGTGATCGCCTACGACCAGAAGATTCCTGACACGGTCTACATCTCCTGGGCAGAAGGTGTCCAAAGACTACCGTCAATTGCTTGACTTCCGATCCCTTCTCCCACCCATCGATCCGACGCGACAGAAATACCTCGCCCAGTTCTGGTTCCATCCGGGCGGCAAGGTCGACGTGAAGGTCGACACCGTGCCCATCGGAGACTGCAAGGACACTGAAGGGTTCGATGGGACCAGCATCCCTCAATACGGCCCGTGCTCGGTGACCGGAAAGTGGTGAGGGTGCGCACGTCCGAGGACGTGATCTCCCGCACACGGGAGGGTCCGCGAAGCATCTGACCTCCGATCTATTCTTGCCTGGGTGGTCCCCCGCCGCCGGCGACCTTCGCAGGCAAGTCTCTCACGGTGGTGCCCCCTCCAGCGCGGAGTCCCGTTCACTATTCCGGACGGTTCGAGTGAACACAACGTGCGAAATCCGCAGGGCCGTTGGGGAGCCTCGGGGTAACTTCAAGTCATGACATCCTTCTGCCACGGAATGTTGCCAAAGGATGTCGCCACGGCTCTTGCCGTCTGCATCGGCTTTTTGGGCTCCTTCGTTTCGGTCGCTTCGCTGAAGCTGGTCGTTCCGAGGGTCGCTCTTCCTCCGCCCAAAACTCCAGGAGAAACGCAGTGAACATTTCCCCGACCGCCCTAGGGCGTTCCCTACCGCCGCGAGCGACGATGGCCCTGCCCCTCGCCCTTTGCATGGGAGCCCTCGCCCAAAGCATCACCCTCGACGGAACCGCCGGGGGCAAGCTCTACGAAGGCATCGGTGCCGTCAGCGGAGGTGGCGCCACGTCCGCCATCCTCAAGGATTACCCCGAGCCCCAGAGGAGCCAGATCCTGGATCTGCTGTTCAAGCCCAACTTCGGCGCTTCCATGCAGGCGCTGTACGTGGAAGTGGGTGGAGACGGAAATTCCACGCAGGGATCCGAACTCAGCCACATGCACTCCAGGACCGACGAAAACTACGGCAGGGGATACGAGTGGTGGCTGATGTCCGAAGCCGTCAAACGCAATCCAGCCATCACGCTGGACGGCGCGGCGTGGAGCGCCCCCGGCTGGATCGGCAACGGCAATTTCTGGTCCCAGGACATGGCGGACTACTACACCAAGTGGATAAGAGGTTTGAAGGCAAACTACGGCCTGACGATGAACACCATCGGCTGCCGCAACGAGAAGGGCGTCAACGAGGCTTGGGTCAAGACGTTCCGGACCACGCTCGACAACGCCGGCCTGACCGGGGTGCGCATCCACGCCTTCGACAACTGGGGCACGACCAAGTGGGACTGGGTGGGAGACATGAACAACGACGCCACCTTGCGGAGCGCGGTGGCGATCATCTCCAACCACACCATGTCGGAAGTGCCCGCCACCGCCTCGGTGCAGCAGTGGAGCAACCAATGGAACAAGCCGATCTGGAACACGGAGGAGCACCCCTACACCACGGGATTCAACGGCGCGTTGGAGGTCGTCCACGACTTCAACATCAACTACGTCCAGAGCCACGTCACGAAAATCATCAACTGGTACCTGGAGAATTCCACCTATTCCGTCGAACCGCAATACAACATCGACGCTCCCGTGCAGGCTTCCTCTCCCTGGAGCGGCCACTACTCGGTCGTTCCCAAGATCTGGGCCTACGCGCACTACGGCCAATTTTCGGCAATCGGGTGGACCTACCTGAATGGCGGCAGCGGAAATCTGGGCTCCAAGGGGACCTATGTCACGCTGGCCAACGGGGCCGACTACAGCGTCATCGTCGAGACGCAAGGCGCGGGCGGGACCCAGACCCTCAACCTGAGCGTCAAGGGTGGGTTGTCGACCGGCAAGGTCCATGTCTGGCGCAGCAACAGCACCGCCCAGTTCGTCCCGCAGACGGACATCACCCCGACCAACGGCGCGTACTCCATCAGCCTCGAGGCGAACTCGATCTACACGCTCACGACGACGACGGGCCAGCAGAAGGGCGGCTTCGCCGGTGTTCCCGCCGCCGCCGCCTTTCCTTTCCCCTACTACGAGACCTTCGACCACTATTCGGACGCCAAGGCCTGGGGCTACCAGCCGCACTACTTCGCGGACATCGACGGAGGGTTCGAGATCGCCGCGAATCCGTCGGGTACCGGAAAATGCGTGCGCCAAGTCGTCTCGCAGCAGGCCCAGAGCTGGGCACCCGAGTGGTATCCGTACACCATTTTCGGCGACCCGACGTGGAACAACTACGAAGTCAGCGCGGACGTCTACTTGGACGACGGAGGATGGGCCGGGGTCATGGGTCGGGTGTCGAGCACGGGCAGCGGCTATGGATGCAACCCCACGGGCTACTACATGCGCCTGGATGGCGCCGGAAACGCATCCCTATGGACCGAACCGGGAAAGCAAATCTCCAGCGGCAAGGCATCCGGAGTGGCCGGGAATCAGTGGCACAACGTGAAGATTCAATTCAACGGGACGACCATCACGGGATTCGTCGATCGGGTGCAGGTGTTCAAGGTCACCGACAACACCTTTTCCAGCGGACTTGCGGGGCTCGCGACAGGAGGCGACAACGGCGCGAGGAACACCGCGTACTTCGACAATCTGCTTGTCAATACCGTGAACGGCGCGACACCCGCTCCGACGGTTTTTGCACAAGATGCCAATCCGATCTACGGAGGTTCCACTGGAATCTCCCGGCAGAGGAACGTGGAGCCGGTTCCCGCGCTGGGCAAAATGTCCATGGTGGGAGAAATCCTTCAATTGAATCTTCCCGGCTGGACCCAAGCGAGCATCGAAATCTTCTCTCTCGATGGGCGCAAGCTGGGCTCCCTGCAAACCGAACTTTTCGATGGTCAAGCGAATTTGCATCTGGGAAAGGTGGCCGGGAGCGGGGTGCGCGAATTGCGTGTGGCCGGGGATGGCGGCAGATTGAATCAACAAATCGTGCTGCCGTAGTTCCGGACGGTGGTGGTATCGGTCATCCGCGTCGCGGTGGTGCGATGACCCCATGGACAGGATTGGGCATCTCCCATTCCTCCAATCTGGCGCGCGGGGAAAACATCCCCCACGCCTTGTCGATGGAATCCCTCGCGGACCATCGCGTTCGGGACCAACCCGGTTCTTCTCGAACCAGGCCGTGCGGGCTTGTAAAAAAAGACCGTCTGATCCCTCTTTCTCGCGGTAAGTTCCTATCAGGTTTGCCGGTTTGCCCGGCGGACGCTTTGTCGGTTACGATCCCTTGCTCCACTTGAATCCTCCGGACCTCGGGCCTTTGGGGGTTTCGATACGCGTCAGGAGAAAAACCATGAATCGACGTGTCCATGGAATTTGCGTGAATGGCTTGATCCCACACTTGTTCCTCGCCTTTGCCATGGTCGTTCCCGTGGCAGCCTTCGAAGCGCCTCTTCCGGACACGGTCGCGAACGATTCGACCAGCGCGCCAGTTTCCGTCCCCCAGGCGAGAGACCGACCGCTCGCCTTCAGGACAAACGGGGGAGGAGGCTTGGAGCTCGGTGGATGGTGGTTCCCCAACCAAGGGCGAGCCTTCGAGATCGGAGGTGTCGGGTCGAAGCCTTCCGGCTTGTCTTTCGGAGCCACCTTCGAGGTCGGGGATCCCGGAAATTCGCAGAAAACCGCCTACGTCTGCGGAACCTACGGCTGTTCCGACGACAAATACCAGAAGGTGCTCTGGGCGCTCGACATCATGACTGGCTGGTCGGAGAGGGGCCTTCTCGCCGACTGGCTCGGCGTTCGACTTCTGGCCGGAATCAGCGGGACCGACATCTCGGAAAGCATCGACGATTGCAGCGACTGCTCCTCCTTCGACCATTACTCCCTGGGATTCGTCCTCAGGCCGGAAGTCGCCCTGTACTTCCCCCTCGGGCAGGCTGGGCCGGGAACTGACGGAGCGGACTGGCTCCTGATCCTCAGTCCCCGGCTGGACCTGGGAAGCCTGGAACCGGGTTGGTCGTTCGGCGTGCAATTGGGCGTCCATGCTCGATAGGATGACCCTCTGGCCCGATCCCCGTCCCAGGTCGGGAGGCGCAGTAGGTGACAAACAGGTCCCGATGGTCGCAAAACCGTGGTGCGGAAGACGGATCGAACGTCGATGGTGGCGGGACACGCCATGAAAGGTATCTCAGCCCCCACCCATTCGTACCCCAGCCCCGGCAAGGCCCGGCGCCTGCCAAGGCGCGAACAGGGAGGACGCGCCGCAGGCGAAAAAATCAGGACGCGCCGCCCAGCCCCGGATGGTACAGCTCGATCACGCTGTCGCGCACCAGCACGATGAACGTGCAGATGGCGAGCACCGTCCCGAAGGGCATCTGGAAGAAGTTCACGATGTCCACGATCAGCGTGAACGTCCGCCGCTTTCGCAGGGTGATGCATCGCCCCGCCGCCACGTTGGCGACGATGCCCAGGACCAGGAACCCTCCTGCCGCCAGGTAGAACCAACGGAAGATCGCAAAGAACGCCAGAGGCGGAGCCTTGGCGCAACCGCCAGCGAAAATTCCGGGACAGGAGAGGAAATGGAAGAAGATCCAGTAGTGCACGAACAGGAATCCGATGCCCACCGCGAGAAGCCCCGCGAAAACATAGTGGGCCGTCGCGAGGTATTTGAGATGCTTTCGATCCTCGATCCGCTGGTCCTTGAAGAGAGGTGGAAGGGGCTCGTCCATGGACGAACAAGATAGACGAGGCTGGTCCGACGTGCTCGCCGTTTCCCCGTATGCAGTTTTTGGGGAGCATAACCGCGGGTGCCATTCATTCCGATGTTCTACGTCCCGTAGAACCGCGGAGGCAGGAAATGCGACTATCCTCCGTCGCTGATCCCATCAACGGAGCCCTCCATGCTGATCTTGCCGCTGCTCGCCGCCCTCTCCGGGAACGCCACCATCCATCCGGAAACCCCCGGCGTCGCGGTGCGACACGACCCCCTTGGAGGCGTCCCCCTCTGCGTATGGAACGACTCCGGTCTTTTCACCAAGCTGACCCCGGGCATCCACGCCATCGACGAGCGCGTGTTCCGGTACCCCAATGGTTCGACCTCAAACCAGTACCACTGGAACAGCGCCGGACACTTCGATGCGGATTCCATCTGGGTGGCCTCCGACAGCACCTTCTCACCGGGCTGGGTGGGTGAGACCGTCCACCGCGGCACCTCGTACAACCAATACGGCTCCACCTACCAAAGCCTGATCGACGACGGCGACACCACCACCTTCTGGTGGTCCAACCCCGACCACCCGGATGCCCCCGGATGGTTCGAGATGGACTTGGGCAAAGCAAAGGTGATCGACTCTCTCGCACTGTGGCTCGGGAACCTTCGCCCAGATTCTGTGCAGATCGTGCGCTGGACGGGCAACAACGGAGTTTATCCTCTTCCCCATCAGCAGCAGACGCCCTGGATGGAGGTGGCGCGACTGCCTGGCTCGGCGTTTCTGGGGTACAAGTTGCCCACGGCGATTGCCGCCCAATTCATCGGGGTCCGTCCCATCGGGACCTTGGACAGCGGATGGCAGGTGCGGGAATTCCAGGTGCTCAAGTCGGGAACTCTGGTCTCCAACAACATCCCCGACGGCGCCAACCAGACCAAGGTGGACGCCATTTCCGCCATTCCCGCAGTGCGCAAACGCACCTACGCCAGCGACTGGGATTTCGAGACCTACATGACCTGGATCAACTCCTATCCCGGCGCCCAGCCCATCATCTGCGTGAACTACGGCGGAGGCACGCCCCAGGAAGCGGCAGCTTGGGTCCACTACGCCAACAAGGTGCGGGGGTACGGCATCCATCGCTGGCAGATCGGGAACGAGATCGCGGGCGATTGGGAGGATGGAGGCCCGGTCAGCGCACGGGAATACGCCGAACGGTTCGTGGCATACGCCCGGGCCATGAAGGCCGAGGACAACTCCATCGAGGTGGTGGGACCGGTCTTCCCATCGGACCAGTTCGTCCAGAACGCCTCCGGCGACTTCGACGGGCGCTCCTGGCTGCAGGGCTTCCTCTACTACGTGGACTCGGTGGAGAAGGCCACCTCCACGCCTCTCGTCGACGGCATCGACTTCCACACCTACCCGTACTGGTTCGACGCTCCTCCCGTGACGCAGGACATGATCGACAGTTGCGACGGAAGCGGAGCGGCCTACGACACCTTGACCGCACTGGTCGGACGGACCATCGCCAATCCGACGTCGCGCGAAATCCTGATGACCGAGTACAACACCAGCACCGTGAACTCCTCGCTGGAACAGACGACCTCCGCGGGCACCGCCACCGGGTTGCAACTGGCCCACTTCATCCAGCGCTTCGGGGACCGCGGAGTGGCCGTGCTTTGGGAACTGTTCGAAGGAGGCGGCACCGGACCCGACGGCAGTTGGGGAACCCTGAGCGAATTCGACAATCCCACCCTGGGCGAATGGTCGTCGCTCGGAGATCCCCCTGCGGCCACCTTCTGGCCCAAGCGCACCATCCTGCGCCAGTGGCTGGACACCGCCGGAGGCGACACCATCGAACCGGTGGACCAAGTCAGCGGGGCCCGGCTTTTCGCGGTGCGCAACAATGGCCGCGTTTCCATCCTGGCCTTCAACCTGGGACCGGACTCCACGACCATCGCCCTCGAACCGAGCCTCTTCCCACAAGGTGGCGACATCCTCTCTTGGGGTACAGGCGAGTTCAATTGGATCGGAACCACCACGGACGCGCAGGCCGCGCCGGACAACGGTCCGTCCTCCAGGCCCATTCCCGCGAGTTGGAGCGGTTCGGCGAAGATCCCACCCTACGGATTCCTGGTGGTGCGAGGTTCGAGCCGGGCCCGCCAACCCCTGCGCACGGTCCATTGGCAACTTTCCAAACCAGGTCCCACAGTGGCCGATACCGTGACCATCTCGGGATGGTCCACCGCGGAAGGGACGCATCTGACGGGAGGAACCTGGTCGGCCGGTGCGGCGTCCGGGCCCCTGGTGGCCACGGACGGCGTTTGGGACGGGCCCTGCGAATCCTGGACAGCCCGGGTCCCCGCTGGAAGCGTTGGCACCGGGTCCTGGGCACTGCACATCGCGGTAACGGATTCCGTCGGCGATACCGCTCGCGATTCCGTGGCGATCCAGGTTTCCGGGACGCTGCGTCCGGTGCTGCTCATCAGCAACTTCGACAACAAGGTGCGGAACACCACCTTCGGCACCGTCTGGAACACGTTCGCGGGACCGGATTCATTCACCGTCGCACTGACCATTCCCACCACCGGGGGACTGGGCACACCCTACCTGCAATCGACCATCCACATCGGCCAGCCGGCGGGTCTGGGGTACACGAACTACGTGACCACCTACTTCCCCGTGCCCGCCGGACTCGACAAGCGCGACACTTCGATGAACCTGGTGGGAATGGTCTTCGATATCAAGACCACGCAGAGTTCCATCGCCCAGGACTTCCGGCTGCTGGTCGATCTCACCGACATCAACGTCCCCGGGAACTACAACAATTACGCCATCAACCTGCCGAACACCAATGGCCAATGGGTGCACGACACCGTGCTGTTCCAGGACGTCCAACAACAGGCCGGATGGGGCATCGCCCTTCCCTTCGACCTGGATTCTCTCCAACTGGTCGAATTCCGCGCCGAAGGAGCGGGCAACGCCGTTTTGGCCCTGGACAACGTCGCCTTCCTCGGGACCAAGGGGGCCGACTACATGGTGGGCATCACCCCGCGCTCCGCCCATGCACCGGACCTCGCTCTTTTCGGACGGAAACTGCAAGTGGGAATCTCGGGAGAATGGACGCTGCGCCTCGTCTCCGCGGATGGCCGCACCCTCTCCCGCTGGACCGGGACCGGTCCCACCACCTTGGCCTTGCCGCGGACTTCAGCCACATCCTGGGCACTGCTGCAAGGCACTGGCCTGAGACGGACGTTGTCCATCCCACCGCTGAGCCGCTGAGGCACCGGCGGATCAGAAGGGAATGCCGAATCCAAGGTTGGCGTCGATCAGCAGGCCATTGTCGGAAACACCGGGGTTGCCTCCGGTGCCGGAAACCGAGGTGAACTGGCCCCCGATGCCGATGTCGGCGAACATGGTGAATCCGTTCCACTTCCCTCTATACCCCACCACGCCAATGGCACCGACCCCGAAAGCGGTCGCCTTCCCGGACAGGTAGGTTCCGCCAGGGAAGTTTTCCATGGGCCTCGAGGCCGTCGCGTACCCGAACTCCACGACGGGACCGAGGTAGCCGCCGTGCGCCACTTTCCCGTTCCAGTAGTCTCGGTAGCCAACATTCGCGCCCAAGGCGAACACGTCCATTTTCGGTGGCGGGACCGGGGCACCGGCGGGCGTCGACCCTTGGACGGAACCGAAGGCGATCAGAGGCTGGATGGTCACGGATCTCGCCCTCTCCAGCTCCCTCTCGTAGGTGACGAACACCTCCGTGGGAACCGAGCTGATGGAAGACGTGAACAGCGTGATCAGCGGATGGACGTAGATGGCTTGGGTGTGGACGTCTCCGGCAACGACGGCGTTGCCGCCAATGGAGACAGGGGGGGTAGATCCCGACACTCCTGGAACGGACGCGAAAGCGGAGTCGCTCGTACCGCCCGCGAAGGAGGAGACAGCGGCAACCAGGAAAAATTTGATCAACATGGGGATTCCTATAGGGAAGGACGGGAAGATGCGGACTTGGGGAGCGCCCTAACAGGCTGAAAGCAAACTTACTTCAGCAGCGATGGGTGTCAACCGGAGCCCTCCGGAGCCTGGACTCCCCGCATGCCTGGCTCGAAGCGCTCTCGGCGCCGTCTCAGCCCCCCAGCGAAGCCTCGAACTTCTCCAGGTCCTTGGGGGAGATCGTGAAGTAGCGCGCCTGGGGATGGTGGAACACCAGGGCCGACACCGATCCTTCGGGGTCCATCATGAAGCCTTCCGTGAGGTTGACGCCGACGGATTCCGGCTTCAGCAGGTCGAACAGGATCTCTTGGTCTTCCAGGCGCGGGCAGGCGGGGTACCCGAAGGACACGCGGATGCCGCGGTACTTGGCCTTGAAGATGTCGGATACCGACAAGTCGGCGGGATCGGCGAATCCCCAGGAAAGGCGAAGATGCCTGTGGCAGAGCTCGGCCATGGCTTCGGCGGTCTCCAGGGCCAGGGCGGCCAAGGCGTGGGCCTTCAGGTATTCCCCCTTGGCCTTGAGGTCCTCCACGGCCGCGCGCACGCCACCTCCGCTGGTCACGCAGAACATGGCCACGTGGTCGGGCTTGCCTGGATGGACGAAATCCGACAGGGAGATGCCCCACCCCTCGGACTGACGCGGGAACCGCAACTTGCCGACCTCCGCATTCCCGTCGGGGGCCAGGAGGTGGATGGTGTCGCCGTCGGCCTTCGCCCGGAAGAACTGGTACACGCCGTTGGGCTGCATCCAGCCGCGCTTGAGGGATTCGGCCTTCAGGGAATCCACGAAGTCGCGCAGCTCCAGCGCCTTCGGGTCCTTCTCTTCCCATAGCCGCTCCACGGATCCCTTGAGCCCCAGGTGCTTCCCGAAGAGCATGGCGGGGTTCAGATACTTCCAGATTTCGGGAAGGGCGCGGGTCCATTCCGTGCGTTCCAGGGTGGGTGGCACGAACAATTCGTTGTCGCGCGACAGGACCAGCTTCTCCTTGGGCGCGGCATCGGAAGCTTCCGCCGGCTTGGAATCGGCGCCGGTGCGGATATTTTCCTCCATGGCCTTCAGGGAGTCCAGGAAGGGCTTGCGCGAATCGTCTCCGGAGAGCTTGTTGGCCGCGTCCAGGCCGGTCATCGCGTCCTTGCAGTAGACCACGGCGCCTTCGTACTGGGTGGCGATGTTCTTCACCGTGAAGTTGTTGGAGAGGGCAGCTCCACCCACCAGGATGGGCGTGTGGATTCCCGCGTCGCGCAGGTCGCGCGCGGCCGTCACCATCTCGTGGGCGCTCTTGACCAGAAGGCCGGAAAGCCCGATGAGGTCGGGTTTGTGCTCGCGCGCCATGGCCACCAGCCGGTCCGGCGGGACCTTGATGCCCAGGTTCACCACCTGGTACCCGTTGTTCCCGACGATGATCTCCACCAGGTTCTTCCCGATGTCGTGGACGTCGCCCTTCACGGTGGCGAGCATCAGCACGCCCCGGTTGGAACTCTCGTTTTTTTCCATGCGCGGCTCCAGGTGGGCCACGGCGGCCTTCATGGCCTCGGCGCTCTGGAGGACTTCGGCCACGATCAGTTCGTTCCTGTTGAACAGGCGACCCACCTCGTTCATGCCGTCCATCAAAGGGCCGTTGATGATCTCCAGGGGGTTCATCCCCTGCGCCAGGAGCTTCTCCAGGTTGTCCACCAAGCCTTCCTTGGAGCCGGTGAGCACGCAGTTGGACACGGTTTGGGCGGGAGGCAGATCCATCGCCGCAGCCTTTTCCTCCATCTTCTTGCCGCGGAAGTGCGCGGTGAACGCGGCAACCGAATCCGGCGTGCGATTCCAGATCAGGTCGTCGCAGAGGTCCTTTTCCTCCTGGGGGATCTGCGCATAGCGGACGAGCTTTTCCGCGTTGACGATGGCGCTGGTGAGCCCGGCCTTGGTGGTGTGGTACAGGAAGACGGAATTCAGCACCTCGCGACCGGCGGGCGGCAACCCGAAGGAGACGTTGGAGACGCCCAGCGTGCTCTGGCACCGGGGGAACCGCCGGGAAATCAGGCGCACCCCTTCGATGGTCTTGGCCCCGGACCCCACGTAGTTCTCGTCACCGGTTCCCGCGGGAAACACCAAGGCGTCGAACATGATGTCTTCTTCGGCGATGCCCCAGTCCTCGGTGAGGATCTTGTGCAGCCGTTCGGCCACAGCGAGCTTGCGTTCGGGCTCCACGGCCATTCCCACCTCGTCGATCACGCCGGCCACCACCATGGCCCCGTAGCGCTTGACCAGGGTCAGGAGTCCGGTGAAACGCTCCGCGTCGGGGCCGTCCTCCAGGTTCACGGAGTTGAGCACGCACTTCCCCTGCACCAATTGGAAGGCGGCCTCCACCACCTTGGGGTCCTGGGAATCGATCATGAACGGCGCCTTCACGATCTTGACGGCCTTGGTCAGGAAATCGACCACGTCCGACTTCTCGTCGCGGTCGGGATTGGCCAGGCACACGTCGATGATGTGCGCTCCGGCGCGCGACTGCTTGCGGGCGATCTCGGCGGCCTCCTCGAACCTTCCTTCGTTGATCAGGGTCTTGAAGGCGCGCGACCCGATGGAATTGGTGCGCTCCCCCACGATGTACGGGCGCCCCGTCTCCTCCATCTCGAGGAGGTCGATTCCCGTCACCCAGCGCCTGCGCTCGGACGGAATCCGTCGCGGCTTCACGCCCCGCATCGCCTGGACCAGGGCGGCGGCATGCGCCGGTGTGGTGCCGCAGCATCCTCCCACGATGTTGATCCAGCCCGCTTCCGCGAACCGCTCCAGTTGGCGCGCGAGCATTTCGGGCGTCTCGTCGTAGCCGCCGTGCTCGTTGGGAAGGCCCGCGTTGGGGGCGCAGGCCACGTTGGTGCGCGCCGACCTCGCGAGGCTTCTGATGTGGTCGGTCATGAACTCCGGACCCGTCGCGCAGTTGAGTCCCACGTAGAACGGGTCGATGTGCTCCAGGGACGCGTAGAAGGCCTCGGCGGACTGCCCGCCCAGCAGCACGCCCTGCATCTCCACGGTGCCCGACACCGACACGGGGATGCGCACCCCGCGCTCGCGGGCCGCCTGCTCGATCCCCACGATCCCCGCCTTGGTGTTCAACGTGTCCAACTGCGTCTCCAGCAGCAGGAAGTCGGAGCCTCCGTCCCAAAGCCCTCCGGCCTGCACGCGGAAGGAGTCCACCAGCTCCGCGAAGGTGGCCCCGCCGGTGAGGGAAAGGGACTTGGTGGTGGGCCCCATGGATCCGGCCACGAACCGAGGTTGTCCGTCGCGCGCCTGGGCGGCATTCGCTTCCGCAAGGGCCACGGCCGCACCGGCCCTGGAAATCTCGTAGGCCTTCGCGCCCAGACCATAGTCTTCCAGAACCACTGGAGTGGATCCGAACGTGCAGGTTTCCACGATGTCCGCGCCTGCATCGTAATAGGCGCGGTGGACGCTCGCGATGGCCTCCGGTTTGGTGAGCAGGAGGTTTTCGTTGCATCCTTCGTATTCGGCACCCCCAAAATCCGCCGCTGTCAGCTTCTGGCGTTGGAGCATGGTGCCCATCCCACCGTCCAAAACGGCGATTCGGGTGGACATCAATTCCTTGAGGAGGGCGATCTTGGACATGGATCTAATATATCAAATAATCATGATATGATGATATGTTAGCTCACTTGCGCGGACCAGCCGACGGCGGAGAGTCGGCTGTGGCTGGGGTCCGCCCCCGCCAGCAAGTGACGCAGTCCCGAAAAGCCCGCGTCGGTCAGCAGCGATTCCATGTGCTCCACGGAAAATCCCAGCCAGAAATCTCCTTGCTCGGCGCGCATCCACTCCTCGGAGTGGGGGGCGAGATCCAGGACCCAGAGCTGCCCGCCCTGGGCCAACAGTCGACGCGACTCCTTCAGGAGGGCCAAGGGGTCTCCCGCGTGGTGCAAGGCGTGGGAAAGCAGCACGCGATCGAACGAACCGTCGGGAAGCCCCGTCGAGGTGAAGTCCGCCTGCACGCATTCGATCTCCCCCAGACCTTCCCTCCGGGCGCGGGAACGGGCGCGGTCCAGTTGGGCCTGGGACAGGTCCACCAAGGTGACGCGGTGCCCGGCTGCGGCGGCCAGGCAACCGATGATCCCGTCGCCGGCGCCCAGATCCAGGAAGCGGCAGCGCGGAAGCAGGAGGAACAGGGCCCGGGCCACGATCTCCCAGGTGCGGGCCGGCACTCCGATCTCCCCCAGATAGGAACTCTCGTCCTGGAACCTGCGGCGACCTTCCAGTTCCCTGGCCTCCAGAATCTGTCGCAACCGCAGCCGGTCGGCGGCCCCGTCGCGCCTTCCCTGGTCGGAGAGCACCTCCTGGAGCACCCGCCCTTCGGCCTGTCCGGAGTCCGGCGCCACCAAGGCGTAGAAGGACCATTTCCCCTCGCGCCGCAACTGGACCAACCCCTCCGAACGCAACTGGCCCAGTTGCGTGGAAAGTCGGCTCTGCCCCCAGGCGAGGATGCTCTGGAGTTCGTGCACAGCGAGTTCGGATTGGGCCAAAAGCCAGAGGATCCGGATCCTTCCGGGATCGGAGAGGATTTTGAGCAGGCTCGAAAGATCCCGTTTCATCGTCGTTCCCAATGATATCAACCCACCGCCGTTTCTTCCTTGAATCCATCTCTCCTCCCCCAAACCTACTTTTGGACCCGATGCGATCCGTGCTCCTCTTCCTGGTCGCCCTCGGGGCCATTCCCTTGTGCGCCTCCGACACGACATCGGTTCCCACGGATTCCACGCTGCGCCACCCCTCCGACTCCGTCCACGTGCCTCCCCCGGCATGGATGACAGGATTGCGTTCGGCCGTGGTGCCGGGGTGGGGCCAATTCTCCACCGGGCACCCCATCGAAGGCTCCGTCGCCGGCGTCCTGGACGTGTGGTTGTACGCGGACGTGATCCAGCGGACCTGGACTTCCATTCCCAAGCTTCGCGTCACCACCCGCGCCCTGGAGGCGGAGGTGACCTCGCAATCCAACCTGGTCCAGTCCCTCCAGGCCGATACGGTCGCCTCCTCGCCCACTTCCGCCGCTTCCCAACAGGAACTCCCCGGCGCGAAGAGCACCTTGCACATCGAGGAGGACAGCGCTTCCGCCGCCAGGGGACGGGAGCGAACCTCCGCCGACTACCGGAACTGCGAATTGGCGTGGGCGATGGGGGTGCACCTGTACGCCATCGTGGACGCGGCGGAAGACGCCTGGATCGAGCGCGGCGGCAAACGCCCGGTCACGGACATGGCCACCGCCGCCTGGGCCAGCGCACTGGTGCCGGGCCTGGGACAGATCTACAACGCACATTATTCCAAGGCGGCTCTCCTGTACTGCGGGGTGATCGGCGCCGTGGTTTCGTACCAGTCCCATCAAAGCATGGTCGGGTTCTGGGAACATGAAAACGCCATGGCCATCGCCGACAGCTCCTCCACGGACGTCATCCAGCAGCAACTGGTCTTCTACCGCAAGCGCCGCAACCAGTACGTGTGGGGGCTCGGGCTCATCTACATCTACCAGATCCTGGACGCGGTGGTCGACGCCCGCCTCTCGCGCGTGGACCAGCCCTTCCCCATCTCCGTCTCCCCGACCTTCCCCGATCCCGGCCTTCTGGCGACCTGGACCTTCTGATGGCTCGGGTCCGGCTTTCCGAAGTGGCGGCCCGCGCCGGAGTCACCCCCGGTGCCGCGAGCCTCGCGCTCAACGATCGTCCCGGGGTCTCCGCGCAAACCAGGGAACGGATCCGGCAGCTGGCCTTGGAGATGGGCTATTCCCCCCACCAGGGGGCCCAGGCCCTGGCGCGAGGGCGGACCGGCCTCTGGGGGTTGTTCTGGGACGACTCCACGGATGCCTGGCCGGTTTGGCAGATGGGCGTTCTTCGCCAATGCGCCAAGACCGGAACGCAACTGATCGTGCAGGCGCTGCCGCCGCTCGCCGAGCGACCCGAATTCCTCCTCCGGATCGCCTCCGACGCGCGCTACGACGGGTACCTGCTCCTGGATCCCGCGGGCAACGACGCGGCACTTCGTCCCCTGTGGGAATCCAGGGTCCCCGCCGTGGTGGCCGGGCGGCGAAGCCTGTGGTTCGATTGCGTGGAAATCCACGACCGCCTGGCCCAGGAACAGCTCCTGACATTGCTCTCCCTGGATCGGAAACGACCGGTGGCTCTGGTGGCCACGCGGGCCCAGATCGCCCGGGAGGACCCCAGGATCGGGCTATGGGAGGAACATCTGGAGACCGACTCGAGGACTCTCCTGGTGCCCGTGGCGATGGACGCTCCGGAGTCGGGCGTGGTTGCGCTGGGTCAGATCCTGCGGGAGAACCGGGAGGTCCGCGCGATCTACAGCCTGGCTGGCGACCACACCGCCTGGGGGATCCTGCGCGAGGCCAGGTTGCGACAGATTTCGGTGCCCGGGGACCTGGCCGTGGCGGGTTGGGGCGACCTTCCCTTCTCCGGCTGGGTCGATCCGGAACTCACCACCCTGAACGTGCCCTGGCAGGAACTCGGGATCCGCTCGGCCGCCCTGTTGCAGGGCCGATTGGAAAAGCCCGGAGATGCCAGGATCCACAGGACCCTGGACGCCCGACTGGTCACGCGCCGCTCGGCGTGACCCCGTTGGTGGTCGCGGCGCGATCCTGGCGGCTCCACAACCACCACCCCACCATGCCCGCGATCACGAAGGCACCGATGGCCACCCCCAGCAGGACCTGCTGGGACCGGGCCCGCGCGGAATGGCGGCGGAAGTAGGGCAGGTAGACGTTCTCCTTGATGAAATCGGAGAGGCTCATCCCGCCGTCACCGTGCGACCGCGCAACCGTCCGTACAGACCGGTGATGGCCTCGCGCGTGCCGGAAACCCCGCGATTCAGCTTGCCCACGAAGTTTTCGGTGAGCGCCTGGACGTCCTCGTCGTCGCGATTGAGGTACCAGAGCAGAGCCAGCGCTCCGATGGAGGCCACGATGATGCCGAAAATGAACCACTTGCGCATTTGGAAAGGTCCTGTTTGAGGGGTGTAAGGATGCCTACCCCCTGAAAATACCATTTCCCGGTCGTTCCAGCAACGGTTTGCGACAAAAAACGTCAGACCGGCGCCGCGCTTGCCAGGGCCGCGGCATGGACCCCCAGGTAGAAGGCGAGGTGCTCGTCCCGGGATGCTTCCGGACGGAAGAGCCTGGCCCGTTCGACCCCGCTCGCGCCCAGCCTGCGCCGCAGGTCCGCGTCCTGCAGCAGGAGCGCCAGCGCATGGGCCATGGCCCCCGGATCGCCTCCGCGCACCACCAACCCGGAGCATCCATCCTCCACGATTTCCATGGGACCGCCCTTGTCGGTGACCACGGCGGGCACGCCGCAGGCGAGGGCTTCCAGGACCGCGTTTCCGAACGTGTCGGTGACGGAGGGGAAAGCGAAGATTTCCGACGAAGCCAGAGCCCGAGGTAGATCCTCTCCGCCCAGTTCTCCGGTGAACAGCGCACGACCCGTGGGTGCCATCCAGCGTCGGAAGTCGTCCATCCAAGGACCGTCTCCGATGATCCCCAGGACGGCGTCGGGGTGGGAGGACAGTAGAATTTCGAAGGCCTGGGCCAGTGTTTCCAGGCCTTTCTCCCGGGATACCCGACCCAGATAGGCCACCACCGGTCCGGGAGGGGCGCCCAGGGACTCCCAATAGCGGGGATCCCGGCGGTCGGGAGAAAACCGGGACAGATCCACTCCCCGGCGCAGGAAATGGATGCGGCGCAGGGGAACGCCCATTTCGTGGACCTTGGCGACGAAAGCCTCGGAGGGCACGATGACCTCGGCGTCGCCCATCCGCAGGAAGAAGCAGATGAACCACCGAAGGAGATCCACCAGGATCCGGTTGTCCAGGAGCATCTCGAAATAGGCCAGGAGATCGGTGCGGTAGTTGTGGACGACGGGGACTCCCATCGCCCGGCAAAGGACCACGAACAGGATGCCCACGAAGCCCGGACTTTCGATCTCCACCAGATCCACGGGATTGGCCTCCAGGAAATCCAGGAGGTCGGGAAGGTGGGGAAAGGACATCTCCTTCCCCTCGTAGCCGATCAGTTCCTGGGCACAGGAAGCGCGGAACATCCGAACCCAGCCTTCCGCATCGCGGGCCCCGGACGGATTGGCGGAATGCGATACGCCAAGCAGCCACGCCTGATGGCCCTGGTCGCGCAGCTGGCGCACCAGACGCCCGGCGCTGACCGAGATCCCGTGGGTCCCGTCCATGTTGTCGCCCACCATCAGGATCCGCAGGGAATCCGTGTCCGCGGAATCGAGTCGGCGCGTCCGGGACATTCTCCAGATCCGTGGCGAATGCCGCAAGAAATGCGCGAACATGGCCAGAATGACGCCGATGGAGCCAGGAAAATCCGCTCGGAACATCTTGGTTGGCCTGGTCTTCATCGTGTCGGGTTTCCGTGGAAAAGATAGGTTGGGTGGCTCGATGGTCTTTCTGGACGTCAATTCGTTCCTGTCGCCACGCGGCGGCGGCGCGCGCACCTACCACCTCCAGAAGGCCGAATGGTTCGAACGCCAACCAGACCATCGGTACATCGTTCTGGGTCCGGGCACCGGTCCCGGGGAGACGTTGCTGGGCGATTCCGGATTCCGGATGCGCACCAGTTGGGGGGTGCCCTACGGCAGATCCAGGAACTACCGGGTGATGCTGGACTACTCCGAGGCCGACCGTCTTCTGGAGCGGGAACACGTGGACGTGATGGAGATCGGCGATCCCTGGCTGACCGCGCGGTGGTCGCAAAGGCGCCCGAAGGTGGTGCGCACCTGCATGTGGCACTCCGATCCGCACACGGCCTACCTGGAGCCTTGGGCTGCGGCGGGAGGTCCCTGGCGGCGGTGGGCGATCCGATGGGCGCTTGGCCACGTGGACGCCTGGCACCGCGACTTCGACCGGATCTGGTGCGCCTCGGAATGGGTGGCGAATCTGCTGCGCGCCCGCGGGTACCCCAACGTGGAGAGGATCCGGTTCGGGATCGACAAGACCAGGTTCCGACCCCTGCCCAGGGATCCGGGGCTCTTGACGCGCTTCGGCCTGGACCCTGATCGGCCCGTCCTTCTCTACGCCGGGCGCCTGGACATCGAGAAGGGAGTGGAAACCTTGCTGGAGGTCGTTCCGTCGCTGATCGCGCTCCCCCAAAGGCCTCAGGTCCTGGTCACGGGCAGAGGGGAATACGAGGAACGGTTCCGGAACTTCTCGCAGCCCGGATACGCCTACGGAGGGTTCCTGCATCGCGACGATCTGGCCGCGCTCCTGGGCTCGTCCACCCTGTTCCTGGCCACCTGCGCCGTGGAGACATTCGGTCTGGGCGTCCTGGAGTCCCTTTGCGCGGGACTGCCCGTGGTCTCCGCGGAGGGCGGAGGAGGAGGCGAACAGGTGCGCGAAAGCGGAGCCGGCGAGTTGTTCCGGTCCGGCGACACGGCCCAATTGGTGCAAAGCGTGCGCCGCGCGCTGGGGCACCGCGACGAACTGGCCGCGCGCGCGCGCGCCTGGGGCGATGCCTGGCCCACCTGGGACGACATGTTCCGGGCGCAGACCGAGGCCTGCATGGAACTGGTCCGTGCCCGCGCCTAGTCTGGTGGTCTCGCTGCACGACGTGTCGCCTCGGCACGCCGTGGCCGTGGACGCCATACTGTCGGAATTCCAAGCCCTGGGACTTCCGCCCGCGGTCCTCCTGGTGGTGCCGGATTTCCACGGAGACTGGCCGCTGTCCGACCATCCCCGGTTCCTGGGCAGGCTCCGCGAACTCGGCGAGGCGGGACATGAGCTCGCGCTCCACGGATATTTCCACCAGGAGCTCGCCCGGGACCGGTCCGCCTCCCGAGGACCGTCGGCGTTCCTGCGCAGACAATTCCTGACCGCCGGGGAGGGCGAATTCCTTTCCCTTTCCCCCGAGCGTCAGCGCCAACGCCTGGAGGACGGCTTGGGCATGTGGGAAGCCTCCGGACTGGAGAGGCCCGAGGGGTTCGTTCCGCCGGCCTGGCTCCACCGCCCCGACCTTCCGGAAATCCTCTGGGAACGGGGATTTTCCTGGACCGAGGACCACCACGGACTGCTTTTCCGCGACCGGCCCTCCCTGAAGTCGCCGGTCATCACCTGGGCCTCGCGCGATCCCCTGCGGCGGATCGGGTCCAGATTCTTCGCTCCCCTGGCCTTGAGGGCCTGGAGAGCCGCGCCCGTGCTCCGCATCGCCGTCCACCCCCACGATTGGGACCACCCCTTCCTGGTGGGGTCCATCCGGGCCACCATCCGCAGCGCCCTGGCTCTGCGCGCCCCCCTTTCCGGGCCCCTCGGGACCTGAATCCCCGGTCCGGGGAACGGGCATGCCGGCGCGAACAGGCGCGAACGCTCTCGGTGCCAACATGGAGTCAAATACGGCAAGTGCGCCGAAAATCGGATATTCTTCCCGCTGGACCCGAGAGTTATTTTGAGACCGTTTTGTAAACCGACTCTCGAAGTCGATGCGATGGGGGATCGATCCGGTCCCCCTCCAACCAAGAAGGACCCATGAGCGACCAAAGTCAAACGATCCTCGAAGCCGATGGACGCAAGGATTCGGTGGAGCTTGAAAGCGTCACCATCCGCTTCGCCGGCGATTCGGGCGACGGGATGCAACTGACCGGAACGCAGTTCACCGATGCCGCGGCCCATTTGGGCAACGACCTGGCGACGCTGCCCGACTTCCCCGCGGAAATCCGCGCCCCCGCGGGAACCACCGCGGGCGTATCCGCTTTCCAGTTGCACTTCGCGAGCCGGGACATCAAGACCCCCGGCGACGACATCGACGTGCTGGTGGCCATGAACGCCGCCGCGCTGAAGACGAACATCGCCGACCTGAAGCAGGGCGGGATCCTGCTGGTGGACGAGGACGGGTTCCACGAAAAGGATCTGGAGAAGGCCGGCTACACTTCGAATCCGTTGGACGACGACAGGCTCAAGGCGTTCCGGGTGGTGAAGCTCGACATCTCGGCCAACACGGTGCGGGCCGTGGAACCTTCCGGCGTGAAGGGGAAGAACGCCGCCCGTTGCAAGAACTTCTACACCCTGGGCATGATGTATTGGCTCTACGACCGCAGCCCATCTCCCACCCAGGAATGGATCAAGCAGAAGTTCGGCAAGAAGCCGGAAATCGCGCAGGCCAACGAATTCGCGCTCCTGGCGGGCTACAACTACTGCGACACCGTCGAGCTCTTCAGCACCACCTACAAGGTGGGCAAGGCGCCCCAGGTGCCCGGCACCTACCGCCGCATCTCGGGAAACGAGGCCGCGGCCATGGGATTCGTGGCCGCCTCGGTGCAATCCGGCACGCCCCTGTTCCTGGGATCCTACCCCATCACTCCGGCCTCCGACATCCTGCAGGAGCTCGCGGCCCTCAAGCACTTCGGGGTGCGCACCTTCCAGGCCGAAGACGAGATCGCGGCCATCTGCGCCGCCATCGGAGCGGCCTTCGCGGGAAACCTGGCGCTCACCACCACGTCGGGACCCGGCCTTTGCCTGAAGTCCGAAGCCATCAACCTGGCCGTCATGGCGGAAATCCCCCTGGTGATCGTGGACGTGCAACGCGGCGGCCCTTCCACCGGGCTGCCCACCAAGACCGAGCAGTCCGACCTCCTGCAGGCCCTGTTCGGACGCAACGGCGATTCGCCGATTCCCGTCATCGCGGCCAAGACGCCCTCGGACTGCTTCTGGGCCGCCCTGGAAGCCGCCAAGGTCGCGGTGGAATACATGACGCCGGTCATCATGCTCTCCGACGGCTACATCGCCAACGGGGCCGAACCCTTCCGCATTCCGGAGATATCCGATCTTCCCAAGTTCGAGGTCCGCCACCCCACCGACCCCGCCACCTTCAAACCCTACCAGCGGAACCTGAACGGCGCCCGACCGTGGGCCATTCCCGGCACTCCGGGTCTGGAGCACCGCATCGGCGGACTGGAGAAGTCCAGCCCCTCCGGCAACATCTCCTACGACCCCGACAACCACCAGAAAATGACCTTGGAGCGCTACGAGAAGATCGAATCGGTGTCTTCGGTGGTCGGAAAGACCTTCGTGGAAGGATCGCCGGAAGGCGATCTGCTGGTCGTTTCCTGGGGCGGGACCTACGGATCGGTGTCGTCGGCCGTGGATCGCGTGCTGGCCGACGGCAAGCTCAAGGTGGGACATGTCCACCTGCGTTGGATCAATCCGCTTCCCATCGACCTGCAATCCGTTATCGGCAGGTACCGGAAGGTGCTGGTTCCCGAACTCAACGTGGGCCAGCTCCGGCTTTTCCTTTCGGGGAAGTTCGGCATCCCCATGCAGGGGCTCGGCAAGGTGGCCGGCAAACCCTTCAAGATCTCCGAACTCGTCACCGCCATCCAGAAGACCGTGGGGGCATAGAACCATGATCGAGACCAACCCGACCTTGCCGATCCTCACCAAGAAGGACTTCGTTTCCGACCAGCAGGTGAAGTGGTGTCCCGGATGCGGGGACTATTCCATCCTGGCCGCGTTGCAGACCGTGCTCCCCAGGCAGGGCATCGCCCGCGAGAACTTCGCCATCATCTCCGGCATCGGGTGCAGCTCGCGCTTTCCCTACTACATGGACACCTACGGGTTCCACACCATCCACGGCCGCGCCTTGGCCGTCGCGACGGGCGTGAAGGCCGCGAATCCAGGTCTTCAGGTTTGGGTGATCACCGGGGACGGAGACGGATTGTCCATAGGAGGGAACCACCTGCTCCACGCGCTCCGCCGCAACGTGGACCTGAAGGTGATCCTCTTCAACAACGAGATCTACGGACTGACCAAGGGCCAGTTCTCTCCCACCTCCGCCTTGGGCATCAAGACCAAGACCAGCCCCATGGGCAGCATCGACCAGCCCCTCTCTCCGCTGTCCGTGGCGCTGTCGGCGGGGGTCGGGTTCGCGGCCCGCACCGTGGACAACGACATGAAGCATCTCACCTCGGTGCTGGAAGCGGCGGCCAAGTTCAAGGGCACGGCCTTCGTGGAAGTGCTCCAGAACTGCGTCATCTTCAACGACGGCGTGTACGATCCGTTCTACGCCCCGGACACGCGCAAGATCAACGCGCTCTACCTGGAGGACGGGAAGCCGCTGACCTGGGCGAACGACACCAAGGGCCTCTTCGCCGAGGGATTCTCCATCGACGCGCGCGACGTGACGGATTCCGACCGTTCGCGGGTGGTCGTGCATGACGCGAAGGAGGAATCGGGTACGCTGGCATGGACCCTCTCCCGGTTCGCCTTTCCCGACAGACCCGTTCCCCTGGGCGTGTTCCGCTCCGTGGAACGCCCCACCTACGACGAACTGATGGACGGCCAGATCCGGGCCGCGCAGGCGGCCAAGGGAACCGGCGATCTCGCGAAGCTGCTCAACTCCGGCTTCACCTGGAAGGTCTGACCGCCCTTCGGCCTAGGCTTGGACGATTTCGCCCGAGAGGGTTTCGGGAGCGGCCATGCTCTCCCTGAATTCCAGGGAGCCGGATCTGTAGAGGGCGAACCAGATCGAGCCGATCAGGAAGAAGGAGGGGATGCGGATCCAGCTCCCCACCATCCACATGGAAGCCAACGAAGCCGCGGCCAGGAGCAACGCGAATCCGGCCGAGCTCCGGAGGTAGTCCAGCCGCCACAGGCCGACCTCGCCGGCCAGTCGCGAGAGGAAGATCTGGCAGAGGATGCCCTGGACCAGGAACGAAACGCCCAGGGCCAGCACGCCACCGAAGGTTCCCCACATGGGGATCCACCACAGGTTGCAGCCGATGTTGACCGCGAACCCGGCGAGTTGGGCCACGCCCCAGGTGCGGCTGCGCCCCAGCCCCTGCAGCATGAGACCGCTGAGGTCCCCGTGGACGTTCAGGTAGGTGAAGGAGGTCAACACGACCAGCGAGAAGTACCCGTCGCGGTATTCCGGCGCCAGGAAGGTCAGGAAATCCTTCCCCCAGAAGACCACCATCAGGAAGGCGAACCCCAGGAGGTTGCCCACCGCCCATGCCGAGTAGTTGAAGCGGAGCCGCAGAAGCGGCGTGAGGCGGTTGGCTCCCACCCGGGAGAAGGCAGCGAGCAGCAGTCCTTCGAAGGACTGCCGGATGGCCTGGAGGCTCTTGCCCAGGGTCATGACCAGGTTGTAGACCTCCACCGCGCGGATGCCGGAGATCCTGCCCAGGAGCACCAGGTCGAACCGGGCCACCACTCCCGAAAGCAGGTCGGAACCGAGGATGGGCATCCCGTAGGAAAGGAGCTGTCTGGATGGTCGGCCGGGGAGCACGGTCAGGTGGTCTTGGCCGTGCCGGTCCAGGAAGGCCCACACCGCGACCACCGCGTTGGCGGCATTCCCGCACAGGAAGCAGGCCGAAAGACGCCAGGAGAGTCCCAGCCAGCGGCTCAGCAAGGCGCCGCCGAACATGAAAAGGGGGATTGCGAAGTTGTTGCCCACGATCCGGGCCAGCATCTCCTTGCGGTTCAGGTTGGCCTGGTAGAGGAAATCGGCGATGGCGAGGAGCGGAATCGACGAAGCGATGCACCAGTTGTCCACTGCGGAGAGCTCCAGTCCGCGCACGCGCCCGATGGCCGTCCCGGCCAAAAAGAGGTAGGACGCGCCTCCGAGCGTGGATGTGCCCGCGATCACCCAGATGGAGGAACCCAGATCCCTCCGGTACTGCTCGGAGTCGGTCCGTCCATGCCACCAGACGATTCCCCTGTCCAGTCCGAGCAGGCTCAGGCGGAACAGGAGGTAGGCGAAGGACTCGGCGAATCGGAAGGAACCCCAGGCACCGCCCGCGTAGATGCTCGCGCAGGCGAGGATGAGCAGGGCTTCGACAGGGCGAGACAGATTGTCGAGGACGACCATGGGCAGTCCCCACCGGACATCCAGATTCTTCTGCTCCTCTTGCTCCATCGGATCCTTCCCGCAAACGCAGATCCCTTCACATCCACGTGAGGTCCCAGGCCGTTCCAACCGTCCAGACGGTAAAGTAGACGTTTGAAAACCTGATTCATTGCTCCTTCGAACATCTGAATCTACCAACTGGAAAGTTGCAAAGATCGGGACGGGACCGGGGCCGTGCGCGAGCGGACTCCGGGCAGTACGGAAGACGGGCGGTTCTGCGACTTCCCCGGGGGGTCAGGACTGCGTGTCGATTTCATCCCGGATGGAATCCCATCCCTCGCGCATCTTCCGGACCAACTTGGACAATTCCCGACCCGGCAGGGCTGCCTGGGCCCCGGACTCGAGCTCCATGGCCAGATCCGCGAGCATCTCGAAACCCAGATTGAGCGCCGTTCCCTTCAGGCCGTGCGCGACCTTGGACAAGGCCACCCGATCGGATCCGTCGGCCAGCCGCCCGAGGGTCGCCAGCGTTCCAGGAATTTCCTCGACCGCGAGGGCCACCAGGGTCCCGATGAAATCCTCGTCCAGACCTGTCCGGGCCAGGAGTTCGCCGCGGTTGAAATGGCGCCTGGCGCGATCGGGTGCCGGGGGGGCGATCCCGGTCGGGTCCGCGACGCACAGCCATCTGCCGAGCACCGACCGCAGGGGTTTGACCTCGATGGGCTTGGTCAGGTATGCATCCATCCCCGCCGCGAGTCCGCGCTCGCGCTCCCCGGCGATGGTGCTCGCCGTCAGGGCGACGATGGGGACATCCCTCCCCTTGGCCGAAGATCGGATGGCGCGAGTCGCGTCGTATCCGTCCATCACGGGCATCTGGATGTCCATCAGGACCAGGTCCACCGGGTGCGAACCGAACAGGCCCACGGCCTCCTCGCCATTGCGTGCCTCCAGGACCGCGCAGCCGGGAACCAACTTGGCCAGCAGAGCCTTGACCAAGGACATGTTCATGGAAATGTCCTCCGCCACCAGGATGGAAGGGTTTTCCGGGACGGACTTCGGGGCCGACTCCGTTCCAATTTCCTCGCCGGGGAGGTCCGACGGGGTCGGATCGGACGCTGGAGAAAGGGCGGGGACTTCCGCTTCCAGACCGAAGGAGAACGTGCTTCCTTCCCCCAAGGCGCTGCGCAGGGTGATGGAGGTTCCCAACAGCCTTGCCAGACGCCCGGAAATGGCCAACCCAAGGCCGGTTCCACCGTGCTCGCGCGTGATGCACGTGTCCGCCTGGGCGAAGGCGTGGAACAACTTGGCTTGGTTTTCGGGAGAAATCCCTATCCCGGTGTCGGCGACGGCGAAGTGGAACACGCCTGCCGCTCGCGCACCCGGCGACGGATTCCAGGAGAGGGACAATTCGACGGATCCCCGAGGGGTGAACTTGATCGCGTTTCCCAGAAGGTTGATGAGGATCTGCCCCAGCCGCACCGGATCGGTGAGGATCTTCCCCGGCAGTTCCCGGTGGATGCGCAGGCGCAACTCGAGTCCCTTCTGGTCGGCCTGGAACCGCACGGTGTCCAGGACGCGGGAGGCCAGTTCCCGAATGTCGGTGGACACCGATTCGATCTCCATCTTCCCCGCCTCGATCTTGGAAAAGTCCAGGATGTCGTTGAGCAGCGCCAGCAGGGAATGGGACGACGTGCGGGCGTTGTGGAGGTACTCCGTCTGTTCCAGGGAAAGCGGCGTGTCTTCCAGGAGGGAGAGGAAACCGATGGCCCCGTTCAGCGGAGTCCGGATCTCGTGGCTCATGTTGGCGAGGAATTCCGACTTGGCCCTGCTTCCGCGCTCCGCCTGGATCCTGGCGTCCCGGAGAACGGTGACGTCGATGCTGTACTCGACCACGGCCGCGACCTTCCCGTCGGGACCCAGCATCGGATTCAGGACGGAGCGCAGGGCCATCCCCGTCGCCTTCTCGCGATCGTCGCCGGGCTCGGTGGACACCTCCAGACTATCGCCGGTCTCGACCACGCGTTCCATCCTGCACCATGGGCACGGGGATTCGAGTCCCTGCAGGATCCGGTGGCACTTCATCCCGACGACCTCGGACGGATCTCGGAAGGGGGCTTTCGCCAACTGCAGGTTCGCCTTGTTGACCAGCACGATCCTGTATTCGGTGTCGACCACCAAAAGGGTTCCGGGAAGGGTCTCGAGGATGGTCCGCACCAGTTCGCCGTTGGCCTCCAAGCGCCTTTCCATCTCCATGTGCCTGGTGATGTCCGAGAAGGTGGAGACGACGCCGATCGGATTCCCCTTGCCCGCCTGGAACCGCGGATAGGCGCTGATCAGGACCCACTTCGTCTTCTCGCCGCCCGGGGCGCGGACGCCCAGCACGACATCGTTGACGGGCTTGCCGGTCCGCAGCGCGATGGACGCCGGACATTCGTCGGGCGGGATGGGCCCACCCCCCTTGTCCACGGAGTACCACAGCGGATCGAACTCCGGACCCGACCGGAGCTGCTCCAGCGAACTGGACAGAATCCGGCATGCCGCGGGATTCGCGTTGACGATCGCGCCGTCGACGGAACGGAAAAGCACGCCTTGGGCCATGGTCTGGAACAGGCTGCGGAAATATTCCTCGCTCTCCCGCAGCGCGGTCTCGGCGCGGACCCTGTCGGTCACGTCCTGGACGATGGAGTACAGGAGCTTCCTGCCCCGGATCACGATGGGGCCGGAATTGACCTCGACCTCCTTGATCTGCCCGTTCGCGAGCCAATGCCGGAAACGATTCAGGTGGCTGGTACCGGAGCATGCCTGGGCCATCTTGTCCAGGATCTCCACCCGGCTCAATGTGTTGACCCGATCGATGTTCAGGGTCTTCATCGCGTCGCGGCTCCACCCGTAGAAGCCCGCGGCCGCGGGATTGGCGTCGACGATCTCGCCGGTCTCGGGATCGATCACGAGCACGATCAGATGCGCGCTCTGGAACAGGATGCGGAAGACGGAGTCCCGTTCGGTCCGGGCCTCCTCGATTTCGCGCTTGTCGCCGAGATCCGTGAAGATGGTCGTGAAGTGGCGCGGCTCCGAGGAGAACGCGTGGACCTGGTACCAGCGCCCGAGGGCGCGGGAATACTGCTCGAAATGGCTTTCGCCCCCGTGCAGCGCGATCTCGCCGTATCGCGCCACCCAATCGAATTCGTTTTCGCCGAATCCCTGGATCACCTCGGTGACGCGCCGATGGAGCGCGCTCTGGGCGGAAATCCCCGTCAGTTCCTCGAAGGCCGGGTTCATCTCCAGGAATTCGTAGTCCACGGGCTTTCCATGGATGTCCGTGACGATCCGATGGTGGGCGTAGGCCGCGGGAGAACGAAGGACCAGGTTCCGGTAGAAATCCTCGAGCATGGACCCCCCGCGCGATAGGGTAAAGGATGATCAACGGATCCTATCATAGGATGATGGCTCCGGGCAAGCGCGATGTGGACGGGAGCCTCTCCTTGCGCGCCCGGATTCACCCCGCGCCTTCTCGAGGAAAGACGCGGGGATGCCGGTCAGAATCCAGCGGTCACCAAGGTCTGCGATGAAGCTCCGGCCACCAGACGCTCCACTTGCACGCCGCGCGAGCCGGACACGGCCACCGTGTGCTCGCCGACGGGAAGCGATCCCAGGTCGCGGCTTTCCAGAACGCGACCCGAGAGGTCCAGGACATCGAGTCGAGCCCCGCCCGCGGCGACCATGCGGAAGGACAGAAAGTTTCCGGAACGGCGCAGACCCAGCCCGAAGCTGGAGGAGGCGCGTTCGGCGATTCCGGCGAGCGAAGAGGAAGGCACGAAGACCACGCCGCGAAGGGCCTGTCCGAATGGGGCGGTCTTCAGGACCTTGAACGATTCGGAGGCCGGAAGAGCGCGGGAAGCCAGGCTGTCGGTGACGACCACGAGCTGGTTGGGGTCGGCACCCTGGTCCGTCTCGAGGCTCACGGTGGAAGTCACCGCCCAGACGGTGACGGTGCCGTCGCCGTTGAGACGGCTCGAGAGGGTGCGCAGGCCGTCGTTGGCGGGCAGGATCGAATCCGCCATGCCCGGCACCGCGTATTTGGTGCCCAGGTTCAGGCCGCTCTTCAGGGTGTAGACGTTGTGCCAGGCGCTGTCCGTCTCCAGCACCCATTTCTCCAAGCCGGATTGGGCGTTGGTGGCGGCGAGCGCGATGCTGCCGTCGCCTTCGTCGGCCACGTACAGGATGCTGTCGGATGCGAAGCACAATCCGAAGGGGTTGTAGATCACGCCGGTCGTGCTCTTGGCGAGGTTCGTGGAAAATCCCTTGGGGATGGTGAACACCGTGCTGGAGGCCGTCCCCGCGGTCGGAAGGATTCCCTGGGCGCCCACCTGGTACACGGTGTTTATGCCGTTCCCTCCCGATCCCTTGGCCACGTAGAGCGTGCCGCGGTGGATGGCCAGGGACCGGAAATTGTCATCCTTGCCCGACTTGTCGGCGGTCAGCGCCAACGATGCCACCGAGAATCCGTACTGGAAGCCGTTGGCCGCGCCGGGCGTTCCGTTCAGCTGTCCCACCACCTGCGTCTCGGGACCCGCGCCGGGAACCACCACCTGCACGCCGGTGTTGGAAACCACCGACACGGGCTCCGGGCTGCTGCCGTTGCCGGCGTTGCCCACGAGGAAGTACTGGTTCCCGGTCGCGTCCAGGATGGCCGCGCGGCCGTTGTTGCCGCTGTAGGTGTTCACCGGGGTCACCATCACCGAATCGTCCGGACCCGCCGCCGAGATCCGGAGCACGGCCCGGGGGTAGCTCAGCTTCACGGGGTTGGTCGTGTCCACATGGTTCGGGGTGTTGGAGTTGGAGACGTCCAACGCGTTGACGGGGGCCTCGTATCCCATGAAGGTCACGCTGTTCCCGTCCGTGGAGAGGTTCAACGCCAGTTCCGACTTGGAGGGGAAACTTGTGACCGCCTTGGAAGTCGGTACGGCGAAGGTGTCCAGCAGGACAAGGCCGTCCCCCGTCACCGCCTCCCGGTCCAGGACGATGGGGGAGGTCACCCCGAAGCTCCCGTCCAACGCCTCGTTGGCCCACACGCCGGGATAGCTGCCGTTGGCGACCGCGAGATTGCCCGCGCCGCCGGGCAGGGTGTCGCCCACGCGGACGGTGGTCGAATCTCCCGAGTAGATCGTGCGGCTCACCAGGAGCTCGCCGCCGGCGGTCGGGGGCGCCGCCGCGAACGATGCGACGGAAAGCGTCAAAGCTCCCGCGACGGTGGATGGTCTGGCAAGCTGCATGGAAGTTCCTTCGGATCGTTGGTGGCTGATGAACACGGCTCCGAGGAACGAAGCGTTGCCCGTGTTTCACCCGCGTTCCAGAGCCCACCGAGGATTGTGGCAGTGGTGGAGGCGATGGTCAGATGTTGTCCGCGACTGGCTGGGCGTCGGGGGCCGAAGTCGGCGAGTCCGCATCGCGAGCAGTCTCGGCAACGCGCGGGGCCGGATGGTCCGGAAGGGCCAGGACTTGCCGGTCGTCGAAGCTGAGGCGCAAGCGCGGCGAAGGAACGCGTCGGTCTTGCTCTCCCGGCATCCAGGACGTACTGTAGGACGAATGATTTCCGGATCCAGCCATATTTCCGCAGGCCTGGGCAGGCGCATGCGGGGAAAATGGGGAAGGGAACGGTCGCCGTGGAGGTGACATCCCGTCCGACCATCCTGCCCCGCTCCTTCTACGAACGGCGGGCCGACCTCGTGGCTCCGGACCTTCTGGGTCGGATCTTGTCCGTGCGCGCGGGCCGTGGAAGGGTGCGTGGACGCATCGTCGAGACCGAGGCCTACGTGGGAATCCACGATTTGGCCTGCCACGCCTCCAAGGGTCGTACGGCCCGCACCGCCACGATGTTCGGACCTCCGGGCAGGACCTACGTCTATCTGGTCTACGGCATGCACCACATGCTCAACCTGGTGACGGCAGCCGAGGGAGACCCGCAGGCGGTCCTGATCCGCGCCCTGGAACCGTTGGAGCAGGAATCGGGAACGCCATTTCGCGGCCCCGGCGTGCTCTGCAAGAGCCTGGGGATCGACCGCTCCGACGACGGCTCCGACCTCTGCGGCGCGGGGAGGATCCGCGTGGAGGAAGGATTCCCCGTCCCCGCGGAGGAGATCCTCGCCAGGCCCCGGATCGGGGTCGACTACGCGAAGGAATGGAAGGACGCGCCCCTGCGCTTTTGCGTGCGAGGCAACCGGCACGTGTCCGGGCCGGGGGGAGCGGAACGCACCCGCCGGAGATGAAAGGGCGGATCCGGTCGGGATCCCGGCTCACCGGAGACTACGCGGGAAACAGTACCCCCGCGAAGAAGGAAACCAGGTTCGCCAAGAAGGAAATCGCCAGTGCTCGACGCGGGGTCGTGCCGGAGAGGAGCGCGATGAGTACTGCTTCCACCAGAACCACGGTCGGTTCCCCGAAGACGGTGAACAGGCGCAGGCCTATCGGTCCGATTTTTGACACATCGGAAGCGACGACGGCTTGCAACGTGTCGAACAGTTTTTGCTTCCCCGTCCCGAGGATCCCGGCCAGCGGATCGTGGGCACCCAGCTTGTTCAGGTCGTCCCGAACGATGTTTCGGGGAAACCCGTCCGTGATCTGCTCCGGGTCCTGCCGGAACTTCTGGAACAGGTCCCCCACATGCTCCGGGTCGATCTGGTGGGCGATGCCGACATCCGTGTTGATCGAAACACCTTCGGCCGTTTGGAAAGTGAACGACTCGTCGACGGCTTTCCCCTCGTTCGAGGATTCGGTCCAGGTGTACTGCTGCTGGAAGGTGGGAAACAGCGCCAAGTCCTCGTTCCAGCCAATCCAATAACGACCGACGCCGAGGACTTCATGATCCACGCCCTTGCTTCCGCCGAGCTTGTAGATCTTGACTCCGACACTCCCCGCCGGAACGTCCTGCCAACATCCCGTCAAGGTCCCCATGACTCCGAAGGCCAGCAACAGGCCGAGGATTCTCCGTTTCATTCCGATTCTACCCGACTTGCTTCGAGAACCTCCCGGTGGAACCCCTCCAAATAGATCTCGGAGAGATCGGCCTCCAGCAGGCTGGAATGGCAATGCCCCCACTCCGCGAACGTGGAGAGCCAGGCCTGCGCGTCGCCAAGACGCGGAACGTTGGTGTGGTCGCCCCAGAAGCGCAGGAATCGGTGGTCGCCGACGCGGCGACGGAAACCGGCATCCAGGTCTCCGCGCAGGTCGGAGAACAGCAGGTCGCGCACCGAGTTCACGTAGATGTCGGAGGCCAGCCAATCGGCGACCTGCGGAAGGTTCTCGTCCGCGGAGAGGAACCGGCCCGCACGGTCCAGGGCGCGCAGCAGGCCCGCGTGTTCCTCTCGGTGCTGTCGGTGCCACTGCAGGCGCACGGCCAGGGCCTTCTCCGCCCGGTCGGGCAAAAGGTCGGATCCCAGGGCGGCCACCGCGCCCAGCTTGGAACTGGTGGCGCGCTGGTTCCACGGCTCCCCGGCACAGAAGGCCTCCATGAGCCCGTCGCGCAGCCGCCCCACCATCTCCTGGGGCGGCACCACGACCCACTGGGCCACCTGGTCCGGATCCAATTCCTGTTGGCGCAGCCATTCCCGCAGGTGGTACTCGTGCGGGGAGAAGCGGTGGATCACCCCCAGGCGCAGAGGCACCGGGATTCCACCGTTGCTGATCCCCTCGGCCAATCCTCCCTGGCACTTCTTCCAGAAGGCGTTGGATGCGGTGATGGCGTTCCCGCCGCGGCACAGGATCCAAGCCGTGCAGAGCGGTGCGGGCGTTTCGGACAGGGCCAGAGCGGCGCGCAGGGGCAAGGTCGCGAGCACGTGGCTCGCCTGCAGGGATCCGTCGGTCAGGCGGCGCTCGGCTTGTTCCCAGGAAGTCTGGCGTTCCAGCTCGACTTCGAGTCCCTGTTCCCGGAAGAACCCGGCCTCCCGGGCGACCACCAGCGGAGCGCAATCGGTGAGGGCCACGAATCCGATGTGGATGGGAGAGGTCATGCGCCCAAGTTAGCGATCCCTCTCCACCTCAACAGCACCGTCCTTGTAGCTGGGCTGGCGGCTGTGGGGGTCGAACACCGGTTCCGTGAGCTGGTTCGCGTCCGGTGCGTGCATGGGCACGAACACCTCTCCGGGTCGCATGGTGGAAGCGACCACCACTCGCGCGCGCGCCACGCCTTTGCGGGAGCGGATGCGGACCCAATCCCCTTGGACCAGGTCCCGCGCAGCCGCGTCCGTCGGATGCATCTCCACGACCGGATCCGCGGGTGAGAGGGACCGCAGGACGGCGCTGCGCGAGGTGCGGGTCAGGGTGTGCCATTGGGAGGAGCTCCCCCGACCGGTGAGCATCCTCAGCGGGAAAGTCGCGCTCAAGGCGTTGGGGGACGGCCGCGGCGGATCGAAGACGAATCGCGCCTTCCCCGACTTCGTGAAGAACCGCCCGTCCCCGAACAGGCGCCGCTCCTTCGCCGGAGGATACGCCCCTTCGGGGCAGGGCCATTGGACACCGCCTTGGAGTTCGAGTGCCGAAAGGTTCTCCACTCCGGAGATGTCGCAGGGCCGCCCCCGCGACAGGTCGCGCATGGCATGGAACAGGTCTTCCGCCGTCCTCCAGGATCCGATCCTCCCCCCCACGCCCCAGGCGCGGGCCACCAGGCGGAAGATGTCTAGATCGGACAGAGCCTGTCCAGGAGGCGTCGCGGCCCGGCGCATCCGGCCCAGCCGACGCTCGGAGTTGATGATGGATCCGTCCTTCTCGCCCCATCCCCCGCTGGGGAGGTAGAGGTCCGCCATCCCTGCGGTCTCGGTGTCCGGATACATGTCCTGCACCACCAGGAAGGTCTTCTCCGCGGCCTGCGCGAAGTCCCGCTGCCCGATCCAGGAATGGGCCGGATTGGTGGCCACCACCCAGAGGAAGCCCATCTCCCCGTTTCCCGCCTTGGACAGGATCTGGTCGTAGGCGGGACCGGAGGAGGAGGGGATCCCGGATGCTGGAATACCGAAGTATTCGGCGATTTCACCGCGGTGGGAGGCGTTCGTCCAATCGCGCCCGCCGGGAAGCGACGAGGTGCAGGAGAACAGGCGCGAGCCCATGGCGTTCATCTGCCCGGTGATGGAATTGGGACCGGTGCCGGGCTTCCCGATGTTGCCCGTCATCAGGCAGAGGTTCACGATGGCCTGGGCGGTGCGCACCGCCTGGTGGCTCTGGTTCACGCCCATGGTCCACCAGATGGACACGCGCTTCCCCGGTTCGAAGAGATCGGCCAGGAAGGCGAATTCCTCGGCGGAGATGCCGGCCTCCTCCAACGCCCGTTCCCGTGGGAACTCCTGCAGGAAGTTCGCGAAGGATGCGAACCCCTCCGTGTGGGCCTCCACGAAGGCCGTGTCCACCCTGCCGCGCTGGATGAGTTCCCGGGCCAAGGCGTAGAGGAGGACCAGATCGGACTTGGGAGCCAAGGCCACGTGCCGGGTGGCTGCCTGCGCGGTCTCGGTGCGCCGGGGATCCAGCACGACGATCGTCGGGTTCCGGCGGTTCTTGAGCACGCGTTCCCACAGGATGGGATGCGCGATGGCGGGATTGGCCCCCACGAAGACCAGGCTGTCCGACTCCTCGAAGTCCGCGTAGGTGAAGGGAGGAGCGTCGAACCCGAAGCTATCCTTGTAGGCGGTGTGGGCGGTGGCCATGCACTGGCGGGTGTTGGAGTCGGCGGCTGTGGCCCCGATCCCGAACTTCCAGAGGGCGCCCAGGAAGAGCATCTCCTCGGTCGGGATCTGTCCGGTGGAGAGGAAAGCCGCGCCGTCGGAGCCGTGCCGGGAAAGGGCCTCGCGGAGCTTCTCCACGAACACCTCCAGCGCCCGTTCCCAGGAGACGGGCTTCATCCGACCGGTGGAGGGGTCGCGCAAAAGAGGCACGGTGCCGCGGTCCGGGGAAGCCAGCGGGGCCATGGCCTCCCATCCCTTGGGACAGGCGGCGCCCAAGTTCACCGGGTAGTCCGGGTCCGGAGAGAGGTTGACCGCTCCCCCTTCCTGGAGGTGCACCAGCAGACCGCATCCGGTGGAGCAGTAGCCGCACACCGTGCGCAAGAGGCCCTGCGGGGCGAGCCGGTCGGGAACCATGCCCAAGCCCGGTAGGAAGCGGGACTGCGACAATTCCCGGGTCGCCGGTCCGTCGAAAATACGGACCAGGTTCGGCAGGTCAGCCAAGGAATCCCCCCGGCATCCGCGCGGGGAGTGCGGTCCGGAAAAACAGGATCCGCTCCGCGAAGGTGGCGGCGAACAGGACGATGGCTCCTGCCAGCGGATGCGGGTGGACCAGGGCCATGCCGGCGAATCCGAGTGCGATCCGCAGCGCCAAGGGTCCGCGCAGGTGGACGAGGAGCATCCTTCCCGCAGCGCCCGGCGCACCAGAAACGGACCAGACCTCCGCCAGGAATTGACCGGACAATCCCAGGACGACTGCGCGAAGACCGGCTCCGGGCGTGTGGAACGCCGTTCCCGTCGCGGAACCCAACAGGATCACCGTGGAGGCGAATCGCAGCGCGACCGAGGGGTGGTGCCAAGTGGGGCGGCGGGTGACCATGTAGAGCATCGCGGAGGCACCCACGGAGAGGAGTCCCACCACCGCTGCGGCTCCCCCGTTCCACTCGGCGAGAGAGGCTGAGACGGCGATGGGAGAAAGGCCGCCGAAGGCCCGAAGTCCGAGCAGTCCGGCGAAGAGCCCGAACCCCGCGACCTCGCGGGAGAACCAGGAGCGGCGCAGATTCAAGATGGCCTTCCAGGCCCGTTCGGGATGGCCCAGATGCGCCGAACCCACCCCGATTCCCGCGAGGGCCAGCACGAAGGAAACCCTCCAGGGCAGTGCTCGGTTTTGGAAGAGGGCGAAGACCGCGAGCCCCGCGCCCGCCTGGGTCGCCACCAGCAGGAAGGCCAGGGGAATGTGGGGCTCCTGGGGTTCCGGCGTGTCTTCGTGGGCGGGTCGGAGCCGGGACGAGAAGGGGTCCTTCGCCAGATACCGTGTCGAAGGTCGTGTGAACGCGGGTTCGACCACGCCCGGGAGATCCATGGTTCCGGACCGTTCGGCTCCCTGCACGGGAACCAGACGCACCGCGATGGCCCCGTTGGGACAGGCCTGGACGCAGGCCGGGGCTTCCCCCTCGCGCAGCCGCGAATGGCACAGGTCGCACTTTCGCACGATGCCGCGTTCGGCGTTCCACTGCGGAGCGCCGTAGGGGCACGTCCATTCGCAGTAACGACACCCCATGCACTGGTCGTCCAGGTGCTTCACGATGCCGTTGTCCAGCTTCTCGTAGGCGAGCGTGGGGCATCCGTTCGAACAGGCGGGATCCTCGCAGTGGTGGCAGGAACTGGTCACGGTGAACTGTGCCGCCAGGCCCGGTTCGCGCAGGAGACCCACCTGCCGCCAGGATTCCCCTTCGTCCAGGCCGTTCAGGCTGTGGCAGGCGGTGACGCAAGCCTTGCAACCCGAGCATCTGTCCAGATCGACATCGAAGGCGTAGCGCTCCCCCGCGACGGGCGTGGAAAGCGGTACAAGGCCCTCGTAGTGCCTGGACTGGGCGTGTCCTTCGCCGTGCCACGACGAAAAGGACTCCACGGCAGTCCATGCGTCGCGCTCCCGGAACACCTCCCCCAGGAGGTCCGCGAGGACCGGCTTCACGCCGCCACCGAAGCTCCCAGGCAGGCCTGGCAGCGGACCCAGACGGAGGTGCCGTCAGGATGGAATTCCTTCTTCCAGATGGGCAGTTCGTGCTTGATCCGGTCGATGATCCACTCCGAGGCCCGGAAAGCCTCCCCGCGGTGGTCGGTGGAAACGCCCACCCAGACGGCGATCTCCCCGATGGCGAGCGACCCTGTCCGGTGCACCGCCCGGGCCTTGCGCAAGGAGAATTTCTCGACGGCCTCCCGGACGATTTCCGTCCCCGCGCTCAGGCAAAGTGCCGGATAGGCTTCGTACTCGAGGTGGTCCACCCACCGCCCCTCGTGGTGGTCGCGGACCCATCCCTCGAAGGAGACGAATCCCCCGGCCGATCGGTCGGCCACGGTGCGGGAGAGTTCGCAGGGGTCCAGCGGAGTCGAACGCAGCGAGAACAGGTCCATCACCCGCCCCCCGCCGGCGCGATGTACACCACCCGGTCGCGGTCGGAAAGCGCGATGTCCCATTCGGCGAAGGTGTCGTTGACGGCCACGCGAAGATTCCGGATGGGGAGATCGAATCCGTGCAGCGCGTCCAGCCGCGCATAGAGGTCGCGCGCCGTTCCGCCTTCGAATTCGACCGCTTCCTGGTCCTTCCCGACCCTCTCGCGAAGGACGGAGAACCAGGTCAATTCGATGGTCATGCCCCCACCTCCAAAAGATGCTCGCGTTCGGCCGGGGTGTTCGCATTTGCGAGTTCGTTCCCGGGGGCGGGAAGGAGTCGGGTCCGGGCCGAGGCGAGGATCCGTCTCGGGCAGGTTCTGTCTTCCGCCAGGGACGAGAGGCACACCGGCAGGGCGGATGGTTCCCAGATGGCGCAAAGGGGCTCGGGGTGGATTCCGGAAAGATCCAGGTAGGCTGTCGCGAGGGACGACGGATCGCGATCGCGAAGCAGGACCTCCAAGGTTCCCTGGGACAGCAGAGGAAGATCGCAGGCGACCACGAGCCAAGCCGCGCGGCGGTCGGTGGTGAGGGCTGTGAGGATTCCACCCAACGGTCCGATCCCCGTGAATCGATCGCGAAGCAACGCATCCATCCCGATCCCTTCGGGCGGGTCCTGGTCGGGCGCGCGTGCGACCAGGACTTCCGAACAGAAACCGGACAGGAGCGCGAAGGCCCGGGCCGCCTGGGGGAGATCTCCGTAGGATAGGTTCGCCTTGTCCTGGCCCATGCGGCGGCTGGTGCCTCCGGCCAGGACCAATCCCTTCAACGCGGGCGGCGCGAGCGAGGAGGGTTCGGACTTGCCACCCGTCTTCCAAAGAAGCCTGGTGGCGCGGATCTCGATCTGGTGCGAGACGGCCTTGCCCATGTCGTAGACGGTCAACGCGGCGACCGTGGCACCGGTGAGGGCTTCCATCTCCACCCCGGTGGGCCCGTGGCAGGCGCATTCGCATTCGATCACGAGTTCGTCGTGTTCCATTCGCGTATCGAACTTCACCCGGCCCAGCGGCAGCGGGTGGCACAGGGGGATCAGATCGGAAGTGCGCTTGGCCGCCATGGTGCCCGCCAGGATGGCGGTCTGGACCACCGCCCCCTTGGGAGATCTGATCTCGCCGTCTTCGAAGAGCTGTCGCAATTCCACCGGCAGCCGGACCCTGCTCTGGGCCCTGGCGGTCCGGGTGGTGTCGGACTTTCCAGTCACGTCCACCATGCCGGGCAGACCGTGGTCGTCCAGATGGGTCAGGATCCGTTCGGCCATTTCATCCTCCGATGCTGTGCATGGGCCGCGCGATGTCGGGCAGCCGGTGCACGGGTTTGAGCGGGGCCACGGTGCGGATCCGGTCCCGGATTTCCGCCTCCGACGCTCCCCGCAGATCCGTCCCGTCGTCGCGGAACAGGCAGGGGTGCAGGATCCCGCGGGCCGAAAGCCGGAGCCGGGAGCAGCTCCCACAGAAGGCGTCGGTTTCGCTCGCCATGAATCCCAGGAACGCCCCGGCGCGGCTGCGCTTTCTGAAGACGGTGGAATCGGCGGCGACCGGGAGATCGTCCAGGGGTCCCGCGTGGGACTCCAGGGACTCCAGGATGTAGGCGGTGGACAGGAAGTGATTCGCCTGCAGGTCCCTGGCCGGACCGATCCGCATCATCTCCAGGAAACGGACCTCGATCCCGGTGTCCGCGGAAAAGTCGTGGAAGGCGGGGATCTCGTGGTCGTTGATCCCCCGCAGCGCCACGCAGTTGATCTTGACGCGCAGCCCCGCTTCGCGCGCGGCGCGGATGCCGCCCAGCACGCGCCCCAGATCCCCGGCGCGGGCGATGCGACGGAAATTGACATGGTTCAGGCTGTCCAGCGAGACGTTCACGGAGCGGAACCCGCCCGCCACCAGGTCCGGCACCACGGATTCCAATCGGTGTCCGTTGGTGGTGAGGCCCTTCTCCGCTGGCAGGTCGTGGAACGACCGCGCGATCTCTCCGAACTCGCGGCGCACCGTGGGCTCTCCCCCGGTGAGGCGGATGGCCTCCACCCCCAACTCCACCAGGATTCCGGCCAGACGCCGGACCTCGGCGGGTGGGAGAAGACCGGTCGAAGGGGGGTCCGGCGTGTCCGGTGTCATGCAGTAGAGACAGCGGAAGTTGCAGGCCTCGGTCAGCGAGATGCGGAGCTTGCGCAGAGGCCGGCCGTGGGGGTCCACCCGGTGGAGGAAGGGCAGGAGTCCTACCGCAGGATTCGCCGCTACCAAGGCCAGAACCTCGCGACGCTCCCCGCCGGGGCCGCGTGTCCCGGCGGGATTTCCAGGAACCCTTCGGCACCGACCAGGTGGAGGAAATCGCCGGAACCGTTTCCGCGTGATTCACGGGCCACCACGCCTCCAGCTCCATCGTCGCAAAGATGAGCGGCGACGAATCGCGTCATGGACGGGAGACCGGCGATGGGAGCCTCCAGGCGGGCGGAGCGCACCAGGGGTCCATGGCGATGGAGAATCCCCAGCACGTACCGGGCGAAGCAGACGGCTACCGCGGCGGGGTTGCCCGGCAGGGCGAACACGATCTGCCCCCGCGGTCCGGTGCCCAGCCAGAGGGGTTTGCCCGGCTTCTGCGCCACTCCGTGGACCAGACACCGGCAACCCAATACCTCCAGGACACCCGGCACGAAGTCACGCCGGGACGCCGAGACTCCCCCCGCGACCAGGAGGACATCCGCTTGTCCCAAAAGATCCGCCAGACCGGCCTCCAGGAGTTCGGGGTCGTCGGGCAGATGGGTCGACGGGATCGTACCGTGTCCCCGCGCCTTCAGGGCCGAGGTCAGGAACCGGTCGTTGGAACGCCGGATCTGGTGGGCGAGCGGCACCTTGTCCACGTCCACCAGCTCGTCGCCGGTGGAGACCACGCGGATCTCCGGGCGGGACCGCACCGGAACCATGCGCGCGCCCACCGAGGCCAGGACGCCGATCTCGGCGGCACCCAACCGGAGACCGTCCTCCAGCAGGAACTTGCCGGCCCGGGCGTCGCTCCCACGCCATGCCAAATTCTGTCCGCGCACCACCTTGGAGGGATCCAGCACCACGACGTTCTCGCGGGGATGGGCGTCTTCCACGCGGACCACCAGATCGCACCCCAAGGGGCAGGACGCACCCGTCATCACCTCCACGCAGCCGCCCGGCAGGGGTCCCGGATGGCGTTCCGCTCCGGCTGGAGAAGATCCCGACACTGAGAATTCCCGAAGCCCCGCCGTCCATTCGTCCCAGCGCAGGGCGTATCCGTCCATGCAGACCCGGTCGAAGGGAGGGATGTCGCGGTCCGCCTCCACCGCCTCCGCGAGGATTTCTCCGACGGCCTCGTCCAGGTTCGCCTCGCGGACCCGCGCGGGCGGTTCCAGCCCGGACAGGATCCGATCCAGTTCGGCCACCGACACCATGTCAGCGGGTCCCCACCCAGACGATCCCGTCCGCGACCCGTACGGAATAGGTGCGGAGTTCCCCTCCTTCTCCAGACAGATTATGTCCATTCTCCAAACTGTACGTCCGTTTGTGCAGCGGGCAGGCCACCTTGGCCGCGCCGCCGTGGTCTCCCACCAGGCCCTGGTGGAGCACGGGCGCTCCGGTGTGAGGGCAGACGTTCTGCACGGCGCGGAATTCCGACTCGGAGATCCGGAACACGGCCACCTGGACGCCGCCCCTCCGGACGCAGGTTCCCGATCCCCGCGTGAGATCCTCGAGGTCGCAGACCCGGGTCCAGTCCAGGCTTGCGGTCTCCCGGCTCGCGGTCGCGTCCAGCGCCATGGTTTCGGTGGTTTCCATGTTCGGCTCCTCAGGCGGGGACGCGCTGGCCGCGCTCGGTGGAAAAACAGATGGCCGGGTTGGGGCGCGGATCGTTGGCGAAGGCCTTGAAGCGCCGCAGGATGTCGGGGTTCTCCAGGGCGGTCTTCCATTCGCACTGGAATCCCTTCACCAGGTCCTCCATCTGCGCCTCCAGCTGGGCGGCGATGCCCAGAGAATCCTCCAGCACCACGCCGCGGACGTGCTCGATCCCGCCGATCTCGTCCAGCCACACCGAGGTGCGGGTGAGCCGGTCGGCAGTGCGGATGTAGTAGACCAGGAAGCGGTCCACGATCCGCAGCACCTCGCTCTCGGACAGATCCTGGACCAACAGTTCCGCGTGACGGGGCTTCATGCCGCCGTTCCCGCACACGAAGAGGTTCCAGCCCTTTTCCGTGGCGATCACCCCGACGTCCTTCCCCTGCGCCTCGGCGCATTCGCGGGCGCAGCCGGACACGGCGAACTTGAGCTTGTGGGGCGATCGGATCCCCTTGTACCTCTCCTCGATGGCGATGGCCAGGCCCACCGCGTCCTGGACTCCGAAGCGGCACCAGGTGCTGCCCACGCAGGACTTCACGGTCCGCACCGACTTCGCGTAGGCGTGGCCGGACTCGAACCCGGCGTCCACCAGCTCGCGCCAGATGGAGGGAAGTTGCTCCAAGCGGGCACCCAGGAGGTCGATGCGCTGGCCTCCGGTGATCTTGGTGTAGAGCTCGTACTTGGCAGCTACGTCGGCGATGACCCGGAGCTTCTTCGGGGTGATTTCCCCGGCGGGAATGCGCGGGATCACCGAGTAGGTCCCGTTCTTCTGGATGTTGGCCAGGAAGCGGTCGTTGGAGTCTTGGAGGGCGTCGCGTCCCCCGGAGATCACGTGTCCGTTCCACAGGCTCGCGAAGATGGAGGCCGCCACCGGCTTGCAGATCTCGCAGCCCAGTCCCCCGTTCCCGTGCTTTTCGACTAGGTCCTGGAAGCTCTTGATCCCTTCCTTCCAGCAGAGGTCGAACAGTTCGGCGCGGGTGTGCGGGAAGTGCTCGCAGAGGGACTTGTTGACGGTGATGCCCTTTTCCGCGAGGCGCTTGTGCAGGAGGCCGGTCACCGCCTGCGCGCAGCTCCCGCATCCGGAGCAGGCGCGGGTGGATTTCTTGATCTCGCCCAGGGCGCTGCAGCCCGCGTCCACGGCGGCCACGATCTTGGAGCGCCGGACGTTCTCGCAATTGCAGATGATGGGATCGTCGGAAGGCGACCCGGCACTTGCCGGTGCGAGCAGGGTGCGGGGATCGTCCGGCACGGGCTCTCCGCTCTCCAACAGGGCCGAAAGCTCGCCGAAGGGTTCCAGGTCACCCACCAGGACCGCGCCGTGGAGCGCGCGGGTGGAGGTCTTCCAGACGATCTTCTGGTAGATGCCCTTGCGCGGATGCGACACCACCAGGTCCTCGAAGGTCTCCCCTTCCACCACGGCGTCTCCGATGGACCCCACGTCCACGCCCAAAAGCTTCAGCTTGGTGGCGGCGTTGTAGCCGGGGAAGGGACGGGAGAGCCCCGCGATGTCGTGCGCGGCGGCTTCCGCCATGCGAAACCCGGGAGCCACCAGGCCGTGGATCATGCCCTTGTGGAGGGCGCATTCCCCGATGGCCCAGACACCCGGCGCCGAGGTGCGCATGGAATCGTCCACCGCGATCCCGCCGCGCTCTCCCATGGCGATCCCGGAGGCCTTGGCCAATTCGTCGCGGGGACGGATTCCGGCGGAAGCCACCACGATCTGGCCGGGGACGATTTCGCCTCCCGCCATCCGCAGGCCTTCCACCCTCTCCTCTCCCGCGATGGCTTCGCTGCGCGCGTCCAGCCGGACCACGACGCCCAGGGCCTCGATGCTCCGCTTGAGCAGGGCGGAGGCCGCCTCGTCCAGTTGGCGGGGCATCAGGCGAGAGGCGAATTCGATCACCGTGGTGGAAAGTCCCAGGTCCACCAGGGCCTTGGCGGCTTCCAGGCCCAGCAGACCGCCGCCGATGACGATCCCCTCCTTGCACTTCGCGCCCCAGGACTTGATGGCCTCCACGTCCTCGATGGTGCGGTACGCGAAGAATCCCGGCAGGTCGCGGCCCGGCAGCGGCGGCACGAAGGGCGCGGATCCCGTGGCCAGGACCAAGTGGTCGGCGGTCAGTTTCCGTCCCGACGCGGTGGTCGCGCACCGCGCGGCCGGATCCAGCGCCACCACCCGGTCGCCCAGGACCAGTTCCACCCCGTGCTCCTGGTACCAGGCGTTGGGGAGCATTTCCAGGTCGCCGGGCACCTTGCCGGAGAAGAGTCCGGAAAGGTGGACACGGTCGTAGGGAGATCGCGGCTCCTCCCCCACCATGGTGATCTTCGCCGCGGGCAGAAGCTCCACCAGCGTCTCGCAGAAGCGGGAGGCCACCATTCCCGCACCCACCACCAGAACCGAGGGGGAGGTCGTGGACGGGCGAATCGTTTCGGCTTCCATGCTCATTCCCCCCTTAGGCCGCTTCGCTGTGACGTGTCGAGGTCAGGTAGTGGACCAGTTCCTTGCGGACCCGCACGTAGCCGTGGTCGTCCAAGAGGGTCTCGCGGTCGCGGGGTCGCGCCATCGGGACCTCCAGCACTTCGTGGATTGTGGCCCCCGGGCCGTTGGTCATGAGCACGATCCGGTCGGACAGGTACACGGCCTCGTCCACGTCGTGGGTGATCATGATCACGGTCTTGCGGTCCGATTCCCAGAGCCGCACCAGCTCGTCCTGCATGATCCCGCGGGTGAGCGCGTCCAGGGCCCCGAACGGTTCGTCCAGAAGGAGGACCTCTGGATCCACCGCGAATGCCCGGGCGATGCCTGCGCGCTGCTTCATGCCGCCGGAGATCTCGGAAGGCTTCTTCTTGGCGTGGGGCGCGAGCCCCACCATCTCCACGTAGTGGCGCGAGCGTTCCGTGCGCCAGGCCAGGTCCTTTTCCGGATAGCGGCTGTCGATCCCCAGGCGTACGTTGTCCTCCACGGAGAGCCAGGGAAGGAGGGCGTGCTGCTGGAACACCACCGCCCGGTCCAGGCCGGGGCCCGTCACATGCTTCCCGCCCACCAGGGTGGAACCCGAGTTCGGTTTGGAGAGCCCGGCCACCAGGTTCAGGAGGGTGCTCTTGCCGCAGCCGGAATGGCCGATGATGGACACGAACTGTCCCTTCGCGATCCGGAGATCCACGCCCGCCAAGGCATGGTAGGTCTTGGCCCCGGTGCCGAACACCTGGTCCACCTTGGAAAATTCGACGAATCTGTCTTCATGCATGGTGCGATCCTCGGGTCAGGCGGTGGCGCCGACGAGTTCGGCGAGCCCCGCGATGGCCCGGTCCAGGGCGAAGCCCACCAGGCCGATTTCCGCGACGGCGACGAAGATGTCGGTGAGATGGCCGGAATTCCAGCAGTCCCACAGGAAGAATCCAACGCCCACGCCTCCAGTGAGCATCTCGGCGGCCACGATGGCGAGCCATGCGAGCCCGATCCCGATGCGCAGCCCGGTGAACAGGAAGGGCGCCGCGGCGGGAAGGAGGATCAGCCGGAAGAACCGGAATCCACGCACCTGGTACACCTCGGCCACCTGCAGGTAGTCCCGGGAGATCCCCGCGACGCCCACGGCGGTGTTGATGAGGATGGGCCAGACCGCGGTCACGAAGATCACGAAGATCGCCGATGGCTCGGACTGGTTGAAAGTGGCCAGGGCGATCGGAAGCCAGGCCAGGGGGGGGATGGTGCGCAGCACCTGGAAGATGGGATCGAATGCCTGGTACGCGATCTTCACACGACCCAGCACGATCCCCAGCAGAACCCCGATGGTGGCGGCGAGACCGTAGCCGACCGCCACCCTTTTCAGGGAAGACAGGATCTGCCAACCCAGTCCCAGGTCGTTGCCGCCGTGGTCGTAGAAGGGATGCGCGATCAGGGGCCACGACTGGACCAGGACCTTGTCGGGTCCGGGCAAGGTGGCGCCGGGCAGGCGCGAATAGAGGAACCAGGCGAAACAGAGTCCCGCCGCGGCGAGCACCGGAAGCGCCACCGCGGATCCCGCCTCCCAGCGGATGTCGGGCTTGGGCCAATGCAATTCCCGCGCGGGGGCGGGCGTTGCCGGCAATTCCGGAGGTATTGTCGGTTCTACGGGATGAATCCCGGCATTCGAGTTCGAAGCGGTTTCCAACATGGGCATCCTCACTTCACCAGGTGCTTGATCTTCAGGGAGGCCAGGTAGGCCTCGGGGTTGGCGGGATCGAACTTCACGCCGTCGAAAAAGGTCTCCACTCCGCGGCTGTCGGTGGCGGGAGCGTCGGAGCCGTGCCCGATCTCGGCGGCGGCCTTGCGCCAGAGGTCGGAGCGGTTCACCGAGGCCACCACCTTGTCGTAGTCCACGCCCTTGGGGAAGTAACCCCAGCGGCGCATCTCCGCGAGGAACCAGACGTCGTGGCTCTTGTAGGGAAAGCTCGCGTGGTCCTGCCAGAATTTCATGGGATCGTTGGAGTGGCTGGGCCTGCCGTCGCCGTAGTCCACGTCGCCCTTGAGCCGGGGCAAGAGATCGGCCGCAGGGGTTCCGATCCAGTTGCGATTGGACAGGATCTGCGCCAACTCCGCCTTGTTCTCGGGCTTGTCGGCCCAGATCTGCGCCTCCTGGACGGCCTCCAGCAGCGCGAGCGTGGCCTTGGGATGGGCGTCCACCCAGTCCTTGCGCAGGCCCAGACTCTTCTCGGGGTGGTCCTTCCAGATGTCCTGGGAAGTGGCCACGGTGTAGCCCAGGTGCTGGTTTATCAGCTGCTGTCCCCACGGCTCGCCCACGCACAGCGCATCCAGGTTCCCCACCTTCATGTTGGCCACCATCTGCGGCGGGGGCACCACCATCAGGTCCACGTCCTTGTCGGGGTCCAGCCCGTTGGAGGCCAGCCAGTAGCGGATCCACAGGTCATGTGTGCCGCCGGGGTAGGTCATGGCGACCTTGGCCATCTTCCCCTTCAACGGGGCGGCGTTGGTGGGGGTCATGCCGGGGAGCTTGTCGGAGGCCGAGATGGACTGGGCGTCCAGGTCCAACCGCGCCAAGAGCTGCATGGGGACGGCCTTCCCGTCCTTGGTCCCGATCCCCTCGCTCAACTGGTAGATCATGGGGGTCAGGATGTCCGCGCCGTCGATGCCCCCGCGCGCCCCGCCCAGCTCCAGGTTGTCGCGGGTGGACGCCCACGAGGCCTGCTTCACCACTTCCACGTTCGGGAGCCCGTGCTTGACGAACAAGCCCTTCTCCTGGGCGATCACCAACGGGGCGCAATCGGTGAGCGCGATGAACCCCAGCTTGATCTTCGGGGTTTCGGCGTGCTTGTCGCAGGCCGCCAGGAGGGCCAAAGCGGAAAAGGAACAGGATCTGACCAGACTGGAACGCATGGGAGCCTCGACCGATGAACGGTGTGGTGCCCATGGGCCGGACGGACCGACTTCCCTGGCGGATCTGCCAGAGGTCCAATGCAATCGCGGTGCCAAACCGAGTTTGGAGCCGAGATCCAGTCTCAACACGTGGAGGATGTTCGACAATCACGGAATTGTCGCTATCGATGTCACACCGAATGGAATTCGTCAGTCTTCGGCGACAGGACTGGACCCATGCTGCTGGGCCGGGGAAGAACTCGCTTCCGGTGTTCATTCCACCTTGAACTGGTCCAATTGGCGGCGCACCGACTGCACGGAGGTGTCCAACTTCCCCGAGGACTCCCGCAGCGCGATCGCCTTGGATCGGAGTTCGTCGCCGGAAATCCGGACTTCGGCGATGTCCCTGGAGATCGTATGTGCGGTCTGGGCGACCTCACCAACATTGGAGGAGACCATCCGGATGCCCATCACCGCCTGGGAAAGATTGGACGCGATTTCACGTGAAGTCGCGTCCTGTTCCTCCACCGACGCGGCGATCTTGTTCTGGACTCCAGCGGCCTGTGCGATCACTTCCCTGATCCGAGAGATGCAGGTTACAGCTGACACGGTGGCTTGGCGCATCTTGTTCACGCGTTCGGCAATGTCCGCGGTCGCAGACGCGGTTGACCGCGCGAGGTTCTTCACCTCGCCTGCCACGACCGCAAAGCCCTTGCCCGCCTCGCCCGCCCGCGCCGCCTCGATGGTGGCGTTGAGAGCGAGCAGTTTGGTCTGCTCGGAAATTTCCGCGATCAATTCCACGACCTGTCCGATTTCGCCGGAGGCTTGGGCCAATTCGGCCATGAGGCTGGAGGCTTCGTCGGCGCTCTGCAGGACATCCTGTCCTGTTTGTCGTGACGATTCCGCCGACCGTGCAATCTCCGAAATGCTGGCGTTCATCTCCTTGACCGCGGTCGCAACCTGCTCCAGGCTTGACCCGGATTCCTCCACCGCCTTGGAAACCGTCGCGGCGCTGGCGCTCATCTGCTCCGCAGATGCGGCAACGGAACCGGACAGGTCCGCCGTGGTGCGGGCGTTCCCGTCCAGGCTGCTCGCAAGCTTTTCCTGGGTCGTTGCGGCCTGCGTCAGGGGGCTGGTTTGGTCTCGGATGGATTGGATGGTCGTGCGGATCTTTTCCGCAAACTGATTGAACCCCGCGGCCAACTCGCCAAGTTCGTCCTTCGTCCCTGTTGCCATCCGAGAGGTGAGGTTGCCTTCCCCCTGGGCGATTTCCTTCATCAGTCTAGCAGCCTGGTGGATCGGGCCCGAAACCGAGCGGTCGATCCAGACGGAGATGAATCCGAAAAACAAGATGGCTACGAGTGTGGCCCCGACCAGGATCCGATCCAGGAATGTCCTGGCATCCATGAACTCCGATTCGGGGGCACCGGCAGCAACGATCCAATCCAACTTGTCGGAATGGACGAAGGTCACGCGCTTTGTGATGGCCGAACCGTCTGCGGCCTTCCAAGGGTAGGAGAGGTCGCCATGCTTCATCCTCAACATCTTCTGGGCAAATTCGTACTGCGCCAGACTGCCACCTTCAAGTGTTGGATGGATCTTCAAACCGCCAGTGGAGTCCATCACGTAGATGTACCCGGTCTTGCCCACTTTCCTGCCGAGGACCTCCTTGTCGAGGAACTGGTGATCGACCTCGGGAACTCCCACGAACAATGCCGCCGCAACCTTCCCGCTGACATCTTCGACGGGGATGTACACGGTCTGGTAGTTCTGCCCGGCCACCAAGGCTCGTCCCGAGAATTTCCCTCCCGATCGCACGGTCCGATAGACCAGTGAAGTGGAGGGTATGAAGGTTCCCACTGCCCGATTCCCGTCCTTCTTCCGGACTGTGGTGCTCACCCGGAGCATCCCCTCGGGTGCCATCAGGAAGATCGTGGCGTCGTCGCCGGTGAGCGCCTTGATGTGTTCCACGAATCGATGGTCGCTTTGCAGAGCGGCGACGCCGTCCACAGTCGCTTGGTCGACCTGGAGTTCTGCCCTGCTCTGGTCCACCTGGTTGGTGCCGGAAACAGTGACAAAACCCTCCTGGATTTGCATGCGGCTCCGTGCAAGTTCCTCGAACACCTCGATGTCGTGGAGGAGTTTCTCCTGGCGAACGTCAAAGGACAGATCGCAAAGGGCGCGGGCTGCCTCGGCCTGGTCGCGCATGTGCGCCAGCATCTGGGCTTCCATGGCATTTCCGACAAGTCGATCGATCACGAACCCCAGGGCGCCGAGTAGAACGACGCTTCCTCCCAGGACAGCGACCTGTAACCGCGTTCGAATCTTCACGTGGGGCTCCGGTGGTTGGTTCGGGTGGTGTTCGGAAAACCAAACCGAGCGGGATCTTCGGCTCGACACCAATTTTTCGATTATCGGATGCCATTGTCTACGAGTAAACAAGGAATCCAGAAAAGCACGGATCGCGATGTCACCGGAAAATTGGCGAGATCCTGCGGCTTCGGGGGGCGGGAAACAGAGGCCGATGCGGAATCTTCTCGGATCCTTTTCCTTTCGAGACCACCACCTGGAGACAAACTCACCGCACCGGGGTGGCTACAGAATTGTCGCATAAGGAGAGTACGAAGAGGTCGGACGGAAAATCCCGTCGCGAGGCGGAGCCACACCGCGATGCTGCGCCGAAGGTTGTAGTTGCCGTGGCCGCAAGTTCGGGGATGGGCGAGACTTACCTTGCCCAGTGTCCAAGGATCTCCTGGGTGATCCTGTGGACACCCGCCCACATGAACCAGATCCCCATCGCGATGGAAATGATCCGGGCCGCCTTGCGCACATAGACCTTCTTCGCGGCAAGTCCCGAAAAGAAGAAGGGGATCATGTACACCGACGTGGCCAGGAAGAAAACGCAGAAGAAGAGGATGCCCTTCAGGATGCCGCCCAGATCCGCAGCAGCGGAGAAGGCAAGGACGAAGGGCGGGCAGAGATTGAGTCCGGTGAGGAATCCCAGCACCAGCATGTAGGAGGAAGTCCGGAAGCCACGCGACATCGCGGCGCAGGCTTTGGCGTGGGGGAAGCTCTCCACGATCCCATAGACGGCCATCAAACCCCCCGACACGAGGTAGACCAAGGAGACGAGGAGATCCGAGACGGTATGGAAACGCCCGAGGAAGAAACCGGCGAGACCCGCCAATGCACCGACGATCAGGTAGGCCGCCAAACGACCCAACAGGAATTGTCCCACCCCCTTGGCGGTACCCAGCCAACCATTCGCCGTGCGCGAGAAGCAGGCGGAGATCAGCATGGGAAAGCAGGCGGTGGCGCAGTAGAGTCCAGTGGACAGTCCTAGGAGCGCGGCTTGGATCACCATTTTCCCATCTCCAGCAGAATGCGGTGTCCCTCTTCGGTGATGAAGTCGGGGCTCCAGGACGTGTTCGGGATGTCGTGGATCTCGACTGTCCTGAAGAGGCTGGATCCGGTCAGCAGGCTTCTCATGCGATCCACCAGCCAGCCGTTGTTTGGACAGGTCGGCGTGGTGAACACCATGGACACTGCGATATTCGCCTGCGAATCGACCTCGATCCTGCGAACGAGTCCCAGATCGAAAACGTTGATGCGAAGCTCCGGATCGTGGACTTGGCGCAGGATCACTTCGATGGCACTGTTGTCGACCCCCGAATGGTTCTCGATCCGGACCGCTCCGCCGGAAGCATTGCCGTTGCCGGTGGCGTCCCGTCCCAGGGCCAGGACGCGTTCGACCTCATCCGCAAGTGAAGCCTTTACCCTGTGCGTAGGCGACTTTCCCCGGGCGACGGGTTCGGTGTCGTGGACGGCACGTGGGCTGGTGGAATCCTGCAGGATGGGCTCCACCTTGGAAACAGGGTTGGCCGGAACTCGGACGGGAATGTCCGGCCCCACCGAGGCGCGGGCGTCACCGGCGGTGAGCCTGACCAGGACAGACGGTAGCGCCAGCAGCGCGGACAAGGCCACAAGGGAGGCCAAGACTTGCGGCCAGTGGTTGTCGGTCGCCCACATGCGGCCCCACCAGAACTTCATCTTCTTGAGGAAGTACGGAAGCCGTTCCATCGTGTGGCCAGCTCCCCCGGCCAGGAGGCAGGCTCCCATTTGGTTATGCAATCGAACGATGGGTCCCAGATCCGGCAGGAACTGCTTCCCGGCCAACATCACGCCCGTTCCCGAGCATCCCAGGAAAAAGGCCAGCAGCGCGAAGTTCCAGACGGTCCGGTGGACATCCCGACGAATCACGCCGGTTCGAGCCATCAACGCGCTGGACGGATAGGCGATTGCCACCGTCAACAACGGGAAGAAGAAATTGGACAACAGATATTCCGTTTGCATGGCCCGTCTTCGTTGGAGCTGCAAACCTAGGCCCCGATATCCGAGGATCTGGTCCACCAAACGCCGATGAAACAGTTGGGACCGGGGGTCTACCGGGAATCGACGCAGCGAAACCCCAGGCTGCTTCGATCCTTCTTCCCGCTGAGACTTCCCCGAACAGAAGCTCCGGAGCCCTGGGCAGCGCTGAACCAGCCCCCTCCTCGATACACCCGATAGGCACCTCCATCGGGCCCCTTGGGGTTGTTGACGGGGGTTTCCGAGTAATAAGTCGCCCCATACCAGTCGTCGACCCATTCCCATGCGTTGCCGACCATGTCATAAAGACCCCAAGGGTTGGGGTGTTTCTTGCCGACAGAGTGGGTCACGCCCCCACTGTTGTCCCGAAACCAGGCGTGGCGAGCCAGGTCCCGCACGGAATGCGATTCTTCAGTATCCCCGGCGCGTGCGGTGTACTCCCATTCCGCCTCCGTCGGCAGGCGTTCTCCCCGATTCCCGCAGAACTTTCGCGCCTGATCGTGGTCCACGCATACCGTAGGCTGATTGGCTCCAAGGAACTTGCGGGGTAGTACTCCCGGAAGCCACTTGGCGCCGTTCCAGACATAGCAGGTCCTGTCGTCCAGATGCGGATTCCGACCCATGGTCCGGGCGAACTGGGCGTTGGTCACCTCGGTCCGATCCATCTGGAAGGAGTCCAGGCAGACTCGGTGCACAGGCTTCTCGTCCTCGTCGCCGTGCTCGGAGCCCATCTGGAAACATCCTGCTGGAACGCGGACCATGCCGTCGCCAGCAAGGGCCGTTGCGGCAACCAGAAGTGCCGCGAGGGCCGCGACGAAGATGGATCGATGCATGGAACCTCCCAGTTTCGGGGAACAAGGAATAGCCCTGAGATCGGTCGAAACGTCTGTCGGAAACCGGGACGGATGCATCCGGCAACATCCGTGAATCATTTCAGGGAGTCACTCGACCGGGATAATGGGAGAAACACCTGCGCATCAAAGGAGAAACAAGCGGGGGCGTAGATTCCGGAGCGGTTCCTCGTCACCGTATAAAGGAGTATGAGATGACAAGATCTGCAATCGCGAAAACCTTCCTCGCCGGGATCTGCGGATGCGCCTTGGCCTCGCACGCCGAGCCGTGGAAGTTCGGCATCATGGGGGATACCCAATGGGAGGCCGATCTTGAGGCGGAGAATCCCAATTCCGTGGCCGTGGGCATCATCAACCAGGTCAACAAGGAGATGATCCAACACGGAGCGAAATTCGTGGTGGCCGTGGGCGACGTCACCGACATGGGCGGATCGTCGCAGGACACGGCAGTACCCTGCGAGGACACGCGCGCCACCTACGCCCAGGAACTTTACAACGCCGGGCTGGGATTCTTCCCGCTGCGTGGGAACCACGACGACTCCAAATGGGCGGCGGCGGAATTCCTGCGTGTGTTCCCCCAGACGGTGAATGGAGTCCAGAACAACACACCCAGCAACGGATTCAACTGGACCGACAGCGCGAACATCCACACGGTTGTGCGCGGGACCACTTCCACGTTCCCGGTGGGCACCAACTTCTCAAGCCCGGCGAACCTGTCTGGACTGTCCTACACCTTCCAGTATGGCAACGCCACCTTCGTGCTGCTCGACCAGTTCACCAATCCGGACAGCGTGACCATCCTGGTGGATACCCAGCAGACCTGGATCGATTCCATCCTCTCCCACCGTCCCGCCGGGACCCATGCCTTCATCTTCAGCCACAAGGGGCTGATCATGTCCAACCACAAGGACAATCTGTTCGGCAACGACGTGGACAGCGACGCTGTGGGCGTAAACACCTTCCTGAAATCGCTGAAGACGAACAATGCCCGGTTCCTTTTCAACGGTCACGACCACATGCACGAATATTCGCTTGTGACCACCACCGACAGCGTCACGGCGAACATCCACGAACTGACCACCGCTTCGTGCAGCTACAAGTTCTACACGCCGGGGAAGCCCTATAACGACAGCACCGACGTGACCCACTACCACGTCCACCGTCAGGTCCCCGTGTCCCAGCGGCTCTACGACGTCGGGTACTACATCGTCACCGTGGACGGCGCCAACGTCAGCATCGACTACTACGCGGTTCCCTCGGGGAGCATCACCACCATCACTACCACCCCGGAACTAACCGGCAACTGGACTTGGAAGGAGCGTCTGGGCAACAGCCTGAACGGCAAGGAGTTCGTTGTACCGCAAGGCGGATCCTACACCGCCGTCGCCGACACCTTCCAGGGCACCATCGCTCGCATCCTGGACGGCGTCAATACCGCCACCGACACGGACTACGTGGGCCGCCACTTCCGCCAGTTGGTGAACACGGGATGGTCCAGCGCCGATTCCCTGCAAAGTCAGTCCAGCCGCATCCTGACCCTATGGGGCCTGAACCCCACCCTGGGAACCGACACCACAGCACCTTTCGTCCTGTCGCTTTCCTACGACAGCCTCACGACCAACCGCGATTCCGCGAAGACCGGATTGATCCAGTTGCTGGCACGCGACACGGCGGGCAACTGGTCTCTGGCGGCAGCGCACAACAAGCGGGGAACACCCACCTTCGTGGCCCGAGCCTGGAAGAGTGGCGACACCCTGGGGACATATGGTGTGGACACCACCACGCACCAGGTTTGGGCAGTTCTTGATCGTGCCGCGGACTTCGCCGTGGCAGCCTTGCCTTCGGGGACGGCGGGCCTCAGGACAGGCTTGGTGAAAGCAGCGATCCCGGTGCGGCTCGACGGACGGACGTTGACGGCCAGCATCGACGCGATGGTCCAATTGAAGGACCTGCAGGGACGTACGGTGTTCTCCAAGAAGATGTCCAAGGGCCAGAGCGTGACCCTCGCCTGTCCGTCCGGGATGTATGTGCTTCGTGCACAAGGTTTGGAAAGTCGGATACAGTTGGTCCGCTGATCCATTCTGTTTCGTCTTTGTCGAGCTGGCCCCTGTCCTGGACTGGACGGGGGTCTTTCCAATGCCCCGCATCGAAGCGACCTCGCATGTGAGTACCTCCTGGAAGAACTGGTGGCACGTCCGACCACAAGGGTGCGTGAACTCACTCCAACGGACGCAGCAGCTCTACAGGTTCCTGGGGAGTGAATTTCACCGAGGCAGCGCCGCCGCCTTCCAAGATGGGGATGTTGCGAGCTGGCTCTTGCGTTCCTGCAAGGACAGGATGCCTTCCTCGACCGTGCGGCGCGCCACCAGACAGTAGACAAACACCTACTTCTCCTGACCGATGCGGTGAGCGCGATCGGCGGCCTGGGCCTTGGGAGATTCTCGGGTCATGGGAACTTCCAGCCGATTTCCTGTGTGTTGCCGACTTCGGTTGGATCCAGACGTTTCCTATCCTGGAGGTCTAGGTCCAACATGTTCGGCCCTCGAAGCCACGGAGATCAACGATGAGACGTTTCACCAGATCCAGCATCCGGTTCGTGTCGGTAGCCCTCTTGGCTTTCGGTTCCTTCGCACTCGCTGGTGAGACCTTCCTGCCCGACACGGCAGTGGATCTTGTCCGGTACCTGGCGCCGCCGCCGCCGGTCGAGTCGTCCGCCAACCGTGCCGAACTCGCCGCGCTTCTCCAGCTCCAGGCAACAAGGACGCCTGCCGAGGTGGCCTACGCCCAGGCCGACCAGAAAATCTCCGTATTCCGATTCGCGGACAGCTTGGACACGGCGCGGTTCAAGGAGTCCTTGCTTCCCATCACAGCGCACTTCTTCGAGAAGACCCTGACCACTGCGAACGGCATCTACGGGGTCGCCAAGAAGAGCTTCGCCCGTCCCCGCCCTTTCGTCACCGACACTGCGATCCATCCGGTCCTTTCCATGCCCACAAGTGCCTCCTACCCCAGTGGGCATTCCATGTCCAGCAACCTGATGGCGATACTGCTCGCGAACATCGTCCCCGAGAAGAAAACGCAGATCTTCGAACGAGGATGGGTCTTCGCGGAACACCGTGCACTCGGCGGCGTGCACTACCCCAGCGACCTGCAAGCAGGACGCATCGCGGCAGCCTTGGTTGCCCAGCGCCTCTACCAGGATCCGGAGTTCAGGAAGGAACTGGAAGCCAGCCGCGTCGAGATCCGGAAAGTCCTGGGGTACACGAAGTAGAGGCAAAGGTTCGGATTCGCGGCAATCGGGAATTCACAGGGGCCCCGATTTCGTTGTTTACACCTGAGTTCGGGGTAGACCCAACTTGGAGGTGGCGATGAGCACTGTGCTGGTGACCGATGGATCTGGTTTCATCGGGAGCCATACCATCGTGCAGCTTCTTGCCGGTGGCCATGTCGTCCGTACTGCGGTTCGGAGCTTGGATCGTGAAGCTGAAGTCCGGGCCATGGTGAAGGCCGGTGGCACTGATCCTGGACACCGGTTATCCTTCTTCGCCGCCGACCTCAACAAAGACGCAGGCTGGGCGGAGGCCGTGTCTGGCTGTGCTTGGCGCCTCCCCGTTCCCATCCGGCCCATTCTTTTCGCCGAGCCCCTGGGCCGGTGTTGATGCTGACGACTTCTACCTTCCGTTACGCCCTGTCCGAAAAACCAGTAGGGGAGTCCGAATATGGTAACCGCACTCGACACCCGCACCGCCCTTGTCCTGATCGATCTACAGCAGGGCATCGTCTCCCGTCCCTTGGCGCACCCCCGGGAACAGGTCCTGGGGAACATCGTTCGATTGATCACCGCCTTCCGACAGCACAATCTCCCCGTGGTGGTGGTCACCGTGGATCCCTCCGGAGCCGCTGGGCGCAAGCCTCCCAGGGTCCAGCTTTCATTCACCAGCCCGCCCCCGAGCGCAGGGGCTCCGGATGATTTTCTCGCCCTCGCTCCCGAGATCGAACCGCGATCCGACGACATCTTGATCACCAAGCACACATGGTCAGCGTTCTACAAGACCCCTTTGCACGACCAGCTCCAGTCGCTGGAAGTCACGGGCATCGTTCTGGCCGGAATCTCCACCAGCATTGGAGTTGAAGGGACGGCCCGCAGCGCGAGCGAGCGAGGCTACAACCTGACCTTCCCGAGCGACGCCATGACCGACCTCGTGCCTCTCGCGCACGAGAACAGCATTGAGCGCATCTTCCCTCGGCTGGGTGAGATCGGGACCACCGACGAGGTGATCGCTTTGTTTCCGGACAGGAAATGACGGAAACAGGGTGCTCGGAAGTGGCGATGAGCGATGGCGTCCGCGGGATCTTCGAGGCCCAGCGGGCATTTTTCGCCAGCGGGGCCACACTCGATGTTCCATTCCGAGTTCGGAAACTGATGGCCCTGCGGGAGGCCATCCTGCAGGAAGAAAAACGGATCTGCGCAGCAATTCGGGCAGATCTCGGCAAGTCGGAATTCGAAGCCTGCGCGACGGAAACGGGACTTGTCCTGGCTGAGATCGCTTTGGCGCTGAAGTACCTGGGCCGGTGGACGAAGCCGCGTCCTGTTCCAGTACCCTTGAATCAATTTCCGACGCGAGGATGCGTCCATCCGACGCCCAAGGGATTGGTGTTGGTGGTCTCGCCCTGGAACTACCCCTTTCAACTCGCAGCGAGTCCATTGGTTTCGGCTCTTGCCGCGGGAAATTGCGTCATTCTCAAGCCATCGGAGCTGGCCGGTGCGACGTCCTCCATCTTCGCAGGACTGGTTCGCTCCTGCTTTAAACCTGAACACATCGGGGTTGTCGAGGGTGATGCGCAGGCCAGCTCTGTACTTCTTGCCCTGCCCTTCGACCACATCTTCTTCACCGGGTCTTCGCGTGTCGGTCGGATCGTGATGGAATCCGCAGCAAAAAACCTCACGCCGGTCACCTTGGAATTGGGCGGGAAGTCGCCCTGCTTCGTCTGCGCGGATGCGAACCTTCCCTCTGCCGCCAAGCGCATTGCCTGGGGAAAATTCCTGAATGCCGGGCAATCCTGCATCGCTCCGGATCATGTCTTGGTGCACGAATCCGTGAAAAACGACTTCATCCAGGAATTGAGCAAGGCTTTGCTCTCGTTCTACGGCCCCGATCCTTCACGCAGTCCCGATTACGGTAGGATTGTGGATAACAGGAATTTTAGGCGGCTGGAGACGATGCTGGGGGATGGTCGTCCGCTAATCGGGGGGCATAGCGACCTCGCCACCCGGTATATTGCGCCGACAGTTCTCGACAACGTCCGCGAAGGGAGCCCGCTCCTGACGGAAGAAATCTTCGGGCCGATCCTTCCCGTGTATGGCTTCGGAGACATGTCCGAGGTCCAGGGACGAATCCGGCGACTTCCACGACCCCTAGCCGTGTATGTCTTCACCAAGGACTTGCGATTGGCCAACCGATTCGTGCGCGAGATCCCATGCGGCGGCGCTTGTATCAACGACACGGTCGTCCAGTTCGCCAATCCTGACCTGCCCTTCGGAGGACTGGGCGCGAGTGGCATGGGGAGCTGCCACGGGAAGGCGGGCTTCGATACCTTCACTCACTTCAAATCGGTGGCGAGGACACCTGCCGCTTTCGATCTTCCCGTGAAATATCCTCCTTATGGAGGCAAGATCCGCTGGCTCAAAATCTTCCGCTGACGGACGAACCTTCGGGTATCGGGATCCCGAAGCCCCGCTTCTTCTTCCCCCGACCCTCCGGGAATGGCTGCCTTCAGGGCACTTGGCGCATTTCATTTCCGACACCGTCGACTCATTGAACTTGCAGGCCTTCCACGACCGGTATGGATTCGGAGGGCGCCGCAACCAGCCCTTTCATCCGGCGATGATGGTGAAGGTCTTGCTTTACGCCTATTGCACGGGAGTTTTCTCCTCCCGCAAGATCGCCCGTCGTCTCGTGGAGGATGTTCCGTTCCGGGTCCTTGCCGCCGGCAACTATCCGGCAGCCCGCACGATCTGCGATTTTCGCGCCTTGCATCTGAAGGAGATGGAAGACCTGTTCATGCAGGTGGTGAAGATCGCCCGCGAATGCCAGATGGTCAAGCTCGGGACGATCGCCGTCGACGGCACGAAGGTGAAGGCCAACGCATCGCGTCACAAGGCGATGAGCTATGGCCGGATGGTCCAGGCGGAGAAGGCTTTGCAGGAGGAGATCCGAACGCTTTTGGAGAAGGCTGGGACGGTCGACCGGGCCGAATCGGCAAAGCCGGATCCGACACAGGATCTTCCCACGGAGATCGCTCGCCGGGAAAAGCGATTGGCGGCGATCCAAGAAGCCAAGGCACGGCTGGAACAGCGGCAGCGTCAAGCCGATCAGGAACGAGGGCGCACGGAAAACGACGAACGCAAGCCTCGCGGCAAGGACGGCAAGCCCAAGGGCGGAACTCCATACAAGCGCGACTTCGGCGTACCCGAAGATAAGGCACAGGAAGGCTTCACCGATCCGGACAGCCGCATGATGAAGCGCAACGACGGCGGATTCGACCACGGCTACAACTGCCAGGGCGCAGTGGATCGGGAGTCGCGAATGGTGGTGGCCGCGGAGGTGGTGGACTGCGCGGCCGATTCAGGGTGCCTGCCCATGGTGGTCGAGGCCACGAAGAGAGTGGTGGGCGTCTACCCCCAACGGGTCTTGGCCGACGCGGGATACCGCAGCGAGGAGATCTTCGAAGAGATGGCGACAAAGCCTGTCGAAAGTGTTGTTGCGTTGGGCCGGGAAGGCAAGAAGGGCTCGGTGATCGATCGAGGGAAGAAGCCGCACACGGCGGCGATGGCCGACCGGATGGCGACCATGGAAGGGCGAGCCGCCTACCGGGATCGCAAGTGGATCGTCAAACCCGTCTTTGGCTGGCTCAAGAACGTCCTGGGCTTTCGGCAGATGAGCATGAGGGGCATGTCGAAAGCCAGAGCGGAATGGAAGCTGGCCTGCACCGCGCTGAATCTGCGCAGAATGCACATCATGACGCTGGCCAAAATGGCCTGAAGGCGGCAGGACCACCAGGATGGAGCGCCGAAAGGAAATGATCGCGACGAAACGGAGGTACTGAAGCCGTCAAGAGCTCGAACCAGAGGCATACAGACCAAAAGGTCAAGAGCAGCAACCCGGAAATCGGGAAACCCAAAATCCCGCCTACCCACCTGCCGCGCAGACTCCTAGGAGGCCAAGCCGTCCGACCGGGCTGCGCCGTAACGCAACCCATCCACGAGCAGTGCGACCATGCGCCGGGCCACATCGTGTCCGCCGCTGTGCGCAGACATGCAGAGGCTCCCGATCGCCCGCAACAGGTCGTCCGGTTCTACATCGGCGCGCACCTCGCCGGTCGCGGTCGCGGCATCTAACAAGGTTCGCAAGGTGGGTCGGAGTCGTTCGTGAAAATATGCGGGCAAGGTCTCGAACGCCGGGTTGCCCGAGTGCAAGGCTGCTCCAAGTCCTCGTTTTGTCGCGATGAAGTCGGCGTAGCGCTGCACCCACCGAGCCAGTGCCTCGCCTGGTCCATGCTTGGCCGCCAAGATCGTTGCGGCATCCGCGCATGCGTCGACCTGGTGGCGAAAGACGGCGACAATCAGGTCCGAACGCTGGGGAAAGTGGCGATACACGGTGCCGACGCCGACCCCCGCCTTTTGGGCGATCTCCCGCACCGGAGCGTCCACTCCGGAGGTGGCGAACACTGCCAAGGCCGCTTCCAGCAAGGCGTCGGTACTGCGCAGCGAGTCCGAGCGCACGCGCCGGGGCTTGTTCTCAACCCCGTCATGATCACCGGACACCTTGCTCATTTCCCGACTCTCCATTTGGCGCTTGATAAACGGAACAGCACTCCGTACATTACGGATAGCAAACGGAACATCGTTCCGTTTGGCGCGTTAGGCCATTGATTTCGGACACGACCACGACTTCCACTTCAGCAGGAGAAAACTAGATGCAATACCGTACACTGGGCCGCACCGGCATCAAGGTCAGCCCCCACTGCCTGGGCGCGATGATGTTCGGCGCCATGGGCAATTCCGACCACGAGGACTGCGTCCGGATCATCCACAAGGCGATCGATGCCGGGATCAATTTCATCGATACGGCCGATTTCTACAGCCACGGCGAATCCGAGGAGATCGTCGGCAAGGCTCTCAAGGGACGGCGCGACGACATCGTGCTCTCCACCAAGGCGCACCTCCCCATGGGCGACGATCCCAACCACCAGGGCAACTCGCGACGCTGGCTCGTCCGTGAGCTGGAGGCGTCCCTGCGCCGGTTACAGACCGACCATGTCGATCTCTACCTGATCCACCGGCCTTCGCCGGACACCGACATCGAGGAGACCCTGTCGGCCCTCACCGACCTGATGAGCGCGGGGAAGGTGCGCGCGATCGGAACCTCGACATTTCCCGTCTCGGAGATCGTGGACGCGCAGTGGATCGCGGCGCGGTGCGGACTGGCGCGTTTTCGCGTCGAACAACCGCCCTATTCCATCCTGAACCGCGGCATCGAGCGCGAAGTGCTGCCGGTCTGCCAGCAGTACGGAATGGGAGCGATGGTGTGGAGTCCTCTGGCCATGGGCGCGCTCACCGGTCGGTACCGCAAGGGCCAGCCGCCTCCCGACAGCATGCGCGTGAAACGCTTCCCCGGGCAGATGACCGACGAACGCCGGCTGGACGCGATCGAACAGCTCGTGATCGTGGCGCAGGAGGTGGGGCTTTCGCTGACGCACCTGGCGATGGCCTTCGCGATCTCCCACCCGGGCGTGACGTCGGCGATCCTCGGACCGCGCAGGATGGAGCATTTCGACGATCTCCTCGCGGGTGCCGGTGTCGTTCTCGACGACGAAACACTGGACAAGATCGACAAGATCGTTCCGCCGGGCACCGACGTGGGACCGTTCGAGGCCGCCTACAATCCCCCGACGATCCTGAAAGCGGACCTGCGCCGCCGCCCGACAGCCGAACGTGCGGCCGCCTGATCGGATCGCGAGACTGGTATCAGGCGGCTCCGGACATCGGCTTCGCGACACAACATGTCATCATTATCAACGGATAGGACAAGGGAGATGAACATGCAAGACAAACCCGTCGCTCTGGTCACTGGCGCGAACCAAGGAATCGGCCTGCAGATCGCGAAAGATCTGGTGGCTCACGGCCTCACCGTGCTGGTGGGGTCGCGCAACCTCCAGCGCGGCGAGGCCTCGGCCCTGGAGATTGGACCGGGCGCCGTCGCTCTCCAGCTCGATGTGACGGATCACGCCTCCATCGGCGCCGCGGCGGAGCGCATTCGTCGCGATTTCGGCCGCCTCGACGTGCTCGTCAACAACGCGGCGATCTCGAACACGGGCCGGCTGCCCGGCCAATCCGTCGAGGAGTACTCGAAGACGACCCGTGCGAGCGTCGTGTCCCTGGATGAAGTTCGCGCGGTCTGGGAGACCAACGTGTTCGGGGTCCTCGCCGTCTACCAGGCGATGCTGCCGCTTTTGCGAGAGGCACCGACGGCCCGCGTCGTAAACGTGTCGAGCGGAGTCGGCTCGCTGACGAGCACGTCCGATCCGTCCAACCCGTACCGTTCGATCTTCAGTCCCACGTACTCTGCGTCCAAGACGGCCCTAAACGCCATGACGCTCGCGATGGCGATCGAGTTGGAGGCGACGAACATCAAGGTCAACGCCGTCTCCCCGGGTCACATCAAGACCAATCTCAACAACTACAGGGGCACGGGAACCGTCGAGGAGGGCGCTCGCGAGCCTGTGCGCCTAGCTCTGCTCGGCCCGGACGGCCCGACAGGCACGTTCACGCACTGGGAAAACGAAACGATCCCCTGGTGATGGAATCTCATGTGTGCAATAACCAACCACAACGAAGCAAGGAGAACACCATGTCGCTCGATCATTACATCACTCTCGGTCGATCCGGCCTGCGTGTAAGCCTGTTCTGCCTGGGGACCATGACCTTCGGCGAAGACCTCGGTTGAGGCTCCCCCGTGGAAGATCGCCGAGGCGAACGTCACGGCGCGCTTCCACGGCTGGTCGGCGTTCATCGCCCTGCAGGTCGAGTATTCACTGCTCGAACGATCCTTCGAGCGGGATCTCGTCTCTGTGGCTCGCGAGTTCGGCCTCGGCATCACGCCCTGGTCGCCTCTGAAGAGCGGCGTCCTCAGCGGCAAGTTCAGATGCCTGAACGCCGGTCAGATCAAGGCGGACGGAGGCTTCTTCACCGAGAGTTCCCTCTCCGACGACCTATGCGATCGTCAACGAACTGGACACCGTCGCCAAGGCGCACGAAAGCACGGTGGCTCGGGTCACGCTGGCCTGGGTCCAGGCGCATGCCCGGCGTGACCTCGACGACCGGAGGGATCCGTAACCCAGGACGACTGGGAGGTCCGGTTACTTCTTCGCCGACTTGTGGTGGCCGTGCCCACCGTGATGATGGCCCTTGGGCGCAGTGGTGCCCGCGAAGGTGGCGGCGGCGAAGACGGAGACGAGCAGGACGGAGAGGATCTTCTTCATGACGTATTCCTTGAGTTCAAGTGGTTTGTGGTCTAGCATCCCAAGAACAGGAGGCCCGTGTTGTGGAGGACGTGGGTGCGGCATCCCGGATTCCATCGTTCTTGGCGCAAAGAATGTGAAAGACGCCCGCTCCGGACCCCGTGCCACGGAATGGAGGAGCACATGAGGTCTCCGACTATTTGGATTTGCGCCCTGTTGTGTCGATTCCGACGATCTTGCAGGGGATGGACGCGTCCTCGTCCAGCACGTAGACCGAGCACATCCTGTGATAGCCGTCGGCAATGATCACCTTCCCGCCATCACCGGATCGCACCAGGAGGAGAGGCGACATGGCCTCTCCTTCCTCGATCTTCCTCAGATTTTTCCGGACGTGGAAATTGCTGACGCCCAGAAGCGAGAGCAGGGACGCCCGGAAGATTTCCTTGGCCTTGTAGGACGTCATGGGTGCTTTCTTCAGCGCAGTCACGATTCTCTTCACCTTGTCCTTCTCGTAGAGCAGCGAGAGGTACGAGGCCGCCGCCGGGTAGTCGTGCTCCTCGGACTCGTCGAACCAACGAATCATCGTCTTCTTTCCCATCGATCGTTCTCCTCCAAAAAGGGCCGAACCGCTCAAATGCGTTCGTCTGCAGCCTTCCATCCAACGTTGAGAATGCCTGTTTCCTCCGCCGCCCACGCCACCACTTCATCCAAGGTGGAACGATTCCCGGAGTTGGCCACCACGTTTGCCAGGATTTCGACACGATCGGTTCCCCGAGAAATATCCGTCCGCAGTTCCTGTACGGGCAACTCCAACAACTTCAGCCGAGCCAGTAAACGGGTCCTGATCTCCCCCGCCCCGGAACCCTCGCAGACGATGCTGAGTTGGTACAGGATACCCGCCGAGCCACTGCCTTCAATCCGATCCACTCGTTCCGAGAGCATGGGCAATACCAGATTGGCAGCCAGGATCGCCACAGCCCCAATGGCGGCGGCGGCGTAAAGTCCCATGCCGGAAAGGACTCCGATGGCGGCGGAACACCAGAGGGTCGCGGCAGTGTTCAGTCCGCGCACGTTGAGCCCATCGCGCATGATGACCCCCGCGCCCAGAAATCCGATGCCGGAGACCACTTGGGCCGCGATGCGGTCCGAGCCTGCTTCGAGACCAGGCATGAGTCCCACAACCGACACGAAAAGGCAGGCACCCGTCGCGACCAGGGCGTTGGTCCTCAGCCCCGCCATCCGGTGGTGCCTTTGGCGCTCGGCCCCGATCACGCAGCCTAGGAAAAGGGCTTCCAGGACCCGTACCAGGAAGACGATCAAGTGCAGATATCCGGTATTCATCGATGTCTAGACTACGAACGCACTACGGAAACCGTCAATCGGAATCGAGGTTGGACACGGAATTCACGCTTGTCCGGCCAAGCAGACTACTTCTCTTCTCGAAGGGGATTTGACTTGGTTCCAAGGCATCCTCGCGGCAGCGGATCCACGCCGATTCACACGAATGTTTCCGGCAAGGAGTTGATTCACCGCTTCAGGTCGCGAGACGCGGATACATAAAGGCTCCCACCAGGACCAGGACGAGGGTGGTCGCGAGCAGCACGGCGTAATCGCGACCGATCCCGAAGACGCTCGTGCCTCCGGCGAGCATGGACGCTCGCAGGGCGTCCACCACGTAGGTCAACGGGTTCAGGCGGGACAGGATCCGCAGCCACGGCGGCATGATGTCGGTGGGATAGATGGCGCTGCTGGCGAAGAACAGAGGCATGGTCAGGACCTGTCCGACGCCCATGAAGCGCTCCCGCGTCTTCACGATACAGGCCACCACCAGGGAGAAGGTGGAGAACAGGGTCGAGGCCAGGACGACGACGACGAACACGTTCAGGAGCGCGAGTGGGCTCCAGTCCAGCTCCACTCCCAAAAGCAGCGCGAGCACGTAGACGACGATCGCCTGCGACAGGGTCCGGATCCCCGCCGAGAAACCCTTGCCGAGCACCAGCGCCGAGCGGGGAGTCGGGCTGACGAGGAACTTCTGCACGATCCCGAGGTCCCGTTCCCAGATGACGTTGATGCCGTAGAAGATGGCCACGAACAGGACGCTTTGCGCCAGGATGCCCGGAACCAGGAAATCCATGTAGGGGATGTTCCCGGTGTGCATCATGCCGCTCTTGGCGAAGACCTGCCCGAAGATCAGGAGCCAGAGCGCGGGTTGCAGCGCCCGGGTGACCAGTTCGGTGAAGTCGTGTCGCAGCTTGCGGATCTCGAACTCGGTGATGACGAAGGTTTTGTGCACGAAGGCCGCGACCGGATTTCCGGCGATCACCTTCCAGATTCCCGCGGAGGATTCCGCCACCGGTTTGCGGTCATCCATGGCGCATCTCCCCCTCGCGTTCCACGTCCACGTCCCGGAATGATCCGCCGGAGTCGGGCACGCTCCCCGCGTAGTGGACAAAGACCTCGGTCAGGGAGTGGTGGCCCCCCAAGGAGTCTTCCAGCTCGGCGCAAGTTCCCGTCGCCGCGATCTTGCCTTGGTGCATGATGGCGATGCGACCGCAGTGGCTTTCGGCCTCTTCCAGGTAGTGGGTGGTGAGGAAGAGCGTGGTACCGTACTCCTTCCCCAGATCCACCAGGTGCTTCCAGACGGCGTCCCGGGCGATGGGATCCAGGCCCACCGTGGGTTCGTCCAGGAACAGGACCCGCGGTCGGTGCAGGGTGGAAAGCGCGATTTCCAGGCGACGCACCATGCCACCTGAATACCGGCCCACCAGTCGATTCGCGTCCTGAGTGAGTCCCATGAATGCCAGCGCTTCCAGGATGCGGGGTTTCCACTGCGGGCCGGGCAGGTCGTAGAGCTTGGCGAAGATGAGCAGGTTTTCGAAGCCCGTGAGCGAGCCGTCCACGGAGACCGCCTGTGGCACGTACCCGATGGAACGACGCACTCCCACGGCCTGGGTCGTGATGGAGAAACCCGCCACCGACGCATCACCCGAGGTGGGCGGCAGGAGGGTGACCAGCATCTTGATGGTGGTGGTCTTCCCCGCGCCGTTGGTTCCCAGCAGTCCGAAGACCTCGCCGGAGCCAACGGAAAGCGTCAACGAATCGACGGCGGTGAACGACCCGAAGTGCCGCGTGAGCGCCCGGATGTCCAGGACGTTCTCGCTCAATATGACCGCGTCGAATGTCGAAACGCCCTCGGGACCGGTGTCCTCGTTCGCCGAATTCGGATGAAATGGCCGCGGACCCGGTTGGGTCCCATCTCGGACTTCGACATTCTTCCGCTCCTTCTTGCTGCGACTTCGGAGGTCAACATCCAAAAATTCGGCCCGTCCGATTTCCCTGGATGTCGCTCGGCCCGATCCGGCCGAATCCGTCGGGAAGCCGATCGATCATGGATACTTGATCAGTGCTTTTGCTCGGCGCGGTCCTGATTCGCTTCGCCGTTGATCTTCTGCTCCTGGGCCACTCGAACTTGTTCGTGTGCGGCCTGCTGGCTCCGGAGATTTGGGCTCTCCTCTGTGTGCTGCACTGGGGTGTCCCGCCAGATGGCGAGGCTGCCCGGAACACGGACCGGTTGCTTGTCATAGTCATCGCGATTGCGTTGATCCCTATCGCGCTCCGCCTGAATCCACGCCAAACTCGCTTGGCGGTCGTGGTCTCGTTGCGTGTAATAGGAATCGGGCTGCAGGCTCACCGCGATCCCAGGGGCAAGCTGCACTTGGGCGGAAATTCCAACGTCGGCGCCGTTGGCGAGAAGAAAAGTGCCGTTTGGTGGGTCTGGGTCGGCTTCAAACCTGGGCGTGCCGCCACTGTTCGCGGAACCGGTACCGAGCCTTGATCTGCGTCGCGAAGAAGTCGTTCCTGGATTCGGCCGCCATCAGTCGCCCGAAAACTGATTCCGGAACGTGCAGGTACTCGTGCACACCGCCGTGGCGGAACCTGACCTTGAGCGTTTGGTTTGCGGCGTCGTAGGTGATGGAACTCGAATCCAGAGGGGATGCCTTCGAAGCGTCCACGGCAGGGGATCTGGAGACGGGCCTGGCTCCTTCGAAGATGCTGACGAATTCTTTCGGCCCCGATTCCGCCTCCGCAGGATTCCCCGGGTTGCACCGTCCAATATTCTTCAGGTCAGCCTCCGCCGCGATCCGGACAAAGTTGTCCAGGGGAACGATCCGCTCCCCTCCCTCGACCACGCCCTCGTCGATCACCTTCTGAAGCCGGATCCAGGACCAGGAGTTGTCCTTGTCTCCAGGGGTCGGGATCGCATACCAGACCGGGATTCCGGATGCCCGCTCGAAGCCCGAAGACTCGACGATCTCTTCCGTGGGAAAGCCATAGCGATCTCCACGCTCCCAAGTCCGGCGGCTCTTGGCCTCCACACCCAGCACGCCGGTCGTTTTCAGTTGCAGAAGGAAATCGGGAGGTTTTGCGTTTCCCCGGAAGAGCGGGGGATCAAAGGTCACGTGGTCCTGGCGCAAGTGGAGATGCCGGATCCGTTGTGCCCGGAGCCAGAAGTGCAACGCGCACTCTTCAGTCGATCGAAAAGAACATGGAGCGGCTTCGGACATTGAATTCTTCCTCCAACCTGCAGCGCGCACAGGTTGTTGACTAACCTATGATAGAATGTCCGGTGAAGTGACTTAATTCGAAGAAATCAAGATTTGTCACACGCCCGCAACCGCACGATGAGACAGCTTGGCGCCCAACTCACCGGAAATGCGATATTTCGATTGTGATGTGGCCCAGTTCGTGCACGGGAGCGATCGGGAACTTGTAGTAGTCCGGGTCACGCGCGACATGCTGGTGACCAAGTGCACATCGCAATCGGAACGCAGACTTTGCTGCCTCGGTCGCAGACTGCGGGTAACGGAATAATTCGATACATTGAATTCGAGGATGACACAGATCCCTGTTTCTCGGCGTCCATGGATGTAAACGGCATCGAACGGGATCTGTTTTCGCCGGAGTCTCAGATGGAGGAAATCCGCGCCCCGTGGCTGGATGCCAAGTGGGATGCAGTTCACAAGTGAATCGTACGGAACGCTGTTGCCGGTCGGGGATGCATCTTTATGAGCCTTCATTTCATTGGCATGTTCGTAGTTGCTCGATATGACTTCTGACGCGCACCTGAATACTGAATTATTCTTGAAGTATCCCAATTCCAGAAGCTTCTGCCTCTCTTTTGGGTCGGCAGATGAATTGAAATATGCTATAAAGTCAGCATACGCACCTATGCTGTTTTTTCTTTATGCGCCGGATTACATAATAGATCCAAAACAGCGACTCCAGCATGTCCTCGACTGTTTCTATTGGCAGGCCTTCGGTTTCCCATAGCGCTGCGGCACTAGTGAATAGCGGCTGTTCCGTGTTGAACTGGCGAGCGGTCGCTTCAAGGGTGTGCTCTGGACTACGCTTGAAGAATCTTTTGGCCTTTGTGATTTCATCATCGCTTATTTCGTGGAATAGATCCGTTGAACTTGGCTTTGTGTTGAACATTTATGGGCATCTCTTTCGATTGATCAAATGTTGGCGCATGTTCCTGTTTTATCTTGTTGGTTTTCCCAATTTACTAAGCGGTGACGACGATGCGATTCTTCAATATTTCCTTCTCCAGTTTTTGAAAATCGAACCGGCTTACTCTGCAATTGACCTTTGATTCATCCCAACAACTCCTGCACAATCGCCGGCGTGAGCAAAGCCCCTCCAGAAACACCCGCATCGAACAAATCGCTCGCCAACTCGGCCTTGCTGCGGGAAAGCGCCAGGACTCGTTCTTCGATGGTGCCCTTGGCCACCATGCGGTACAACGTGACCGGACGCGTCTGCCCGATGCGATGGGCGCGAGCCGCGGCCTGCTCTTCCGCAGCGGGATTCCACCAGGGATCCAGTAGAAAAACCGTGTCGGCCGCCGTCAGGTTGACCCCTGCCCCACCCGCCTTGAGACTGATCAGGAAGATCGATTCACCCTGCTCGGTCTGGAACTGCTTGATCAGCCGCGTTCGTTCCGCGGGTGGTGTGGCTCCATCGAAGCGCAGATAGTCCATGGACAATTTCCGAAGGCGTTGTCCAACCAGGTCCAGCAGGCTTGTGAAGGTGGAAAACACCAGAATCCGGTGTCCTTCCGCCAAGTCCTCTGCGATCTTCTCCATCAGCAGATCGAGCTTCGCCGCAGCACCCTTGTGGCCGGCAAGTTCCGGAGCGCAGGCAATCTGCCGCAGGCGCAACAACGCGGTGAGAACCTGGAAGCGCCCGTTGGAGTCCAATCCCTTCTTCTTGATCTGCGGGAGAAGCTCCTTCTGGTAGTCCTTGAGCTGCCGCTGGTAGAGCGTCATCTGCTTGGCTTCGAGCTCAACGTTCAACAAAATATCGGTTCGTCCCGGTAGATCCTGGGCGACCTCGCGTTTGGTTCGGCGTAGCCAGAATGGTGAGGTCAGCATGCGCAGCCGAGTTAGATCAGGCTTTTCATCGGGTTCTGGCGTGAACTCCGAAAGGAACTCCTCCCGCGGCCCGAGCAATCCCGGGTTGAGAAACGAGAACTGAGCCCAAAGATCGGAGAGCGAGTTCTCGATCGGTGTCCCCGTCAGACAGAGCTTCTGTTTCGCTCCCATTTGGACGCAGCACTGGTGGGTCACCGTCGCCGGGTTCCGGATGGCCTGGGATTCATCCAGCACCAGGAGCGAAAATTCCTGCGACCGGAGCCATTCCGTCTCCCGGGGCAAGATCCCGTAGGTGGTCACGAAGACGGTGGGCCTTGTGATCGGTGCATCGCGCAAGGCGTCACGATCATTGCCGTGCAGTAAGCGGGTCTCCAGGTGTGGAGCGAAACGCTCGAACTCGGAAATCCAGTTGCCCACCACGGTGGCAGGCCCTACCACCAATGCCGGCGACGCATTCGGGTCAGATTCGAAGAGGTGGCAAAGATGAGCGATGACCTGGATGGTCTTTCCCAAACCCATGTCGTCGGCCAAAATGCCACCGATGCCGCGCCGACGCAGCGACACCAACCAATCGAGTCCGGTCTTCTGGTACGGACGCAATGTTGCCTGCAACGAAGTTGGGACTGGTACTTCAACCGCATCGACATCCAGCGCACATGCCAGCTGCCGATTCCAGGCAGTTAGGTCATGAGCTTCGGCATGGCCGTTTTCCACGATTTCCCGTGCGAGCACAGCTTGGAATTTTCGAAGGCGAATTCCGTCTTCGGTTCTGGTGCCCAGCTTCTCCATCCAGCGAAGTCGCTTCAGGAGAGCTTCGGAGATTTCTCCAACAGATCCATCGGATAGTTGAAGCTGCCCCTTCCGTGCGATCAGAGTGGAGAGCGGAATTTGCAGTCCTTCGAAGTCGACGAAGCCGGAAACCTCGAACCAATCTTGTCCAGAGTCTTTCCCGACCATCTTGAGAACACCGGTGCGCCGCTTCCATCGGTTGAGACACGCCGCCTGTCGGATATCCCATCCAGCCTTCTCGAGACTAGGGACGGTGTGAACTGCCATCTGCCGAAGCGAGGCCGGTGCGACGATTCTCCAGCCACCGGTGCAGGCGATCTTGTCCACGCCCTCGATGTGCAAGGCCTCGTCCAGATCCTCCACGATCTTGGCCTCGGCGGCGAGATCTCGCTCCAACTCCACCAGGCTTCCATCTTCGGCGGTGAATGCGAGCAACTCTTCCGTGGCGTCATCCGGAACCTCGAGGCTCGGATAGACGACCTTGGCCGAGATGGTCACATCCTCTCCAGCGAGTTCGATGACGGCACATCGCTTCGGTGCTTCGCGAAGACGCGGAGGTAGGCATTCCGCGGGAATCTCCACGCCACCTCGAGATAGATCCCTCAGCTCTGCTCGCACCTGGTTCAATGCTTCCAGCGGAAGGTCAGGAAGGTTCTCGGCCAGTGAGAAAAGCGCCTTGGGGGTTCGAGGGTCCAAGCGGAAAAGGTCGGATCCAATCCGAACCGTCCAATTTCCTTCTTCGCCGAAAATGGTCCAGGCACCATGCAGAGAGATCCGCGGCGCCCTTCCTTTCGAACGCCCTAATCCAGAAGCCGAGCTGTCCAAGGATTCCAGAGAGAACGAGAACCGTCCCGCACCCTCTTTGACCTCGAGCACGGGTGCCAACCGCCAAAGGTCGCCATCCAACTGCAGCGGCGAACCGTCTGGCAACATCAGTCGGCCGGTACCGTATGCCCTGGCCAGCAGAGGATGGAAACTCATCGATCGAGTTGGTGTGGCTTCCCAATCGGACTCGAGGACCTTGCCGCAGGCGAGAATCAACTCGATGTCCGTCGGGCTCATGTACTTGGGCGGATACATGCGTAGGCGTTCCATCGATGTTTCGCGCAAGTCCTGCTTGTCCAAGCGCCACTCTCCCCCCTTCGGTAGCGTACGCGAGCGAGGCACCAAGTTCGCCTCGCGAACACGGGGGTCGGGACCTTGAGCAGGACCGTTTGGGATCGCCGTTGGTCTCCATCCAAGCACGGATGTCTGTCGTGCTCTTGACCTCGCGGGTCCGATCCGGGTACGCATCCATGGCAAGCACGCGAAGCTCGATGTCCTTCATGTTGGACAGCAACTCGGACAGGGCAGATCCGGTCTGCTGCGGAGTGCGAGGCAGGTCAGCGGGTACAGCCGACTTGTGACTGGGGGCCCGTGCCGCGAACGCCAGATTTTCACGGCTACGCATTTGCGGACAATCGTGACCGCCGAACCGGCGCGGCGATTCCTTCCGCAGAATCCGTTCCATCGGTGCGAACAGGAACCGAGGTAGCTTTGGCCTTGAGTTTGTCCAAATAGTCGGCCCATTCGTGCATCAATCGATATCGATCCGACATGTAGGTCGTTCTATCATAGGCTCCCCGGAGGGGTCCCTTCTTACCATGAGCAAGCTGTTCATCGACTACCTCGATATTGAACCCAAGCTCCTGCACACAGTTGGTCATCGCCATGGCGCGCACACCGTGGCCTGTCATCTCTTTCGGGCTGTAACCCATCGTTCGGATGGCCTTCAGAACGGTCATGTTCGACATGGGAAGACCAGGATCCTTGATCGATGGAAATAGCTAGGGGCTTTCTCCTGTAATGGGACGCAAGGTTACCAAGAGCCGCACCACTTGAGGCGCCAAAGGGATCTGGAAGTCACCACGTCCTTTGATCTTCATTTTCGCAGATGGGATCTTCCACTCGGCACGTACCGGGTCGTCCAGGTTTCGAAATTCATCCCATCGCGCAGTCTGGAGATTTCCTGGACGTACGAATGTGTAGACGCTCAGCCACAGGGCGATGCGCGTTTGCGGAGTACCGTTGTAGGCATCCATCCTCTGGAGAAAAAGCGCGATCTTCTCTGGCTCAGTGATGGCACCGAAGTGCTTCTCGACAGGACGGGACAGGGCGCCTCGAAGGTCATTGGAAGGGTCTCTTTCCAAGATTCCTGAAGCAACAGCAAATCGGAAAATCTGGCCACAAACGCCAAGCGTGCGGTGCGCGGTTTCTCTCGCACCCCGTTTCTCAATTTCCCTGAGGGGAGCGAGAATTTCTGGTGCACGGAGCTCGGCAATCGGCACCGCCCCAATCGAAGGGAAGATGTTTCTCTCCAACCGACGCAGTATTTCATTTGCGTATACGGCCACCAAGTGCTCTCGTTCCCTGGTTTGCCATTCGCGCGCAACCTTTTCAAAGGTATTTGCGTTGCGAACGGCTTCTTCGCCGGCGAGCTTCTGCCGCTGGTTCGCTTCCTGCCGAATGACATTTCGGATTGCACCAGGGTCTTCGCCTCGTGCGAGCATTTCCCGCATCCGCTGTGCCTCTTCTCGAGCTTCCCTAACACTGACAGCAGGGTAACCGCCTTTGATGGCAATCTTTCGCTCCACGCTTCTCCCTGTCGGACTGCCTTCCAGGCGAACTCGGTAGCGGAAGATCCATTGCTTGTGGTCATCCTTCGTTACCAGCATTGATAACCCACGCCCGTCGGCGATCGTGTAGTCCGCTCCCTTGGGCCGCGCATTCCCAAATACGGCGGGCGCTTTTGGTGTAGCAAGCTTCGGCGTCTTACGCCCCCTCGCCGACTCGGACGAGTCCTTTTTCCAGGTTAAATCGTACGCAAAATGTACGCAAAAATGCTGGATACCCTCGAATCTCCTCGAATCTCTCCGGACGATCGGGGAAACGGAAAAGGCCGGGACCCGCTATTTCATTGGGTTTCCCGGCCGTCGTCGGATCTTCTCGGATCCTTTTCCTATAGAGCGTAGGGGAGTCGAACCCCTATTACCGCCGTGAGAGGGCGGTGTCCTAACCACTAGACGAACGCTCCAAAACGAGGGGGCAAAGATATGACTCACCCCTCATGGTGTCAATCCGCCTAGGCGGCGAGCATTTCCTTCACGACCGCGATCTCTTCCTGCAACTCCTTCACCGATGCCGCGATCTTCTCCACGGCGAAGGCGTTGAGTTCGAAGCCCTGCACGATCTCCCACTCGCCGGGCGCCTTGGTGCGCACCGGGAAGGAAGCCATGATGTCGGCGGGAATCCCGTAGGAACCGTCCGACCACACCGCCGCGGAGTGGATGATCGAACCCGGGGTGAACAGGCTGCGGACGTGGTCGATCAGGCCGTTGGCCGCGCTGAACCGGCTGGAGGCGCCGGCCACGTCGATGATGGCCGCGCCGCGCTTCTGGACGGTGGGGATGAAGGTGGACTTGGCCCAGGTCTCGTCGCCGATCACCGAATGCGCGGGCTTTCCGCCGATCTTCGCGTTGTAGTAGTCCGGGTATTGCGTGGCGGAATGGTTCCCCCAGATGATGGCCTGGGTCACATCGTTGGCGTGGACGCCGGCCTTCGCGGCGAGCTGGCTCATGGCGCGGTTCTGGTCCAGTCGGGTCATGGCGCTGAAGTTCTTCTTGGGGACCCGGGGAGCGCTTTGCGCGCAGATCCAGGCGTTGGTGTTGCAGGGGTTCCCCACCACGGCCACATGGACATTTTCCGCCGCCACCGCGTCGATCGCCTTGCCCTGGCCCACGAAGATCTTGCCATTGTCGGTGAGCAGGTCCTTGCGCTCCATGCCGGGGCCGCGGGGCTTGGAGCCCACCAGGAGCGCCCAATCCACGTCCTTGAAAGCGACCATGGGATCGTCGGCCAGCACCACGCCCTGGAGCAGGGGAAACGCGCAGTCCTCCAGTTCCATCGCCACGCCCTTGAGCGCCTGCTGCGGCTTCTCGAAGGGGACTTCCAGGAGCTGCAGGATCACGGGCTGGTCGGCGCCGAACATCTCGCCGGAAGCGATGCGGGGAATCAGGCTGTAGCAGATCTGTCCGGCGGCTCCGGTGACGGCGACGCGAATGGGCTTTTTCATGGAAGGACTCCTGATCGAGAGGTGGACGAAGAGGTCCGAAATGTAGGAACCCCACGGATCCAGTGGCCAGAGACGCACCCGGTCCAACATGCGGGGTCCACTTGAGGATCGGTCTATATTGCCACCGAATGCGTCTGCCGAAAATTCTCCTCTGGTCGGCCGTCACGGCGTTGGGCACCCTCTCCGTCGCGGCCATCTCCCTTCACCGGGGCGAGACCATCGGGTCGGTGTGGTTCATCTGCGCCGCCGTCTGCGTCTACGCCCTGGCCTACCGGTTCTACTCCGCGTTCCTCGCCGCCAAGGTGCTGGGATTGGACGGGAACCGCGCCACGCCTTCGGAGCGGCTGGAAGACGGACGCGATTTCGTGCCCACCCACAAATGGGTGGTGTTCGGACACCACTTCGCGGCCATCGCTGGTCCCGGACCACTGGTGGGGCCCACCCTCGCGGCACAGTTCGGATACCTTCCCGGCACGCTGTGGATCTTGGCCGGATCCGTGCTGGGCGGTTGCGTGCAGGACATGACCACCCTGTTCTTCTCCATCCGCCGGGACGGTCGGTCGCTGGGACAGATGGCCAAGGACGAGCTCGGGCCCTTCGGAGGCACCGTGGCCCTGGTGTCGGTGCTGGCCATCATGGTCATCCTGATCGCAGTGCTGGGCCTGGTGGTGGTCAACGCGATGAAGCACAGCCCCTGGGCCGCCTCCACCGTGGCGCTCACCATCCCCATCGCCCTGCTGGTGGGCCTCTACATGCGGGTGTTGCGCCCGGGCAAGGTGCTGGAGGCCTCCGCCATCGGCATCGCATTGCTGCTTCTGGCCGTGGTGGGAGGCGGATGGATCGCTCAAAATCAAGTCCTCGCACCTCTTTTCGACCGGAGAGCCCCCGAACTGGCGGGCTGGGTCATCGGCTACGGCTTCTGCGCCGCCCTCCTTCCCGTGTGGCTGCTCCTGGCCCCCCGCGACTACCTGAGCACCTTCGTGAAGCTGGGCACCATCGCCCTGTTGGCCGTGGCGATCGTGGTTCTGCACCCCGACATCCGCATGCCGGCGCTGACCCGGTTCATCGACGGCTCCGGCCCCATCTTCGGGGGCAGGCTCTTCCCGTTCGTGTTCATCACCATCGCCTGCGGGGCGGTATCGGGATTCCATGCATTGATCGGTTCGGGGACCACGCCCAAACTGATCACGGACGAGCGCGACATCCGATTGGTGGGGTACGGCTCCATGCTGCTGGAATCCGCGGTGGCCATGATGGCCATGGTGGCGGCCACGGTTCTGGAACCGGGCGTGTTCTTCGCCATCAACTCCCCGGCCGGTGCGGTGGGGAGGCTTCCCGCCGACGCGGTGCGCACCATCTCCTCGTGGGGATTCCGCGTGGACGCGCAGACCATGGCGGATCTCGCGCACCGCATGGGCGAAGCCACGCTCTTCGCCCGGACCGGAGGAGCGCCGTCGCTCGCGGTGGGGATGGCGGACATCCTCTCCAAGGTGTTCGGCAGCGGCATCCAGTCCCTGTGGTACCACTTCGCCATCATGTTCGAGGCCCTGTTCATCCTCACCACCCTGGATGCGGGGACGCGCGTGGGGCGGTTCATGCTGCAGGACCTGATGGGCAATGTTTGGAAACCCCTGGGGCGCACGTCCTGGTTCCCTTCGGCCCTGCTCTCCTCCACGTTGATCGTGGGCTCCTGGGGCTGGGTCCTGTACACAGGCACGCTGGATCCCTACGGAGGCATCAACAGCCTGTGGCCGCTGTTCGGGATCTCCAACCAGATGCTGGCGGTGATCGCGCTGGGCGTGGGAACGGCCATCCTCGTCAAGTCGGGAAAGGCTCGCTACGCCTGGACCACGGCCGTCCCCATGGCCTGGCTCGCCATGATCACGACATCCGCCTCGTGGCTCAAGCTCTCGAGCCCCGACCCGCGGGTTGGATTCCTGGCCCATGCCCGCGGCCTTTCCCAAAACGCGGCGTTGGGCAAACTTCCCCCGGAACAGCTTTCCCATCTGTCCCGGCTGGTCTTCAACGACCGACTGGACGCCGTTCTCACCGTCGCGTTCGGGCTGGCGGTCTGGGTGCTGCTGGCCGACGTCGCGCGCGTCTGCTGGCGACACGGCACTTCCAGATCCATGCCTTCGGCATCCGAATCCCCCGCAGTCCCCACAAGGTGGAGAAGCGCCGCCAATGCGGAGGATTTTGCACATTTGAGCAATGCTCCTCGAGCTTGAAATCAGGGATCTGGCGATCTTCGCCAATGCGCGCGCCGAATTCGGGCCCGGTTTCACCTGTCTGACCGGCGAGACGGGAGCCGGCAAGTCCGTGTTCCTGTCGGCCCTCCAGTTGCTCCGGGGGGCCCGCGCCGACGCCGAACTGGTGCGGCGAGGCAGCGAGAAGGCCATCGTCAGCGCCCGTGTCCAGGTTCCCCCGGATCCCGTTCTGACGGCTCTCCTCGCGGCAATCGGCGCCGAGCCCGAGGAAGGGGAGATCCTGATCTCCCGCGAGATCCAGGCCACCGGGCGGTCCCGGATCCGCATCGGGGGGACCACCGCCTCCTTGAAGGACCTGGCCTCGGTGACCGCGCGGCTCTTCGACCTGCACGGCCAGCACGCCGAGCAGCGGCTCCTTTCCCGCACCGACCACGCGCCGCTTCTTGCCGATCTCGCCGGGGAGTCGGACCTCCTCCGACGCTGCCGCGAGTCGCATTCCGAATGGAGGCGCGCGCTGGAAGGGGCTCGCGAACTGCGCGAACGGGCCGAGGCCGCCGAACGCAACCGGGAGTTCACGGAATTCCAGCACCGGGAGCTCGCCGAGGCGGAACTCGTCGTCGGGGAGGAGGAGGAGCTGGAACGGAAGCTCTCCGTGCTCTCCCAGGCGGGGCAGATCGCCGAATGGTCGGGCCAATCGCGACAGATATTGGCCGAAGGCTCGCCGTTGGAGCGGCAGCTCGCGCTCCTGTCCAAGAGCATGGGAAAGCTCTGCGCCGCGGATCCGTCGCTCTCCCCCGCCCTGGAGGCGCTCCGCGAATCGCGCGAACGGCTGGCCGAGATCGGATCCCTGCTGGAAGGGTACGACGTCCCCGACGAGGCGGACCCCGCCCAGTTGGATCGCATGAACGCCCGGCTGGCCCGGATCCAGAAGCTCAAGTCCCGGCACCGGACGGATCTTGCCGGGTTGGTGGCCCTGAGGGAACGCCTGGAGAAGGAGCTGGCGCTGGTGGAGGAGGGCGCGGGCGAAGCGGCCCGCCTGGAAGCCCGGGCCGCCACCCTCCGGGACCAGACGGTGGACCTGGGACGGAAATTGGCATCCGCGCAGTCGGTGGCCGCCCTGGACCTGGATCGGGACGTCACCGCGAGCCTGAACAGCCTGGGGATGGACGGAGCCGCGTTCCGGACGCGCCTGGAGGAGCGGGCCGAACCCGGTCCCGACGGCCTGGTGCGGGCCGTCTTCGAGCTCTGCCCGAACCCCGGCGAGGGCTGGCGGGAATTGTCCGAGGTCGCCTCCGGAGGAGAGGCGAGCCGCATCATGCTGGCCATCGAGAGCCGCCTGGCGGAAGTGGATCCGGTGCCGCTCCTGGTCTTCGACGAGGTGGACGCGGGCGTTTCCGGAACCGTGGCCCACCATGTGGGTGCGGCCCTCCGAGCCCTGTCCGGGCAGCGCCAGGTGGTGGCCATCACCCATCTCCACCAGGTGGCCGCGGTGGCCGACCGGCACCTGACCATCCAGAAGTCCACCCGCGACGGTCGGACCTTCTCGGAGGTGCGCGACCTGGAGCGGGAGGGCCGGATCCAGGAACTGTCGCGGATGCTGGGCAGGCCCGAGGATCCGGCCGTCCGCGCCCACGCCCTCTCCCTGCTCGTGGGCGCGCCGTGACGGAATTCGAACTCCCCGTCGTGCGGCCGCGCTGGTTCGCCTGGGCCCAGGCCGCGTTGTTCGCCCTCTGGATCCCCATCCTCCTCCTGATCCCGTTCCACGGCGACTACGAAGCCGTGGTCCTCCTCGCCATCGCCTTCGTCGGGGGGGCCGGCCTGGGCTGGATCGACCGGCGCTGGCGCGAGGAGGACGCCGTGCAGATCTGGGTCCACGCCTTCGAACGGGTCTTCCTGCTTCTGGCGGTCTGGTTCCTGGCGCAGCGGTTGTGGGGAGACGAATGGGAGCCTTTCCCGCTGGCCCTGGTGGTGCTCGTGGCCACCCTGTTCCTGCGCTACATCACCGGCTTCATCCTGATCGTGTCCCGCCAGCGGTTGCGGCTGCCCGGCGTGCCCAGGGACGTGTGGCAGTACTTCGCGCATTGGTCGGTGTACGCCACCGTGCTCCTGCAGACGCTGGAGATCCAGCCCTACGCTTCCGTCTGCACCGGCATTTCCATCGTCCTCGTCATGGTGTCGTCCTGCATCTGGCTGGTCAAGCACTTCAGGCATCCCCAGGCCCGCAGCCACATCACGGTGGCCACGCAGATCACGCTTTCCAGGATCGTGATGGCTCCGGTCTTCATGGCCGTCTTCTTCTACGACGGGGATTCCGATTTCACCAACAACCACCTGGTGTTCCAGGTGCTGGCCCTGCTCATCGCGCTGTCCTCCGCCGTCTCGGATTGGCTGGACGGACACCTGGCCAGGAAATGGGGCGAAGTCACCACCCTGGGCAAGTACCTGGACCCCTGGTCGGACAAGATCTCCACCATGACCACCTTCCTCTGCTTCCTGGGCACGGGATGGGCCTCCGTCGCATCGGTGGCCATCATCTTCTACCGGGAGAGCGCGGTGGAGACCCTGCGGACCCTGGCCGCGCACGAAGGCGAAGTGATCCCGGCGAGGCGTTCGGGAAAATGGAAGACCGCCATACAGATCGGGACCATCATCGCGATCCTGGCCTTCGCCTGCTTCGACGGCGTCCTCCGCGACCTGCACGTCCACTGGCCCGGGTGGGACCTGTTCTTCCACATCGCGCCGCGGCTCCTGATGTGGATGGTCGCGGCCGTGACCGCCGCGTCGGGGCTGGAATACCTGTACGCCTCGCGCCGGATCCTGTCCAAGTACCTCTAGGTCCGCGATGAAGACGGATTCCGTCCGAAAGATCGTCCACGTCGACATGGACGCGTTCTACTCGGCCGTCGAACAGCGCGACCGGCCCGAACTCAGGGGCCTGCCGGTGGTGGTGGGCGGCCCGCCCGATTCCCGGGCCGTGGTCTGCACCGCGAGCTACGAAGCCAGGAAGTTCGGGGTGAGAAGCGCCATGCCCTGCTCCCAGGCGCACCGGCTGTGTCCGCAGGCGGTCTTCGTTGCTCCCCGGTTTTCCGCCTATTCGGAAGCGAGCCGGACATTCCACGGGATCCTGCGCGACTACACCGACGCCATCGAGCCCCTCTCGCTGGACGAGGCCTTCCTGGACGTGACGGAAAACAAGCGGGGCCTGACGCTGGCCACGCCCATCGCCATGGAGATCCGGGAGCGTGTCCGGAACGAGTTGCACCTCACCGTGTCCGCCGGGGTGAGCTACTGCAAGTTCCTGGCGAAGATCGCCTCCGACCTCCGCAAGCCGGACGGCCTGTCGGTGATCCCTCCGGAGAAGGCCCCGGCGTTCATCGAGGGTCTGGCCGTCTCCAAGTTCTTCTCGGTGGGTCCCGCCACCCGGAAGCGGCTGGAAGGCATCGGGGTGCGGACCGGCCTGGACCTGCGCGTGGCGGGCCTGGCCCGGTTGGAACGGCTTCTCGGCAAGCAGGGTGCGTTCCTGCACGGTCTGAGCCTCGGGATCGACGACCGCCCCGTGGTGGCCGGTCGCTCCCGCAAGTCGGTGGGAGCGGAAGACACCTTCCGCACCGACACCACCGACATCCTGTGGATGCGCCGTTTCCTGTCCGTCCTCTCCGCCAAGGTCGCCGATCGCCTGGGGGGAACCGGAGGCAGGACCGTCACCCTCAAGGTCAAGTACCACGACTTCCGGCAGGTCACGCGATCCCGCACCCTCCCTGGTCCGGTTTCGGAAGGAGAAGACCTGCTGCGGCTGGCCGAGGAGCTGATGTCGGAAACCCAAGCCGGGTCCGTCCCGGTGAGGCTCCTGGGACTGCAGGTCAGCCAGTTCGAGGCGACGGACCGGTCTCCCACCCCCTGGGAGCAGCTGGAACTGCCGCTTCCGGACGCAGTGGAGGGCGGCTGAGGAACGTCCGCTCCCCTACTCCACCGGCGCTCCGTCGGCGACCGCCGCGCCCATGCCGCCGTCCACGTTCCAGACCGACGAGAACCCGTGGGTCTGGAGGAACGTTCCCGCCTTCAATGAACGCATCCCCGCCGCGCAGATTAGCACCACCGGACGATTCTTGTCCAATTCGCCGTAGTTGCCGTCGAAGGTGGAGAGCGGCATGTTGCGGAACAAGGGCCAGCGCCCCTGGGCGAGTTCGGGCGGTTCGCGGACATCCACGTATTGGGCGTCTTGGGGAGCCTTTCCTTCCAGGATGTCGATGGGGCTCAAGAAGTTCATGGGATCTCCGGACTTGAGGGGTGGAAAAGGGAGCGAGACTGGGAACCAATTTAACCGCTTCGATCCACGGCTTCCAGGATCCGCCGCACGCGGACATCCAACCGGTGGCTCCATGCCGCCTCGCGGCCGGCCTGGGCGATTCCATCCATCTGCGCACCCCCCCCGGCGAGCGCGGCGTCCAGCCATTCGTCGCGTTCCTCCGGGGTTTTCCAGGCCAGGAACTCCACCCCGGGTCGGAAGAGATCCTCCAACTCGGTGCCGGATTCCGCGACCAACAGCCCTCCGCTGGCCAGCACGTCGAAGGCCCTCAAGGTCGCGATTTCCCGCTGGTGCAACCGGGGCACGTCCATGTTCAGGGCGGCCTCGCGGTAAGCGCGCGTCATGCCGGTTCCGTTGAGCAGCGGTCCCTTCCACCGCTCCCCCACTTCCTCCTGCCACCCGCCATCGCCATGCACCTCCAGACCCTTCTTCGCCATGTGCACGACCTGCAACCGACGGTACCGCCAAGCCAGGCCCGCGTCCATCGCTTCCGCGAGGTCCGAGCGCTCCACCCTGCCTTCCAGGGCATGAACCAAGGAGGCGGGAAGGGTCTGGGGCTGGACCAGAAATCCCTGGAAATCGCGGTTCCTCTCCGCCATCGCGGCCATGGAATCGAGGAAGGACACCAAGGCATCCGTGGTTCCTCCCAGTCCCCAGGCCACCAACCGCGAGGTGAACAGTTTCCTTTCGTCCTGGAGCGAACTCCCCACGAAGGAGGGAGCCAGGACGCCCCGCGGGCCGATGGGGTCCGACCAGCGCCGGGCAGGTGCGGCCAGCGGCAACCATTCCGCATTCTGGTGTCCCATGCGCGAGAGCGGCTGCACCAAGGCCTTGCGGTGCACGAACAGGAAGCATCGCGCCCCTTCCACCGGGGTCCAACGCTCCAGGGGAAGAGGGTCGATGGTCCAGGAGACGTAGGCGAGCCCGGCCTCCCGGCACAGCAGTGCCAAAGGTGGAGCGTGGTTGACGCCCAGCAGGCAGGTGGCGCCCCGGGTGGCGAGTTCGCGCAGGGAGGCCAGGGAAAGCTCGTGGGCGGAAACCGGAAGCACGCGCCGACCCGCGGACAGCAAGGCCGCTTCCAGGTCCGCCCCCAATAGCGGCGAACGAAGAAGGATCAGGGGCGGAGAGGAGGTGTCCAAGGCCCGTTCGGTTCCTGCGGCTGCATCTGGCACCAACGGTAGCTCGCTCGAAGTCCTTGCGGCATCGGTCCCGGCCCGAAGAAACGGGGAGCGACGAATTTTGGATGTTGGCTGGGAACGCAGCGGAGAGAAGGAGCGACGAAATGCCCAAGAACGAAGCCGGCCGGGGAAAGGCGGACCGCTCCCTCGACCGGATCCGGAGAACGTCGACGAACGCCGCGAGGACGCCCCGGCATCCGGGGATCGGATCTTGAGCGACGAGACCGGCGTCGAGGATTCCACCGATTCCGCGAAACCCACCGAAAACCAGGACTTCGAATCCCTGTCCCAGCTCGCGCTGGACATCCGGTGGTCCTGGAACCACGCCACCGACGGCGTCTGGAGGCAACTCGACCCCGAACTCTGGGAATTGACGAACAATCCCTGGGTCGTTCTGCAGACGGTTTCCCGAAAGAGGATCCGCGAGGCCTTCGAAGGCGAGGATTTCCGGAAGAACGTCCAGGTTCTCATCGAGAACATGAAGCACACGGAGGAGGCGCGGTCGTGGTTCCAGGAGAACCATGCCCGGAGCGCCTTGAGTTGCGTCGCCTATTTCAGCATGGAATTCATGCTGAGCGAGGCTCTGCCCATCTATTCGGGTGGACTCGGCAACGTGGCCGGAGACCAGCTCAAGGCCGCCAGCGACTTGGGCATCCCCGTGGTCGGGGTCGGTCTGCTCTACCAGCGCGGGTATTTCCGGCAGGTGATCGACCGGGACGGCGCGCAGGAGGCACTCTACCCGTACAACGATCCCGGACAACTGCCCATCACCCCGCTGCGGAATCCCGACGGCGAATGGCTGCGACTGGAGATCGCCTTGCCCGGCTATTCCGTCTGGTTGCGGGCCTGGCAGGTGCAAGTGGGTCGGGTGAAGCTCTACCTGCTCGACAGCAACGACGCGGCGAACTACCCGGCGCATCGCGGGATCACCAGCGAACTCTACGGTGGCGGTCCGGAGATGCGGCTCAAGCAGGAGATGGTGCTGGGGATCGGGGGATGGCGACTCCTGGAGGCCTTGGGGCACAAGCCGGAAGTCTGCCACCTGAACGAAGGGCACGCCGCGTTCGCGGTGCTGGAGCGAGCCAGGGATTTCATGAAGGAGTCGGGACAGCCCTTCGCCGCCGCCCTGGCCGCGACGCGTGCGGGGAACATCTTCACCACGCACACGGCTGTCGAGGCCGGGTTCGACCGTTTCTCCCCGGCCCTGGTCGAGCAGTACCTGGGTGGCTACGCCGCGCAGAGGCTTGGGATTCCATTCCACGACCTCCTCGCGCTGGGTCGAAAGGATCCGAACGACGACTCGGAGAGCTTCAACATGGCCTACCTCGCCATCCGCGGATGCGGGGCGGTCAACGGCGTGAGCCGCCTCCACGGAGAGGTCAGCAGACGCCTGTTCCAGTCGCTGTTTCCCCGCTGGCCCAGGAACGAGGTTCCGGTAGGCCACATCACGAACGGAGTGGACATGTCGAGCTGGGATTCCGCGGCAGCCGACGACCTTTGGACGGAGACCTGCGGCAAGGACCGGTGGCTGGGAAACACCAGCAACATGGAAGGGGAGATCCGGAGGATTTCCGACTCGCGACTCTGGCAGTTCCACACCGCGGCGAGCAAGTCCCTGGCGAAATACATCCAGGCGAGACTGTCCCGGCAGCGGGCGGAGTCGGGCGCGGCGCGCGAGGACGTGGAGGGCTCCAAGCACCAGTTCGATCCCACCGTCCTCACGCTGGGATTCGCGAGGCGGTTCGCCACCTACAAGAGGCCCAACCTGCTCCTGCACGATCCCGACCGCCTGGTCCGGATCCTGACGGATCCCCAGAGGCCGGTGCAGATCCTGTTGGCGGGCAAGGCCCATCCGGCCGACCAGGCCGGCCAGGCCCTGCTCCAGGAATGGACGCATTTCGTCCAGAGACCGGAAGTCCTGGGACGCGCCATATTCTTCAGCGACTACGACATGATCCTCACCGAGCATCTGGTCCAAGGCGTCGACGTCTGGATCAACACGCCCCGACGACCCTGGGAAGCGTGCGGCACCAGCGGCATGAAGGTCCTGGTGAACGGGGGCATCAACCTTTCCGAATTGGACGGCTGGTGGGCCGAAGCCTACACGCCTGAAGTCGGATGGGCGCTGGGCGACGGCCTGGAACACGGCGACGATCCGGGCCTGGACGCCGTGGAAGCCGAAGCCTTGTACAACATGCTGGAAGGCGAGGTCATCCCGGAATTCTACACCCGAGACGAACGCGGAATCCCGGTGGCCTGGGTCAACCGGATGCGCGAGAGCATGGCCCGCTTGACACCGAGGTTCTCGGCGGAGCGCGCCGTGCGCGAATACACCGAGCAGCGCTACCTCCCGGCGGCGGAATCCTTCCGTGCACGCTCGGCGGACAACGGAGCCGTGGGCGCGAAGATCGTGGAATGGCGATCGGACCTGGAAAGGAAATGGGCCGACCTCCGCTTCGGGGAGCTGAAGGTGGAGACCCGCAACGAGCAGCATCTGTTCGAGGTCCAGGTCTGGCTCGACGAGCTGGAGCCCGCGGGTGTGCGACTGGAGCTGTACGCGGATGGACTCGACGGCGCGATCGCCGTGCGCCACGAGATGGGAACGGTCCGCGCATTGGCCGGAGCTCCGGGAAGCTACGCCTACAGCGGGGCGGTCTCCGACTCCCGCCCTGCGTCGGATTACACGGTGCGGGCGATCCCCCGCTTCCAGAACGTCCAGGTGCCGCTGGAATCCGGAGAGATCCTGTGGCAGCGCTGATCGAAGCCCTGTTCGTGGACATCGGAGGAGTGCTCCTCTCCGATGGTTGGGGTCGCGCCTCCCGGACCCGGGCGGCCCAGGAGTTCGGCCTGGATGCCCAGGAGCTGGAGGACCGCCACCACCAGGCCTTCGAGGCCTACGAGGTGGACAAGATCGACCTGGACCGATACCTGGAACTGGTGGTGTTCCATCGCGAGCGGCCCTTCACCCTCGCGAGCTTCAGGCAGTTCATGTTCGCCGAATCCAGGTCCGTCCCGGAGATGATCCGGATGGTCCGCGACCTGAAGGCGGAGCACGGTTTGAAGGTCGTGGCGGTGAGCAACGAAGGGCGCGAACTGAACGCACATCGCATCGCGGCGTTCAAGCTGGGCGAAGTGGTGGACTTCTTCGTGTCGTCGTGCTACGTGGGACTGCGGAAGCCCGACCCGGACATCTTCCGGTTGGCCTTGGACGCGTCCAGGACGCGGCCGGCGAACGTCGCCTACCTGGAGAACACGCCCATGTTCGTGGAAATCGCGAACGGCCTGGGAATCCACGGGATCCTGCACGTGGATCCCGAATCCACCCGGAAGAGCCTGGCCTCGCTGGCATGGCGGACCGGCGGAAGAACGGACACGGAAGCGAAGGCGGTCGGCACATGATGCACATGAACAACTCCTGGACGGGCTCGGACCTGTGGCTCTGGTGGGGGATCTGGGTGCTCGCGATCATCCTTCTGGCCGGGTGGATCCTGCGACTGGCCCGGAGATGACACCGGTGCTCGGGGACGTCTCCTCGGGCATCCGGGATGCGCCGTCCCATCGACAGTCCGGACTTGGGCGATGTGCCAAGCAACCCACGCGAGGTTTCGCTTGATCTTCCTGTGCATCGCCCTCGGCGCCATTTCAGGCGCCTCGTTGGATTCGGCGGAATCCGTCTTCCTGGGCACCGCCCTGCGGCGCAACCTCACCCAGCGCGCCGACAGCCTGGACTGGATCTCCAGCCGCGAAGCGTTGTCCGGTGCGGGGGCCGCGTTGGAGCCGATGCTGGACCTGACGGGCTCTGCAGGAACCGTCCGACCCCCCGGCGGGGTCCACGACGACGACCTCCAACTGGGTGCCACGGGTTCCCAATGGGTTCCCGGCGGCGGCACGGCGGCGATCGCCTTGACGGAAAACGCCTACCGCTGGGATCCGGCCCTGGTCCCCCCGCCCGCGAGCGGCCTGGACACCTCCAACCTGACCCTCTCCTTCCAGCAACCCCTGTTGCGAGGATTCGGGAGCGGCGCGCCGGTCCTGTACCAACTTCGGCAAGCCCAGGCGGCGGAGCGCCTGCGGTTCCACACCTCCAGGGGGCAAGGATTGGCACTGCTCGAACAGGCCCGCACCGCCTGGTGGAGTCTGCTGGCTCTCCAAGCCGATGTCCGGGCTCTGGAAGAAGATTCCGTGGCCCAGCAGTTGAATCTCCGGATCGTGCGGATCCAGTTCGGCACCGGAGCCGCATCGCGGCTGGACACGCTGACGGCCCACCAGACCTGGGGCAAATCCAGGTTGGCCCTCCTGCAAGCCGAGGAAGCCGAGCGGGAGGGACTGCGGCTTCTGGAGACCATCGCCGATACGGCCATCGTGGTCATGCCCGTTCCGGACACCTTGCCGCCCCCCGACAGCAGTTCGTTCCCCGGGGTCGAGGAACTTGTGAACGACGCCAGGCTGCACGCACCGGAGCTTGCACAGGCATTGGACCTGATCAACACCCAGGAATCGGAGACCGACTACCGCCGATCCGCGAGACTTCCCCTCCTCGACGGGACGGTCTTCGCGAGTTCCGGACTCCCCGACGGCAATCCCACCAGGAACTGGTCGATCGGTGCGAGGATCGACCTGGACTGGTCGATCCCGGCGGGAGCGGAAAGGGCGCGCTACCGCCAGGCCCTGGTGGACCTGAACTCCGCCAAGGTGCGCTCGAGCGCCGCCATCAGCGAAGTCCGGCACCAGATCGAACGCATCGCCCAAGCCCATGTCGCGGCCCAGGAAGAGATCCTGGTTGCCGTCGATCTCGCCCGCGTGGAGCGGGTCCGGCTCACTTCGGTGCAGCAGGCCGCGAAGATCGGGTCGCAGAGCCTCACCGACCTGGACGCCGCCCGCACCGACTGGCTGAACGCGGTGAACGCGGCTTGGCAGGCCTTTTCCGGCGCGAAGTCGCTGGAGGCCGAACTGGAGACTTGGACAGGAATCGGACCGATCCGGCAGGGCTGGATCTGGGAGGACCAATGAGCATCGGAAGGTTGAGATTGCCGATCGCGGGATGCGCGTTGCTGGCGGGGTGCACGTTCTTCGCGGGCTGCCAGGCGAAGGTCAGGGGCAGGAATGCCATCGCGGGACCCGCCACCATCCGCGACGGGGTGAGGCTCTCGGGAACGGCGGAACCCGTGGATTCCGTGGACATAAAGCCCGAGGTCTCCGGTCGCATCGTGAAGGTCCTGGTGTCCGAGGGCGACACGGTCCGCCCGGGCCAGCTCCTGGTCCAGATCGACACCGTCCCCTTCATCCTGGCCCGGAACACCTCCAGGTTGCAGGTCGGGCGCACGCAACTGGCCCTGGCGACGGCCCTGCGCGACCTCCAACGCGCGAACGCCCTGGATTCGACAGGATCCGTCAGCAAGGACCAGTTGCAGGATCTGCAAGTGGCCGTCAAGAACGCCCGGTTGAACTTGAGCGCGGCGAACCTCGCCTTGCAGAGCTCCGATCTCGATCTCCTCCACACCCACATCGTTTCCCCCATGGCCGGCGTCCTGATCACGTTCTCGGTGGCCGTCGGCACCGTCGCATCGTCCGCGGAGGGCATCAACGGGGGAACAAACCTGGGAACCATCGCCGATCCCTCCCGCCTCAAGGTGGTGGTGGAAGTGGGAGAACTGGACTACCCCCGGCTGGTCCTGGGCATGCCCGTCCAGATCTCGACCGAAGGCGCCCTTCCGAGGTCGGGCCACATCAGCTTCATCCCCAGCTCCGCCCGGGCCAGCACCGACACCAAGACCATCATGGTGTTCCCGCTGGAAGCCGTCCTGGACAGCTCTTCCAAAGGACTGATGCCGGGCATGACCGTGGGTGTGGATTTCGTGTTCCTCCAGAAGAAGGTGCCCGTCGCGATCCCCTACGAGGCGGTCCAGACGGGATCGTCGACCTCCGGAGACACCTCGGGAAGCGCCGGCACGGTCCTGGTGAAGGACCCGAAGGGCGTGCTCGTTTCCAAGCCCGTCCGGATCGGGGTCACGGACTTCCGGAACACCGAGGTGCGACAGGGATTGTCCGCCGGGGACACCGTATGGATCCCCGATTCCGCCCAGCAGTCGGATCCGGGCAAGAATGCGGGAGGCGCTTCGTCCAAGCTGGGCGCCAAGGGTGGGGCCATTTGAGCGAACCGATCCTGGAGACGCGGAAGCTGAACAAGAGCTACCAGTTGGGAAACGAACCCGTGCCCGTGCTGCACGACATCGATTTCCGCCTGGAGAAGGGGCAGTACGGCGCCATCATGGGCCCTTCGGGATCGGGGAAAAGCACACTTCTGAACATCCTGGGCTGCTTGGACAAGGCCACCACGGGAGAATACCTGATCGAGGGCAAGGAGGTGGGGGGGCTCTCGCAGAACCAGCTCGCCGACCTGCGCGCCAAGTCCATCGGGTTCGTCTTCCAATCCTTCAACCTGCTGCCGCGATTGAACCTGTGGCAGAACGTGGAACTCCCGCTGCAGTACCTGGGCATCGGACATGCGGAAAGGCACCGCTTGGTGGACGAAGTCCTGGCCAAGCTGGGTCTGGCCGAACGGGGCGAGCACCTTCCCATGGAGGTGTCGGGTGGCCAGCGCCAGCGCGCCGCCATCGCCCGCGCCCTGGTGAAGCGCCCCGCGATCCTCCTCGCCGACGAGCCGACCGGCAACCTGGACAGCACCACCACCGGAGAAGTGATGGATCTTTTCGGGGAGCTGAGCAAGGAAGGAAACACGATCCTGCTCATCACCCACGAGCAGAGCGTCGCCGACCGCGCGAGCCTCCGGTGGCAGATCCTGGACGGTCGGATGGAAGCCATCGCGTGACGATGGGAACCGTCTCCACCGGCGGGTGGCTGTTGCCGCTCCAACTCTCCATCCGGGAGCTGGGCACGCACGTGGTCCGCAGCCTGGTCACCGCCTCCGCGGTCCTGTTCGGGGTGGGTTCCCTGCTGATCATGAACTCCCTGTCGCGGGGCATGGAGGATTCCAACCAGAAGCTGTACCTGCAGATGGGAGGTGCCCAGGTCCTCCAGGCGAGTCCCTCGACGGCCATCACCTTGGCCCAGCAGGCGAACTTCTCCGGCTCTCCGGGACTGCGGCTCTCGGATGTGGCCATCCTCCAGGCGAACCTCCCGGAATTCAACCTCTGGGTGCCGGAAATGGCGGTGGGTCCCGGCCAGATCCGCACCAGCGCTGGGAGGGTCCGGGCGATGGGAACCGCCTCCGTCTGGGAGCGATTCGGCTTGCTGGGCGAGGAGTTCTCCTCCACGGAAGGACTTTCTCCCCAGGCGTGGGACGCGGGCCAGCCCATCGCCGTGATCGGGCCGCAGGTGGCCCACCAGGTGGACAAGACCGGAGGCGCGCTGGGCAAGAACCTCATCGTTTCCGGAATCCAGGTCCGGATCGCCGGGATCTTCAAGACCACCGGTTCTTCCGACCAGAGGTCCTACGAGGTGGCTCTCCCCATTTCGTGGTACCGGACCACCCAGGCGAAAGGCGATCCGCCGCTGTCGCTGCTTCGCGCCCAGGTCACCAGTCTCGGAGACGTTTCCCGGGCCGAACGCGACCTGGCGGGCGAATTCCTGGTGCTGCACCGGGGGGTGAGGGACGTGGACATCTCCACCAACGCCGACCTCCTCTCCGACTCCCGCAAGAGCATCGCGACCATGTCCATGGTGACGTTGCTGATCGCCGTCGTCGCCCTCCTCTCGGGCGGCGTGGGAATCCTCAACATCCAGTTCGCATCCCTTTCCGCGCGTGTGCGGGAACTGGGCGTGTGCAAGGCGCTGGGGGCGAGGTCGGGATTGCTTTTCCGCCAAATGCTCCTGGAGAGCGTCGTGATCTCCGCCGCCGGAGGGATGGTGGGATGCCTGGTGGGCGTCCTACCCGAGGCGTTCCTCTCCCACGCGCTTCCCTGGAAGCCGCGACTGACCTCCGGCGACCTGCTCCTGGGCGTGGCCATCTCCTTGGGACTAGGGACCCTTGCGGGACTGCTCCCGGCCCTGCGCGCCGCGAAACTGGAACCCGTGGAGGCGATGCAGACATGATCCCCCTGCTGAACTCGATCTTCCAGGGCATCGTCTCCGCCTTCCGGGAAATCCGCTCGCAACCGCTGCGCTCCATCCTTTCCATGGCCGGGGTGGCCTTGGCGGTGGCCGCCCTCACCGCACTCCTCACCATCGTGGCGGGACTGAAGACGATGGTGACGCAATCCGTCGTGAACATGGGCGGCGCGGGCCGGCTCATGGTCCAGCCCCAGTTCGAATCGGACCTCCAGGAGAAGCAGAGCTTCTCGCGCTCCCCGGGCCTGCGCTACGCGGACGGCGACTCCGCCGGAATCGACCTTCCCGGCGTGGAAGTGATGAACACGGCGGGCCAGTGGGAGTTCGCGTCCTACCTGGGACAGGAGACCAGGATCTACCTGATGGGAAGCGATCGGGACTACCTGATGCAGGACGTCCAGGCGATCGTGATGGCAGGCGCCATGCCCGACCAGGGCGCCTTCGACGGGGCCCAGCCCGTGGCCATGGTCAGCTGGACGCTGGCTTCGATGTGGGACAAGGCGGCGCGCGCCAGGGGACAGAAATTGGTCGGGTCGTGGCTGGACATCGGGAACGTGGAATTCAAGGTGGCTGGAACCTACCAGAACCACAGGAACGCCTGGGGACGGAACGCCGTGACGGTGGCCATCCCCTGGAAGACCTTCGAGAGGTTCTTCCAGGGCACGAACACGAACATCGGCACCCTCCAACTGCGGATCGAGGATCCCGACAGCACCACCGCCGTGCTGCGGTCCTTGCGGACCCTTTTCCTGGGACTGCACCGCGGTGCCCAGGATTTCCTGTTCCAGCAGTTCGACTTCCTGGCGAGCTTCACCGCGATGATAGGGAACATCTCCCTGCTGTTTGCCACGGTGGCCGCCCTGTCCCTGACCATCGGAGGTCTGGGGATCTTCAACACCATGCTCGCCGGCCTGAACGACCGCATCCGCGAGATCGGGGTCCGCAAGGCGCTGGGTGCCCGGCAGGCGCAGATCGCGTCCCAATTCCTTTCGGAATCCATCGTCCTTTGTTCCCTGGGCGGGGTCGTGGGCCTGGGGATCGGATCGCTTCCCGCGGTCTTCGGAGACCAATTGGCCCGGTCCATGTCCATCCACCCGGAATTCACGCTGCTTCCCATCCTGAGCGCCCTGGGACTATCCGTGGCCGTGGGTGTCTTGGCGGGGCTGTACCCCGCCATCCACGCGGGCAGGCTTTCCCCCATCGACGCGTTGCGATACGAATAGATGACCTGGGATGTTTTTCCGAAAAAAACATGGTTTCGGAAGGGCGTCCCGTGTATCTGAAAAAGAGGCCATCACAGCAACAGCCTGATCTGGAGCTGAGGTGACTCTGAATCAGTGGGGTAACCGCAATATGAACGACAAGACTCAAACTCTAGATCCTACGGACAGGGATGTGATTGTAGATTCCATCATCGGGCATATCCACCATTTGTCCAAATTGACGATCGAAGAATTGGAGCACATTCTTGATTGTCTGACTATTTATGACACGCCCTCCCAGGAAAAAATTCGAGGGAGAGCCGAGCCAAAAGAGTTGGAGTAGACAGTGAATTAATTTCGAAGGCCGTCCTCGAATGCCTAGTTCTGATCTCCTGATGTTGCCATGAATCCCCGGGAGGGAGATTCATCGACATCCGATTCTTCTCCCCTCTCTCCATCGAAATCAACGATGATTTTATGGCCATCGAATGCGTCCAGGTGATTTTGGACTTCTTCCGAAGTCGCTTTTCTGGCAAGATCGATCAAGCGCCCTCGATCTTTGTCTTCATTGCTGGTGATCATATCATCCTCTTGTGTTTATCCTATTTTGCCAAGAGCAATCTGCCTTGGACAGCTATACTCCGATGGGAACGTTTGAAGCCCATCTTTCCCCACAGACAATGAAAACGCCGCCACTCAATTCGTTTTGATCCAAGTAGTTGCGGAGTCTGCGCCGGTAGTATTCCACCAGCTTTTCGGAACTGGCACGATTTGCCATCACGATTTTGACAAACGTGTTGCTGGGCAGATCTTCCGCAGAGAACCCGATTTCGTTCACGATGAATTCGCTGACCCCCACAAAATCTTCCCAAACGTCGTGGGTGAGGTCGAACGTCAGAACCACCATGGCGGATTCTTCTCTGGTGGGGATCAAGCGGCGCTTTATTTCTTCCACACTGAAAGGCAAATTCATAAAAACTTCCGAACCGTAAAAACATTCTAAAGAGTCTAAATTTCAATATCCATTTAATTTTGTCCAAAAGACCTTTTTTTTTAAAAACAGGCAGCGGCCTCACTTATTTTGGTTTTTATAGGAAAAATAGCCAGGATAGCCATCGGGAATGGACACATTCATTTCTAATCTGCGATTCGCCGTCGGACCGCGGCACCGGCGGTGGTTCACCATCCGGGGAAGGCATCGACGGACTCGAGCGGTGAGGACAAGTCATGTCACCATCGGGGGCGGACAGGGGACGGTCCACCAACGAAGAAGGCCGGACTTCCTTTCGCGGGGAACACCGGCCTTCTTCGGATTCGATGGGCAGTACAGGACTCGAACCTGTGACCCCTACCATGTCAAGGTAGTACTCTAACCAGCTGAGCTAACTGCCCGAGAGCGGTGGAGAATGTAGGAACAACGCCTGGAATGTCAATCGGGATCGGTGGGCACGGGTCCATCGGGGGGACGGACCTCCACGGAATCCCGCACGGCGTGCGAATTCTGGAAGAGGTAGTCGCGGTGGATGAACACCGCCCGGACCACGAAGGATTGCGCGATCCCAGCGTAACGCGCAGCCGCCAGTAGGGGACGCTCCTTCCCGATGCGTGCCGCTTCCGCGGCGCGGATCCCGTCCCCGTCCAGTCCGTGCGAATTCAACCGACGCGAATCTTCCACCGTGGCGAGGAGTTCCATGTCGGAATCGGGAAGGTCGTGGAAGGCGAGCCGAACCAGCTTCGTGCCGTCCGGCGTCGGCTGCGACGCGATCCATTCCAGTCGCGGGCGCAGGCTGTCCTGCATGCGCGCCGCCCTGCCGCGCAGGGAGAAGGCCGGTGCCACGACGGGGACGGAATCCGGCTTCGAAAGGAATGGACGCGCCAGATCGCGGACCAGCGAACAGCCGGCCAGCATGGAGAGAAGTGGAATCAGGAGTATTTTGTGCATGCGATCGGAAGCATCATACACACTTCGTTCCCTTGCAACCTTTGGAGAAACCATGAGCGAGACGATCGGGATCCTCACCGCGGGTGGCGATTGTCCCGGACTCAACGCCGTGATCCGGGCCGTGGTGAAGGCCGGACAGTTCGCCGGCTTCAAGACCCTTGGATTCCGCGGCGGCTACGAAGGGCTGCTCTCGCCCTGCGAACCCATGGAACTGGACTACAACCGCATGGACGGCATGCTGGTGCGCGGGGGCACCATCCTGGGTTCGGCGAACAAAGGGCGGTTCGCGGCCAAGACGGGGATGGGAGAGGTCCACGGCATCGACCCGCAGATCCTGGAGGAGGCCGCCTCGAACGCCAGGGCCCTGGGACTGCGCGCGCTGGTGGCCGTGGGGGGCGACGGTTCCCTGACCATCGCCCAGCAACTGTCCGCCCACGGAGTGAACATCGTGGGGGTCCCCAAGACCATCGACAACGACCTGGACTGCACCGACCAGACCTTCGGCTTCGACACCGCGATGGACTGCGCCACCGACGCCCTGGACAGGCTCCACACCACCGCGGAATCGCACGGTCGGGTGATCGTGCTGGAGGTCATGGGACGCCATTCGGGCTGGATCGCGCTGCACGCGGGCATCGCCGGCGGCGGGGATGTGATCCTCATTCCCGAGATTTCCTTCCGTTGGGATGCGGTGGTGGAGAAGATCAACGTGCGCGAACGGGCGGGCAAGAAGTTCACGCTGATCGTGGTCGCCGAGGGCGCCGCACCGGTGGGTGGCGGCCAGTCGGTGCAGGAGACCGAGGCGGGCCGGGAGGTCCGGTTGGGAGGCATGGGAGCCATCGTCGCCGAAGAGGTCGCGCGCCGGACCGGCAAGGAGACCCGCACCGTGGTGCTGGGCCACCTCCAGCGCGGTGGTGCCCCCACCAGCTACGACCGCCTGCTGTGCACCCGCTACGGGGAGGCCGCCGTGCGTCTGATCCGCGCGGGAACCTACGGGTGCATGGTCAGCCTGCGCGGCACCAAGATCGTGGAGGTTCCCATCTCGCGGGCCGTGGGCAGGGTCCGCCGGGTGGATCCCGACGGAGAACTGGTCCTGGCCGCCAAGTCCCTGGGAATCGGCTTCGGGGACTGAGGGCAGCGCCCAGCCTCCTTGAAATGTATACTGAACATATACAGAATACTCTTCAAGGAGCCTGCACATGGATGCCACCGTCTTGGATCTGCGCTACCGCATGGCCGATGTCCTGAAGGCGTTGGACCGTCGGGAAGAAGTGCGCGTGCTTTACCATGGAAAACCGAAGGGGCGCATCGTTCCCGAAGGTCGCTCCGAGATCAAGGTGACCGCGCATCCCTACTTCGGTTCGCGTCCGGATCCGGAGTCGGTGGAGATTTCGATGGATCGGCTCCGTGGCGGACGGTTCCGTGATCTTTGACACCGATGTCCTGATCTGGCTGCAACGAGGCAACGCCAAGGCCGCCAAAATGGTGGAATGCGCCTCGCGGCGGCAGATATCCATCCTGACCCAAATGGAGTTGATGCAGGGTGCGCGGGATCGGAAGGACGCCATGATGCTGCGTTCCTTCCTGACCGACTTGAATTTCCGGGTCCTGCCCCTGACCGAGTCCATCGGGCATCGTGCCGCGGTCTATGTCGAGCAATTGAGCCTGAGCCATGGCGTGCGCGCCAACGACGCCATCATCGCTGCCACGGCGGTGGAGCAAGCGGAGACACTGTGCATGGCGAACGGCAAGCACTTCAAGCCGATCCGGGAACTCGAGCTGAGCGTCCTGAAGGTATAGGACTCAGGAGCGTTCGAACAGTTCGGCCCGGTCCGCCCCGAGCTGGACACCGCGAAGCGAAGGCCCCTTCGGGAGCAGACCGTCCGGATCTCCCGGAAGGCCGGAGCCCAGGAGCGTCGGCGAACGGACCAGCCACAGGCGGTCCCACACGCCGTTGCGCAGGAACGAGGCCAGGAGCTTGGGGCCCGGTTCCACCAGCACGTCGTGCATCCCCCGCCGGCCGAATTCGTCCAGGAGCGCGGCGAGGTCGACGCCCCCTTCCGCGGTCGCGATCCGGAACCATTCCGCCCTCTTGGGCAAGGCATCTGGACGGATTCCGTCCCCGATGGCGGTGGCGGGCGCCGCGCCGTCCCAGAGCTTGAGGGCCGGAGAGAGGCCCGAACGCGGCCAGAGCACCATGCGTCGCGGCGATCGTCCCGAAGCATCGCGGACCGTGAGTTCGGGGTCGTCGGCCCGGGCGGTGGAGCCACCCACCAGAACGGCGTCGGAAGCCGCCCGCAAGGCGTGGACGAATGCGCGTGCCTGCGAGCCCGTGATGTCCGTACGGACGCCCGGCGCGGTCGCGACGAATCCGTCGGCCGACAACGCGACCTTGAGGGTGGTGCGCGGCCTGCAAGTTGACAGAAAATGCCCAAACCCCGCGTAGAAATCGGGGATCCTTCCGTCCAGGTCCAGCTCGACCACCTTCATCCCGGCCTTGCGCAGGGCATGCAATCCGCGACCCGCCACCTGCGGGTTGGGGTCCTGCGCGCCCACCACCACGGTCTCGATCCCGGACAGGATCGCGGCGGCCGCGCAGGGAGGGCTCTTCTTTCCCGGAAAGGCGATGCACGGTTCCAGCGTCACCACCAGCGTTCCGCCTCCGGCCTTCGCCCCCGCGGATTCCAAAGCCTTGCGCTCGGCATGCGGCCCGCCGTCGGCGGACGTGGCCCCCCTCGCGACCACCCTGCCCGACCGGTCCAGCACCAGGCAACCCACCGCCGGGTTCGGGAGGGTGGTGCCCCGGACGGATCGGGCGAGTCGAAAGGCTTGTTCCATGAGGTCGGCGTTCGCGTCGGTCATCGGGCAAATAGGTACTCGATCGCGAGCATCCTCCGGAACGGACTCGGCACAAGGATTGCGGCTCTGTCTCAAACTGATGACACTGTCAATCCGGCACCGACGCACCCCTTGGGTCGACCGCACCGATCTCCTGGATCGGATCGTGGGTCCGTCGTCGCTTCCCATCACCGTGATCGTGGGTCCGGCAAGCTCCGGGAAGAGCGCCCTGGTGGCGGATGCGGTGCGCCAAACCGGGCTCCACCATGTCGTCTGGGAGATAGGCCCAGAAGGCGCGGTTTCGGTGGACCCCATTGTCCGACATGCGGACACCGGGAAGGAATTGGCAAGCGACATTCCCGGACAATGGGGAATTCCCGGGGGTTTGATGGTGCTCGAGGCGTCATCCATGAACGCATCGGACTGGACCCGCTTGCCATGGGAGCGCCTGTTGGACGGAGCGGACATGGATCGGAGGGCGATCATCGCCTGCCGACAGCGTCCCGACCTGCCCCTCACGCGATGGACGATGGAGGGAAGACTCCGGGAGCTGGGTCCGCAGGACCTGGCCTTGGCCAGCGAGCAGTGCGCCGATTTCCTGGCCGGGCTCCCCGGGGAGCCTCCGGGAGAGGAGGAGCTGGAGTCCGTCCAGTTCCTGACCGGCGGTTGGATCGCTGGGCTGCACCTGGTGAGAACGCATCTGGAACAGTCGCGACACCCTTGGGAGGATCTCCGGATCCTGCGGGAGCGGTCTCCTCGCGGCGTGCGCGACCTGGCCACGGGGCTGCTCTCGGAGCTGTCGGGCGACGAGGCGGAATTCCTCCTGGAGACCGCGGTCCTTCCGGTCCTGGAAACCGGCCTCTGCGACAGCGTCCGGCAAAAGGACGACAGCGGACGGATCCTGTCCGCACTGCGCGGCAGGACGCCGCTTCTGGAGGATGCGGAAGGCGGTCCGCGCCTGCGCCCCCTCTTCGTTCCGGCCCTGCGGGATCTGCGTGAGGACAAGGGCATGGACCCGGCCAGCGCGCACCGGCGCGCCACCCGCTGGCACCGGGAGCGGGGCGAAGTCGCGGCGGCGGCGGAACACGCCCTGGCGGGAATGGACGTGTCCGCGTTGGAGGCCTTGGCCGAACGGGCGATCGAGAACATCTTCCGGGATTCCGATTTTCCCACCCTGCAGCGCTACGCCCTGCGGATCCCACGCGAATGGGCCGCCGACCGCCCCTTCCTCTCCCTGTTCCTGGCATGGGCCCTGTTCCACATGGGTCGCGAGGTGGAGGGCGCCATGCACCTGGACCGCGCCCGGCATCTCGCCATCTCCAGGCAGGACCTTCCCAACGCGCGTTCCGTGCTTTCCCACGCCGCGTTCCTGCGCTCCGTGCTCCTGCGCCTGGAGGACAGGGTGGAGGAATCGATCCGGGCGGTCCACGGCGCCGGCGTGCTCACTCCGGACGGCTTCCTGCGCGCCTCGCTTCTGGTCCAGGAGGGGATCGGCCTGTTCCGCTCGGGCCGCACGGAAAAATCCGGACGGATCCTGTCCGACGCTTCCGACCACGCCGAGGCCCACGGCCACCACCTGGCCTTCTTCGGAGCCGCCTACACCCTCGCGGAGATCCATCGACTGCACGGACGGATGGACGCCTGCGACCAGGTCCTCGTGCGGGCCGAATGCTACGCCCGCAAGGCTCCCGAGCGATCCGGACCGGTTTCCGGCTACGCGTCCGTGGCGCGGGCGCGCTGGCACCTGGACAGGGGAAATTTCCGGGCCGCCCGGGATTCGGTGGAGAAGGGACTGGAACAGGGCCGCCGCTGCGACAACGTCCGCATCCTCCATTACGGATTCCACCTGAGGGCGTTGCTGGAGCTGCTCGAAGGGGATCCCGCCGAGGCCCTGCGCTCGGCGGGTCTGGCCCGACTGACGGCGCAGCGGACCCGGATGCACTGGGCGGTGGATCTGGACGACGTGGGAGCCTTGGAGGCCAGGATCCGCGCGGCCGGCAACGCGCCTCCCTGCGACTGGTTGGAATCCGTCCTTCCCCGGCTCGCCGCCCCGTCGCTTTCCCACTGGGATTGCCTGCGCACTTCCTTGGGCGTGCTGGTGCAGGTGGGCAGGTCGGAACAGGCCTGCGCCCTTTCCCACCGGTGGATCCGGTTCTTCCAGGAATCCGGCATGCTGGGACTGCTCGCCGAAACCTGGCTCTGGAACGCGGTGGCCCACGAGGCCGCGAGCCGTCCGGAAGCCGCCGAGGAGTCCCTTTCCCGATGCCTGGGGCTGGTCGTTCCCAGAGGTCTCGTCCTCCCCTTCCTGCTCACCGGTCCGTCGCGCAGGCACCTGGACTCCCTCCTGGAACGCCGGATCAGCGAACCCGCTTCGGGAGAAGCGTGGCTTCTGCAGCGGTTGCGAGCCTCGATGCCGACGACTCCCGCGGAACCGGAATGCGCCACGGTCGAAGGCCCCCTGAGCGGTCGCGAGACGGAGGTGTTGCGCGCCCTTTGCGGAGGCCTCTCCAACCGGGAGATCGGACAGATCCTGTTCGTGGCCGAGAGCACCGTCAAGAGCCACGTCAAGAACATCTTCGCCAAGCTCGGGGTGGCGAACCGCACCCAGGCGGCCGTCCGGGCCGAGGGATTGGGCGTCCTTCCGGCGCGGGTGGCGTGAAAATCCCCCGTTCGGGGGATGCGCAGGTGGTCCCGGGCGGCCATCCTTGGAAGGAGGACGGGACGTTCCTCCCGATGTCCGGGAGGGGCCACCGCGGGAGGACGGAAAATGGCAACTCGGAGACGCGCGGCGATTGCCCTGGCGGCATTGGGGTCCACCGCGGCCTTCGCGGACGGGTACACGGCGGCCGACATCCAGTACCTGATCGGGCCGGACCTTTCACACGACCATCCCGTGCCGATCCCCCACCTTTCGCCACCGAACAATCCGATCGACTTGTTCACCTTCGAGGTCGCGAACGGCTGGTCCTACGGCGACAACTTCTTCTTCTCCGACATCGACAACGCACCGGGGTTCGACAGGAACCGTTCCATCTACACCTACAGCGAATGGCATCCGAGGCTCAGCGCGGGGAAGATCTCCGGCAAGGACCTGTCCGTCGGACCCATTTCCGACTTCCTCCTGGCCGGGGAGATCGACATGGGCTCCGACGCCGAGCCCGCCTACCTCGTGGGGCTGGGAACGGACTGGAAGATCCCCGGATTCGCCTTCTTCGGGCTGAACCTCTTCGCGCGCAAGGAGTGGGGGCAGCCGTCGGTGGGTTTCCAGGCGAGCCCCTATTGGCTCCTCCCCTTCAAGCTCGGTCCGGTGAAGATGTCCTTCGGAGGGTGGTTCGACTTCATGAGCGGTACCGGGAACCAATCCATGTGGTGGCAGACCCAGCCCACCCTCTACGTGGATGTCGGGAACTTCTGGGGCGATCCGGGCAAGCTGGAGACGGGCATCGAGTACGAGTACTTCTACAACTTCCTCGGCATCAAGAACTGGATCTACAACCACCCGCAGTACGTGATCAAGTGGAACATCTGACGCAGTCCGTCTGAGACCGGGGAGGGCTGTTCCGTGCGGATATCCATGAAGGGGATCACCAAGAGGTTCGGCGAACTCGCCGCCAACGACCAGGTAGACCTGGACGTCGGCGAAGGCGAGGTGGTGGCCCTGCTGGGCGAGAACGGGGCCGGGAAGTCCACGCTCATGAAGATCCTCTACGGGTTCCAGTCGCCGGATTCCGGAACCATCGAGATCGAGGGCAAGCCCGTCCGCTTCTCCTCGCCGCGCGACGCCATGGCCGCCAGCATCGGGATGGTCTTCCAGCAGTTCAGCCTGATTCCCGCCCTCACCGTGCGCGAAAACCTCCAGCTCGCCTATCCCGACCTCCCGATGGTCCCGGCGCGCGGCGGTGGACGCGACGAACGCCTGCTGTCGCACCTCGAGCGGCTGGCGCCGGACCTGGACCCTTCCGCACTGGTGGCGGACATCCCCGTGGGACAGATGCAGCTGGTGGAGCTGGCCAAGGTGCTGAACCTGGAGGCCCTGCTGGTGATCCTGGACGAACCGACCTCGGTCCTCACTCCCATCGAGACCAAGGGCCTCCACGAGAGGGTGCGGCAGCTCGCCAGGGAAGGGCGGTCGGTGATCCTCATCACCCACAAGTTCGAGGACGTGTCTTCCTGCGCGGACCGCGTGGCCGTGATGCGCCACGGGAAGATGGTGGAGAACCGGACGGCCGCCGGACTCGGTGCCCGGGAATTGTCATCCCTCATGGTGGGCGGAGCCAAGGTGGTTCCCGCCGTCCGGGTTCCCCCTCCGACCCGCGAGGTTCCGTTGCTCGAGGTCCGCGGTTTGACGGCGGGCGACGTGTTCTCCTCGGTGTCGGGCATCGACCTGATGCTGGCCCCGGGGGAGATTTTGGGGATCGCGGGCGTGTCCGGCAACGGCCAGGACGTCCTGGGGGCCTGCGTGGCGGGAATGCGCGAGGTCGCCTCCGGCGAGGTGCTGCTGGAAGGCGTGGCCGTCCAGCGCGGCAACGGGGGGGTGCCGGACCCCACCGTTGTCGGCTTCATCCCCGAACGCCCGTCGGTGAACGGCGTTGCGCCCGACCTGGACCTGTCCGTGAACCTCGCCCTCAAGGGAATCCCCCGCCTCCCCTTCTGGATGGCCGGACGGAAACCGTCCGCCGCCGAATCGCTCCCCCTGCTGGAGGCCTACGACGTGCGGCCGCGCGACCCGTCGCGGCGCGCCCGCGACCTTTCCGGAGGAAACCTCCAGAAGCTCGTGGCCGCCCGCGAGCTCTCCGGCGCGCGCAAGCTCGTGGTGGCCTGCTACCCCACCATGGGTCTGGACCTCTCCGCCACCCAGGCGGTGTACGCGCGACTTTTCGCCCACGCCCAGGCCGGGGCGGCGGTTCTTTGGATCTCCGAGGAACTGGACGACCTCCTGCGGTTCGCGCACCGGATCTCCGTCCTTTCCCACGGGAAGATCCTGGGCACGGTGGCCGCCGAAGGCGCCGATCGGAACCTCCTGGGCCGGTGGATGATGGGGGCGGCGGCATGATCCCGTCCCTCGCCCTGCGCCGAAAGACGCTCGCCGCACGCTTCCCGTGGTTCGAGGGGAGCCTCTCCGCCCTTTCGGCATCCCTGGTCTTCTTCCTTGCCAGCCTGATCTTCTTCGCTCTCCTGGGCCGATCGCCGTTCCTCCTTTTCGGCGAACTCCTTTCGGGGTCCTTGGGGAGCACCTACGGGATCACGGAGACGCTGGTCAAGACGATCCCCATCCTTCTCTGCGCCTTGGCCACGGCCTTGCCCGCGCGCCTGGGATTGCTCACGGTGGGAGCGTCCGGCCAGTTCTACATGGGGGCGTGGTGCGGTACGGCGGCGGTCCTGCTGTTCGGAAGCAGCCATTGGGCCGCCATGCCGCTCATGCTCCTGGCGGCCTTCGCGGGAGGAGCCTTCTGGGGTCTGGTCCCGGGGTTCCTGCGGGCCAAGTTGGAAGTCAACGAGACGTTGGTGACGCTTCTCCTCAACTACGTGGCATCGCTCTTGGTGGACTGGGTGGTTTACGGGTCCTGGCGCGACACCTCCAACCTGGGGTGGCCCGCCACCATCTCCTTCCCGGAATGGGTCAAGCTCCCCTTCCTGGTCCACGGATCGCACCTGCACTCGGGCCTGATCCTGGCGCTCGCCATCGCCGTCGCCCTGCACGTCGTCCTTTCCCGTTCCCGATGGGGTCTCTCGCTGCGCATCCTCAAGAGCAACCGGAAACTCGGCGAAGGCGTCGGATTTTCCTGGACGGGAAATGTTGCACTGGTGATGGGGATCGGGGGAGCCATCGCGGGGCTGTCGGGAATTTTGGAAACCTCCTGCATCCACGGCCGGCTGGAGTCGGGAATCGCGCTGAACTTCGGGCTCACCGGCTTCCTGGTGGCGTGGATGGCCGGGCAGCACATGATCCGCATCATCCCGCTGGCCTTCGTGATGGGCGCTTTGCTCTCCTCCGGCGACGCTCTCCAGCTCTACGCGCAGCTCCCCGAGGCCACCGCCGTCGTGCTCCAATCCATCCTTTTCTGCAGCGTGCTGGCGACCGGCGGATTCCTCCGGCGCGGGAGGACCCCATGACCATCCTCGAACTCCTGCTGGGCATCCTGCTTTCCGGCCTCCGGTCCGCCACGCCGCTGCTGCAGGTCCTGTTGGGCGAAACCATCACCGAACGCGCCGGGGTCGTGAACCTGGGCGTGGAGGGACAGATGCTGTCCGGGGCCTGCGCAGGGTTCGCGGTCGCCGCCGCCAGCGGCAACCCCTGGGCCGGCCTGCTCGCGGGCGTCCTCGCGGGAATGCTGCTGTCCTCCGTGCACGCGTTCCTGGTCCTGGTGGCGGGAGCCAACATGTTCGCCTCCGGGGTGGCGGTGTGGCTGTTGGGCGGAGGTCTTTCGGCCTTCTTCGGCATCCCCTACGTGGGACGGCGCATCGACGGGTTCGCGTCCCCGGACTTCGGCGGCGCCGCGAAGCTGCCCCTGCTGGGCCCCATCCTGCGGGTGGCGACGCCCAGCGTGCTGATCGCATTGTCCACCTGGGTCCTGTGCTCGCTCTTCCTCTACCGCACCCGCGCCGGTCTGCGCCTGCGGGCCGTGGGGGAATCGGCGGAGTCCGCCTCCACCCTGGGCATATCGCCCACCAAGGTGCGCTGGGCCGCCATCCTCGCGGGAGGCGCGCTTTCGGGCCTCGGGGGCGCGAGTCTTTCGGTGGACCTGGTGCGCAACTGGGTCGAGTGGATGACGGCGGGACGCGGCCTGGTGGCGGTGGGCCTGGTGATCGTGGCGCGCTGGAATCCCTGGTACGCGCTTCCCGCAGCGCTCCTCTTCGGTGTGGTCGAGTCCCTGACGCTGCGGCTGCAGGCCCTTGGCGTGACCATCTCCCCCTACCTGCTGTCCACCCTCCCCTACCTCGTCTGCCTGGGGGTCCTCGTGTGGGGATCGGCCAGGGCGCGGTCGAAGGGCGGAATGCCGCGCGACCTCGCGCAGGTCTTCTCGAAAACCGAGTGAACATCCACCAACGGAGGAACAACATGATTCGACGGATCCTGTCCACATCCATCGCCCTGGCCGCGGCCGCGGTCCTGCTCTCGGGCTGCGACAAGAAGGAGGTGTCCAAGACCGGCGGAGCGGACTCCGCCAAGGTCGGGTTCATCTACGTGGGTCCGCGCACGGACTACGGCTACAACTACGCCATGGACCAGGGGCGCCTGGCCATGGAGAAGGACATGGGGATCAAGACCGTGTACTTCGAGAACATCCCGGAGAACGCCGAGGTCGAAAGGGTCATGGAGAGGATGATCGGCGACGGCATCAAGATCATCTTCGCCACCAGCTACGGGTACCTGGACCCGGCCCTGGAGGTGGCGGCCAAGCATCCCGACGTGATCTTCATGCACGGCGGGGGGTTCAAGCTCGCCCCCAACCTGGGCACCTTCTTCGCCGACATCGACGAGGTTGAGTACCTGTCCGGCATGGCGGCCGGGGCCTGCACCAAGACCGGGAAGCTCGGCTTCATCGCGGCCCACCCCATCCCCCAGACGCTGCGCAACATCAACGCCTTCACGCGGGGCGCCCAGAGCATGAACCCCAAGGTCTCCATGAACGTGGTGTGGACCGGCTCCTGGAGCGACCCCACCAAGGAGGCCGAAGCCGCCAACACCCTGGCCGACCAGGGGATCGACGTGCTGACCATGCACGTGGACGGACCCATCACCATCGCCCAGACCGCCGAGAAGCGCGGGATCATGGTGTGCGGATACCACGCCGACGCCTCCCAGTTCGCGCCCAAGGGCTGGCTCACCGGAGCCGCCTGGAACTGGGCCCCGCTCATGGAGAAGATCGTCAAGTCCATCCAGGACAGCACCTGGAAGAGCGCCAACCTGCGCGGCAACATCCGCGACGGCTACGTGAAGCTCGCCTCCTTTGGGCCAGCGGTGCCGGATCCCGTCAAGACCGAGATCGACTCCGTGGAGAAGGCCTTCGTGGCCGGCACTCCGCTCTGGATCGGGCCCATCGCGGCCCAGGACGGATCGGTGAAGGCCAAGGCGGGAGACACGCTGACCCGGGCGCAGATCGAATCGATGGACTTCCTGGTCAAGGGCGTGATCGGCTCGGTGAAGTGAGGCCATCGGTGTCCGGCATCTCCCTACCGGCCGATCCCTACCGCTGGCCCTTCGACGGGTCGGCGGAACCGGAAACGTTGGCCATCGTGGTCATCGACATGCAGACGGATTTCTGCGGGAAGGGCGGATACATCGATGCCCAGGGGATCAACCTCTCCGCCACCCGCGGGGCCATCGCTCCCATCGCCGCGATCCTGGAGGCGGCGAGGAAGATCCCCGAGATCCTGGTGATCCACACCCGCGAGGGCCACCGACCGGAGCTCGTGGACCTTCCCGAGAACAAACGCTGGCGCTCCGAGCGCGTGTGCCCCGGGATCGGCGAGCTGGGACCCATGGGACGGATTCTGGTGCGCGGGGAACCGGGGTGGGAGATCATCCCCGAACTCGCCCCCGCCCACGGCGAGATCGTGGTGGACAAGCCCGGCAAGGGCGCGTTCTTCGCCACCGACCTGGAGCATGTGCTGCGGACCACGGGGCGCACCCGCCTGGTCCTGTGCGGCATCACCACGGACGTCTGCGTCCACACCACGCTGCGCGAAGCCAACGACCGCGGCTTCGAATGCCTGGTGGTTTCCGACGGCACCGGCGCCACCCAACCCGAACACCACGCCGCCGCCCTGACCATGATCTCCATGCAGGGGGGGATCTTCGGGGCGGTCGCGACATCGAAGGCGGTGGTGGAAGCCTTGGAGGCGCTCCATGCTTGACGGATTCCTGCGCCTGTCCATCGCGGACGAATCCAAGGGCTGGGCGGATTGGCCGGAACTGCGAACGGGCGTGCGCATGAGGATCCTGTGCGACGGTCCGACGCCCGGCGAGCGCACAGCGTTGCTGCACTACGATCCTGGAGCGGAAGTCCCCCGGCACCTGCACGGGGGACAGGAGTGGCTGCTGGTGCTGGAGGGTACCCAGGAGGACGACACCGATTCCTACGGACCGGGAACCTGGATCTCCAATCCACAGGGCACCTTGCACAAGGTCAGTTCGCCCGGAGGTTGCCTGGTCCTGATCCACTGGAGCGCCCCGGTCGAGTTCGAAGAGGATGAAACGGAAACCAGCCCAAAGGAGAAGCTGCGATGACAGGTCTGTCCGTGGAGGCCCTCCCCTACGTCTGGCCCTGGGACGGGCATGTGGGAATGGAGAAGGTGGCCCTGGTGGTGATCGACATGCAGACGGATTTCTGCGGCCCGGGCGGCTACGTGGATTCCATGGGCTACGACCTCTCCCTGACCCGAGCCCCCATCAAGCCCATCTCGCGGCTCCTGGAAGGGTTCCGGTTCCGGGAAGGGACCGTGATCCACACCCGGGAAGGGCACCGCCCCGACCTGTCCGACCTGCCCCCCAACAAGCGCTGGCGCAGCCGCCGGATCCACGCCGGCATCGGAGACCCGGGTCCCTGCGGCAAGATCCTGATCCGCGGCGAACCGGGCTGGGACATCATCCCCGAACTGAGTCCCCTCGCGGGCGAGCCCATCATCGACAAGCCCGGCAAGGGAAGCTTCTACGCCACCGACCTGGAACTGATCCTGCGCGTGCGGGGCGTCACCCACCTGATCCTCACCGGCATCACCACCGACGTCTGCGTCCACACCACCATGCGCGAAGCCAACGACCGCGGCTTCGAGTGCCTACTGGTGGAGGACGCCACCGGTGCCACCAAGCTGGAAAACCACCTGGCCGCGATCTCCATGGTCCACATGCAAGGCGGCGTCTTCGGAGCCACCGCGACGTCGAAGGCGGTGCTGCAGGGGATGCTGGCGGTGGGGTGAGGCGCCGCCCTCACCGCCCAGCGGCCGGCCCCGTCCCTGGAAAATATTCCGTATGCGTCTCCCCCGTGCGCCCGTAGTACAGCACCTTCTTCCCGAGGATCGAGACGTGGTACCCCGCGCATCCCGCCCGAACAACCTTGGAGCAGAATCCGGCGTAGGTGTAGCCCGGGGCACCGGTCTGCGCCTCGCGGATGGCCTCCCGAACAACAGAAGTTTCGAACCGCTCCCCCACCGGTAGCCCCACCGCATGCGCCTCCGTCACCAGAAACTGTCCATCCGGAAGGAAGAAGGTGCGGGTCGAGCGACGGTAATCGACATCGTATCCGTCGAATCCGGCATCCATCAGGGTCTTCACGATCTGCCCGAAGTTCATGGCACCGGTTTCAGAGGCCTCGGAGACGGTGTGCGCCAATTCTTTCCAGTTCGCATCCATGGTGTTGGTCCTTTGGTTGGTGAGGTTTCGTTTCTGGGGCAACGATTCCCCGTCATTCGACGGGCAAAGCGAACAGGCCATTCCTCTCGACGATTCCGCGCAGGATCCGGACGAGTGCAGTGCGTTCATCGGGCGGGAGGTGGTCGAAGAATTCGGCGTCGTTCTTGTCGGCCAGGGCCGCGAGTTTGGGAACCAGGGCGCAGCCCGACGGAGTGAGGCGCAGGGTCTGCGCCCGGCCATCCTCGGGGTTCGCGGTGCGGACCACCAAGTCCTTCCCGATCAGCCGGTCGGCGAGTTTGGTGATGGCTCCGCGGGTCATCCCCATGCGTTCCGCCACGCGGCTGGGGGCGACCTCGCCCGCGTCGAACAGGAGGCGCATCAGGACCCACTCCGCCACCGTCACCCCCAGCGCTTCCACCTTGCGCGCGAAGGCCTGCGAGACGTGGTTGGACACGAAACGCAGCCAATACCCCAGATGGTCGTTCAAATCCGATGCGTGCTGCTTGCGTGCCATGAAAGCCCCTTTGTTTCCTAGGAAACTACATCGAACTAGTTTCCAAGGCAACTATTTTCTTTGAAAACACCATCCCCGATCTTTCTGCATCCCATCCCATCCCACCTTACCCCGCCCAAGCTTTCCGTAATCCCCACCCACCCCACGCCGCCGCAGCGAGGCATAGCCGAGCGCCCGGCGAACACCGCGTACTGACCGAAGCGAGTCCAAACCAAAACCGGCAAGGGTCCAGGGGTCGAAGTTATTCGCAGGGCGTCCCAACGGCCATCGGCCCTTGCCGGCCGATGGAATCAAGCGGAAGGGACGCCCGGAGAGCCTGAGACCCCTGGCACGCGGGATTCCCAAGGGTCCTCGTGCAAGGACCCTTGGGCCGCCGGGGTCACGGGGGCCGCGGAAGGCCCCTGTGCATCAAGCGTAGCGCACCGCAAGGGCGAAGCCCGAGTCACCGCGCCGCGGCCGGCCCCGTCCCGAAAACGTCGAGAAGCCCAAGACATGAGCCTATAAAAGGTGTTACATTAATCTAGTGAAGTTCGTCTGGGTGTCGCAGAACCGGGAACATGCAACCAGGACCGGACATCTACCGGATGTGGATACATGGGAGCGGGTCTTCTTGGCTCCAGACGCCATCGAGTATCCATCGCCGACGAGTCCGTACCGATTCGTTCGCGAGGCGGAGATCGATGGGGTCTGTTATCGGATCGCATACTCGGAGACCGGACCAAACGAAGTGTTTCCGCTCTCGGGGCATCGGATTTCCAAGCGGCGCAGGAGGCGAACATGACCAAGAAGAAGGAATACGAGTCCAAGGAGTTCTTGATCGCCAATTTCGAGCGCATCGCCGCGGAGATGGACGCGGCGCATGGATCCCACGTTCCGTCACTGACGCGCGGTCGCCCGCGCAAGGGGGAGGAGCGCGAACCCTTGGTGGGAAAGACCGTGAAGCTGCCAGGCCCTGTTTGGAAGACTCTCCAGTCGCAGGCTCGGAAGCAGCACACCACGGTCAACAGCCTGATCGTGCACCGTCTCACGGCTGTCTGACAGAATCGGCATCCTGGACGGAATGCTCGGGTGGGTTGACCCGCCGCAGCGAGGCAAAGCCGAGCGCCCGGCGAGCACCGAGTACAGACACGAAGCGAGCCCAAACCAAAACCGGCGGGGGTCCAGGGGTCGAAGCTATTCGGAGGGCATCCCAGGTGGCCATCGGCCCTTCCGGGCCGATGGAGTCAAACGGAAGGGACGCCCGGAGAGCCTGAGACCCTTGGTGCGCGGGAGTCCAGAGGGTCCGCGCACACGGATCCTCTGGCCGCCGGGGTCACGGGGGCCGCGGCAATGCCCCTGTGCACCAAGCGAAGCGAAGCGCAAAAACAGGCACCGTCGAATTAGATCTGTCCCACTCGGAGGTTCCATGAAGATCACAACCCAATTCGCCATCCTGCCCTTCGCAGCCACGGTCCTCTCCTGTGCGTCCTCGCGCCCCGGAATCCCGCCCATCCCCTTGCAGGACAAGCTGGCCGTGGTCTCCGTCCACTTCGACGGATTCTCGGACGCCAGCGCCGCGCCCGACGAAAGCCGACGCAAGGAGCACGGACCCGGGCTGGACACGCATCAGGATCCCGCCTCGCTCGCCGACGAGCAGATGGCGCTGGACAGCGTCTGGGCCCGGTTCGGGGCGGGCCTTCCCGCGGCCCTGGGGGCCTCCATCGAACCCCCCGAGGAAGTCGTCTCCAATCCCGCCTACGCCCAGATCCCCGCCAACGATTCCTCCCGATCCAAAGGTCTGGAACCCAGCGGAGGCCTGAAATCCGTCTCCCTCGCGGACGCGGCCAGGCTGCAAAGCTTGTCCCAAGCGTTGGGCGCGAGCAGGCTCCTCTTCGTCGAATGCTGGGCCGACTACGACACCGCGGCCACCACCTCGGGCAATGCGGCACCCGTCGTCGTTCCCGCGGCACCGCCCAAGACGGCGAAGGATTCCACCAAATTGGCCAAGGACACCGCCAAGTTCGCCAACGATTCGGACAGGATCGCCAAGGTCGCCGCGGACTCGGCCAAGGCGGCGCCCAAGCCCGTCCCCGTTGCACACGGGCCAAGATCCGTCAAGGTCGTCCTCCATGTGGTGCTTCGCTTCTACCAGGTCGGTAAAGGCGTGTACTGGACGGGCCGCTACCTGGCCAGCACGAAGGCATCGGCCGGACTCCAGGCCGGACGCGTCCCGTCGTCCTTCCTTCCCGCCCACCTCGAGGAGGCCGTCAACCCCATCCTGATGCGGATTTCCCAGGACGTCGCCATCGGGCGGGGCATGTCCGACTGAGAATCGTGAGATGGATCCCGGTAGAGAGTGCTCATCCGGCGTTTGGCGCGATTCCACTCACCCCGGCCGTAATCTCACTGCGGTACCAGACTCCACGGCAGCGTGAAGACATGCCCGCATCCAGCGGCGTGGAGGGTATCCCCGATTGCGGCGAAGGCCAAGGTGATTTCCAGGAGTCCAGGTATGGCAGGATTTTTCCCGGTTACCGCCGAAAACAGGTGCGGGCGTCAGCCCTGCACGGGGAGCAACTTCTCCAGTTCCAGCTTGACCGAATTCGTGGGAATCCGAAGTTGCCGCCAGGCTTCGATCCCCAGGAGCGCCGCGATGGCGGCGGCGAAGTACGGATTCGGCGGGAGCATCAAGGTGCCCAAGGCGATGAGGCAGACGATGGTCGCCAGATTGGCGATCCCCGCCGGAGAAGAGACGATCACGATGTCCAGCAGGGGCCCGCGGGCCTTGGCGGGGAGAAGCCACCGCCTCCTGCGCCAACCGGTCGTGAGTTCGAACACGGGAACCTTGCCGGCCCCTTTCCCCGATGGCTCAAGCCGCACCAGCAGCGTGGAAAGCGTGAAGGCGTTGCGCAGGTGGGGGCCTTGGTCTGCAGATCCTCGGATTTCCCACGGATCTCCGCAGCGGCGATCCCCAGGAAGGAAGGCTTTTCTCCCCGCGAAAGGGCCAGGGTGGTCGAGCGCAGACTCCTAGGTGCGAACGAGTCTGGAGGCGACCATGGCACCTCCAAGAAGGACGAAGGGCAGGAGGGACGCTTGGTTGGTCATTTGCGATGGACTTTCTCAGAAGAAGAGGATTCCGACCAGGACGAAGAGCGGCACGAGCACGCCCATCGACCAAGCCGTGTAGCCGAGGAAGCTGGGCATGCGGATTCCGTTCTCCTGGGCGATCGCCTTGACCAGCATGTTGGGCGCGTTCCCTATGTAGGAAATCCCGCCCATGAACGAAGCGCCGCAGGTGATGGCCGCCAGCGTGGTGGCCTCCCGCATCAGGTGGGGGGCGTTCCCCCCGGCCACGTGGAAGAACAGGAGGTAGGAGGGAGCGTTGTCCAGGAATCCGGAAAGGATTCCGGTCGACCAGAAGAACTTGACGGGAGTGTCGATCGCGGCGACGAGTCCGGCCAGCGGACCGTCCCGGCCCGCTTCGAGGATCCGGACCAGCGGGATGAGCGTGACGAAGATCCCCGCGAAGAGGATGGCGACTTCCTTCACCGGCCCCCACGAGAAGCGGTTTGCCTGCCGGACGCCGTGCGCGGTGGAGAGGAAGGAAACGCAGGCCAAGGCCACAAGCAGGCCGTCCCGCAGGAGGTCGGCGCACCCGATCGGGATGGCGGGCTGGCCCGGGATGGCGATGGAGAAGGATGGCCAGAATTTGGCAAGCAGGCTGGTTCCCAGCACCGTGCAGGCGATCCCCAGCATGACCAGGACGTTTCCGATGCCACGGACGTCCAGGGGCAGACGCTGCAGCTCCACCTTGTGCGCCTTCCGCTCGATTCTCCAGTACCGGCTGTCCAGCGCGAAATAGAGGCACAGCAGGATCGCGGTGCAGAGGAGCATGGGGCCGGCGCAGTGGGAGAGCGGCCAGAGGAAATCCACCCCGTGGAGAAATCCGAGGAAGAGAGGTGGATTGCCGATGGGGGTGAGACTGCCACCGATGTTGGACACCAGGAAGATGAAGAAGACCACGGTGTGCGCCCGATGGGTGCGGTTGGAAATGGAGCGCAGCACCGGGCGGATCACCACCATGGAAGCGCCCGTGGTCCCGATGAGACTTGCCAGCAGGATCCCCAGACCCAGGAGCAGCGTGTTTCCGACGGGATTTCCCGGCTCTCCGCCCGTGAAATACAGCCCACCCGCGGTGATGTCCAACGTGGCGATCAGGACCAGGAAGGGGAGGTAGTCGTGGAGGAGCGTATCGAGGTGGAGTTGCAGCGCGGAAAGGAATCCGTGCGCCGCGACGTAGGGGAGCGAAAATGACAGCGACCAGAAGGCCACGACCCAGCCATGCCGCCGCTCCCAGAAGCGTGGTGCCAATTGCGGGATCGCGGCCACGGAGAGAAGCAGTCCCGCGAACGGCAACCCATAGAGGATGGAGGGCGGTGTGGCCATGGCGGGAGGAAAGCTAAGTGCAAGGACCGCCCCCCCAACGCCAGCTTTCGCCGGGGATCGAGGGTCCCGATCCGGTCTCCGATCGGTTGAAAGAATCGACTCGCGTTGTCTGGACGGGGTCCGCGATGTCATAATCCCCATTCAGATGGTCGACACCACTTTGGGACGGTACAGGATCCTGGGCAAGCTGGGCGAAGGCGGCATGGCCGAAGTCCACATGGCGGAAGATTCCCTCCTCCACCGCTGCGTGGCCGTGAAGACCCTGCGTTCGAGCGGGCTCCGCAATCCCGACATGGTCCTGCGATTCCACCAGGAAGCCACCACCGTGTCCCGGTTGGGCCACGCCAACATCGTCCAGGTCTTCGACCTGGGGGCGCGTGCCGACGGCGACTATCTGGTCATGGAATTTTTGGACCGGGGCAGCATCTCGCGCGTGGTGGCCGGGATTGGGGGCCGTCTGGACCCCGTCTGCGCGGCCTGCGTGGCCGTCCAGGCGGCGGAAGGATTGGCCGCGGCCCACGAAGCCGGAGTCGTGCACCGCGACGTGAAGCCCGACAATCTCCTGGTTTCGCGCCAAGGCGTGGTGAAGGTGGCGGACTTCGGGATCGCCCGCCTCCAGTCCGAGGTCTCCCACACGGAGCCGGGAACGGCGTTGGGATCGCCCCACTACATGGCTCCCGAACAGGTGGAAGGCGAAGTCCCCACGGGGCGCACCGATGTCTTCGCCCTGGCCAGCGTCCTGCATTTCCTGGTCGCCGGTTCGCCCGCCTTCGAGGCGGAAAACGCCATCGGCCTGATGTGGCGCATCGCCAAGCACGACGCCCCCGACCTGCGCGGAGTGGCTCCCGCCTGCCCCCGTCCGATCTCCGACCTGGTGCGCGCCATGCACGCCCGCGATGCCAAAAAACGTCCCGACATGGAGGAGGTCGCGGCCACCTTGCGCGCGTGGCTCGCGGAGCAAGGCGTCCTGCACCCGGCGGAGCACCTGCGCCAGACACTGGGATTCCCCCTGACCGCGCCCATCGCCTCGGGCGCCAACACCACGCGCAGGCTGAGCCTGCTGCGCAGACGGCGCAAGCGCCTCTACTGGATCGCCGGGACGGTCTTCGCGGCAGTCCTGGCCTGGCTGGGTCTCCGCCACCGCTAGGGAATCAGCAAGAGGGAATCCTGCGCGACCGCGAGGGCCGTTCCACGCGCCGTCGCGGATTGGCTGGAACCGTCGCTGTATGCGGCGCGGAACTGGTAGGGGGACGTGTCCTGCAGGACGTCCACGGGCACCTTGAAGAAGTTCTCGGCCTCGGTGGCCCAGACCATGTCCGACCAGGACGTGTCCGACGACGAGACCTTGCGGTAGCCCAGGGACAGGACGGCCGAGAGGGGATCGCGCACCTGGACCAGCGACCAGAAGGCGCTGCTTCCATCCTTGATCCAGATCCGCGGGGGGCCGTCGAACAGTTGGGGGTGTCCTTGGCAGGACACGAAAGACCATTCCCCCGAGTAGCGCCCCGCCAGGGTTCCCATGAGCGCGAAGGCCGGTGCACCGCCCAGGTCGATGCCGCAGTTTCCGTCCGGGCACTTGTCCACGATCCGCACCAAGGTCTGCTTCCAGCCGGAATCCGTCCGCGCGCGCACCAGGACGCACTGGCCGCAGATCTTCCCGCTGTCCCACTGTCCCCGCAGATCGCCGGGCAGGCGGTTCACCTGGATGGCGGCGTAGGCCTTGATGCCGGTGATTCCGTAGTTGCAGGCTCCGCCGGAGGAGGTGAGGGCGGTGTCGGTGCCTCCGTAGGTGGTGACATCCCCGTAGCTGGTGGAATCCGTGAGGAGGGGAATGCTGGGCACCGAGGCGTCGCAGATGCCGGAGCAGGTGCCCGAAGTGTCCGTGCGCGGCGACACCCCCGGGGAAGCGACCGGGGCGGTCGCATTCCGGGAACATGCGACCAGCAGCGAAAATAGGATCGCGACGGTCGACTTCACCCGTGCCCCTCCACCCCACGGGCACTGGCGACCAGCTCCACAGCGGCGCGCACCTGCACCTCCAGGAGGCGATCCTGGACGGCCAGCGGTATCGGGACCAATCCCCAAGCGCGCGCTTCGGAGGCCACGAGTTCGGATTCGGTCATCCATCCGCCTTCGCGATCGGCGCGGACCAGGCGGGTGGTCCATCCGGCGAGGCGGGACTTCCAGGCGGGGTCTTCGGGGACGGGTGTGAGGAACAAGGGGATTTCCGAGACGAAGGTGAAGGGATCCCCGCCCAGCGACCGCACGAACTCCATGCTGGAGGGACGGAAGAGGGCGGCGGTGGCGGGATCGTTCGCGGACAGGAAATGATTGCGCATGGAGACGCTGTCGGGGCGGGTGCAGAAGCCTTCGGAGATCCGGCGAAAGCCCTTCTCGCCGCGTCGATCCACGTCGTGTACCGCCAAGCCCTCCCGGGCCACCGCCGCCAGGCAGAGCTCGCGATAAGGCCCCAGCCGATCTTCCCAGGTGGACTCCACCAGGAACCAGGGACCTCCCCCGAATCCCAACCCGTGCAGGGAGCCGTGCAGGTCCAACGGACCGTTTCCAGACAGAAAACGGGCGATGGCCTCGGCTTCCGGGCGCACTCCCTTGTCTCCCCATGGTGCTCCGGGAAATCCGAATTCCAGGTCGTCGCCGGGGAGTTCGCGCACTCGGTGCAGCAGGTAGGAAGGCAGATTTCCCACGCCCTCTCCCTCCTGCCACCAGGCTTCGTTCTTCGCATGGGCGTCGGGATTGGCGTCGGGCACGATGCGCAATGTCGCGAGCCTCAGGAGGGGATCCGACGGATCGGCCTCCAGGCGGCGCACCAACTCGAACAGGAAACGGGGCGACACGGGTTCGTCGCCATGGCACCCGGCGATCAGCGAAACGCGCAAAGGCCCCCGGCCCAACAACCACCCGTGGATGGCCCTCCCCTCGCGGGATTCGCCCAGGAGGAGGGGATCGCTATTGGATCTGCCCATGGAAGGGAAGATACGCGTCCTACTTGTATTCCTCGACCAGCACGTCGTGGCGGGTGCCGTCGACCGTGAGGGCAACGCGACGCGACCGGGCGATCTCGGTGCCGGTGGAGGCGGCCTTGGGCACTTCCTTGACCTCGGGCTTCGCGGTTCCCTTGTAGACGGCTTCGGTCTGCTGGGGGAACATCGCGTAGAGCACCGCCGCTTCGTCCGTGGCGGGCAGGCCCTTGGATGCGAGTTCCTTCTTGAGGTCGTCCATCCTGGGAGCGAGGAGGTCGGCGCCGCGGCCCTCGATGGGCTTCTGGCCGGACTGTTCGCAGACGAGCTTGAGCACGTCGGGATCGATGGGGCCGGGTGTCCTGCCGTACTTGCCCAGGACGATGTCCTTTGTGTTCTGCGCGATGAGCTTCCAGCGGCCCATCTTGACGTTCATCATGGCCTGGGTGCCCACGATCTGGGACGTGGGTGTCACCAGCGGGATCCAACCCAGGCACTTGCGGACGTAGGTCATCTCGTCCATGACCTCGGCCACCTTGTCGCCCATGCCCTGCTCCTTGAGCTGGTTCAGGAAGTTGGACATCATGCCGCCGGGAACCTGGTAGCGCAGGATTCCGACGTCCGTCCGCTCGTTGTCCGGACTGGTGTAGGCGGCCAGCTCCTTGTAGACGCCTTCGAAGTACTTCATGAGTTCGAAGAGGTCCGACTTGCTGTACGACGGCTCGCGGCCGGAGCCCTGGAGCATCTCCTGCATCAGGAGGGTGTCGGGTTGGCCGGTGCCGTTGGCGAACGGGGCGATGGAGCAGTCCAGGAGGTCCACGCCAGCGGTGACGGCGGCGTAGTAGGCCGTGTTGGCGAGACCCGCGGTGTTGTGGCTGTGCAGCGACACCGGGACCTTCACCACGGCCTTGATGGCCTTGACCAGGTCGTAGGCGACGGGGGCGATGAGCAAACCTGCCATGTCCTTGATGCAGACGGAGTCCGCACCCATCTCCTCGAGTTCGACGGCCATCTGCACGAACGCTTCCACGGTGTGGACAGGCGAAACGGTGTAGGACAGGGCGCCCTGGGCGTGGCCGCCGAACTCCTTGGTGGCCTGGATGGCCGTCTTGAGGTTGCGCGTGTCGTTGAGCGCGTCGAAGATGCGCAGGTTGGTCATCCCGGCGTCGATGCTGCACTTCACGAAGGCGCGCACCACGTCGTCGGGAAAGGCGGTGTACTGCACGATGTTCTGGCCGCGCAGAAGCATCTGGTGGGGGGTCTTGGGCGAGAGCTTCTTGATCGCGCGCAGGCGGTCGAAGGGATTCTCGGCCAGGTACCGCAGGCAGGAGTCGATGATGGCTCCACCCCAGGTCTCCAGGGCGTTGAAGCCCATGTCGTCGAGCTTGCCCACGACCGGGAGCATCTGGGAGGTCTTCATGCGCGTCGCGGCCAGGGACTGGTGTCCGTCGCGCAGCACCGTCTGGTTGAACTTCACCGCAGTCATTTTCTGTCTCCTAGGAATTCAGATGAATCGGTCGTCGAGGGAGACGAGCGCGCGCATGTACTGGGCGCGCTCGAAGGCGGCGGAATCCACCACCTTGCGCTGGCTCATGGAGCCGCGGAGCTGGTCCACCGAAAGGTATTCGTTCTCGTCCATCCATGCCCCCAGTTCGCGCAGGACTTCGCCCACCCGATGGGTGCCGCCGGACAGGATCTCGCTGGCCATCTGGCCCACCTGGGCACCGGCCAGCAGCGACTTGAGCAGGTCGCGACCGGTGTGGACACCTCCCGAAAGGGCGATTTCGGGGACCACCTTGCCGAAGAGGATGGCGGTCCAGCGAAGCGGCAGGGCCAGGTCCCCCGAATCCGAGAGGCGGGCCGCGGAGAGCACCGCGAGATTCTCCGGGTCCAGGTCGGGCTGCAGGAAGCGGTTGAAGAGCACCACGGCCTTGGCCCCGGAATCGCCCAGACGCCGCACCATGTTCGGGATGGACGAATAGAACGGGGAGAGCTTCACGGCCAGGGGAATCCCCACCTTGGAAGCGACATCCGAAACCAGGTCCACAACCTGCGCCTCCACCCCGGCGCCGGTGGCGGAAGTGTTGACGGGGATGGAGTAGACGTTGAGTTCCAGGGCGTCGACCCCGGTCTCCTCGATGCGCCTGGCCCATTCGGTCCAGCCGCCGCGGGTGGTCCCGTTGAGGCTTCCGATCACCGGGACCTTCACGGCCTTGCGGATCGCGGCGAGGTGCGACAGATACTGGTCGGGCTCCAGGTTGTAGTTCCCGAGGTCCGGGAAATAGTCCAGCGCCTCCGGGTGCATGTTGCTGGCCCGGGTCAGGAAATGGTCCCGCTCCTGGGCCTCGTGGAGGATCTGTTCCTCGAACAGGGAGTAGACCACGACGGCGCCGATCCCCGCATCTTCCAGCTTGCGGACGTTGTCCACCTTCTTGGAGATGGGAGAGGCCGACGCCACCAGCGGACTGGAGAGCGGGAGACCCAGGTAGCTCGTGGAAAGATCCGCCATCAGTTCGCTTCCTTGTTCTGGGCTGCAAGATACTGGAGTTGGGTCCAGCGCGAGGCGATGCCCGCCTTGGCCTGGCCCAGGAGCATCTCGGCCCGGGGCTTGTCCTGCGCGAGCAGCATCTTGTAGCGGGTCTCGTTGTACACGTATTTCTCCAGTTCGATGGACGGTTCCTTGGAATCCAGCTGGAATCCGTTGTTGCCCGCCACCACCAGCTCGGGGTTGTAGCGGTACAGGGGCCAATGGCCGGACTGGACGGCCAGCTTCTGCTGTTCCAGCCCCTTGTGCAGGGCGAATCCGTGCGCGATGCAGTGGCTGTAGGCGATGATCAGCGAGGGGCCGTCGTAGGCTTCCGCTTCCTGGAAGGCGCGGACGGTCTGGGCGTCGTTGGCGCCCATGGCGATGCGTGCCACGTACACGTATCCGTACGCCTGGGCGATGAGGCCCAGGTCCTTCTTGGGAAAGCCCTTGCCGGTGGCCGCGAACTTGGCCACGGCTCCGATGGGCGTGGATTTGGAGGCCTGGCCGCCGGTGTTCGAATACACCTCGGTGTCCAGGACCAGCACGTTGACGTTGCGACCGGTGGAGAGGACATGGTCCAGGCCGCCGTAGCCGATGTCGTAGGCCCAACCGTCGCCGCCCAGGATCCATACGCTGCGCTTCACCAAGGTTTCCGCGAGCTCCACCAGGTCGCGGGCGGCGGGAGACTTGTCTTCGGAGAGCTTGGACTTCACCAGCTCCACGCGGAGCCTCTGCTCGGCCAGCCCCTTTTCCGTCTTCTGGTCGGCCCCCAGGATGGCGGTCACGAGTTCGTCTCCCAGCACGTCTGAGAACTTCCTCAGAAGCTCCTTGGCGTAGCCTTCCTTCTGGTCCAGCGCCAAGCGGAAGCCCAAGCCGAATTCGGCGTTGTCCTCGAACAACGAATTGGACCATACCGGGCCGCGGCCCTGGGCGTTCTTGGTGTAGGGGGTGGTGGGGAGGTTGCCGCCGTAGATGGAGCTGCAACCGGTGGCGTTGGCGATGTGGGCGCGGTCGCCGAACATCTGGGTCAGCAGCTTGACGTAGGGGGTCTCTCCGCAACCCGCGCAGGCGCCGGAGAATTCGAAGAGCGGCTGCAGCAACTGCGTGTTCTTCACGTTGTTGGGATTGACCGTGGTGCGGTCCACCTCGGGAAGTCCCAGGAAGAAATCCCAGTTGGTCTTCTCGCGTTCCAGGATGGTCTGGACCGGCACGAGGTTGATGGCGCGGCGCGAGCTGTTGGTCTTGTCGCGGGCCGGGCAGGCCTCGATGCAGATGCCGCATCCCGTGCAGTCCTCGGGGCTCACCTGGAGCACGTAGTCCGTTCCGGGGTACTCCTTGAAGAATTTGGCGGGAACGTGCTTGAAGCCTTCCGGAGCGCCCTGGAGCGATTCGGGAGCGGCCAGCTTGGGCCGGATGACGGCGTGGGGGCAGACGAAGGCGCACTTGTTGCACTGGATGCAGATGGAGGGATCCCAGTCCGGGATCTCCAGGGCGAAGTTCCGCTTCTCGTACATCGTCGTTCCGGAGGGGAAGGTGCCGTCGGCGGGCACCGCGCTCACGGGGAGGTCGTCGCCGCGGAAGGCGATCATGGGTCCGATCACGTTCTGGACGAATTCCGGGGCCGATGTGGGCACCGGCAGCGGACGGGAATGGTTGGCCGTGACGCGGTCGGGGTAGGAGACCTGGAACAGGTTCTCCACGGATTTGTCCACGGCCAGGTAGTTCTGCTGCACCACGGCTTCGCCGCGCTTGCCGTAGGTCTTCTTGATGGCCTTCTTGATCTGGGCGATGGCCTCGTCGCTGGGAAGCACGCCGGAGATCGCGAAGAAGCAGGTCTGCATCACGGTGTTGATGCGGCTGCCCATGCCGGTCTCCTTGGCGACCTTGTAGGCGTCCACCACGTAGAACCGGATCTTCTTCTTGAGGATCAGTTCCTGGACCTCGCGCGGCAGCTTGTCCCAGATCTGCTCCTTGTCCCAGATGGTGTTGAGCAGGAACACGGCGCCGGGTGCCGCGTACTTCAACATCTCCACCTTCTCCAAGAAGGAGTCGGCGTGGCAGGCGATGAACTGACCGTGCTCGATCAGATAGGGGGCGTGGATTGGATTGGGCCCGAAGCGAAGGTGGCTCACGGTGAGGCCGCCCGACTTCTTGGAGTCGTAGAAGAAGTAGCCCTGGGCGTGGTTGTCCGTCTCCTCGCCGATGATCTTGATGGAGTTCTTGTTGGCGCCCACGGTGCCATCCGAACCGACCCCGAAGAACAGGCAGCGGACGGTCTTCTCGTCTTCCACGTTGAAGGAGGGATCGTAGTCCAGGGACAGATGGGTGAGGTCGTCGACGATGCCCACCGTGAAGTGGCGCTTGGGCGACGGGGCCTTCAGGTCGTCGAAGACGGCCTTGGCCATGGCCGGGGTGAATTCCTTGGAGGAGAGGCCGTAGCGGCCACCGGTGACCAACTCGAAGGATCGGCCCAGTTCGGAGATGGCGGTGAGCACGTCCTGGTAGAGGGGCTCGCCTGCGGAACCCGGCTCCTTGGTGCGGTCCAGGACCGCCACACGCTTCACCGACTGGGGGATGGCCTGCGCGAACAGGGACGCGTCGAAGGGGCGGAACATCCGCACGGCGAGCACGCCGACCCTCTCTCCCCTGGCGTTCAAGGCCTTCGCGGTTTCCTGGGCGGTTTCCACCGCGGACCCCATGACGATCACCACGCGGTCGGCATCCGCCGCCCCGAAGTATTCGTAGAGCTTGTACTGGCGACCGGTGAGGGAGGCGAAGGTATCCATCCACTTCTGCACGATGCCGGGAATGGCGAGATAGAATGGGTTGGCGCGTTCGCGGCCCTGGAAGTAGGTGTCCGGATTCTGGGCGGTGCCGCGGATGAAGGGGTGTTCCGGGGAGAATCCGCGCCGGCGGTGCGCGGCCACCAGGTCGGCGGGTACGAACCGACGGATCTGTTCGTCGGAGAGAGGGAGGATCTTGTTGACTTCGTGGCTGGTGCGGAAGCCGTCGAAGAAGTGGACGAAGGGGACGCGGCTTTCCAAGGTTGCGGCCTGGGAGATCAAAGCGAAGTCGTGGGCTTCCTGGACGCTGTTGGAGCACAGCATGGCCCAGCCGGTCTGGCGCACGGCCATGACGTCCTGGTGGTCGCCGTAGATGGAGAGTCCCTGGGCGGCAAGGGATCGGGCGGAGACATGGAAGACCGTGGAGGTGAGTTCCCCGGCGATCTTGTACATGTTCGGGATCATCAGCAACAGACCCTGCGAACAGGTGAAGGTGGTGGTGAGGGCACCGGTCTGGAGGGATCCGTGCACCGTCCCGGAGGCGCCGCCTTCCGATTGGAGCTCCATCACCAGCGGGACCGTGCCCCAGATGTTGGGCTTCTTCTGGGCCGACCACTGGTCGGAGAATTCACCCATGGGGGTGGAAGGAGTGATCGGGTAGATGGCAATCACTTCGTTGGTCTTGTGGGCCACCATCGCCACGGCCTCGGTGGCGTCGACGGTGATCATCTTGGAGTCGGATTCGGATGACATGGTCCTCGTTTCCCCTTTCCAGCAACAATGGATTAGACAAATCTAAGATGCACAACTCCAATTTAAATACAAATCGGACAAAAAGGTCCGGTAGATGCTCAACAGGGATTTTGGCGTTCGCAGAGATCAATCTCCCGCGAAAGTACCGCTTTCGACCCCGGAGTGGACCTCGACATCCAAATTTGTCCTGGAGTGGACATGGTTGGCGACTTCCGTCAGCCATTCCACGGACATCGGCTTGCATCCCGGAACTGCCGTGGCTCGGGCCACGGTGTGGAGCTGCACCCCGAGCAAGGAGCCGTGGCGCTGGATGGTTTCCAAATTCCCGAGCCAGGCGTCCACCTCGGCCTCGTCGGGGCTCTCGCCCGAGCGTTCGAAGAAAAGGGTTTGGATGCGCAGGGGGAAAAGCGTGACCGTGGCCGCGAGATTGTCCAACACCTTGGAGAGCGGAACCCTGGTGACGTTCACCTTCCGATGGAAGGACTCCGTTCCCGCATCGAGCTTTCCCCAGACCTCCCCACCGCCGCCATGGCAAAGGACACCCAACCCCTCGATCACGGCAGGCCGGTCCAACAGGGTGGAATTGGTGATGAGAACCAGCCGGAACGCGGTGCCTCCCGAAGCGATCCAGTCCTCGCGCACCTGGGACAGGCGGCGGCAAACCTCCGGAAATTCGGGACTCATGGTGGGCTCTCCGTCTCCGGAAAGCGCGACGTCGGACAATTTCCTTTGCTCGGCGGGAACTCCCGGAAAAACCTCCCCCAGACCGGTGGCGGCCACGCGTCCCAACATTTCCCGCAGTTCGGCTTCCACCCCGATCGGGTCCACCTCCGCGGGAGGGGCGGGACCGCGGCGGTCCACCTGGCAATAGGGGCAGTCGAAGTTGCAGGCCTTGTCGGGGTTGAGGTTCACCCCGATGGAAAGACCGCCCGAACGCCGGGAAAGGACCGGATACACCCAGCGGAAGTCGTCGAAGTGGCGCGAATGGCTGGTGAAGGCGGTCGTGAGTGCGTCCATGGACTATGGAAGGTACTCAGTCGGTCCCCGGGAGGTTTTTTCCGTTGCCCCGGCTTCGCAGGTTGCGCTGCGGCGGTGGGTACGGAGAGCCATGCGACCTCGACTTCCTCGTTCGCCTCCAACGGGGTAGGACAGGTTCTTCGAGTCGCGCACCCGCATCAATCGCCGAGGGGGGGCCTCTGCGGGCGATGAGACAGGCGTAGGCGGCGCTACACAGTGCCAAGGAGCGCCGCTGGCGGAACCACTGGCACCGCCCGGAGGGGTAGCGGGCATGCCTCCACCGTCAGGTAGGGCTCCAGTTCCAGCAGGCACACCACATCCAGCGCGTTGTGCTGTAGAACTTGCGCCATCAGGCGACCGTCGCCATCGTCCAGCCACTTCAGGTAGGCGATGGGGATGAAGCCCGAGGGGAGGTCCGCCTCGCGCCAACGGTTGCAGAGGTGGTTTTCCAGGGTCAGGAGACGGCACGACGGGAGCACGCCCCGGTAGAGGGTCTGGGCAGGATCGAAGAGGTCCAGGTGGTCGGCGTGGGTGGGAATGGGCAAATTGTGGTGGCTCCAGCGGGAGGCCAGGAAGGGCCAGTCGTTCTTGGAGCCCGAATAGCTGACCAGGCGCGGGCGCTCTCGCAGTAGGTCCGTGATCAGGTACAGGAGCGCCGGTTCTTCGGACGGGTCCCGCGCGAGCGCCTGCCACAGCCACCACCGACCCTTGTCGAAGTAGGCGGCACCGAACAGGAAGCCGGGATTCCCCCGCCCCCCCTGCGTCTCGATGTCGAACCAGAGGCGGGTGGGATCGGCTTCCGGGAATTCCGGCAACGGCTGCCAGAAGGTGTCCAGGGGGCGCAGCGAGAGCCACACCGGCCCCAGGGGAGTCGCGACTTCCTCGCCGGGCACCAGTTCTTCCAGGCGCGCGGGCTGGTCGTCGTCCAGCTCGAAGAATCGGAAGGTCTCGCGGTCGGCTCGTGCATGCGGGGGGCGGGTGGCGTCGTCCGCCTTGCGGTCGCGCTCCACGGCCTTGCGCAGACCCCATGGGGCCAGATGTTCCAGGCCGCGGACCAGGCGCGTGATGACTTCGACGGTCAGGGGCTCCGGTGTCAGGGCGGATTCGATCGCGGTCTCCTGGATTCAGAACTTCGATGCTTCGACTTCCCTGTTTCGGGCCACCAGCCGGACGGGCGGGATGCACGTCTGGGCATCGAAGCGTCGACCAAAGATATGCACCTCCACGCCGGGGTGGATCTTGCGGCGCACGGAGATGGATCCGGTGCGCGTCCGCTCCAAGGCCAGGACTTCCTGGTCGCGGGCCCGGCGGCGCCCCAATTCGCGGATCTTCTCCATCACCGCGGAATACTGGCGCAGGAGTTCCTCGGCATCATCCCTGGCGTGGCCCAGGAGCTGGCCTCCGCCCGACATCCGGGTCTTGAGGACCACCACCTTCTGTTCCAGGAGGTCGTGGAGCGGCGCGAGCCTCTTCTCCTCGGTGGCCACGCGCTCCAGGTCCGACCTCGCCTCTTCCTCCTCGGGGTCCGACAACTGGACGATGGTGGCCGACCCCGCTTCGGTTCCCAGGACGTCGCACTCGATCTCGCGCGAAGCCAGTGCCTGCCCCCCGACGAACATTCCGCCGTTGGCGAATTTCAAGTTGGTGCAGCGCGCGTTGCAGTGCTGGAGATACTTCCCGCCCTGGAGATCCCCTCCGGCGAGCAGCGTGGCTTCGTGGGCGAAGGCGACCGCGATGTCTCCGGCCGCTTCGATCCGACCGCCGAACACCCCCCCCTGGATCTGCACCGAGCCTCCGGTGCTGCGGATGTCGGAGCCCTCCGCCGTGCCCCGGATCACGACGTCCCCGCCGGCGTTGATGCGGAATCCCGCGGGAACGTTGCCCCCGATCTGGACGGGTCCGTGGTACTTGATGTTCCCCACCGAAAGATCCAGGTCGCCCTTGACCTCGAACACCTTCCCCACCTGGATCCTGCCGTCCCTGCCGCGCAGCAGGTACCCGTCGCAAGCGGCCTCCACGACTTCGGGGTCCCCCTCGCGAAAGCGCATGTTCGGGCCGGGAATCAATTTGGCGTCCAGCCCCTTGACGGCGGGGATCGGTCTGCCGGACAGGTCGATTCCATCCTTCGCCGGTTCTCCCGGGATGCGAACGTAGATGGGGGTGCCCTCGGCGATCTCCGGCAAATCGCCACGATCGCGGAAATCGATGGAGCCGTCCTCGTGGGGAACGGGCAGGCCGTTGTCCATCTGCACCCGGCATTCGATGACCGTGTCCGTGCCCTTCACCGGAGGCTCCCCCGCGGCGATGTCGTACCAGCCCGCCGGACATCCGGGCTCGAGGAGCATCCCGACCAGACCGGCATCGATGCCGTGGCTGACCCCCACCTTCGCGAGCAGCGCCTTGACCTCCTCGGGAGGGATTTCGCGCCCCTGCTCCAGCGCCATCGCCGGATCGATGCGCACGGATGCGACAAGATCCGTCTTGCGGACCTCCAGCACCGGCGACACCGACGCGTCCCGGAACTCGAAGGGCTTGCCCACCCTCTGCCATCCCGTCTCCTTCTGGCGGATCAGGTTGCAGATGGTGGCCGTGTTCGCGTTGAGGATCCCCGCCGCCGCGAAGGCGCGGAACATGTCCTGTTCGTCGATTTCTGCTGCGTTCGGCACGATCTCCACCTGGGCACCCTCCGGGTGGTTGCGCCACCGGAGATACGTCCTGATGAAACCGAAGCCCTGGGATGGGTCCGACATCGCCTACGATCTTCCCATAGCGGGGGGCCGACCTCAACCCCTATCGGACGCGGTCGCGAACTCCCAGGGACCGGGCAACCCTGTCGCAGGCGTCCTCGGGGCCGAGCCTCTCACGGAATCCGGCGAGCTCCGCATCCCGGGCTCCGCGCTCCCAGGCGGATCGCAGCGCCCGCGAGAGGTCCGTTGGATCGATCCCCGGGCCCAGCAGTTCCGGGTAGACCTCGCGGCCCAGGATGCGGTTGGGAAGAGCGAAGGGCCCCGCGGCCAATCGCCCGCCGGCCAGCCAGGCATCCAGGCGTCCGGGACGCGCAGCCACCACCGCGGGCACTTCCTGCAAGGCGATCTCCAGCGTCGCCGTGCCGGGAAGGGTCAAGGCCAGCGCGGCGCGGGGAAGGGCATCCTCCGGCCGCAGGCAAGGGAGACCGCATTCCCCGCCCCATGCGGGCTGTGGATGCACGAAGACCGCTTCGAGCCCCGTGTCGGCGATCCGCGCGGCCTCCTGGAAAAGCCGGGCGTGCCTTCGCCGCCACGCCTCCCGGCTGCCGGGAAGAAGAACCAGGAGATCGCGAATCCCATCAGCGCGCCGGGGGCGGGGCCCGGGATATCCGAGCCAGACGGGGTCGGCGCCGGCGCGGCGCAGGGAATCCAGCTCGAATCCGTGCATCGGATGCACGCGCAGACCCCGCAGGACCGGCGGCATCCGGTTCCGCCACGCCCAAAGTTGCGGAGGCGCGACCCAGGCGCAGCGAACGCCCTTGCGACGGAATCCGTTCAACAGCGGAGTGTGCAGCCCGGGCGCATCCACGGCCACCACCAGATCCGGTGCGTACGCCGACGCGCGGGCCAGGTACCTCCACGCGCTCCACAGGATCCGCGGCGCGCGCGCCAGGACCGATTCCCAGCCCGAATGCGAGAACACGGCGGGGTCGGCCAGCGGTCGCACCCGGGCGGCGGCCATGGTCCGGCCCGCGCAACCGGCCAGTTCCGCGGAAGGATCCAGGCCCAGGATGGCCGTCGCGAGAAGTGCCCCGATCCGATCGCCGGACACCTCCCCTGCCGAAAGGAGGATCCTCAAGTCCCCAGCCGCGGCAGCAGGAGGGCGGGCAGGCGGTGGGGATTCCGGATCTTCCATTGCCAGGGCAGACCGTCCCAGGGATGGCCGTCCCGATCGGTCCAGTCGCCGCGTTCGTCCTCGTCCACCCAGACGCACCGGATGCCCAGCGCGCGGGCCGGAGCGAGATTTTCGGCGCGGTCGTCCGCGAAGAGGATGCTGGCGGGGTCGGCTCCGTCCAGGCGCAGCACCTCCTCGTAGATCGCCGGATCCGGCTTGGAGCGCCAGTGGAAGGATTCGATGTCGTGGATGCCGCCGATCCTTCCCGAGATGCCCAGCCTCTCCAGGCCGCGGCGGACGTAGTCGGCCCGGGCGTTGGTGAAGACGGAGGCGGAGATGCCCAGTCGCGAAAGGGCGAGGTCGAGCCCGGGGTCGGCGTTCGGGAAGACGGAATCCGGCAGGTCGAACACGAAGTCCAGGTAGCGGGTGGGATCCATGTCGGACTCGCCCATCATGCCGCGCAGCGTGTTCCCGTGCCGCCGGTACAGGTCCATGCGCACCAGGTCGGCTTCCTCCGGCGCGACTCCACGCTCCCGGGAGATCCACTCGGTGATGCGACGGTCCACGGCGTCGGAGAGGGGGTGCGACGCCGGATAGAGCGTACCGTCGAAATCCAGCCAAAGTCGGGAGATCCCGGGCAGCAGGGGAGCCCGCCAGACCCTCTCCAGGAGCCGCAGGGTCATGCCCCACAGGATCCCGAGTTCCGTGCGCACGCCGTCCTGCGCGCTGCCGTCAGGGGCCTGGAGCGTGGTCCTCAACTCGGGTCGATCCAGATCCTCCAGCGCGAAGCCCGTCCAGGCCTCGATCTCGCCATCCGTTCCGTGGTCCCGCAGAAATTCCCCTGTGACCGCATCGAAACGCCCGTCCAGCATCGCCACGAACGGCGAAACCACCGCATGGCGTCCGGTGACACGGCCCGCCACGACGGGTGGAAGCCCTCCCCAGACCATGGACCGATCCAGCCGGATTCCCGCCTCCTCGGCGCACTCGCGGACGGCGGTATCCATCGCGTCCCGATCGGAAAGCCCCGGCCTGCCCCCGGGGAGCGCCAGATTGCCGCTCCAGGGATCGTCCGCTCGCGTGCGACGCCTGCCCAGGAGCACATGCGGCACGGTGCCGGAAAGGTCCAGGAGAACGGCCACCGAGGCCGTGGCCGAAGTCACTTTCCTTCGGAGAGCCGGTGCACCAGGAAGTCCGCGAAATCGTTGTCGCGCATCTTCTTCTGGGCCTTGCCGATGTCGTAGGGAACCCGGACGATCTCCACCGAGAGCGCCTTGCTGTCGCAGATGGTCCAGGATGCGTGGGGATTGCGGTCCCGGGGCTGGCCCACCGAACCCACGTTCACGAGCATCCGCTGCCCCTTTTCCAGGGTGTAGCTCAGGGTGTCGCAGATGCGGAAGGACTGCTCGCCTTCCATCACCACGATCACCGGCCAGTGGGTGTGGCCCACGAAGCAGATGCGCTGCCGGAAGAAACTGAAGGCGTCCACGGCGTCGTCGAGGCTGGTCACGTAGTACCAGTCCGCCGGACTCCGCGGAGACGCATGCACGAAGCAGAGTTCCTCCTCCACCTCGATGTAGCTGAGCTTCTGGAGGAAGTCCACCGACTCCTTCGAGAGGTTCTCCCGCGTCCATTCGATGGCGCGGCGCGCGTAGAAGTTGAAGTTCTCGCTGGATTCGCGGCCCAGCGCCACGCTGTCGTGGTTCCCCAGGATGACGAGATCCGACCTCTCCCGGATGATGTCCACGCACTCGTTGGGGTTCGCGCAGTAGCCCACCAGATCGCCCAGGCAGATGCGGCGTTCCACGCCCAGCGTCTTCATGGACTCCAGCACGGCCTGGAGCGCTTCGAGGTTCCCGTGGATGTCGGAATAGATTCCGTAGCGCATCGGCAATCCCCCCTGTCTACCCGTTTTCCGCGGACGTCCGGTCCGCATCCTGGTGCAATCGACTTCCGGTGGTGTCCACCTGGCCTTGGTATTTGCCGGTGTACCCGCCCTCGGAACTTCCTTCCATGCGGACGAACACGAGCTGGCACACCCTCCAACCGGCCCGCAGCTCGATGGGGTGTGGAAGTCCATTGTACAGTTCCAGCGTGATGGACCCGCGAAAGCCGGGATCCACCCATCCGGCGTTCTGGATGAACAGGCCCAGCCGCCCGATGGACGACCGACCTTCCACGAAGGCGGTCAGGTCGTCCGGAAGATGCACCACTTCCCTGGTGCGGGCGAGCACGAAGGAGTTGCCGGAAAGGATGTAGCTGTCGGTCCGGATCTCCTCGTAGGGGATGCTCTCCCCGAACCGGGTCAGGGATCCCGTGGAAGGCTGGGGGACCAGGAACTGCCCTCCCAGGCGCATGTCGATGGAGGCGGGCTGGAGAAGTTCGTCGTCGAAGGGCTCGACCTTCAGGCGACCCGTCCGCAACTCGCCGCGCAGCGCGCTCTTCCCCAGCACCATCTCAGGCTTCCTCCTCGTTGAACCTGGCCAGGAAGAGCTTTTCGATGGTGTCGGCCACCTGCTCGGCCTGCGGACCCTCCGCGACCAGTTCGACCTCGCTGCCCGGCTCGGCGGCAAGGAGCATCACGCTCATGATGCTCTTGCCGTTGGCGCTCATGCCGTCCTTGGTCAGGGTCACCTCGCAATCGAACTTGGAAGCGGCCTCCACCACCATGGCCGCAGGCCGCGCGTGGAGCCCGAAGCGGTTGATCACCTGCAATGTCCTGGTCGTCCTGTTCATGGCTTCCTCTCCGAAACTGATCCTATAGGGGCGATGGAGCGTCGGGCTGGCGGATTTCCAGCACGGCCCTGAACTTGGCGACGCCGCCCGCGGGCACGACGATCGCGCCCGTGTGGAGGAACGACGTCCCCTGGTACACCTTCTCGTAGCCGCCCACGCTCTGGTTGACGGTGTTGACGCCTTCCCAAGCCAGGGCCGAATCCTCGCCCGCGTCCAACCGCAGCCGCAATCCCAGCCATTCGTCGGCGATCTGCACGGCCCCCGCCGATTCGCCGCGGGTTCCCAGGCGGTGGCGGATTCCGTCTGCGGTTTCCAGCCAGCGGTCCGGGGCGTCGCCCGCCAGGAGGTTCACCATCCATTCCACGCCGATGGCGCCCGAGCGTTCCTCCTCCCCCGGGTTCTCCAGGAGGACGATGAGTTCGACCTCGCCGTCCGGGGAGATCTTGAGCCCCCGCCGGAACACCAGGCCGTCGCGCCCGGCACGCAGCTCGCAAGACGGAATCTGTCCACGACGGACGGACAGGACGTCCCAGGAACCTCCCACCCAGCGTTCCTTCGGACGGGACCGGAGCCATTCCGAGCGGTCCGTCCCCTCCGGGAACCACCAGACCAGTCCGGAAGTCCTGGGGACGGCGTCGTACACCAGCGCGGTCGCGAGCGCCGGATCGCTCCCGGCGAACTGGTCGGCGAGCTTGGCTCCGTCTCCCTTCCCCTCCTCGCCGCGGATGCGCGCGTGGTAGGACTCCGGCCCGCGCGTGATGGAATCGGAGAGGTTCAGGCCGGCCCGGTCCAGGTACCACGTCGGGATGGACCCCCCCTGGCCGGGGTGGATGGACAGGAATTGGCCTCCGCTCGCGAGCAGGACCTCCTCCGTCCCGTCCAGGTCCCAGTCCTCGCGGTTCACCTCAACCGCGCCGTCGCGCAGCAGGGACTCCGCGCGGGCCAGGTGTCCGTGGATGGCTCTGCGCAGGTGGGGCAGGTAGAGCCCACCGAAGACCCCGTGCCAGTAGCCGCAGTTGCACTGGGCCTGCCAGACGTGTTCGCGGGCTTCCAGGAGCACGAGCCTCCGCGACTCCCGGGGATCGGCATCGAGCTCCTCGCGGACGATCCGCGAGAGGCGCGACGCCATCTTGTGCATGCGGTTGCTTTCCGAGTAGCGGACCAGGAAGTTCCTCCAGGCCACGCCGCGCACGAAAGGAGCGATCCCGTCCCAGTCGCGGCGTTCCTTCAGGTCCTGCCGGGCGTGGCGCAGCGCGGTCTGGCGTTCGGCGCGCTCGGCCCATTCCATCATCTCGAAGTAGGAGGCGGCGGGGAGGTAGGCCATTCCGCGCGCCCTGGAGGTGGCGTAGGCTTCCGAGACCGGACGGACGGAAATCGACGGATCCCGGCAGACCTGTTCGAAGAACCTCTCCAGCCAGCGCTCCCCGTAGCAGAGCACGTGGGTGCCCGGCCAGTCGCCGAACTTCTCGCCGTCGTCGCCGAAGACCACGTCCCGACCGCCGGGCAGGGCGAGGTCGCGCAAGGCCTGGAGGGCCTGGTCCACGGGAGAGAAGGGGATCAGGTCGCGCACCCCGTCGTGGATGGGGAACACCGAGACCACGTCGCCTTCGCTCTCCGTGAGCCACCGACCGAAGAGGTCCTCCTCGGAAAAGCCCACCTGCTTGAAGTGGGTGCCGTCCAGGAGCGTGTATTCGATCCCGGCCTGGGCCAGGGCCTCGGGCAGTCCCGGCTCCCACACCCGCTCGGCCAGCCACATGCCCTTGGGTTCGACCCCGAACCGTCCCAGCAGCCGCTTGCGCAGCGCCACGATCTGTCCGATCTGGTCGTGCCGGGGAATGGGCGGCAGGATGGGCTCGTAGTAGGCTCCGGCCAGGAGTCCGCACTGCCCGCTGGACACGAGCGCGGCCACCCGGTCCAGGTATTCCGGACGATTCTTGTCCAGCCAGTCCAGGAGGATGCCGGAAAAGTGGAAATCCACGCCGATCTCCGGAAACCGCTCCACGACCTCCACGAAGGGCTTGTAGGCGTTCTCGAAGGCGTGCTCGAACACGAAATCGAAGTTTCCCACCGGCTGGTGGCAATGTACGGCCCACAGAAGTCGTACGGAGGGGGAATCGCCCATCACCAGCCCACGTTGATGTCCAGACCCTTGCGCTGGATGCGGTGGACCAGGCTGTCCGCGCGCACGACCGCGCTGGACAGCTGCTTGTAGAATTCGTCGTCGTTCGCGAGCTTCCCGAGGGTGCTCTGCCCGTTCTTCGCCTTGTCCGAAAGCACACGGATGTCCGCGGATACGGCCTTGAGATCCTCCACCATGGGGCCCAGCTCCGCCGTGGTGCGGTCGGCGCGGTCGGCCACGCTGTCCACCACCGGCGCCGCCCTGTCGGCCATCGTGCGGGTGGTGCGCCCCGCCGAGGCGAGGTCGGTCGCGGCGTGCTTCACCTGCGGCTCGATCTGGGCCACCAGCTTGTCCAGGCGGTCGCTCACCTCGTCGGCGCGACGGACCACGTTGTTCACGCGCGGAACGAAATCCGGCCTACCCACGGTGCTGTCCACCACCTTCTGGAGCTCGTCCACGATGCCCTTGGCCTGCTCGATGAGCACGCCCGTCGCACCCATGGTCTCGGCGATGCCGTAGTCGTAGGTGGCCTGGAGGGTGGATCCGGGAGGATAGCTTGCGGTGCCGGGAGCGAGGATGACGTTGATCATGCGCTCCCCCATCAGTCCCACGTTCTGGATCTCGACGGTGGACCCGATGGGGATCCCCACCCCGGACTCCACCTGGACCAGGATGTCCACCTTGTGGTCGGCTTCCAGGCGGATCTTCTTGACCTTGCCCACCTTGACGCCGTTGAACTTGACGGGATCGCCCTGGGTGAGCAGCCCCACCTGGCTGGCCACGATGGTGTACTGCACGTTCGATTCGCCGGGATGGTACTCGTTGAGGAACGCCATCCCGAAGACCAGCACGAACAGGGCCGCCAGCACCACGGTCCCCACGATCACGTTCTGCGCGTTGCGGCCGCTCATCTCACTCCCATCGCGCGACCCGGCGCGCCCTTTCCTCCCGCTTCTCGTTCATCAGTTGGATCAACCGCTCGTTGAAGGTGCGGGCGGGATCCTTTCCATTGAGCTTGAGGAGGGTGTTCATCGCGATCACTTCGCCGATCACGGTGATGTTCTTCCCGGGCGACAGGGGGATGATGGTCCGCGGCACGTCCACGCCCATCAGGTTGCAGGTGTAGGTGGAAAGTCCCGTGCGGTCGTAGGTGTCGCCTTCCTGCCAGATGCGCAGTTCCACGACCATCTCGATGCGCTTGCTCTGGCGGATGGCGCGGATGCCGAAGAGCGACGCGACGTCGATGATCCCCACCCCGCGGATCTCCATGTGCTGGCCCAGGAGCTCGTTGCCCGTTCCCACCACGTCGTTGCCGCGGCGGGTGAGGTACACGACGTCGTCGGCGACCAGCCGATGTCCCCGTTCCACGAGGTCCAGCACCGCCTCGGACTTGCCGACGCCGGACTTCCCCACGTAGAGAAGCCCGATGCCGTAGACGTCCACCAGGCTCGCGTGGACGGTCGCGAAGGGTGCGAAGTGGTCCTGGAGGATGTCTCCCAGGTACTCCATCATCTCCAGGGTGGGTCGCTTGGAGCTGGCGATGGTCGCCGACTGCGCGGCCCCTTCTTCGACGATCTCCTTGTGCACGGGGTTGCCGTGGGTGAAGATCCAAAGCGGGGAAGGCGTCGCCGAAAGCCGCTGGAAGACCTCGCGCCTCTGGTCGGATCCCAGGCTGTCCAGGTAGCACCATTCGGTGTTCCCCACCAGCTGCACCCGCTTGTGCGAAAACACCTGCGTGAATCCCGCCAAGGCCAATCCAGGCCTGTGGAGATCGGGCTCGGTGATGTCGGTCTCGAAGACCTCCGTCTGCGCGTCCAGGCCGAGTGTCCCGGCGTGGGACTGGAAAAGGCGTCGGAGGGGCAGGACCCCCCGATGGCGCACCTCCAGGGGTTCCAGGAGGGAGGACGGCGCGGGAGAACTCAGACGTTCACCACCGTGTCCGTGGGCGGCGCGCGGTGGTCCTTGTTCCGCTCGTTCTCCTTCTTGACGATGCGCGTGAGCTTCTCGAAGAGATCGTCGAGGGCCTTGCCCATGGTCTCGGATTCCGCGGAGGCGGAAAGGACCCCGTGTCCGGCCACCGACAGGTCGGCGTGGGCGGACCGGTTCTCGTTGGGCTGCTTGTCCAAGATGACATGCGCTCCGGTGATCCGGTCGTTGTACTTCGCCAAGGCGGCGACCTGGGCCTCGATGCTGGCCTGCAGCTCGTTGGAAGCATCGAAATGCCGCCCGGTGACTTTCACTTGCATGGACTCGTCTCCTGTCGGTGACGGTGGATGGCCGTCGATCCCTTGTTCGGCGCCAAAGGTAAGCATCGAGAGCGCAGCGGATCCGACACCGTTCGGCGATCGATCTCCCCCGTGGGCTCCGGCTCGGAATCGCCGCGTGCCGCAATACCGACGTGTCCTAAGTTTACCATCCCCGAAAGTCTCGGTGGTGGAATCGGTAGACACGGCGGACTTAAAATCCGCTGGCCCAACGGTCATGCGGGTTCAAGTCCCGCCCGAGACATTCTTGGATCCGGCTTCAGCCTTCGAGCTCGAGGATGCGGTTGAAGCGCAGGCGACCGTCCTCGATGTATTCCAGGGCCTTGGCGCGGGGAAGCCAGTCCCCGATCTCCACGACCTTCCCCTCCAGTTCCTTGTAGCCCTTGAAGAAGTTCCGCAGGATCATGAGGAAGATGGGATCGATGCCGTCGATGTCCTGCGGCGGATTGAGATTGAAGGCGGGAACCGCCAGGACCTTGTAGTCCTTCACGCCGCCGTCGGTCATGTCCAGCACGCCCACCGGTATGGCTTCGACCACCGTTCCCGGCGGCATCTTGGCGTTCATGTAGACGAGGATGTCCAGACAATCCCCGTCATGCGCCCGCGTGGAGGGGATGAACCCGTAGTTGGCGGGGTAGAGCATGCTGGAAAGCAGGACGCGGTCGAGCACGAAGATGTCCAGGTTCTCGTCGTATTCGAACTTGGTATTCGTATCCTTGGATATCTCGATGACCGCCCGCACGATGCCGGGTGCCCGAGGTCCAATCGGAAGGGTCAAGTAGTTCATTGAAGACCAAACCTAATCTTGGAATCCTGTCGTTCCCGGTGATCGCGTTGCTGGCCGGGTGCCAGCCGGGTTTCCGGATCCTCCACCACCTGCAGGTGTCCAGGTCGGGGTTCGCGCTGGACGGGAAGCCCGTGGACTCGACCGCCGCGGCCGACTCGCTCCGGCCATTCTGCGCCGACCACAGGCAACGCCACATGTGGACCTTGGACGCCGACTCCAGCCTCACCTCCGAGGATTTCGTCGACTTCCTGTCCTGGATCTCGAAGGTGAACGGGGACTGCCGCGGACTGTTCGCGCTGGACAAGGAAGATCCGCCCATCCTGCTCCAGCCTCCCGTGCCCGCTCCCCGGTCCATCTATTCCTTCGATTCCCGGGACTCCCTGAAGCCCCGGGTGTCCCTCGTGGTGATCGCGTCCCGCAACCGGATCGGATTCTGGGCGGACGGCGACTGGCTTCCCGAGATCCCCGTGGTGCGCGACGTGAACACCGGGGTGGACTACGTGGAGGGCAGGAAGCGGAACACCGTCCAGACCGCCTGGCACGACGCGCTTGGCCGCTGCCTGGTGGAGTCGCGCCAGGATCGTTGCACCGACAGCCTTTGGCCGGGAACCAAGTACGTGCTGCTGGGGAACCTTTCCCGGCTGCCGGACACGGTGGACCCGCGGTCGAAGAAGGACATGGAGTGGGTGATCCGGCGCCCTCTCACCCGGGATGTGGCCGTGGCCGCCGAGCTCCACGCCTACCGGACGCTTCCCGGCGCCCTTCCCGACGTGCGTCCCTGGTACCACTGCGTCATCGCCCCGGATCTGACTTGGAAATCGACCATCCAGCTCCTGATCGCGCTGCGGCGGGCGGGCATCGATCTCAACACCGTCGAACTCCAATAGGCCGAAACTTTTGTAAAGTACCGTGCCGTCCTTCCTCCCGAATGGAGAATGCATGGCAAAGAATCTGCGTCGCTGGTTGGAGAACCTGCTCGCGCACGCGAGTGTCGAGATCGACGGAAACCATCCCTGGGACATGCGGATCAAGGACGATTCCGTACCGGACAGGATCGCGTCCCAGGGCAGCCTGGGCCTGGGCGAATCCTACATGGAGGGTCTCTGGGAATGCGACGACCTGGAGGGGTTCTTCGACAGGGTCCTCTCGTCGCAGCTGCACACCAAGATCCGTCCGAACTTCGCGATCCTCGCCTACGCGGCCAAGGCGAGGCTTCTGAACCTCCAGTCGCGCCGGAACTCCCTCAAGGTGGCCGAGATCCACTACAACCTCGGGAACGACTTCTACGAGGCCATGCTGGATCCGTGGATGCAGTACACCTGCGCCTACTGGGAAAACGGCGCCAAGACCCTGGAGGAAGCCCAGGAGGCGAAGCTGGACCTGGTGTGCCGGAAATTGGACCTCAAGCCCGGCGAGCGCGTCCTGGAGCTGGGCTGCGGCTGGGGAGGATTCGCCCGGTTCGCGGCGAGCCGCTACGGGGTGGAGGTGGTGGCGCACAACATCTCCGTGGAACAGGTCGAGTGGGGCAGGGAAAAATGCAAGGGTCTGCCGGTGGAGATCCGGCTCTCCGACTACCGCGACGCCACGGGGGAATTCGACAAGGTGGTGTCCATCGGGATGTGCGAGCATGTGGGTTGGAAGAACCTCCGTCCCTTCGTGCAGCTCGTCCACGACAGGCTGAAGCCCGGAGGCCGGTTCCTGCTCCACACCATCGGAGGGATCCGGGCCGCGAAGGACCTGGAGCCGTGGCTGGAGAAGTACATCTTTCCCGGAGCCGTCCTCCCCTCCCCCGCGATGCTCGGGAAGGCGGTGGACGGGATCTTCGTGCTGGAGGACTGGCACAACTTCGGGGAGAGCTACGATCGCACCCTGGTGGAGTGGCGCAAGCGTTTCGAGGCGTCGTGGCCCCGCTTCGCGGACCAATACGGGGAACGGTTCCGCCGCATGTGGATCTACTACTTGGCTTGCTCCGCGGGCACCTTCCGGAGCCGGTACAACCAGCTGTACCAACTGACCCTCTCCAAGGGCGGAATCCGCGGCGGCTGGAGAGCGGTCCGTTAGGGAACAGGCGCCCCCCCGGGGGGCGCGATCTTTCGGAATTTGTAAAGTTGCGACCTCCAATCATCGGAGGCTACGACGAAAAACTCCCTCAAGCAATGGGCAACGGACCTTCTGGCCCTGGTGGACGTGCGGCTGGACGGCAGTCGCCCCTGCGACATCAAGTTGAACGACGACCGCGCGCTCTCGAGCGTCATGTCCAGGGGCAGCCTGGGCCTGGGCGAAGCCTACATGGACGGTTTGTGGGACTGCGAAGCCCCCGACCAGCTCTTCGACCGGATCCTGTCCGGACGGATCCATCGGAAGGTCCGGCTGAACGCCAATTTCGTCGCCCAGGTGGTGAAGGCGCGACTGCTCAACATGCAGAGCCGCAGCAAGTCCCTGGAAGTGGCGGAAGTCCACTACAACCTGGGCAACGACTTCTACGAGGCCATGCTGGACCCGTGGATGCAGTACACCTGCGGGTATTGGCAGAACGGCGCCAGGACCCTGGAGGAAGCCCAGGAAGCGAAGCTGGACCTGGTCTGTCGGAAATTGGACCTCAAACCCGGCGAACGGGTCCTGGAACTGGGCTGCGGTTGGGGAGGATTCGCCCGGTTCGCGGCCTCCCGGTACGGCGTCGAGGTGGTGGGGTACAACATTTCGGTGGAGCAGGTCGCCTGGGCGCGCGCGAAGTGCGAGGGGCTGCCCGTGGACATACGCCTGTCCGACTACCGCGACGCCACCGGCGAATTCGACAAGGCCGTTTCCATCGGGATGTGCGAGCACGTGGGCTGGAGGAACCTGAAGCCCTTCTGCAAGCTGGTCCACGACAGGCTGAAGCCGGACGGAGTGTTCCTGCTGCACACCATCGGCGGCTTCGAGATCTCCCGCGAGCTGGACTCCTGGATGGACCGCTACATCTTTCCGGGCGCCTTCATGCCTTCGCCGGTGCAGATCGCGGGCGCCTTCGACAAGCACTTCATCCTCGAGGACTGGCACAATTTCGGCGTCGACTACGACCGCACCCTCATGGCCTGGAACGAAAACTTCGAGGCCGCCTGGCCCCGCTTCGCGGAACGATACGGCGACCGCTTCCACCGGATGTGGCGCTACTACCTCATGTCGTGCGCGGGAACGTTCCGCAGCCGCTACAACCAGCTCTTCCAACTGGTGCTGTCCAAGCGGGGAATCCGGGGCGGATGGAGGACCACCCGATGACCCAGGGCCTGTTCCGCAGCCGGTCCGAACACGACGCGCAGGTGGAAGCCCTGGTGCAGGCGGCCCGTTCGCGCGCGGGAACCCAACTGCGCCTGGCCAAGCGCACCTCCAACCTTTTCCGCGAACGCGCGGCCCACAAGGGCGGTCGCCTGGCGGTGAGGGGCCTGGACAAGACGATTTCCGTCAGTCCCGACGGGGTGGCGGACGTCCAGGGGATGGCGACCTTCGAGGACTTCGCCGACGCCTGCCTGGTCCACGGGCATGTCCCTCCCGTGGTCCCGGAACTCAAGACGATCACCATCGGCGGGGCGGCCACGGGGATCGGGATCGAATCGTCCTCGTTCCGGCGCGGCTTCGTGCACGAGACCGTGGAGGAGATGGACATCCTCTGCGGGGACGGCATGGTGCGCACCTGCCGTCCGGACGGTCCCGACTCCGACCTCTTCCACGCCTTCCCCAACTCCTACGGGACCCTCGGCTACGCCATGCGGCTTCGCGTGCGCCTGGACAAGACTCTGCGGAACGTGCGCCTGGCCTACCGGAAATTCGACGACCCCGAGCCCTTCCTTTCCGCCATGGCCGAGACCTGCCGGGAAGGGCGGGAGGCCCCCTCCCGGGGCGGCCCCGACTTCGTGGAAGGCGTCGCCTTCGGTCCAGGCGAATACGTGCTCTCCACGGGCTGGCGCACCGACGACGACGGCCCCACGTCCCCCATCGCGGGAAAGGTCCCCTACTTCAAGACGCTGCGCACGAAGGAAACGGATCTGTTGACCGCCCGCGACCATCTGTGGCGCTGGGACGCCGACTGGTTCTGGTGTTCCCGGCCCCTTGGGTTCCAGAAACCCCTTGTCCGCGCCCTGGTGCCGCGCAGGTACCTGCGGTCCACCACCTACATGGCGATCCTGAAATTCTACCGGCGCCACCGGCTCGAACAGCGGATCCACGCGGTCCGCAGGCTCCTGGGCCTTCCCTTCAACGGCGAAGAACCCGTGATCCAGGACGTGGAGATCCCGTTGGAGAACAGCGCCGAATTCCTTCGCTTCTACTGGAAGACGCTGGACATCCGGCCCCTGTGGATCTGTCCGGTGCGGCCTCTCCCCTCCATCCGTCCCTGGACCCTCTACGACCTGCCCGGCTCCCTGCACCTGAATTTCGGGTTCTGGTCGGCGGTCGAAACGCGCGAGGATCTTCCCCAGGGGCACTTCAACCGCCTGCTGGAACGCGAGGTGGTGCGGCTTTCGGGCCACAAGTCGCTCTATTCCTCGTCCTATTTCGAGGAAGACGAATTCTGGCGGATCTACAACGGTCCGGCCTACCGCGACCTGAAGGCGAAATACGATCCCGACGACGCGCTGCCGGACCTCTTCGAAAAGACGGTGCGGGGCAGGTAGGCGTTCACTCGAAACGGAATCCGACCACTCCCAGGCGGAATTCCTGCCCGGGTCGCAGCACGGCGAAGGGCACCCGTTCGTCGCCGCAGAAGAGGCCGTTCACCGAGCCGTTGTCCGCCGCGTAGAGCGACCCGTCCGGGAGCAGCTTCACGACCGCGTGATGCCGGGAAATGTGCGGATCCGGCACGGGGATTTCGTTCTGGTTGTCCCTGCCGAGACGGAGAACCTTGCCCTGGGGGAGCAGCACCCTGGTGGTCAGAAAGGCCAGACTGGACATGGAACCAAAGATACCTGGTCCCTGTTCACCTCTGGCACGTCGGGCAGTGGACCGTTCCCCTGGCGGCCACCACGCCGGCGACGAGATCCGCCCCGCAACGCAGGCAGGGAAGCCCCGCGCGACCGTATACCCGCAGATCCTCCGCGTTCGTCCCCATGGCTCCGTCCGCACCCACGAAGTCCCGGAATGTGGTCCCCGAATTGCGGATCCCTCGCTGCAAGGCCTCCAGGACGGACGCCGCCAATCCGTCCCGAGCGCGTCCCGAGAGGCGGCCGGAACGGGTGGATGGTCGGATTCCGGCCTCGAAACAGGCTTCGTCCGCGTAGATGTTCCCCACTCCCGCCACCACGGTCTGGTCCAGGAGAACGGCCTTGACGCTCCTCGCCCCGAAACGGCCCGCGAGAACCCGGGAGAGCGCGACCGCGTCCAGGGAGAGCGCGTCCGGCCCCAGCCGGTCCAGCCGCGGGTGTCCGGAAAAACCCCACCCCGGTACCAGCAGCAGCCTTCCGAACCTGCGCGGATCGCGGTACAGGAACTGTCCGCCCGATCCGCACTCCAGCACCACGTGGGTATGGACGTCCACCGGATGCGGGCCCAGGCTCCTGCGGTATCCGGACGCCAGGCGCACGAATCCCTCGACGAGTCCTTCCCCGTTCCCCCGGAACGTGAATTGCCCGCTCATGCCCAAATGGACCACCAAGGTCCGTTCCCCCGCGCCGCAGGACATCCGGATCAGGAGATATTTCCCGACCCGATCGAATCGCACCAGGCGCGAAGGACCCAAGGCGGAAAGGTCCCCGGCGCTGCAATCCTCCAGGATCCCGGGGTGGAAGACGGTCCATCCGACGACGACCTCGCCGACGGCCCTCCGCTCCAGTCCACGTCGTACGGTCTCCACCTCGGGAAGTTCGGGCATCGCTGCGAAACGATACAAGGCCACCTACCTTTTCGCCACCGTGGACAGCACCAGACTCCTGTTTCCGTTCGGACGGTTCTGGCTCGACAGCCTCCGCTTCGACCGGTCGGACGAACTTCGCGACGGACCCACGGTATTCGCCTGCTGGCATCGCGATCTGGTTGCCGCTTCCGCCTTCTTCCGGGCCAAGCCCGTGTCGGCGTTGGTCTCGTCGAGCAGGGACGGCGAAGCCTTGGTCCGGCTCCTGTCCGGAAGCCGATTGACCTTCATCAGGGGCTCGAGTTCCACCGGCGCGGTTTCCGGAGCCAAGGCTTGCCTGAACGTCCTTTGGGCCGGGCGCGCGGTGGCCACCACCTGGGACGGACCCAAAGGGCCGGCCGGCATCCCCAAGCCGGGCCCTGCCTGGATGGCGCGGATGTCGCGTTCCCCGTTGATCCCGCTGCGATTCTCCTACGGAAACCATCTGAGGCTCGGCGACTGGTCCAGGATGATCGTTCCGCTTCCCTTCACCCGGATCCGGGTGGAAGCGGGTCCCGCCCAGGTGGCGGCTTGACCAGGAACCGACCTCTCGCCGTCGGGGCCGCCATCCTGGCCTTGGGCTGGACGGTCTCCATCACGGCGTTGCTGGCGGGATGGCGTTCCACCCTCACCCGTTCGCAGCGGGAGATCCTGGACCTTCGCGCCGGGCTCGCCGCCCAGGTCCTCGGTGCCTGTTCCGAGCGCAACCACGGCCCGTGTCCCGCCGACTCGGCGCGTTGGACCCTGGGCGACAGCCGGGACCTGACCGCGAAGATCGAACCGGAATCCCTGCGGATCCTTCCCGACGGGGCGGCTCCCGAGGAAAGGTTCGTCCCTTCCCGGAACGCCTCGTGCCTGGTCGCCGAGCGGGAGATTCCCGGGAACCGGGTCATTCGTCTGGAACTCCCCACCGGCCGAGGCTATCTGCCGCGATCCGCATGGACGCTTTCCGGCATCTCGGCTGCCTTGGGCACCCTGCTCCCGTTGGGCTTGCTGTTGGGACTGTTGCGGCGCGAGCGCCTGCGCACTTCCTACCTGGTGGAAGTCGCCCGGTCCGTCGATCAAGGCCGATCTCCCCCGCCCCCGCCCGCGGGGATCCCAGGCGAAGACGCCCATCTGGTCGCCACCTTGGGCGCCGATCTTCGCCGACGCAGGATCCTGGCGCGGTGGGAGGAGAGGAGGATGGGCCGACTCCTGGAGCCGCTGTCCGAGGGGATTGTCCTGCTGGACGGCCAATTGCGCGTGGTCGCCTGCAACGCTTCCGCCGCCACGGCCCTGGAATTCAGGGTTCCCAAGGCCGCCGCCCGGGGACGGCCCCTGGTATCCCTGGCCTCCGACCTCGGGTTCCTGGACGACCTCCGCCGCGCGGTGGGACGTCGGCTTCCCGCCAATTTCGAGATGGAGCGGTCCGGCCGCATCCACTGGGTGCGGCTCTGGCCCGTTCCCGCCGACGCGGAAGGCAACGGATGGCTGGTGTCCCTGCAGGACGCGACCGACCGCCGTCGCGCCGAACGGCTCCAGGCGAGGCTGGTCTCCGACGCCTCCCACGAATTCAAGACCCCGCTCACCTCCATCCGCGGCTGGACGGAAACCCTGCTGGAGGACGAAAATGACGATTTCCGTCGCAGCGCCCTCGAACGGGTCGTGCTGGGGACCCGGCACCTGGAGGAGGTCGTCAGCGATCTCCTCGACCTGGGCCGCCTCGCCGAGGCGCCGGATCGCCGGATGGAAGTCGTTCCCGTGATGGAGGTCTGCAAGGAGGCCATCGCGACCCTGGACCGCCAGGCGGAGTCCAAGCGGACCCGGATCGTGCTGGACGGCCCGGACACGGCCTCCGTGCAGGCGCACCGGGGCCACCTGGTGCGCGCCATCCTGAACCTGCTGTCCAACGCGGTGCGGTACTCGCCGGTCGGGCAATCCGTGACGGTTTCCGTCAAAGGCGTCGGGGACGAATGGCACATCGAGGTCCGGGACCGCGGTCCCGGAATCCCGGAGGAGTTCCTGCCCCACCTGTTCGAGAGGTTCTACCGCGCCGACCACGGCCGTTCCCGCGATCTGGGGGGCACGGGCCTCGGGCTCGCCATCGTGAAGGAAACCGCCGAAACGCACGGAGGAAGGGCGGAGGTGGAGAGCGTCCCGGGCGAAGGCGCCACGTTCCGCATCGTCCTGCGCCGGGGTGCGGCGTAGGGGCGATTCATGAATCGCCCAATGGCGGATCGCGGCGCAGGACGAGGCCGTCAATGGTATGATGGAACCATGTTCTGGACCCTCGGAGGATGGTATCTGATCTGCCTCGAATCCCTCGCTTGCGCGACCTTCGCCTGGGCGCGGTGGTTCGACCCGGATCTAGGTTCCGGATCGGGGTTCTGGATCGCGGGGATCGGAACCATCCTTTTGGGGATCTTCGCCCTGACCTTCCACATCGTCGGCCTGTTCTGGAGCCCCGACCGTCACCCCGTACGCCAGATCCTCCACGCGCTCATCGGAGTGGCGGTGGCGGCCGTCGCCGTGTACGGACTGGGTCCGTTCGGCCAGGCCGCGTTCCTCAGGCTCGCGGTGACCGGCAGCCTCTAGCGGAGATCGCCGGGTCCAATCCCCCCAGCCCCGGGAACCGGTCTACAACCGCGGTTGCTCCGGAAGCAGGAACGATCTCGGGTCGACGGGCTGGCCGTCCAGGAACACCGCGTAGCTCACCTGGGGGCCCGTGACCTTGCCCGATTCGCCGGACAGTCCCAGGACCTGACCGCGGACCACGGGTTCATCTTCCTTCACATCCACCCGCGAAAGATGGCCGTAGAACGTGATGCAGCGCTCGTCGTGGCGGATTTCCACGAACTTGCCCCACCGGGCCTGAGACCCGACGGACGCCACCGTCCCCGCCCCCGTGGCCCACACGGGAGTTCCCACCGGCGTGCTCCAGGAAAGTCCTGGGAATTCGATGTGCCGTCCCGTGAACGGATCCAGCACGGGTCCGAACTGCTCGACCAGGGGTTCGTCGGCCCGCACCGGCCGGATGGTGGGGAGTCTTCCGGTTTCCGCGGGATGCCGCTGGAACCAGTCTTCCATGGCATCGTAGCCTTCCCGGATCCGGCGCGCCTTGGCGAGCATCTCGCCGACGTCGGGGAGCTCCTCCTCGACCGGGGCGTTGGTCTCCTGGTCGTTGGGCATGCCGGCGAGTTCGCGCACGGTCTCCATTTCCTTTTCGGGCATCCGCACGGCGGTGGAAACCTCATCCAACCCCTTCCTTGCGGTCGCCAATTCGCGATCGAGACGCTGGTTTCTTCGTTCCAATCGCTCCAGGCGTTCGCGCAACTGCACGGGAGACCACCGTCCGCTCCAGAGGATGGCGAGCAGGATCGCGACCGACAAGAACAACCCCGCGGGCGAAAAAAACGCCCACAAGGGAACCTTCGCGGTCCGAGGCTTTCCATCGTCGGAAAGCCAAGTCAGATGCAACGCCTTCATCTTCGGATCATGGAACGTAACTTTCGCCACAGCCATGGGCATCCTTTCCGTCCTCGTCCACCTCGCGCTTTTGTGCGCGCTCTCGCCCACGGAGGTCCGACAAGACCTGGACGCGCATCCCTGGCGTCCGGTCCCCGCGGCACCGGTGGCCGCCGAATCCACCACAAGCGCGGCACCCGTTCCATTCTCCGTACCCGCGGCCGGGACCGCCGCGACCCCTGGGAAGACGGTTCCCCCGACTGGAGCCTGGCAACTCCAGCTGGGCGCTCTCGCGAGCCCGGAAGCGGCTGGTTCCGAGAAGAATCGACTGGAGAAGATCCTGGGCGCGGGCAGCGTCCAGATCGTGCTGGAAAGCGGCGTCCGCAAGCTTCGCTACGGCCGGTTCGCGTCCAGGGCCGAGGCGGATTCCGTCGGCGTCGCCCTGAAGGCCAAGGGCGTGGCGGCCTTCGCGACCATGCAGCCCTGAGAGGGGCGGTTCTCGGCTTTCCGGGTCCGCGCCACGAAGGCCTGCCTCGGTGCCCGGAACTAGCTTTGCGCCCCTATGAGCCACGTGATCATCGTCGGCAATGTCGCTGAAGACCCGTTTGCCATCGACGTAGGGCACTCCTTCGGACAGGAAGCCGACCTTTCCGACATCGTCTCCCTCAAGACCTTCGCCAACGGGGAATTCTGCCCCCGGTTCATCGCCGAAGAGCAGGACCTGACCCGGATCGGGGAGAAGCTCGAAGGCACCACGGTGGTGATCGTGTCGGTGAACAGCCACAACCACAGCCGCCAAACCCTTGCCATGCGCACCTTCCTGATCGCCCGCGCGGCCAAGGACAACGGCGCCGGGAAGGTCGTCCTGGTGGAACCGGACCTGTTCTTTTCGGCGCAGGACCGCGGGCCGCGTCCCGAGCACGGACGCACCGCCCATCCTCGGGACCTCAAGGACTTCAAGAAGTTCGACGGCCAGCCGTTCAGTTCCCTGCTCTACGCGCAGCTCCTCAAGACCTCGGGGGTGGATGCCGTCTTCACGGTCCACAACCACAGCCGGTCGGTGCAGGACGTCTTCCGTTCCATCTTCGGCGGCGACTTCCACAACCTGCGGCCCTCCGAACTCTACGCCCATTACCTGAAGCACTCGGACATGGTGGAACCCGGACGCGACGGTTCCAACCTGATCCTGTGCGCACCGGACAAGGGCGCGGTGGAGTTCGTCGAAAACATGCAGCAGGCCATCGGGATGCCGGGCCTCGGGCTCTGCATGATGTCCAAGGAACGCACCGGAGAACGCCAAGTGGACATCCAGGTGTCCGTGGATTCGCCCATCCCCCTGGAAGGACTGGCCGGCAAGGACATCGTGGTGTTCGACGACATGGTCCGCACGGGCTCCACCATCGTCCAATGCTGCCGGGCGCTGCGCCAGGGCAGTCCCCGCCGCGTCCTGTTCTGCGTGAGCCATTTCTATTCGAGCCAGGAGGGCCGGGAAAACATGGCCTCCAACGCCATCGACGAGATCCTCACCCTGAACACGCTGCCCACCATCCTGAACCGGGACACCCAGGGTCGGCTGCGACACAAGCTGGTGGTCCTGAAGATCGAGAAATGGATTTCCAGGTACCTGCTGGACTACTTCGGGAAGGACGTCGGGAAGCTGCGCGACGACTTCTATTCTTCGGACATGTCGTCCAAGAACCCCCGCTGGAAACCCGCCGCCCGAGCCTGACAGAAGTCCCGTGTTCCGCTCCAGCCGGACCATCCGGGCGATCAATGCGGTGGCGCGCGGGACAACGCATCAACACTTCCTTATATTTTGATGCATTGTTCGCTGGACACTTTTCCGGCGAGTGTGGTTCCAAATCGCCTCTCGAAGGAATTCTTCCCATGGCCCGTCGTCTTTTCACATCCGAATCCGTTTCCGAAGGCCACCCCGACAAGGTGTCCGACCAGATTTCCGATGCGGTCCTGGACTTCTGCCTTTCCCACGATCCGGACAGCCGCGTGGCCGTGGAAACCCTCTGCACGACGGATTTCGTCTGCGTCGCCGGCGAGGTCACCACGCGCGCGCCCCTCACCCGCACGAACATCGACGCCCTGGTCCGGTCCGTCATCCGCGAGATCGGTTACGTGGACCCCACCATCGGGTTCGCCGCCGACTCCGCCCAGATCGACATCCGCATCCACAGCCAATCGCCCGACATCGCCCAGGGCGTGGACGCCAAGGCCGCGGACGGCAAGGACACGGCCGAGCAGGGGGCCGGAGACCAGGGGCTGATGTTCGGGTACGCCAACGACGAGACCTCGGAGCTGATGCCAGCCACCATCGCGTACGCCCACGGCCTCATCAACAAGCTCACCGAGATCCGCAAATCGGGCCGACTGAAGTACCTGCGCCCGGACGCCAAGAGCCAGGTGACGGTGGAGTACGACGGCGACAAGATCGTGCGCGTCCACACGGTGGTGATCTCCACCCAGCACGACGAGAAGGTGGCCCATTCCACCATCCGCAAGGACATGATCCAGAAGGTGATCAAGGAAGTCATCCCCGCCGAGCTCCTGGACAAGAAGACCATCTACCACATCAACCCGACCGGCAAATTCGTGGTCGGTGGTCCGCACGGCGACACCGGCCTCACCGGTCGCAAGATCATCGTGGATTCCTACGGCGGCGTGGGTCGGCACGGCGGCGGCGCCTTCTCCGGCAAGGATCCTTCCAAGGTCGACCGCTCCGCTGCCTACGCCGCGCGCTACGTGGCCAAGAACATCGTGGCCGCGAAGCTCGCCAAGCGGGTGGAAGTGCAACTGGCCTACGCCATCGGATTCCCCGAACCCGTGTCCATCCTGGTGGACACCTTCGGGACCGGAAAGGTCCCCGACGCCAAGTTGGAACAGGCCGTCCGGTCGCTGTTCGATCTCAAGCCCGCCGGGATCGTCAAGATGCTGGACCTGAAAAAGCCCCGCTACCGCGCCACGGCGGCGGGAGGGCACTTCGGACGCACCGAGAAGACCTTCACCTGGGAGAAGACCGACAAGGTCGCCGCCCTGAAAAAGGCTGTCGCGGAAGGCTGAGCACCTAGTATTTTGGGATTTTTGCTCCTGATTTACTAGTTGCTATTGTAAAGCAACGAGTATATTGGGAGCTTGGATCCTGATTTACTGGTTGCTATGGAGACTTCGACCTTAGGTCGATGGTCGCTGGGGAGATTGCAAGATCTCTTCCATCATTTTCCAGTGGTTTGCGTTGTCGGTGCCCGACAGGTGGGAAAAACAACCCTGGTCCAATGTGCGTTTCCGGAGATTCCTTCGGTGACATTCGACCCTTCGACCGACATCGGATCGGCACGGTCCGACCCCGACTTGTTCCTCCAAACCCATCCGGCACCGTGCTTCCTGGACGAAATCCAATTCGCGCCCCCGCTGCTTTCTTCCATGAAACGGCTGGTGGACCGCGGAAAACGCCCCGGCATGTACCTGCTCTCGGGCTCCCAGCAATTTTCCGTGCTGCACACGCCGGCCGAATCCATGGCGGGAAGGGTGGCCTTCCTGGAACTCCCGCCCTTGGCGCGCGGAGAGATCCTGGGAAACCCGCAGGACCAGGCTTTCCTGCGGCGGTGGATCGGGGAACGGGGCGAAATCAGGACATATCCTGTCACCCCGAAGCCGGAATCGATCTGGCCCCGGATCTGGCGGGGCGGGATGCCCGCCCTGATCGGTCTCCCCGACTCCGTGGTGCCGGATTGGTGCGAGGGGTATGTCAGAACCTACCTGGAGCGCGACTTGCGCACGGCGGGAGGTGTCTCGGACCTTGCCGAATTCCGTCGCTTCCTCGCGCTTTTGGCCTCGCAGACCGCGCAGGAGATCAACGCCGCGCACCTGGGGCGCGAGTTGGGAATGGACCGCAAGACCGCCTTGCGCTGGTCGGCCCTGGCGGAAGCCGGATTCCAATGGAGAGAACTTCCCGCATTTTCCCGCAACTCCGCCAAGCGGATCGCGGGCCGTCCCAAGGGTCACCTGGCCGATACCGGCCTGGCCTGCCATCTCCTGCGCATCCAATCCCCGGCGGGGCTGGAAGAGCATCCATCGCGGGGTGCCCTCTTCGAGACCTGGGTGGTACAGCAGATCCTGCGCGGATTCCAGGACCGCGGCAATCCACCCCATGCGAGCCATTTCCGCACCCTGGCCGGGGCGGAGGTGGACCTTGTCCTGGAGGAGGACGGATGGGTGTTCCCCATCGAGGTGAAACTCACCGCGAGACCAGGCCCTGTGGATGCGCGAGGGCTGAATGCGTTCCGGGAAACCTGGCCGGACCATCGGATCGCTTCGGGACTGCTGGTCTGTGCCGTGGAGACTCCGACCTGGATCCGCAAGGATGTTCTCGCGGTGCCCTGGTGGTCGCTCTGACTACTTCTTCCGCGACTTCGCCTTGGCCAGAATCTCGTCGCGGGGACCCTTGAGGTAGTCTTCGTAGGGGCCCTGGTAGTCGAACAACTGGCCATCCACGATCTCGATCACGCGGGTGGCCAGGGAACTGACGAAGGTGCGGTCGTGCGAAACGAAGATCAGGCTGCCCTCGTAGGCCTGCAATTCCTCGTTGAAGGCGGAGATCGCTTCCAGGTCCAGGTGGTTGGTGGGTTCGTCCAGCACGATGGTGTTGGACTGCTGGGCCATGAGCATCGAAAACAGCAGCCGCGCCTTTTCCCCGCCGGAAAGCACCTTGGTCAGTTTCATCTGGGAATCGCCGGAAAAGAGCATGCGGCCCAGCAGCGCGCGGATCTCCTGTTGGCTCCAGGTGGGTCGGAACGTGTACAGCCAGTCGAAGGCGGTCATCTCGGGGTCCAGAAGCTCGAACGGATCCTGCGGGAAATACGACTTGACGGCCGACTGCCCCCAGGTGACGGAACCCGACGTGGGCTGGACCTGCTCCATCAGGATCTTGAGGAGGGTGGACTTCCCCACCCCGTTGATCCCGATGATCGCGACCTTCTCTCCCGACACGAAGTCCAGGTTCACCTTCGAGTACAGGGGCTTGTCGGCCTCGAAAGCCATGGAGATGTCCTTGAGGCCAACCACCTGGCGACCGCACGGCTTCTCGATCTTCAAGACGGGACGCGGCGCCACGCGCGAGCTGGGACGAAGCTCCACCATGTCTTCCTTGATCTTCTCCAACTGTTTCTGGCGGGAACTGGCCTGCGCGGCCTTCGAGGCGTTCGCGGAGAACCGGCGCACGAACTCCTGCAACTCCTCCTTCTTCTTCTCCATCCGGTCGTTGTGGGCGCCGGCGCGTTCGCGGGCCTGGCGCACCGCGGTCTCCCACTGGGAATAGTTCCCCGTGAACTGGTTGATCTCCCTGTAGTCCACGTCCAGGATGTGCGTGCAGACGTTGTCCAGGAAGTGCCGGTCGTGGGAGATCACCACCACGAGCCCCTCGTACTGGTTCAGGATCTTCTCCAGCCAGGAGATGGTGTGGATGTCCAGGTGGTTGGTCGGTTCGTCGAGCATCAGGATGTCCGGGCGCGCGAACAGCGCTTGCGCCAGGAGGACCCGGAGCTTCCAGCCGCCGACAAGATTCGTCAACGGGTCTCCATGCTGTTCCGTGGGGATCCCCAGCCCTTCCAGCAGTTCGCCCGCGCGGGATTCCGCGGTGTACCCGTCCAGGTCGGCGAACTCCATCTCCAGTTCGCCCACCAGATGCCCTTCCTCTTCGGTCATTTCTGGCTTGGAGTACAGCTCCTCGCGCTTCTTCATGACCTCCCAGAAGCGCGCGTGCCCTTGCAGGACCGTTTCCAGGATGGTGAAGTCGTCGAAGGCGTTGTGGTCCTGGCGCAGGTATCCCCGGGTGCGGTTGGGCTCGAACTCCACGGAACCGTCGGTCGCGTCCTCCTCGCCCTGGAGGATCTTGATGAGGGTGGTCTTGCCGGACCCGTTGCCCCCGATGAGCCCGTAGCGGTTCCCTCCCTTGAGCTTGAGGTTGACGCCGGAATAGAGGATCCGGTCTCCGAACTGCTTGGAAAGCCCGCTGATGATGATCATGGAGCGGGCAAATGTAATTCCGGGGTGTACTTCGAAATCAAGGCACCACGGCGCGCAGATCCTGTCGCTGGTCGCCCGCGCGCACCTGGAACAAGCCCAGCCCATGGAATCCCTGCGGAAGAGCCGCCTCCCACTGGCCGTCAACGGAGCGGACCGCCAGCGATCGCGACTGGCCCAAGGCGTCGGACAGCAACACGCGAGGCTGCACCGCGGCTCCGGAAATGGCCAGGTCACCTCCCAGGATGCGTGCGCTCAGCGAGGCACGTACAGCTCCTGGGGCGGCGAGGGAAGTCGGACCCAGCGCCCCCACCAAGGTGGTGACGCTTTTGGCCGGGAAGGACAGGCTGGTGCCCGACTTCCATGCCCCGGTATTCTGCATCTCCAAGGAAGCGGAAGTGGTCCATACCGACCCTCCGACTCCGGAAAACCCGACAATGGTCGGGGTGGCGGAGACGGAGTTGGAATAGGGATTGACCACCACGATGGAGACCGAGTCCCCTTTCGCCGAGGTGAACGCCACCATCTTCAGAGCCGTATCGGCGGCGTCGGCGGCAGAGATCCTCTTCCAATTCGGTTGCACAAAACGCGAATATTGGGTCAATGCGTAGAACGTCGGTTTGATGCTGAACCACTTGGGCGCATTGCCGGGGGCGGGTTGGGTCGGATCGTAGAGAACCACCATCGATCCGTTCGCGTACACGTAGTCCCAATAGACCCAAGCCGACAAATCGAGACGAGTGAACCCCTCTTGCATCAGCCAAGCCAAGCGGTAGAAATCATCGGTCGGGGAGACCGGCGACGAGTTGTTGTACAGTTCCGTCATGAACATCGGTTTGCCGGTGAGATGCGCCGAGACAGAATCGAAATCGGGCAGGTAGGAGGGTGGATTGGTGAAATCGAAGCCGTCGCCTTGATATAGGTGAAAACTCCAAGCGGCCACGCGGGATGCATCGACCATGGATGCGTAAGTCTCGAGATTGTTTCCTTCGATCCCTGTCACCTCCGGGCCCAACATCAAGGGAGCAGAATTTCCCAAAGTGGCGATGCTGTCGGCGACTGCGGCGAATGCAGGTCCCGATCCCGCCAGAAATGCCCGATTCACCTTGAAGTCGTCGAAATCATAGGTGTCTGCGCTGTCCAGTTGAAGAGCAACTTGAACGGCGTTGCCAGTCTCCACGGAGTCGGTTGTGAAATCCCCGGATATGCGGGTCCAATTCTGAGTTGGGTTCGCACCAATCCATCCATCGCCTGAATAATCAGCTTTGCTTTGGATATATGCCGCGAAGCCATGAGAATTTTTCGCCTTCGCCCAGAAACTCAAGGTGTAGCGGGTTTTTGGCTGCACATTGAAAGCAGGCAGGAGGAGTTGGATCCAATAAGCATCGTTGGGTCCATACGAGTGGTTGACCACGACTTCTCCGGCATTTGTCCCACTATGAGCAGCACTGGAAACCACAGAAAAAGTCGCATCGGAAGTTTGAGCGTTGCCATTGAATTGCAAAGTCCAACCACTGGTCCCGGATTCGAAACCGGGATTGGTCGTTTGGAGATTGTTGGTATCTGAATTCTCCGAGGAACCGAAGAGACAACTCTGGTACGAAGTGTTGTAGTCGAGCTCGTTCTGGAAGGAGATCCAGGTGGGCTTGATCCCCGCTTGGGCCATTTGTTGGAGGGACTGTTTCCACCATCCACCGAATTGGCTGTATACGAATCCACCAGATCCGTTGAGAGCCAAGGTGTTGGGAAGTGCCGTGTTGCCATTGGCGCTGTTGTTGGCCTTCAGATTCGCGGGCGGCGTCCAGGAAGCCGCCATGATGCGCAGGTTGGGGTTGCGCTTGTAGGCTTCGGCGACGATGGTGGAATCGCCCGAAAGGTCTCCGGGATACATGCCGTTGTTGTTGCGCACGGCAAGGCGCAGAATCGAGATCCCCGAGCTCTTGAACAGGGTATCCAGCAGGTTGGACCCATACTGGGTGTTCCCGGTGATGAAATTTTGATTGATGAAGATGGCTCCCCCGATCCCCGCGATCGTCTGGTACGTGGTCGCGGGGGTCACGGTCAGGGTTGCGGCGAGTCCCGTACCGGCGAGGAGGGCGGTGGCGAGGGCCAGGAAGGAGGCTTTCTTCATGTTTGCTCCGGTGGTGGGGTGAAGGTGACCGAAAACTGACTCCCGCGACCCTTCCCTGGACGGCGATTCCCTGGATTGCCGTTGATAAAACAGCAAGAGCCTATTTCAGATCGTCGCGGTCCGGTCCGTAGAGGCGCACGCTGTCCAGCCACAGGTCGCCGCCCGAGTTCACGATGAACGCGAGATCGGTCACCGAATCGCGCACGCCATCCCACCCGATGTTCCCCCCCACGCCGTCCGCCGTGTCCAGGTCCTGCGGGCGCATGCGGACACGGGTCCAGACGGAATCCAGGGAAACGCTCATCCAGGCCTTGGGGCCTGACCCGTTGGTCAGGTGGTCGAAGGCCACCCAGAAATTTCCCGAGCCTCGTACCCAGAAGACCAGGGAATCCAGGACCCTCAAGCTCCGCGGGACTCCACTCTGCACCAGTGTGGTCGTCGCAACCGCGTATCGGGGAGCCGCGGCCTGGTATTGCAGGTGGAGCGCCATTCCCGCGAACCCGGCACCTGCGGCCGGGAATGCGAATCCCAGGACCGAGGCCGAATCGGATGCGTAGGCGTTCCAAACCGGATGCGTGGGAAGGAGCGTGGTATCGTTTCCGATCCGGAAATCGTCGACCAGTACCGAGGTGAGAGCCAAAACCAGGGAATCGTCGATCCCTTCCCAGGTGGCCGCGGGGTTGGAGAGCGTTTTGGGATTGGGCAAGCCCCAGCGCAAGCGGAACCGGGCTCCGGGCTGGAGCAGGCTCGAATCCAACCGGACCCGGACCCGGCCCAGGCGCGCGGTTTGGTCCCACTCCACGATTTCGAAGGGAAGAAGGGTGCTGTCCAGGCGCTCCAGTCGCAGATCGCGGCCATCCGGGGTGGAGTGCGAGAAGTCGAAATCGGAGGCGTCGAACCGCAGGGTACCCACGGTCCCCCCCGTGTCGGGATGGTTCCACGAGGGAAGGAGGGAATCCACCGAAAGCACCCTGGCGGAGATGTTCTCCGTTTCCACGGAGTTTCCCGCCAGCTTGTCCGAACCGCAACCCGAGAGACCCAAGGCGCAGGCTCCGACAAGGAAAAGGCGTGGCATCATGGAGTGTCCACCGCGGGAGCCAAGGGGAAGAACGCCATCGAGAGCTGCATCACCCGGTCGGGTTTTGTCGCCTCCTCCACCCTTTTCTGGATCTGCCGACGGCACTCGCGCAGCATCTCGCGGATGTCGGAAAACGCCCGCCCGTCCACCGCCAGGGACAGGGTGGACATGTCGCGAGCCTCCCGGGGAAAGCGGTCGAGGGATTCCCTCGCCAGAGACAAGATCTGCTTCTGGAACGAACGCACCGCCTCTGCCTTGTCGTCGCCCTCGGCGGTGAGGTGGGCCTCGGCCAGGACCAGGCGCTCGGAACTGGCCCTCTTCACCAGACCCAATTCCAGCAGGAGGTCCAGCGCCGCCTGGACATCGGATTCGGACACCGAGGGTTGCAGTCGCGACGCCAACTCCCGCGGGTTGGACCTGCCCTCCACCACTTCCAGCAGGCAGCGCACCGCCACCACCCACCAGTCCTTGAAGAAGGAAAGCTCCTTCTCCTGGAGCTTGCGTCGCTCCACGTCGCGCAGGGCCATGGCCTTTTCCAGGATCTCGCGCTTGGCGCGACCGACCCTCTCCCTGGAATAGGCCGCCAGCATCAGGAAGTACTCCGCCGCCCGACCCGTGAGGCCAAGGAATTCCAAGGCATGCGGCTGGCAGCGGGCGGGCAGGTGCAGGTCCTTCTGGAGGATCCGGAAGAGGTAGCTGCCGTCCATCTCCAGCCGCTCGGCCATCATGCGGTAGGAAAACAGCGGAAGGGCCGCCTTGCGGTCGTCGTAGGCATCCTTGAGCAGGTCCCGATAATCCAGGTACTCGAAGACGGACCGCATGCCTCCAAACCTACTCCAGGCAAAGGAACCTCCGCCGCCCGAACCCGCCGAAGCCCGTTGTCAGAATAGCAAGGAGACGGTCAGCGATTGGCCACGCCGAAGGGCACGTGGACCGACGGCAGAAGCATGGAGGCCGGCTCGGCATGGGCGAGCTGGTCGTCGAAGAAAAGATGGGGCCTGAAGGTTCCGAGCACCTTGGATTTTTCCACTCCGCCCAGGAAGAAGGCCTCGTCCACGGAAAGTCCCCAGGAGCGCAGCGAGGCCACCACCCGTTGGTGGGCCGGCGCGCCGCGCGCGGTGGCGATGGCGATGCGCAGGCGCGGGACGTAGGACGCGTCGCGCCGCACCCGCTCGGCTTCCAGCGCCTGGATGCGCCCGAGTTCGCGGAAAAGCCCCAGGAGCGGCCCGGGGTCCAGCGGGATGTCGCGCTTCTTCTCCTCCTCCTTCCGGAAGGCCTCCAGGCCGGACTCCTTGTAGACCTTCTCCGAGGAGTCGTCGGCGAGGACCCCGTCGAAGTCGAAGGCGACCCGCAGCCCGGGATCGTGGGGGTCGTCCTCCAGCCCGTGGTTTGCCAGAACCTGTCCCGCCGGGATGCCGAGTTCCAGCGCTTCCCGGACGTCCTCGGGATGCGCCGAAAGGAAGAGGCTCGCCCCGAAGGACTCCACGTAGCGCCAGGGGGCGCGGCCCTTGGTGAAAACGGCGCGCTCGATGTCCAGGCCGTGCCGGGCGATGGACCGGAACACGCGGGCCCCCGTGTCGGGGTCGTTGCGGGAGAGCAGGACCACTTCCACGGGTCTGTCGTCCCCGGGCTGGTTCAGGGACAGGAGCCGGTGGATGAAGGAGAAGGCGACTCCCGGCGCGAGAAGCACGTCTTCGCGTTCCCTCTGGTGCGCCCGATAGGCCTCCTCTCCCTGCTCCCTGAAGACCCGGTCGGATTCCGTCAGGTCGAAGAGGGCGGAGGAGGCGATGGCCACGACGAGCTTGCCCTGGAGATCGTACACCGAACCAACCTAGCTACGCCGGTCCATCAGACGTAATCGGGGTATTCGGGCTCGTAACGCAGCGACTCCACGTGCGCGGCCAGGTCCGCCGGCTCCTCTCCGCGGGAGAGGCCTTCCCGGAACACCTCCCTGGCCACCTCCACGGCGATGCGTCCGCTCACTTCGCGGATCCTCGCGAGCGAGGGGAAGATGTTCCCCGTACTGATCTCCTGGGGCAGCACCAGCGAGGCCAGGGTCTTCGCGGCCGTCAGGAACATCCCGTCGGTGATGGTGCGCGCCCGCGCGGCGATGGCCCCGAGACCCACCCCCGGGAAGATGTACACGTTGTTCCCTTGTCCAGGAACGAACGTCTTCCCCTTCCAATGCACCGTCGGGAAAGGACTCCCCGAGGCGAACAGGACCCGGCCTTCGGTGTGGACGTACGCCGCCTCCGCCGTGCATTCGGCTTTGCTGGTGGGATTGGAGAGAGCGAACACCACCGGCCGTTCGTTGAGCTTCGCCATGGTCTGCAGCACTTCCGGCGTGAAGGCGCCGGACATTCCCGAGGCGCCGATCAGGGCGGTGGGCCGGACGATCTCCAAGGCTTCCGCCAGCGTGGCCACCCAGGGTGCCTGATGGGCCCATGGCCGCTTGTGGACGGCCAGGTCCGTCCGCGACGACACCACCAGCCCCTTGGAATCCACGAACCAACAACGCCGACGGGCCGCCGACTCCGCGAGTCCGGCGTCCACCATGGTGGCCACGATCATCTCTCCGATTCCCGTCGCCGCCTCGCCCGCGCCCAGGAACAGGATGGTTTCCTCCTGGATCTTGCGGCTGGTGACGCGCAGCGAGCTGAGCAGCCCCGCCAACGCGACCGCGCCGGTGCCCTGGATGTCGTCGTTGAAGGTGCAGTGGTCGTGGCGATAGGTCTCCAGCAACCGGAACGCGTTGTGGTTGGCGAAGTCCTCGAACTGGACCAAGGCCTCCGGGAAGATCTCCTTGCAGGCATCCATGAATTCGGCCAGCAGGGCGTCGTAGTCGGCCCCCTTCACGCGATGGCGCTTGAGGCCCAGGTAGAGCGGGTCTTCCAGGAATTCCTCGTTTTCCGTGCCCACGTCGATCAGGACCGGGAGGCAATCGGCGGGATGGATGCCGGCACAGGCCGTGTAGAGGGCGAGCTTGCCGATGGGGATCCCCATTCCCGAGGCGCCCAGATCGCCCAGTCCCAGGATGCGTTCGCCGTCGGTGGGCAGGACCACGCGGATGTCCCGGTGGGGCCAGTTGCGCAGAAGGTCGCGGACGCGCCCGCGATCGTCGATGGAGACGTAGAGTCCCCGGGGTCGTCGGAACACGCGCCCGAAGACCTGGCAGCCCTTTCCCACCGTGGGGGTGTACACGATGGGCATCAGCTCTTCCAAATTGTCCACAAGAACGCGGTAGAAGAGGGTTTCGTTGCGGTCCTGCAGCCCGATCAGGTACAGGTATTTCTCCAGATCGTTGGGCTTGCTGCGGATGTTCGCGAGCACCCGCAAGGACTGTTGCTCCATGGTGCGAACCGGCGCGGGCAGCAGCCCACGCAGCCCCAACAGGTCCCGCTCCTTCTCCGTGAAGGCGGTGCCCTTGTTCCACAGGGGGTGGCGCAACAGATCCACGCCGCAGGGCAGGTTGGACGGCAATCGCTGGCTCATGGAAGGCCTCTCCTCGGAAACAAAGATCCCAGTATCCAGATATCGGAAATGTAGGAGAAAACAAAAAGACCCGGAGCCGTTCTTGGCTCCGGGTCCGGATCCCACTCCGAGGCGGAATGGATTACTTCAGGTTGACCGTGAGCGCCAGGCTCGCGAAAAGGTTCCCCGCCGGGGTACCCGAGATCAGATAGGGACCGCTGGAGAGGATCCCGTTTCCGACCTGCGCTTCAACGGCCCAGCGGGAATGCTCGTAGCGCAGGCCCACGCTGCCCTGGGTGTTGGTGATCATCGCATCGTCGTTGAACAGCGATGGCTTCCCCTGGGCGTAGTCGGCGACGGTCTGTTCCACCACGTACCGCGCTCCACCCTTCAGGGTCCAGTGCTCGTATAGGGGAAGGATGATGGCTGCGTAGGGACTGGCTCCGAAGCCGATCAGGTAGTCGGGATTTGCGACTCCGTTCTTGTAGTTGACGAACGCGTCCACGCCTGGCAGGAACTGGATCCCGTTGGAGATGAACACGTAGCCGACTTGTCCACCCAGGCTGGCCAGGAAGACGGTTTCGCCACCGGCAACCGCCGCGCCGTCGTTGCGCCCGTATTTGTAACCCGTGTTGAACATGCCGTTCCAGGCCAAGCCCTCCACTCCCGTGGCAGGGTATTTGCGGATCCCGACCGACAACAACACGGAGTCCGATTGCACGTCGGTCGGAGCCGATGGGTCCGTGGTGACATTGGGGGTGGGCTTTTCCCACAGGAGGGAGGCGTACACATCCTTTCCTTCCCAGCCGGTCGAACCGAACAACTTGGCTTGGCTGAATTCCTGGCGGACCGTCCGATTTGGATTGGTCGTCGTCGGCTCGGTGTAATGGTCAGCGTAGGCAAACGCAAGACCCGCGCCCCAGTCGGGATTCATCAAGCCGAAGGAGGCGATGGTCTTGGCCGCGCTGTCGGCTCCACCCGTGTACTGGGCCGCGGCGAAGTACTTGTCCCAAAGGATGTAAGCCTGTGTGTTGTTGCCATCCGCCCACTGGAAGGCCACGCCCTTCTGGCCGGCGCTGGCGCTGGGGACCAACAGGACGTCGTCGATGCTCAAGGGAGCACCCGGGTGGTTCTGTAGGAGTTGGGTGCTGACCGGGGCCAGGGGTGCCTCGTCGGTGGCAGGAGCCGCATAGGTGGCCGCCGGAGCGGGAGCCGTTGTCGCGGCGGTCGCGGGAGCGGCATGCACAGCGAGGGCCGTGGCGGATAGAGCAAGGATTGTGAAGCGCTTCACGTGGGGTTCCTCCATTGGTTCCGTGACCGGTCCGGTGACAGAAGCCTCGCAACATCTAGAATTTGGCGGGCTATTGTCAAAGTGACACCAAACGAGGACAGGCAAAATCCCGACACCCAGGAACACGCTCCGAAATCTCCGTTTCGGCAGTAGGCTTCCTCCGGTGATCCCGTCGCTCCTTCTTCTGACCGCCACCCTGGCCCACGCAAAAGCGTCTCCGCCGTCGCCCTTTCCCGTCCACTGCAGCCCCTTCGAAAGCTGCCCGGAGGCCGTTGGACTTTGGGCCTATTCCGATCCCAAGGAGCGGATTCCCACCCAGTGCACCACGTTCCTGGTCGGCCGGGACCTCGCCATGACCGACCGGCATTGCCTGCCTCCCACCGAACAAAGTCCCCATTCTCCCTGCCGGGACGTCTCCTTGTTCTTCCCCGCCACGGCAAAGCGCTCCGCGGATTCCGCCCGCTGCCGCGAAGTGGTGGCCCTTTCCCCCTCCTGCGACCGCATCGACCAGCCCGATTTCGCGCTGGTGCGGATCGATCGGCCATTGAACCGGACACCGCTCGAAATCGACCGGACCGGGCTCTCCGACCTGGACACGGTCCGCACTTGGGTCGCCGAGCCGAACTGGGCGTCGCTGGTGGCCAGGAACCAGCCCTCCGCCGAGATCCGTTCCGTGGATTGCGTGGTGAGCCGTCGCACCCGCGTCTTCGGAGACGCCGATTCCAAGGCCGACTTCACGGATCCGCTTTCGCGCAAGGTTCCCCTCACCTCCTGCCCGGCTTGGAAGGGGAATTCCGGTGCGCCGGCGCTGGTCCGCGATTCGGACGGACGCTGGGTGGTGCGCGCGCTTCTGGACCGTTCGGCCCCCGCGGACGCGCTGCGCCAGTGGGTGCGCGCGCAGGGCTTCCCCCTGCTCGACTCCGCGCTCGGCGAATTCGCCTACGCCACCAACCTGGACTGCGTGGTTTGGGAGGGAGAGCCCGACCCTCCCCCCGCCTGCCACGAAGACTCCAGCCCCCAGGCGGTCTCGCGCGAACACCAGCGCTGGAAACACGAGGTGGACTCCGCCATCCGTTGCCGGATCCTGTCGTGCGTCGGACCCGGAATGGAGGGCCATGTGCTGCAGCAAGGGGTTTGGAGCCCGTTCCAGCAGGCGATGGGAACCGGGCCAGGACTCCCCGACGCGATGGTGGTTCCCCTTCCCGCCTGCGCGCCGTCCACTTCCGATTCCAATTGGACCGTCCCGATATGGTCCATGCGGTTCGGGTTCGATCGCGATCTCCGCTGGACCTTCCGGATGTCCCTCCAGGATTCCCTCTTCCGCGTGCGGGTCCATTCCCGGGGCATCGCGGACGGCCTTCGGATCTGCCGGTTCGAAGGCATCTTCCCCACCGGCATCTTCGGGTTGCGCACCGACACGTTGTCCCGATGCCCGGATCGGGTGGCCTCCACGCCCCGATGATGGCGGTTCCCGGTGCCAAGAGGCCGCTGGTTGATTATCCTTCCCCCTTCTCCCGGCCACCTTAGCTCAGTTGGTAGAGCAACGCATTCGTAATGCGTGGGTCGGCGGTTCAAGTCCGCCAGGTGGCTCTTTCCCGGGATCCAACGAGATCCAACAATGTTCAAAAAACCCATTAAATATCAGGGTTTAGGCTATTTCCTGCTCTGGACCTAGTCCAAGAAAGTCCAAGGAAGTTCCATAGAATCCAATTATTTTACGTACGTTTTCCGTACGCTCAAACCACCATCCGTCCACCATTTTTCATGGGAAGTTGATGCCAAAGCTATCGGGACGCAAAGCCCCTGCAGCCTTCACGAATGCTCGACCAAAGGAGAAGAGCTACACCGTTTCTGATGGACTTGGGTTGAGCCTACTTGTCAAGCCAAACGGAACCAAGCTTTGGGAGTTCCGGTACACCATCCACGGCAAGGCTGCCAAACTTGCCATCAAAGGCGGCTTTCCCAACATCTCCGTAGCGTATGCACGACGGCAGGCCGAGGAGCTGAATGCGAAAATCCGTAGCGGAATCGACCCCCGCGTCGAGCGGCTGAGCACGCGTGAACGATCTCGCGAAGCGGCTCAGGCCCAGCAGACCCTGGATCGGTTGCGCAAAAACACCTTCCAGATCGTAGCGGAGGATTGGCTTCGGGTCAAGCATGCAAATAGCGCGCAAAGCACGGTTCGCGCGATGAAGCTACGACTGGAAAAGCATGTCTTCCCCAAAGTGGGTGGGAAGTCGATCTCCGAGGTCGAGCACGACGACATCTTGGGGATCCTTCATGCGCTCGAAGACCTCGGAATCGGAGACAACAAGAACAGGATCAAGGGTTACTGCCACTCGATCTTCGAGCACGCGAAAGCTCGGAAATTAATCAAGGAAAACCCCATCACCGGCATCCAGCAACTGATGATTCCTGTCAAACGGGGCCATCGGGCCGCTGTCACCAGGCCAGAGGATCTTGCTCCAATGCTCCGTAAGTTCGAAGAATATCCGGACGGAATCGTGAAGATCGCCCTAAAAATGATTCCCTACGTATTCACACGGTCAGCGGAACTCTGCGAGTCAAGCTGGGCTGAATTCGATCTTGTTCGCGGGATTTGGACAATTCCCGCAGAGCGCACCAAGCTGAATCGCGAGCATCTCGTTCCGTTGTCAAAGCAGGTACTGAACCTCCTGCAACAAGCAAGAAGATTCTCAGAAGGCTCGAGTTACGTCTTTCCCTCGCCCACTCGGAGAAAAAGTCCGATCACCACCAACTCCGTTCTCGGCGCGTCTCAGGCAATATGTCGCGTGACGGATCAAGAGTAGGAAACTGCCTCATGGAAGGTGAGCTTGACCGATTTGGGCACGCGCAGGCAGAGGCTTCGGCTACCGAACCGGTTTGG
>Ga0181516_10000028_pt1 | contig 141986 bp, 129 predicted proteins | sample PEATcosm2014_Bin_25_FD_121104 | JGI IMG/M metagenome (GOLD analysis project Ga0181516, IMG submission 121104) | Peatland microbial communities from MTU Mesocosm Facility, Houghton, MI, USA - PEATcosm2014_Bin01_10_metaG | ecosystem: Environmental > Terrestrial > Soil > Wetlands > Peat | place...
GAGATCGAAGGTTTCCGTGCATGTGGTGGTTCCGTCGTTGTCGGCGGGTGGGCAACCGGGACGTTTGACCACGGTGTCCTTCTGGAAGATCCAGGCCGCGCTATCCGGGATTCGGGGGGCGGCAATGGGGAAGGAGGCGGTCGCGACCACGGGACTGTCGGAGTTCGAATTGGAGTCCGTCGCGTTCTGGCAGGCCACCAGCGCAAACAGGCCAGCTGCAACGGTCGCAAAGGGTCGGAGGGAACGTGGGGGCTTTTTCATGGGAGTCTCCGGAGCCTCGAAATGCTGGGGGTGCCCCCGATGGAGGGGAGCTGGGAACGAATCTAGGATCGCCATGCGGAGTTGGGTAGTGCGCAGATCACATCCGCCGCGTTTGCAACAACGGTCGTGGCCCGGGCGTGGGGAATGACAAATTCTTCCCCAACGAAAAGCCCCCGGGGATGTTTTTCCCCAGGGGCCGAACTTGCAGGACTGCGCAACGGTCAGACCGAGACGGATTCCTTCTTCTCTTCGGAGGACTCGGTGGAGTCGTCGTCGTAGCGGGGCTTGGCCTTGGGAAGCTGGCGACGACCAAAGTTGCGGGGCGCGTCGGAAACGACCGGCTGGGCCAGGCTGGAAGGAGCCAAAGCATCGGAGACCGGGGATGCGGAAGGCGTGTAGGGAGCCGAGGACATCGGGCTCAGGGGACGACGACCGGATGGAGCCGGCGAGGAAACGGATTCCGTCACGGGTGCCGCTGCGGGAGCGGAGATCGGCGAGCCTTCGGCAGTGGCTTCGCGGTTCTCGCGGAAACCTTGGGGGCGATCAGCCTGGGGACGGTCGTCACGGGGGCGGTCTTCGCGGGGACGATCACTCTGCGGACGGTCACCACGGGGACGGTCGTTGCGGTCGTTGCGGGGGCGATCTTCACGAGGGCGATCATCGCGGGGACGATCACCTTGGGGACGGTCGCCGCGAGGGCGGTCATCACGGGGACGATCACTCTGCGGACGGTCACCACGGGGACGGTCGTTGCGGTCGTTGCGGGGGCGGTCTTCGCGGGGGCGATCGCCTTGGGGACGGTCGTTGCGGTCGCCGCGGGCCTGGCCCTCGGGACGCGGGAGGGTGCGCAGACGGTCCTTGAAGTCGCCGGAGAGCTGGTTCTTCTGGCGGATGACGGGGCTGCGCACCTCGCGGAAGATGGTCTTGAGTTGAAGTAGCACATACACGGTGAGGCCGAGAGACACGGCCTGAAGGATCAGGATCAGGATGTTCATGGATGGAGCTTTCGCTTGGACACTAGGATGAGGCGTTCATTTCCCGGAACGGGACGCCGAACGTACGAGGGCGAGGTATGCATCCAGGCGATTTTGATTGGTCGCGCCATTGTCCGCAGGAGGGGCGTGGAATTCCACGGTGTCTCCTGCGGGGGAATTCTTGCGAGAAATCCAGCCTTCGCGCCCCAGATCTTCCAGGGCGTCCTCGACATCTGCCAAACTTCTCCCCAGGCTCCGGGCCAAGTGCTCGACGCTGACGTGGAGACCTGGGTTTCGGAGGCAGAAGGCGAAGACGTCCACGTGGACCGGACTGCGAACCAGGATGGGAAGCAGGGTTTCCGGAGAACGTGTCACGCGGGATCGCTGACAGGTGGAGCGAGAAGTCGGTCAGTTCGTTGTGCCAATGCGACCATGCGCAGGGAACCCAGCGCCATGAGGGCCGTAAAGCATCCAAACGATGCCGACAGAATGATGGCCTGTAGCCATACCATGGACAGCATGGTACCAAATTGGTGGTGGCTTGGCAATCTTCGCGCGCGTCGGGTGGATGGGGGAACGGGGGACTGAACGGGAAAGCACTGCACCTTATTTCAATAAACAAGTGTCCCACTGCCCATCTGGACACTATATTCAAGCCATGGAAACCGTCCAGCGCCCCATGACCCATCGGCAGCGCCAAGTTTTGGATTTCATCCGCGACAAGGTCAGCGACTCCCACTGCCCGCCCACGGTGCGGGAAATCTGCGACCACTTCGACATCCGCAGCACCAACGGGGTTCGCGTCATCCTGGAGGCTTTGGAGAAGAAGGGGCATCTCAAGCGGTCGCCCCGCCTTTCCCGTGGCCTTTCGGTGGTGGAGCCCGAAAGTGGTACCCCTGCCTCCTTGCCACCCAGGCGCGAGTTCGTGGACAACGAACTGGTCCGCATCCCGTTGCTGGGGCGGGTCGCGGCAGGCCAACCCCTTTTGGCCGAAGAACACTGGGAGGAAACCCTTTCTCTTCCCAAAGGCATGCTTCCGGTTTCCCAAGCCTTCGCTTTGCGGGTGACGGGAGAATCCATGCGCGAGATCGGAATCATGGACGGGGATATCGTGTTCGCCCATCCCCAGTCGGAGGCGCAGACGGGTGAAACCGTGGTGGCCCTGGTGGGCGACGAAGCCACCGTGAAGGACTACTACCCGGAACGACACCGCATCCGTCTCCAGCCCCGCAACGAGGCCATGGAGCCCATCTGGATCAGCTCACGCAGTCCCGACTTCCGCATCCTGGGCAAGGTCGTGGGGGTGTTCCGCTCCATCCGCTGAGGCCGTGGGACCGCTTTTGCGCGCGGCCCCGACGAATGCACATCTGCGAATCAGCGGGAAAACCCATAAAAATTTACCCCTCGAGGCGCTTGAGCAGTTCGCGCATCTTCGCGAAGTTCCTGGGGTCGTCGCCGGAACGCGGGGGCAGATGGATGGCCACCGCGAGGACCTTGCGGGCCTCGTCCTTGCGTCCCTCCGCCACCAGGGTGCGGGCCAGATCCAGGTGGAAGAGGGGTTCATCCGGGTTCCACTGGAGCGCCTTGCGGAAACTCGATTCGGCGTTCGCCAGCGTCGCCTCTTGGGGAATGCCGCCCAGGAAGAGCTTGGCGGTCATCTTCTCGAAGGTCCCCAGCGTGGCGTAGGCGTACTGCCATCGCCCCAGCAGGAACCAGGCACCGCCGTGGCGGGGATTCAACTCCAAGGTGCGGCGGATCTCTTCGCGCAGTGCGTGGGACGATGCCATTTTCTGGCGGACGGGCAGATGCTTCAGGCCCATGGCGATGTTGACGGCCAAGGCGAAGTGGGATTCGGCCTGGTCGGGCCACTGCTGGATGGCCTTTTCCGCGAGGTGCCTTCCCAGATCCATCAAAGGGGAACGGTGCAGCGAGTCGCGGGCTCCCAGGATGGTGGCCAGATAGCTCGCGTTCCAGAGTGCTTCCAGATTGGTGGAGTCCTCGAGCAGCGCTTCTCGATATTTCGCCAAGGCACCGGCCTCGTCCAGCTTATCCCGCAACATGGACGCCTGCGCCAGGGACGCGGACACCTCCGGTGGGCAAGGACCCCCGGCCAAGGAAAGAAGCAGCCAAAGGATGGGCATGATCCAACAATCTCCTTCCTTTGCTGTCCCCAAGCAATACCCAGACGGCCAAATTCCAAATGACAATTGTCCAAATCGCGTTGCCATATCGCCAATTTTCTCTGAAAATTGTCATCCAGGCCGCGGGGCGTCCTCATTGCGGACTCTGGCACGTCCCTTGATCCGTTGCTCCCCTGCCCAATCAGGAGGGATTCCATGAAGATGATCCGCATGGCAGCGAGTTTGGCCGTGTTGAGTGTGCTTTCGGGGTGTCAAAAGAAGGAGGCTGCCGTCGCGGCCCCCAAACCTCCATTGAAGATCGCCTATAGCGACTGGCCGGGCTGGACCGCCTTCGAGATCGCCATCCAGAAGGGATGGTTCAAGGAGGCGGGCGTGGATGTCCAGTTCTCCTGGTTCGAATACGCACCCTCCATGGACGCATTCACGGCCGGCAAGGTGGACGCCGTGACCATCGCCTCCGGGGATGCGCTGGTGACCGGCGCGCAAGGCGGCAAGAGCGTGGCCGTCCTGGTCACCGACTATTCCAACGGCAACGACATGATCGTGGCCAAGCCCGGCATCAAGACCTTGAAGGATCTCAAGGGCAAAAAGGTGGGGATCGAGATCGGCCTGGTGGAACACCTGCTATTGACGAAGGGCTTGCAGACCCTGGGAATGAAGGAATCGGACGTGCAGTTGGTGGGAACACCCACCAACCAGACCGCCCAGGTCCTCGCCACTGGCGATGTCGCGGCCATCGGGGCTTGGCAACCCAACGCCGGGCAAGCGTTGAAGGCGCTCCCCGGGTCCAAGGCCATCTACACCAGCGCCGACCAGCCGGGACTCATCTACGACTTCCTCTCCGTCTCGCCGCAGAGCTTGGCGGAACGTCGCGACGATTGGGTGAAGGTGGTGAAGGTGTGGGACAAGATCCTCGCCTACATCGCGGACCCGGCCACGCGTGCCGACGCGATCAAGATCATGGCGGCCAGGGTGGGGGTGGCCCCCGAGGAATACGCCAAGTTCCTGGATGGCACCCGCTTCCTGAAACTCGAGGAATCGCGGTCGCGCTTCCAGGCGGGGACGGATCTCGCCAGCATCCCCTACTCCATGTCGGTGTCGGATACCTTCAATCTGGCCAACAAGGTCTACAAGGAGTCCCAAAAGTCATCCGCCTACCTGGACTCCACCTTGGAAATTGACGCCCTCAAGCCGTAGAAGTCCTCGCCGTCGCCTCGAAGGCAACGGCGAATCCAAGCATGGTCCCAAGGGACCCCGGGAGGGACGGCCCTCCCGGCTTCGCCAACGGACGGGACGACCCGTCCAGCTCCGCTTCCTGGGGCGCACACCATGCCCGATTCGAAGACACCCAAGCGGCGCAGTTCGCTGTGGAAGATCCAGGGGGACCTGGACGACCGCTCCCGGCGGATCCTGTGGGTGCTGTCCTTCGGAGTGCCTCTGCTCCTGTGGGCCATGATCAGCTACGTCCCGTGGATCTGGCACCCGTTGGTGGAGGTGCGCGACCCGGGCGACGTTTCCTGGTTCACGCCGGGACTGCGGGTGGAAAAGGACGGATTCGATCGGGCCAACTCCTTGGAAACGGCCCGTGGCCAAAAACCGGCAACAGGCGTCCCGGCCAATCCGGTCTTCCTTCCGGCACCCCATCAGGTGGCAGTGGCCCTGGTGACATCGTTCACCACCGCGCCCCGTCTGAAGGAGGAGCGTTGGCTCCACGAGGAGATGTGGCATTCCATCCAGATCATCTTCTGGGGATTCTTCCTGTCCAGCCTGGTCGGGGTGCCGCTGGGCATCCTCTGCGGCGCCATCCCCGCGGTCACCAGACTTTCGGAACCGTTCATCGAATTCTTCCGCTACCTTCCCGCACCCGCCTTCGGAGCCTTGTGCGTCGCGATCCTCGGGATCAACGACGCGCCCAAGATCGCGATCATCTTCATCGGGACCTTCTTCCAGCAAGTCCTCGTGATCGCCAACACCGTCCGGCGCGTGGAACCGTCCCTGGTGGAGGCCGCCCAGACCCTGGGCGCCAAGCCCCGACAGCTTCTCTGGCGGGTGGTGCTTCCGGCGTCCATCGCAGACATCTACACCGATCAGCGCGTGCTGCTGGGCTGGGCCTGGACCTATCTGATCGTGGCGGAACTCATCGGGACAAGTTCCGGCATCACCTACTTCATCAACCTCCAGGCCAAATACCGGCAGTACGACAACGTGATGGCGGCCATTCTGCTCATCGGGATCGTCGGGCTGGGAGGGGACCTGGTGTTCGCCTGGATCGGGCGGAGGCTCTTCCCCTGGCGCAAGGACGCCAAGCCGGGATTCTTCCGGCGCCGCAAGACAGCGGCGCTGGCGGCGGCTGCAGAGGAGGTGTTCGCGTGAGCGACGACCCGAGCTTCTCCAAGCCTCCCCTGCCCGACGACGCCTCCCGGGAACGCCTGGACCGCATGAAGGGTCGCGAATCCGTGCTGGAGGTTCGGGATCTGGGCAAGACCTTCGAGAGCGCGCAAGGCCCCGTGGAGGCCTTGCGGGGGGTGTCGTTTTCCGTCCACCGCCGGGAATTCCTTTGCGTGGTCGGAGCCTCGGGCTGCGGAAAATCCACCTTGATCCGGATCCTGGCGGGCCTGGAGGAGAAGACCTCGGGAGAGGTCCTGGTGGACGGGCATCCCGTGGACGGTCCTGGTCGGGACCGCGGAATGGTCTTCCAGGGGTACACCTTGTTCCCCTGGCTCACGGTGCTGCGCAACGTGGCCTTCGGCCTGGAGATGGGTGGATCGGGTCGCTCCACGGCCGAGACGGACGCCGGCGAATGGATCGAGCTGGTGGGCCTGAAGGGGTTCGAGGAGAAGTACCCGCACCAGCTTTCGGGGGGCATGAAGCAGCGGGTGGCCATCGCGAGGAGCCTCGCCGCCGGACCCCGGGTGCTTCTGATGGACGAACCCTTCGGCGCCCTGGACGCGCAGACCCGCTCGCAGATGCAGGCCCACCTCCTGCAGATCTGGAAGAACGTCGACATCACCATCGTGTTCATCACCCACGACCTGGACGAGGCCATCTTCCTCTCGGACCGGATCTTGGTCCTGGATCCCAGGCCGGGCCGCGTGCGAGAGCATATCGAAGTTCCGGTTCCGCGACCGCGTCTGTTCGCCCAAGTGCCCACCCCTGTGTTCCAGGGAACTCGCGCGCACCTGGATCACCTCATCCACCCACCCCTGCCGACCCCCAAGGTCGAGCGAATCCCCATGGTCCGGCTCACGGTGGTCGGCGACGAGGTCGAATGATGGAACATCTCTACACCGAAGAACTTCCCGGCGGAGCCGCCTGGTCCGGCGTGCTGCGGCGCGGCAGGGGTCTGCGCCTGGTGGATCCCGCAGGACGCGCCAACGTGGCCGCCACCTTCCTGCGCGCCGACGCCCCTTCGGAGCGGTACAACATGCCCGATACCCTGAAGTCGCAGTTCATCGCCCGGCTCGCGGCACCCTACGTGCTCTATTCCGACATGGGCCATGTCCTGGCCTCGATGGTGGAGGACAGCGTGGGCTGGCACGACGCCTTTTCCGGCCCCTCCGATGCGTCCACGGTCGAAAGCAGATTCGGTACCGGCACCTACCAGCGGCTGCGCAACGGCCGCCACACCAACGCCCGCGACCACCTGCTGGTGGAACTGGCCAAGTACGGACTTTCCGAGCGGGACCTTCCCTCGGTGGTGAATTTCTTCAGCAGGGTTTCCGTCGCCGACGACGGCACCCTCTCCTGGAGCCGGCAAGGGAAGGAAGGGCAATTCCTGACGCTGCGCTTCGAGATGGACGTTCTGGTGGCCCTTTCCGCCACGCCCCACCCCCTGGACCCGTCCACCGCGTGGGATCCGGCCGGTGTGCGCCTCGAGGTCCTGCGGCTGCCCGCCCCCGCCTTCGAGGACCCGAGCCGCCAGTGCTGCCCCTGCAACGTGCGCGGCTTCACGCTCACCGAACGTCTTTTCCTGTGAGGGCGAACATGACGACCCTGACCGAATCCGAGCTGGATCCCGCCGCCGCCGTCCTGGACCACGTGGTGGAATCCGGCGACCACTGGCTCCATCCCTTGTCCGCCGGACAGGTCCTGCGCATCGTCGACCTGGAAGGGAACCAGGCCGTGGACACGTTCTTCCTGGACGCCGCGGATCCCGCTGACCGCTACAGCGCGGAAACGACCATCCGGTCCCAGGGCAACCTGTACCTCTCCACTGGTTCCGTCCTGCGCTCCGTGCGCGGGAACGCGATGGCAACCATCGTCGCGGACACCTGCGGTCGGCACGACACCGTGGGCGGGGCCTGCGCCGCGGAGTCCAACCAGGTGCGCTACGCCATCGAGAAGCGTTCCATGCACAGCTGCCGCGACAGTTTCCTGCTCGCGCTTTCTCGCTTTGGCAGGGACCTTTCCAAGCGCGACATCGGGGCCAACGTCAACTTCTTCATGAACGTTCCGGTGACCCCCGGGGGCGCCTTGACCTTCGCCGACGGCATCTCCGGTTCCGGCAAATACGTGGAGCTGTGCGCCGAGCGCGACATTCTCGTGCTTGTCTCCAACTGCCCCCAGTTGAACAACCCCTGCAACGGATGGAACCCCACGCCGGTGCGGATGCTGGTGTGGGAAGCCTGACGGGGGGGACCGCATGTTCGAAAAGGTCCTGATCGCCAACCGGGGCGCCATCGCCTGTCGCGTCATCCGCACCCTGGACCGCCTGGGAATTTCGTCCGTGGCCGTCTATTCGGAGGCCGACCGGGACAGCCTCCACGTGGATGCCGCCACGGAATCGGTTCTCATCGGACCACCCCAGGCGGCCCTGTCCTACTTGGACGCTGGCAAGATCCTGGAAGTGGCCATTTCCACCGGTGCGCAAGCCATCCACCCAGGCTACGGATTCTTGTCGGAAAACGCCGCCTTCGCGGAAAGCTGCGAGGCTCGGGGGATCGTCTTCCTGGGTCCCACTCCGGAGCAGATGCGGGTCTTCGGCCTCAAGCACACGGCCCGGGAAAAGGCCCGGGAATGCGGCGTTCCGCTGCTTCCCGGCACCGGAATCCTTCCCGACCTGGGTACGGCCCTGGAGGAGGCGGATCGCATCGGTTATCCGGTGATGCTCAAGAGCACGGCCGGGGGTGGCGGCATCGGGATGCGGCGGTGCGGGTCCAACCAGGAACTGTCGGAAGCCTGGGAGTCGGTCTCGGCGCTGGCCCGGGCGAATTTCAAGGACGGCGGCCTGTACCTGGAGAAGCTCGTGGTCCGCGCCCGCCATGTGGAGGTGCAGATCTTCGGGGACGGCAAGGGCCAGGCAGTGGCCTTGGGCGAACGCGATTGCTCTGTGCAGCGGCGCAACCAGAAGGTGTTGGAAGAAACCCCCGCTCCGGGCCTATCCGACGAAACCCGTCATCTCTTGCACGAGGCAGCCATCCGTCTGGCGAGATCCGTTTCCTACCGCTCCGCCGGCACGGTGGAGTTCGTGCTAGATGCCGATTCGGGCAGATTCTGGTTCCTGGAAGTCAACACGCGCCTTCAGGTGGAGCACGGGGTCACCGAGGAGATCTTCGGTGTCGACCTCGTGGAGTGGATGGTGCAGTCGGGCTCCGGCGACCTGCCCCCCTTGAATTCCATCCTCCTCGCCTCGAGCGGACATTCCCTGCAGGCCCGCATCTACGCCGAGGATCCCTCCCGGAACTTCCAACCCTCCTCGGGTCGGCTGACCGAAGTCTCGTTCCCCGACTTTGCGCGTGTCGAGACCTGGGTTCGCACCGGAACGGAGGTGTCCCCCTGGTACGATCCGCTGCTCGCCAAGATCATCGTCCACGCACCCACCAGAAGCGAGGCCATCGACGCCATGGACAAGGCGCTTGCCCACACGCGTCTGGCAGGCATAACCACGAATCTCGGGTACCTGCGCCATATCCTGTGGTCGCATGGATTCCAATCCGGGAAGGTGTGGACCGGAATGCTCGCCGACCTCGCCTGGACCCCGACCACGGTGGAAGTCCTGGAAGGCGGTGCGCAAACCACCATCCAGGACTGGCCTGGGCGCTTGGGACTTTGGAACGTGGGGATCCCGCCGTCGGGACCCATGGACGCCCTCTCCTTCCGGTTGGGAAACCTGGCGCTGGGCAACCCCGAAGGGACCGCCGGACTCGAGTTCGTGCTCAAGGGCCCGACCCTGAAATCGAATCGCGACACCACCGCGGTCCTGACCGGTGGGGATTTCGGAGCCACGCTGGACGGAGTGGCCGTGGCGGCCTGGCGGCCCTTCTACTGGCCCGCGGAGTCCGTTCTCGAGATCCCCCGCGCCCGCCGTGGTTCGCGCGGATATCTGCTCGTCAAAGGGGGATTCGACGTTCCCGCGCATCTGGGCTCCAAATCCACCTTCACCCTCGGGCAATTCGGGGGTCACGGCGGCAGGGCTCTGCGAACCGGCGACCAGCTTCCCTTGGATGTCGATTCGACCGCTTCCGTGCAGATCGAATGCGACCTTCCAGCGGGCAAGGATATTCCCGATTCGTTGCGACCGGTGCTCGGCACGGAATGGACTCTGGGCGTGTTGCTGGGCCCCCACGCCGCCCCGGATTATTTCCTTCCAGAGGACATGGACGACCTGTTCGGGTCGCCCTACACCGTGCATTACAACTCGGATCGCACCGGGGTGCGCCTGGTGGGCCCGCGTCCGCGCTGGGCGCGCGAAGACGGGGGCGAAGCCGGCCTGCACCCTTCCAACCTCCACGACAACGCCTACGTGGTGGGCACGGTGGATTTCACCGGCGACACCCCCGTGATCCTGGGGCCGGACGGTCCCTCGCTGGGGGGCTTCGCCTGTCCGGTGACCCTCGCCCTCTCCGAACTCTGGAAGCTCGGGCAGCTTTCGGCGGGCGACACGGTTCGCTTCTCCCCGCTCTCCTGGGCCGACGCCCGCGAGGCGCACGATGCCCAGGAAAAGGCTCTGGCGGCGTTCGCTTCGGACGGTGCACCGATCCTGGATTGGACCTCGGAGCCGCGCGCCTTGCAAAACGACTGGCATCGTCTGTCCTCGGAGATCGTTCTCCACCGGACCGAGGGAAGGGGGGAAACCCCCGACCTGTGCGTGCGCCAGGACGGCGACGACGCGGTCCTCCTCGAGTTCGGGCCCATGGTCCTGGACTTGGAATTGCGTCTTCGCGTCCATGTGCTCCTGGAACGCTTCGACGCACTGGCCTTGCCGGGGATCCTGGACTGCACGCCGGGCATTCGCAGTCTCCAGGTCCGTTTCGATCCCTTGCGCCTCTCCAGGTCCGAGCTGTTGGACCGGATCCTGTCCTTGGAGGATTCCCTCCCGCCGGTGGGCGAGATCGAGATCCAAAACCGCGTGGTCCATCTGCCTCTCTCGTGGGACGACCCCCAAACCAGGCTCGCCATCGAGAAATACGCGGCCACGGTGCGACCCGACGCCCCTTGGTGCCCGTCCAACATCGAATTCATCCGGCGGATCAACGGCCTGGGGTCCTGGAAGGAGGTCCACGACATCGTGTTCGAGGCCCAATACCTGGTGTTGGGGCTGGGCGACGTGTACTTGGGCGCTCCGGTGGCCACGCCGCTGGATCCCCGGCATCGCCTGGTCACGACCAAGTACAACCCCGCGCGCACATGGACGCCGGAGAACGCGGTCGGAATCGGTGGTGCCTACCTGTGCGTCTACGGCATGGAAGGTCCCGGCGGCTACCAGTTCGTGGGTCGAACCGTCCAGATGTGGAACCGCTGGAACAAGACGGAGGCCTTTTCCAAACCTTGGCTTCTGCGCTTCTTCGACATCCTGCGCTTCCATCCGGTCTCGGCGCCGGAGCTGCTGGACTTGCGCGAGGACTTCCCGCGCGGGCGCTGGAGTCCGCGGATCGAGAACTCGGTGTTTCGCATGGAGGACTACAAAGCCTTCCTCTCGCGGAACGCGGAATCCATCGACGGATTCCGCCAGATGCAGCGCAAGGCCTTCCAGGAGGAGCGAAAGCGCTGGGCCGAGCAAGGGGTGCAGGTGGTTTCCAGCGCCGAATCCGGCGAGGCGGCTCCTTCCAGCGAGGTGCCCGCCGGCTGCGAAGCGGTGAAGGCGGACCTTCCCGGCTCGGTCTGGAAGGTTCTGCCCTTGGTCGGCACCCGCGTGGAGGAGGGGCAGATCGTGGCGCTCCTGGAGTCCATGAAGATGGAAAGCCCTGTCCGTTGCACCTCGACGGGAACGGTCGTGGAAATCCGTTGCTCGCCTGGCCAGGCGGTGGCCCCCGGACAGATCCTGTTGGTGGTGAGGGCATGAGCGGCCTCCGCGACTCCCTTCTATCGGCGCTGGAGAACGCGAAGTCCTCGTCCGACCCGGCGGTCTGGATCCACTTGTCGAGCGAAGAGGAAATCCTCCGGGAAGCGACGTCCGTGGAGGAGAGGCGAGCGCAGGGGGAGGAACTCCCCCTGGCGGGAATGCCATTCGGGGTGAAGGACAACATCGATGTCGTGGGTTGGCCCACCACCGCCGCCTGCCCGGACTTCGCGTATACGCCCAACCGGGACGCAACCAGCGTCCAGCGCCTTCGCCTCGCGGGAGCCGTCCCCTTGGGCAAGACGAACCTCGACCAATTCGCCACCGGCCTGGTGGGAACCCGCAGCCCCTACGGCGCGGTGCGCAACGTCTACTCCGATCGGCACATCTCCGGGGGTTCCAGCTCCGGGTCCGCCGCCGCGGTGGCCCTCGGCCACGTCCCTTTCGCACTGGGTACCGACACCGCCGGCTCGGGGCGCATACCCGCCGCTTTCGGAAACCTGGTGGGGCTCAAGCCCACGCGAGGCCTCTGGTCCGCGGCGGGGGTGGTGCCCGCGTGCCGCAGTCTGGACTGCGTCGGGGTCTTCACCCGGGGCATCTCCCTGGCCCGAACGGTGTGGCGATCGGTCGCCGGTCAGGACACTCTCGACCCCTTCTCCCGCCCCATGTCCACCTCCGTTCCCCGAGCCATTCCGAAGGCTTTCCGATTCGGCGTCCCCCGCGGAGGGGTCCCCTTCCTGAGCGAACAGTTGTGGACAAGATTGTGGACAGATTCTGTAACACGTCTGCAATCTCTGGGTGGAACGCCGGTCGAAATCGACTTCGCGCCCTTCCGTGAAACCGCGGCCCTCCTCTACGAAGGACCCTGGATCGCCGAGCGATGGGCCGATCTCGGCACCTTCGCGGCCTCGCACCCGGATTCGCTGCATCCTACCACTCGACTCGTCCTGGAACAAGGGAGGTCTCGTTCCGGCGCCGAAGTCTACGCCGCCCTGCACCGTTTGGAGGAACTTCGCCGCCTCGTGGAGGGGCAGTTTCGCGATGTCGAAATCCTGCTTCTGCCCACGGCAGGACGCCTTCCCACCATGGCCGAGGTCGAGGCCGACCCGCTCGGGGTCAACTCCGATCTCGGGAGAAGCACCAACTTCTGCAACCTTCTCGACCTGTCCGCCCTCGCCCTGCCTTCCGGATTCGACGGTCGCGGACTCCCGTTCGGCATCACTCTGTTCGCTCCGGCATTCCACGATCTCGCCTTGCTGGAACTGGGCGACCGCTGGACCGGTGTTCCCTCCCCACCCATCCTCGCGGATCCCGATCGCGTCCGCGTGGCCGTCGCGGGACTGCACCTTTCCGGCGAACCCCTCAACCACGAGTTGACCTCCAGGGGAGGTCGACTCGAGTCCACCGCGAGGACCTCCGCGGCCTACCGATGCCACCGGATCCGACGCGGCGATCGGCAGTTCCCCGGCCTCGTGCGCACCGGCGACGGAGCCCCCACCGAAGTGGAGATCTGGAGCCTCCCCGCCGAGGGAGCCGGCACGTTCCTGCGCGATTGCGTGCGTCCACCGCTCTGCTTGGGGACCTTGGAGCTGGAGGACGGGACCACGGCCACCGGATTCCTGTGCGAATCCTGGGCCGTGGAAGCGACGGAAGACATCACGGCCCGGGGTGGGTGGAGAGCGGCGAAAATCCCACGGACCTGACCGGCTTGTCCATTCCTGGGAAGCCCGCCGCGCCCAAGCTTGACGCCTCCGGACAGGTTCCGACCTCGCCGGAACGCCCGATGCGATGGTAGACTTCACGCTCGAGCACGGGTAATCCGGGAAAGGCAGCCATGTACGACCTGATGGGGAAGACCATCCTGATCACCGGGGCCTCCAGCGGAATCGGCGAGGCGATGGCCCGCCTGTTCGCCCGCGAGGGAGCGAGACTTCTGCTTTGCGCCCGTCGGCTGGAGCGGCTCCAGGCCTTGGCGGAGGAACTGCGCGCTTCCCACGATTCCGACATCCACACCTTCGCCCTGGACGTCCGCGACCGCAAGGCCGTCGAAACCATGCCGGAGTGCCTGCCCGGGAATTTCCGGGACATCGACGTCCTGGTGAACAACGCGTGCCTTTCGCGCGGCCTGGAACCCCTGCACAAGGGCGATCCGGACGACTGGGACGAGATGGTCCAGACCAACATCACGGGTCTGCTGCTCGTGACCCGACAGATCCTGCCCGGCATGGTGGAGCGCCGCACCGGCGACGTGGTCAACATCGGCTCCATCTCCGGCCACGAGGTCTATCCCAACGGTGCCGTGTACTGCGCCACCAAGCACGCCGTGGACGCCCTGACGCACGGTCTTCGACTGGACCTGGTGGCTTCCCCGGTGCGGGTGAGCCAGATCAGCCCGGGCATGGTGGACACCGAGTTCTCCCTGGTCCGGTTCCACGGCGAGCGCGAGCGCGCGGAATCCGTCTACGCGGGCCTGCACGCCCTCCAAGCCCAGGACGTCGCCGAGGCCGCGCTCTTCGTCCTCACCCGACCGCCCCATGTCGAGATCGGCGAGATCGTGCTTTGGCCCACCGCGCAGGCTTCCTCGACCCTGGCGCACCGCCGGACGGCCTCCGAGGAATCGACGCCTCCGAACGAATCGACCTGGCGAAACTACTACGAATTGAAGGATTGATCGTTCTTCACCCCCCGGCGGGGCGTGAACGCGATCCATCACTCCTGGATCCACCGCCGGGGCACGTCGCAGACATACCCGGGATCCGGCAGCTGGATGGCAATCGATCGGCCTCCGAGCTGGAGCGCGACGCCCGCTTCGTCAGCGGGTCAGCCCTTGGCGACGGCCCAATCGCCAAAGTTCCCCAACTTGTCGATTCCCCCGGCTCGGAGGAAGTCCGCGATGTCGGAAAGGAACTTCGCGGTCTGGGGCGTGGTGAGGAAGCCAGGGTAGTTGTAGACCGTCCGGCCCTTGGCATCCAAGACGATGAGGGAGGGGAACCCTTGGACCCCTTGGTCCTGTGCCCATTGGGTTTCGGTGACGCTCACCTTCCCCAACTTCAGGATCTTGGGACTTTCGCCATTGAGTTTTGCCGGTACGAAGCTCCCGTTGAGCCGTGCGATGATGGTCGGATCGCGAAAGGTCGTCGCCTCCATCTGGTGGCAGTACCCGCACCAATCCGTGTAGACCATCACGAACACGGCCTTCTTCTGTTCCCGGGCGGTGCGCAAAGCCTGGTCGAGGCTGCCCCATTGCACAGTCGGCAATTTCGGACCCAACGCCTGCTCCTGGGCCGCTACTGGCGCAACCATCCCGATCCCTGCCAACGCGAGACCCAACCGCAACGTCAACGCCCAATTCTTCCCGCTCATGAAACACCTCCAACGCCCGCACGTCCCCAATCGGGGGAATATACGCGCCCCGCACGCGTCGCGCATCCCGCCTGCGAATTTCCGAGGGCCATCACGCCCGTAGCGGCATGGATCGAAGCGAGGGTTCTTTTATAGGACCTTGTCCAGTTGCTCGGCGATCTTGGCCTTGGGCAAGGCGCCGACCAGCTGGTTCACCACCTCGCCCCCCTTGAACACCAGCAGCGTGGGGATGGAACGGATGCCGAACTTCGCCGCGGTGTCGATCTGCTCGTCGGTGTTGAGCTTGCCGATCTTCACCTTTCCGGCGTATTCGGTGGACAACGCTTCGACGGAAGGTCCGATCTGGCGGCAGGGGCCGCACCAAGGTGCCCAGAAGTCCACCAGCACCGGGGTTCCGGATTGAAGAACTTCCTCGTTGAAGTTCGCATCGGTGAATTCGATCAGGTTGCCGGCCATCTCAGTGTCCTTTCCGCTGTGGGTTCGAAATCGAGTCCGACACACGCTGGACCTCTGTCCAGAATGTCCCCCACCCATCGGGGTCGTCCTCGAGTTTCCGCAATTCGCTTCGGTATCCCTCGAGGTCCATCCCGGCGGCTCGGAGGACATCCTCCCGCGCCTGTCGCGCGCGCTCCGGGCGACCTTCCCGACTGGAAGAGGCGACTCTGAGACGCACATACAATCTAGCAAAGTCCTTCACCTCCGCCTCGCTTCGCCGCTGGCGACAGCCTCCAAGGAGCACAGCGGCGAGAAGGGCGACCCAGGTTTGGACCTTCACGGGACAATTTCCCGGTCGAACAGGGCCCGGACGAAGGACTCGGCGTCGAAGGGGATCAGGTCGTCCACCTTTTCCCCGACACCCAGGAACAGCACCGGGGCTTGGACGACCCCCTGGAGAGACAGGACCGCTCCACCCTTGGCCGTGCCGTCCAGCTTGGTCACCACGATTCCAGTCAAGGGCGCGGTTTCATGGAAGAGCTTGCCCTGGCTCACCGCGTTCTGGCCGGTGTTCCCATCCAGGACCAGCCAAGTGTGCTGGGGAAAGGCACCATCGTGCTTTCCCACAACCTTGAGGATCTTGCCGAGTTCGCCCATCAGATCGCTGCGGTTCTGCAATCTCCCGGCCGTGTCCAGAAGCACGAGATCGCACCCTCTGCTTTTCCCCGCAAGGACGGCGTCGTAGGCGACAGCGGCCGGGTCCGCACCGGGCTTTTGGCGCACGCAAGGCACGTCCGCCCGCCGGCACCACTCCTCGAGCTGGTCCACCGCCGCGGCGCGAAACGTGTCGCACGCTCCGACCAGGACATTCCGCCCTTGGGCCTTGAATCTTCGGGCGAGCTTTCCGATGGTGGTGGTCTTCCCCGCACCGTTGACTCCGACGATGGCGACCACTTGGAGTCCGGGACCGAGGGCGAATGGGTCGGATCTACCCAGATGCTCGATGGCGCATTCGGAGAGCCAATCCAGCAACTCGTCGGCATCGCGATACGCTCGGCCCCACGAGCGCCGACGCAACCGCTCCACGAGGGCCTCGGCGGTTTCGACACCCGTGTCTGCGCGCACCAGCCGTTCCACCAGATCGTCCAAGGTGGCCTGGTCGATGCGACCCGTCCCCACGGCCGCGCGAAGGCTCCGGACCAAGGCATCGCTGGAGCGGCCCAGACCCAGCCGGATCCGCTCCAGGAAATTCATTTCGCCGCAGGGGCCTTCGGACGCGACAGGATCCGGTGGTATCGCGCGGGATCATGCAGGAGCCGGACGGCATCCGCCACCTGCGGATCCAGGGAAAGTTCGTAGGAGGTGGCGCCGTTCACTCCGTTCACGGCCGTGAGCAGCTCCCTGGTGATGCCCTCGCGCACGTAGTCGCGGTTGGCGTTGAACAGGTCGTCCGAGGAGTGGACAAAGGCCGAATCCAGCGCATCGAGGCGCTCGCGCATCAAGGCCCATTCCACCTGGGAATACTTCTCGCCGCGCAGGGAATCCTGCTTGAGGGTCTTGCGGATCTCCGAGACCATGCGGCTTTCGGGCGAGTCGAATACGAACTTGATGGAATCCGAATGGATGAATTTCCTGAATTCCTCGAGCATCGCGTCCGAGGCGCGGAAGGTGCTGTCGATGGGCCCCTTGGCCAGGAGTCGCGGCTTCATCAGGATCGCGAAGCGGAAAAACAGGTTCTTGCGCTCCGCATCCTGCTGCCAGGCGTCCAGTCGGCGTCCGGAAACGCGGACATCGGGAAGGATCCCCCCGGCATCCCAGACCTTGCGCCCCAGTACTTCGGTGAGAAACGACTTGTGGCCGACCGTGTCCAGCGCCGTATCGGGCGGAAGACCGTCGTTGAGTTCGGCGCCCAGGTCGTCGTCGATCGCGGGAGCCTTCCGGACCGTGTCCGCCGCTCTGGCGGAATCCTCGGCTTGCTCCACCTTCCAACGGATCCCGTTCTCCTTCTTGTTGATGCAACGCCCGCTGGGCGTGTAGTAGAAGGCCGTCGTCACCTTCAGGAGGTGCTTGTGGTCCATGGGGAAAATGGTCTGGACCGAGCCCTTTCCGAAGGTCTGGGTCCCCAGGATCACACCTCGGTCCCAGTCCTGGATGGCACCCGAAACGATTTCCGACGCCGATGCGGATCCTCCGTTCACGAGCACCACGAGAGGTATCGTGGTGTCCACCAGGGGGGCGCGTTGACTGGTGAGTTCGGTGTTCTGGCTGGGAAGGCGTCCGTGGGTGCTGACCACCACGCGACCCTTGGGCAGGAACTGTTCGGAGACGGCCACCGCCTGGTTCAGGAGGCCGCCCGGGTTGTAGCGCAGGTCCAGGATGAAAGACGTCGCACCCCGGGCCTTCAGTTGGTCGATGGCCTTCTCGAGGTCGTCCCCGGTGGGTTCCGAGAACTGGATGAGCTTGATGTAACCCACCTTGCCCGGGAGAATTCCGGCATAGGGGACGGATTCGATCTTGATGATCTCCCGAGTGATGTCGAAGTCCAGAAGGCCGTGCTGCCCATCCCGGAGGACCTTGATGGACACTTGGCTTCCGGGCGTTCCGCGCAGTTTCGAGACCGCATCGTCGACCGCGAGTCCGCGCGTGGATTTGCCGTCGATCTCGAGGATCTTGTCTCCGGCCTGGATCCCCATGCGGTAGGCCGGCGTTCCGACCAGCGGGGAGATCACGGTGAGAATGTTCTCCCGGACACCGATGGTGATCCCCAAGCCTCCGAATTCGCCCTTCGTGTGGGTCTGGAGATCGTCCGCTTCCTGTTCGTCGAAATAGTCGGTGTGGGGATCCAACACCGAAGTCAGTCCGCGGATCGCGGCATCGGCCAAGGTATCCGACGGGATGCTCTCCACGTAGACCTCGTTGACCTTGGCCAGGACGCTCCCCAGTCGCTGGGATGCGGAGTAGAAACCCGCGTCCCTTCCCTGCCCGACGGCGGCGGCGGAAGCGGCGGCGACGAAGGCGGTGGCCAAGGCGAAATAGACGGAGGAGCGAGACGGCAAAGGCATGGGTCCGAATATAGCTTGCGGCTTGAGGCCGGTCCTTCTTACCTTGAACACATCCTGCCAACCCACCCCTTCACGGAGAATCACGCTATGCAGAGACGACTCGCTCCGATCCTGCTGGTGGCCGCAGCCTCGGTCATGGCACAGTACAACGACTACCCCACCGGGGAATACGAGTACGCTTCCGACCGCATCGTGGTCTCCCCGGTCAGGGTCTTCGGAGGCATGGATCCGACCAAACGCGACGAGGGCCCCCGAACGAACCTCGCCTGGACACCGAACATCGACATGGTCGAGGCCCGCTACGAGCACATCGTCGGGGCGGACGGGAGCTATGGCTTCGGCCCGTTGGCCACCTACTATCCCGCCTTGGATTCGGTGAAGGCGACGATCTGGGCGGCGGGTGTGTTTGGTCGGTACTACATGGATCTGGCCCATGGCGGCTACGTGCAGTTTTCCGCCCAGTGGTACGACGAAACCGGGGCGAAGGTCCGCAACGGGAACGCTCGCGACACGCTGGGCAACCTCCTTCCGGTGCACGGCGTCACGATCTCCGGTCCCCAAGTCAGTCCGGTGGTGGGTTACTGCTATCTGGTGGGTGAGCGCCTGGTCCTGGAGGGACAGATGGGATTCACCCTGGGCGATTACACCACCACCGTGACCAACGGCCCGGTCGTCACCCAGGGGGACTCGCACCCGACCTACAAGAGCGGGACCAATTGGGGGGGGTTCTACTTCGCCCAGATTTCCGTGGGCGTGGCCTGGTAGCAAGCAGGGTTTAGAAACCAATCCCGCGGATCCAAGGCATGGGTTTCCCGTTGGCCCCATTGCAGGTCCTGGAACTCGTCCTGGTGGGGACCGGTGCCTTGGCGCACATCCACATCGTTCTTGCGCGCTCCTCCAGTGCCAGGACGCTGTGGTTCAACCCCGCGCTCTACGCTTGGTCGCTGTCGTGGTCGATCTGGTACGCCTCGGTGTTCACCTCCTTGAACCTGGAGACGATTTCCTACGACCGGTTTCCCTGGATCTCCATGGGGCTGGACCTCCTCAAGGGAACCCTCCTCAATCTGCAGTGCGCCTTCCTTCTCCACGGGGTCTCGCGCTGGACAGGTGTCGCCCGGCGGGTTCCGGCCTGGATCTGGTACATCCCGCCCGCTCTGCTCATGGCCTTCGGGGGCTTCCTCGTCGCCGCCCATCCCATGAGAGGGTTCCTCCAGAACGTGGAGCCCGTGACCCGAATCTTCCTCGCACTCGACATCGCGACCTGCATCGCCGCGGTCTGGATGCTCGCTCTGGCGGTGCCTCGATTCGACCGCTCCCAGCGCTCCGTGGCCAGACCCTTGCTCAAGGCGCTGGTGGCCATGGTCCCCCTTCTGGGTGCGGCCTTGGCCCTCAAGATCGTTTTCGGATTTTCGGGCCCGGGACGTTTCGACTGGGTCCTTCTCCACGATCTCGCCCACCTGCTTCCCCCCTCGGCCCTGCTTTGGGCCGCCTATCGGACCGAATCCGTGGCATTGGAGGTCACCCGATCCTCGGTGCGGCGGGTACGCGCCTTCGGCACCGTTTTCGTCGTCTACCTGGTCTCGAAGTTCGCCTTCCCCCTCTCCGAACTGGACCGCGTCGCGACCTGGTTCATGGCCGGGCTCGGTTTCCTGGGAACGCTCGGCCCCATGTCGTTGTCGCTGGGTCTCGCCTTGACCCGCTGGCTGGACTGGGGAATGCTCGGCGAAGCACGCCTTCTATCGCGGCTGGAAACCCGGCTTTGGAAGCCCACCCTTTCCGAGGATTCCGTGCTGACGTTCGCCGCAAGGGGAATCGGTTCCATCCTGAAATGCCGGTGGAGGATCCTGCCCGGATCGGATGAACAAGTCATGGCGGTCCTCTCCTCGCGAAAAGGACCTTCTTCGGACGGTCGGTTCGGAGCCCTGGCCATGTTCCAGGCGACCTCCCGGTCCGAAATTCCGGCTTGGGAGACGCTTTCCGCAAGGGTTCTGGTGCCGGTGCGCACACCGACCGGATTGCAGACCCTGGTTCTGGGCGCCACGCCGAAGGCCGACCGGCTTCCCGTGGCGGTCCTGGAACGGCTCGGAGCGGTGCAAGCCACCTGCGAGCGGGTGCTGGACGCCCGCCATCGGCTGCGCGAAGGCCTGGAATCGCAGCGGCGACTCCAGGAGAGCGAACGACTGGCCATGCTGGGTCTGATGGCGGCATCCGCGGCCCACGAGATCAAGAACCCCCTGTCCGCCATCCGCAACGTCGCCTCGGCCGCCCTGCGCGACGCGCCCGAGGGGTCCGTTTTGCGGCAGGATCTGTCCATCGTCGCCAGCGAAGTCGACCGTCTGGACGCCACCGTGCGCCGGATGCTGCTGTTCGCCCGCGATCGCGAATCCTGCGAAGATGCGGGGGAGACCGTCCGGGTGGTGGCCGGTCTCCTGTCCGTGGAAGCGCGCCATCGCGGGGTTTCCCTCGCGGTGCGCGGAAGCGAAGCCCCCTTCGCCATGCCCCTCTCGGAAAACGACCTCAAGGCCATCCTCTTCAACCTCGTCCAGAACGCGCTCGACCACGCCCCGACGGGCACGGAGGTCGCCGTTTCGCTTTGCCCCCCGGGGCCGTGGCTCGAGGTCGCGAACGAATCCGAAATTCCCGTCGATTTCCGTCCACGCCTGTTCCAACCCTTGGCTTCCCGCGGAGGCAACGGATTGGGACTCTACATTTCGAAGTCCAAGGCGGAAGCCGCGGGAGGTCGCCTGGAATATCTGCCGGTGGCCGGGCGCACCGTTTTCCGCCTCACCTGGGAGAATTCCTGAGATGACAGGTTCCGCAAGCCCGGGGATCCACCGGAGAAAGGATCCGACTTGAGCAGGATGCTGGTCGTCGACGACGAACCCCCGGCGAGGTACGGAGCTCGACGTCTTCTGGAGGGAGCCGGGCACGAGGTCGCGGAGGCGGGATCCGGGGAGGAGATGTTGTCCCTGACCGGCGTGCGCGACTTCGATGTGGTTCTGTTGGACCACCAGATGGGCGGAATGTCGGGGCTGGAGGCTCTGAAGGCGCTGCAGGAGCGGTCGGGCGCCCCTCCGGTCGTCTTCTTCACGGCCCAAGGATCCGAGCGAATCGCCGTCGAGGCCATGCGGTGCGGCGCCTTCGACTACCTCTCCAAACCCGCCGATGCCGACGAACTGATCCTGGTGCTGGAGCGCGCCGCAGCGATCTTCCGGGAACGCGTGGAACACGAGCTCCTGCGATCCGAATCCGATGGATCACGGCCCGCCCGAGCCATCCTGGGCGACTCGCCGTCCATGAAGCGGCTGCGATCGGACCTCCTGCACATGGCGCCGGCAACCTCGAGCATCCTCTTGTTGGGGGAATCCGGCACAGGCAAGGAGATGGCGGCGCGTTTCGTCCACGACCATTCCCGTCGAAAGGGCCCCTTCGTGGCGGTGAACTGCGGCGCCCTGCCGGCCACCCTTGTCGAGGCCGAGCTTTTCGGCCATGAGAAGGGGGCGTTCACCGGTGCCACAAGCTCCCGCCCGGGACGCATCCGCCAAGCCAACGGCGGAACCCTTTTCCTCGACGAGATCGGGGACATGCCTCTGGAAGCCCAGGTGCGGCTTCTGCGCACGCTCGAGGAGCGCGTGGTGGAGCCGCTGGGTTCGGACCGCGCGGTGGAGGTGGACATCCGGGTGGTCGCCGCCACGCACCGCGATCTTCGCCAGTTGGTTTCCGAAGGCCGGTTCCGGGAGGATCTGTTCTACCGCCTCGACGTGCTTTCCGTGCAGATCCCCCCGCTGCGCGAACGACCGGGCGACGTGCTGCTCCTGGCCAGGCGGTTCCTGGACCACTACGGCGGCAGGCGGTGCCTCGAGTTTTCCCCTTCCGCCGAATCCGTCTTGTCGCGCTGGTCCTGGCCGGGCAATGTCCGGGAACTTCGCAACGTCGTGGAGCGCGCCAGCGTCCTGGCCAGGAGCGAGACGGTGGGTCCCGAGCACCTTGGCCTTTCGCCCCGGGAAATCCAGCTGCCCGCACCTGTTTCCCCTGCCCTGCCCGCGGAGGAAAGCCAGGAAGGCCTGCTCGCGTTGGATCCAGTTTCCCTCGACCTTTCCTTCCGGGAAGCCAAGCAGCGGGTGTTCGACGACTTCGAAAAGAGGTTCATCCTCTTCCACATGGGTCGGGAGGGGAACGTGCTTGCCCGCGCCGCGGAGGCCATGGACATGCACCGCCAGACGCTGCAGCAGAAGCTTCGGGACCTGGGGCTCTCCCGGGCGGACCGGGAATGACGGAATTCGTCTACGACTGCAGGATCAAGGTGCGCTACGCCGAGACGGACCAGATGCGGTTCGTCTACTACGCCAACCATTTCGTCTACTATGAGGTCGCCCGCACGGAATGGCTCGCGACCCGCGGACTTCCCTACCACGTCCTGGAATCGACGGGGTTCGCCATTCCAGTCCTCGAGGCCCACTGCGACTACCGATCGCCGGCCCGGTACGGGGACGAGCTTGTGGTTCGCGTATCTCCCTCCGTGGTGGACGGATTGCGCCTTCGGTTCGACTACCGGACCCTGCGCGGCGCCGCCGAGGGCGAACTCCTGGCCGAGGGCTGGACCGTCCACGTCTGCATGGATCGGGAGGGAAAGCCACGCCGACCTTCGACCGAACTCCGCGCGATCCTGGCAGGCCCCGCCTAGGCCGCTGCCGAGCCCTACGACCTTACCGACCCAATTGGGCGTATCTGCTCTCGGTTGCCGCCTTGGTTTCGCGCCACCAGGCTTCGTTCGCCTGGTACCACTCCACCGTGGCCCGGAGTCCATCGCGGAAACTGGTGTAGCGCGGCGTCCACCCCAGCTCCGTTCGCAGGCGAGTCGAGTCGATGGCGTAGCGAAGGTCGTGTCCCGGGCGGTCGGAAACGTGCTCGTAGTCCTTCGGATCGCGACCCATCAATTCCAGGATGAGCTCGATCACATCCTTGTTGTTCTTCTCCCCGTCGGCCCCGATCAGGTAGGTTTCGCCGATCGTTCCTTTTTCCAGGATGAGCAGGACGGCGCGGTTGTGGTCCTCCACATGGATCCAGTCCCGCACGTTTTCGCCCTTCCCGTAGAGCTTGGGACGACTTCCATCCACCAGGTTGGTGATCTGGCGGGGGATGAACTTTTCCACGTGCTGGTAGGGCCCGTAGTTGTTGGAGCAGTTGGAGATGGTGGCCTTCACCCCGAAGGAGCGCACCCAGGCGCGCACGAGGAGGTCCGATCCGGCCTTGGTGCTCGAATACGGGCTGGAGGGATTGTACGGGGTGTGTTCGGTGAACTTGGCCGGGTCGTCCAGTTCCAGGTCTCCGTAGACCTCGTCCGTGGAGATGTGGTGGTAGCGCACCCCGTGCTTGCGCACCGCTTCCAGGAGGGTGTAGGTACCGATCAGGTTTGTGCGCAAGAACGGCGAGGGATCCTTCAGCGAATTGTCGTTGTGGCTTTCCGCCGCGAAGTGCACCACGGCATCGGCGTCCGCCACGAGCCGGTCCACCAGCGTGGCATCGGCGATGTCGCCCTTCACGAAGCGGTAACGGGGATCCGATTCCTGTTCGCGCAAGCTCAGTGGATTGCCCGCATAGGTGAGCAAGTCGAGGTTGGTGACGGACCAGTCGGGGCGCTGGGCCAGCACCAGCTTGACGAAGTTGGAGCCGATGAACCCGGCGCCGCCGGTGACGAGGAGCTTCATAGCCAAGGAATGATAAATCCGGGCGGGATCAGGTCTTGTAGTGCATCAGCGGGCCGAAAATCCCGGTCGGAGAGAGAGGACCGTGCGGCATCACGAACTCCTTGAAGTCGTACAGGAAAAAGCCCAAGACGGAGGCGTAACCGAGCGCGAGCAGCAGGAGCCCGAACACGAGCGCGAGGATCTCGGCCCTCTTGATGGACTTGGCGCCGGTGGTGATGCCCCAACTGATCCCGAAGGTGGTGAGTCCGTTGGCCAGGTGGTAGACCGTTCCCAGGATGCCCAGGATGTAGACGATGGCCGTTCCCTTGCTCCAATCGGTCATGTGCGTGGCGAAGTAGTCGTAAGTGACCTGGCCATCCGGGTTGGTGGTGGCGTCCTGCAACCATCCCATGGAGACGTGGACGCGGGTCAGGAAGATGTGCGCGAACAGGAACGCGAGCACGCCCAAGCCGGACAGGCGTTGGAAGAAGTACCTCACGTTCGCCAGGTTGAAATTCCGGAAGACGCTTGTCTTTTCGCTCTCCCAGACGAGCTTGAGCCCCCACCCCGCGTGGAAGATCAGGGGGAGATACACGAGGAGAACCACCCATGCGTAGTTGATCGGGTGGGTCCAGGTCTGCCGGATGGCGTTGTCGAACGCCTTCGGGCCCGCCATGGAGGACACGTTGCGCGAAAGGTGTAGGACGACGTAGACACCCAGTGGTACCACGCCGACGAAGGAATGGATCTTCTTGGCCAGCCAGTCCGTGTGGCTGACCGGTGCTGCGGATGCGGTTTCGGCGGCTTCTGTGCTCATGGTGGGGAAAATCTAGCATCGATTCCCCCCACACAAGACACGGGAGTCCACTTCTCGGATTCCCCGCGTTTCTCGTTCCCATCGTGCGCGGCGGCCACTCCGGTTGGCTACAATTCCGCGACGCATGAGACGACTGACCTTGGGTCCACTGCCGCCCCTATCGGGTGAGATCCGGTTGCCCGGCTCGAAGAGCCTGTCCAACCGCTACCTGCTGCTGGCCGCCCTCTCCGAGGGCACAACCGAACTTTCCGGATTGCTGGACTCCGACGACGTGCGCGCCATGATGGGTGCGCTGCGCCAACTGGGGGTCGTGATCGACGAACCGGACGGCGGAAGAACGGTGGCGATCCATGGAATCGGGGGCCGCGGATTCCAGACCCCCGGCTCCTCTCTGCATCTGGGCAACGCCGGAACCGCCATGCGCCCCCTGGTCGCGGCTCTGTGTGCTTCCAAGGGCGACTTCGTGCTGGACGGGGTGCAGAGGATGCGCGAACGCCCCATCGGCGATCTTGTGGACGGATTGATTCCCATCCTGGCGACGGGTGCCTCCATCTCCTACCGGGGGGAACATGGCTTTCCTCCGCTGGCGATCCAGGCCCGGGGATTCCGGGGTGGTCGCACCCGCGTCAAGGGAACCACGTCCAGCCAATTCCTGACCGGTCTGCTGATGGCCTCCCCTCTTTCCCCGGAACCTCTGGAAATCGAGGTGGAAGGCGATCTCATCTCCAGACCCTACGTGGACATCACCGTGCGGCTGATGGAAAGGTTCGGGGTGGAGGTCGAGAGGGACGGATACCAACGGTTCCGGGTCCGACCGACCCCGTACAAGGCACCCGGAACGATTTCTGTCGAAGGCGACGCCAGTTCCGCGAGCTACTTCCTGGCCTTCGGAGCCCTGGGAGGACCCGTCCGGGTCCTCGGCTGCGGGACGGATTCCGTCCAGGGCGACGCCGCTTTCGCCGCCGTGCTCGAGCGCATGGGTGCCCGCGTGGAACGCGGTCCAGACTGGATCGAATGCCGTTCCCCGGCGTCGGGGATCCTCCGCGCCCTGGACATCGACATGGTGGACATGCCCGACGCGGCGATGACTTTGGCCACCCTCTGCCTCTTCGCGGATGGCTCCACCACCATCGGGGGCATCGGTTCCTGGAGGGTGAAGGAGACGGAACGGGTGGTCGCGGTGCGCGACCAGTTGAGAAAGTTGGGAGCCGAGGTGGAGGAGGGCCCGGACTGGATCCGGATCACCCCGCCGGAACGGATCCTGCCCGCCGAGATCGAAACCTACGACGACCACCGCATGGCCATGGCTTTTTCGCTGGCCGCCGCAGCCGTCCCCACGACCATCCTCGATCCAGACTGCACCTCCAAGACCTTCCCCGGGTTCTTCCAGGAACTCGCGCGCTTGGCCGGGACCTCGATTTGAGCCCAGCTTCCAGATACCTGCCCTGGGAACGCCCTCCGGTGCCTGGTCGGCCCCATCGCGGTCGGGCGTTGCTCCTTTCCGCTCTGGGCTTGGCCGTGGCCGTGGGGTCGGCGGCGATCACCGTCCTCGGTCGTTGCGACACCGCCGCCGTACGCCCCTCGAAAGACCGTGTCCCCGACGACTGCCAATCTCCCGTGGTCTTTCCGGGAAAACTCCCGGAAAAGCTTCTGGTGGACGCCCAGGCCCAGGCCTTCGCGATGGACCTGCTGAATCGCCACCCCACCGAACTCACCATCGCGGTGGGACTGGATCTTCGCTCCGCCCGACCGCTTTTCCTGGTGGTTCGCCGTGGCGAGGATCCTCCCTCTGCCGACCTCGCCACCGCAGTGGAGCCGCGATACCCCATGGCCTCCCTTGCCAAGATCCTGACTTCGGCAGCGGCCTTGGAGTCCGGCATCGATCCCTTCGACCCGGTGAGCTACCGAGGCAGGCCCCATACCCTCTACAAGAACCAGATCACCCTTTCCGACCGCGGAACGGAGGTGAGTTTGGCCAAGGCCTTCGCTCTTTCCATCAATCCCGTCTTCGGAAAGCTCGGGGCGCAGACCCTGGGTCGCGAAACCATTCTCCGATGGGCCGATTCCCTGGGCTTCAACCGCGCCAAGGGCCTTGGGAACGGTATTCCCGCAGGTGTGATGCTGCTGCCGGAAGACACCTTCAACCTTGCCGAGATCTCTTCGGGCTTCGTGCGCACCACGTTCCTCTCGCCCGTCCACGCCGCCATGATCGTGCGCAAATTCGCCCACGACGGGGTCCTCCGCCCTCCGGAATGGACTCCGCATCGCATGAACCGCTCTTGCGGGGAATCCGTCATCCCCGACAAGGCTCCCTACGACGGCCTGTCCGATCTGTTCCAGCTCACGGTGGACAGCGGCACCGCGCGCGGAGGCTTCCACACCGCGTGGCCCGAGGAAGCGCGCGCGGGTTTCGAACTGGGGGGGAAGACAGGATCGCTCGATGGCACCGACCCGGAAGGCCACTACTCGTGGTTCGCGGGCTACGCTCGCGTGGAAGACGAACCCGACTCCGGGATCGCGGTGGCGGTGATGACCGTGAACGCCGGGCGGTACGATCTGAACGCCTCCTGGACCGCAGCCACCTTGCTCTACTGGTGGGCGCGCCACAACGACCAGCTGGGCCGGCCCGCGGTTTCGGTGGGGACGGACCTCGCGAATGCCAGGAAAGCCTTCACCGAGGACGACCAGGATGCCTTGTCGGAACGTCCATGGCACCGTCCCTGGAGCCGTCGAAGGCGCAGTGGTTCCTGAGTTCGCGTGTCCTAGCCGGTTCCTCGGAGTGTGCATCGAATTCGGCCTGGAGCGCTGTTCGCCGGCTTAAAGATGCCGCCATTTCCGCGGTCGAACCAAAAAAAGGAAGGCACCCCGAAGGGTGCCTTCCCGTTCCCTGCAACCGTGATCGAATTCCTCAGCTCAAGGCGGCGATGTAGGCTTCGTACTTCTCGCGGAGCACCTCGCGGTTGCGCGCCTTCTTGATCCGTCGCAACGCCTGGTCCCGGAGTTGGCGGACCCTTTCATGGCTGATCTGGAGGCTCTCTCCCACTTCCCTCAAGGTCTGGGGGGTTTCGTGGTCGATTCCGAACAGTCCCTTTAGGACATCCTTTTCCCGCTTGGGCAACTCGTTCAGGAGTTCGTGGGCCATCAATTCCACGGAGTTGATCTCCGCATCGTGCTCCGGATTGGCGGCCCGAGGATCGGCCAAGACTTCCTGGTAGGTGGTCTTGGTGTCGGCCTTCAGGGGCGCGTCGAAGGAGATCCCCGCCTCCCCGAGCTGGATGAGCTCGCGGATTTCGTCCGTGAGTTCCTCGCCTTTGCTCTTGTTCTTCAAGGCCTTCCGGACCCGCAGATGCTGGTTGGCCGGAAGCCGGATCAGACTCCCCTGTTCGTTGATGGCACGAGTGATGTAGGCCTTGATCCACCAGACGGCGTAGGAAATGAACTTCAGTCCGCGGCTGTGGTCGAAGCTCTCGATGGCACGGATGAGACCCATCGCACCCTCCGACACCAGGTCGGGCAGCGGAATGGGGCACCCACGGTACTGCAAAGCCACCTTCAGCACGAATCTCATGTTGGCTCGTATGAGCATCTCTCGTGCGCGGCGCGCATCGCGATCGCTGAAATTTGGATCCTTGGGATCCAACTTCTTGAACAAAAGTTGCTCAGCCTTGCGATCGATCGGCTGGGTTTTGCGAATATCATCGAGATACCGTCGAAGGGTATCGTCCGAGCTATCCACGCTTGACATCTCCCTCTGCGAAAAATGGACCAAGATTGAATTTGGGAAGATTTTTGCACACTTCCTGCAATCTCTGGGGGGCAATCTCGCTCTTATGGCTCTCAAAGTCAATAGGCCAATGCGCCTTTTTTCCACAGGGGGCAAAATTATCCTCCCCGCAGGTGCCATCTCTACGCTCTCCCGCCATGCAATTCCTTGCTCACGCTGTCCAAACGGGCGGGCACTGTGATTGCTTTCCTCAAGTCCTCGCTTGCAAAGGCCGATGACAACCTACAGGGAGCGAATCCATGGGAACCAGCATATCTTCGACAGGCACGATCAGCGTGGGTGGGTTGGTTTCCGGCATCGACACCAATTCCCTGACGGATTCCCTGGTGGCCCTGGAACAGCAGAAGGTGACGGCGATCACGACCCAGCAACAGGCCTCCCAATTGGCGTTGAGCGACCTTGGCACCGTGTCCAGCATGTTGTCCACGTTCTCCACCGATGCGGGCGCGGTCTCCACCATGGCCGATTTCAGCCTGTTCACCCCTTCCTCCACCAACAGCGCGGCAGCCACGATCACCGGCACCGGAAGCGGGATGCAGGGGAACGTCAACGTCGGGGTGCAACAGCTGGCCACCTCGTGGGAAGTGGCGTCCCAATCGATGTCGTCCTCGATTGTCGGTCTCAATCTCTCGGGAACGCTGAACATCTCCCAAAGCGCTGCCTCGCAACTCTCGACGGGCACTTCGACCCCTCTCCAGGTCAGCATCGCCTCCACGGACACCCTGCAGAACATCGCCTCCAAGATCAATGCGACCACCGGATCCGGGGTCACCGCGAGCGTCGTCACCTTGGGGACCGGGGACACCCGTCTGATGCTCAACGGGGTGGACACCGGCAGCACATCCTTCTCGGTCGCGGAAAGCGACGGAGGGAACGTCCTCTCCGGTTTGGGTCTGCAGTCCAAGACCACCAATGCCACCTCCAAGTTCCAGCTCAAGCTGGCGGCAGGTGGACCGGCCACTGCGGCCAGCACCTTGGGCAGTCTGTACACCGGAATCGGGGCCAACAACGTCGCCAAGGGAGATGGCCTGTCCCTGACGTACACCAACGGCTCCGACACCCGCACCGTGTCTGGACTCGCTTCGGACATTTCCGGAGGTGCGACCGACGATCTACGACAAGTCACGGTCTCTCAGCTCGCCAGTTGGATGTCCACCCAGATGGGAGGGGACGCCACGGTAGGCATCAATTCCTCCGGTCAGCTGGTGGCCACGAGCGCTGGCGGGAAGACCATGTCGTTCACCTTGGGCATGGGAACCGACAGCACGGGAACCCTCCCCCTGGGATCCTCCACCAGCGGGAACAACTGGGCCAACGTGCTGCAGCAGGGGCAGTCGGCCTTCTACACCATGAACGGCATCGCGGTGTCTTCTTCCAGCAACCAGGACGCGACGACCGTGGCGGGTGCCACCATCAACCTCGTGGGGGTGACGTCCAGCACCAACCCCCCGGCCACGCTGTCCTTGAGCCTGAACACGACCGGCATCCAGACGAACATCCAGACGATGCTCACGGATTACAACAACCTCCAGGACTACATCAGCCAGAAGACCACCAGCACGGACACCCAATCGACCGACGCCAACGGTCTCACGGTCAACAAGGTCACGCCCGGGGAGCTTTCCTCGGACACGGCAGTGGGAATGCTTTCCCAGCAGTTGCAGACCATCATGACCATGCCCATCCCCGCCCTCGTCGGCAAGACCCAATACAATTCCCTGGCCTCCGTGGGCATCACCACCGACGCGACCACGGGTCACCTCACCATCAACCAGACCACCTTCCAAGCGGCGTTGACGGCTGATCCGCAGGGCGTCGCGCGACTCTTCTCCAACTCGGCCTGGACCGACAACGGGAATGCGACGGTGGGAGGGTGGACCAATTCCACCCAGACCGGAACCTACAACCTCACTCCCTCCACGGACACGATCGATGGATCGCCCGGCAACCGGGTCGGGGACATCCTCTTTTCCACCAAGGGAAATTCAAACGGGTTGGGAGTCACGGCACCTACAAGCATCAGCGGCAGCCTCAACGCCACCTTTGTTCGGGGAATCGCCGGGCAGATCAGCCAGTTCATCAGCCAGGTGCAGGATCCCGTCTCCGGCATCCTCACCTCGGACTCGACCTCCATCCAGGGGCAGATCACGGACCTCGGAAAGCAGGCCTCCGACCAGCAGACGCGGGTGGACGACTACCGCACGCAGCTCCTGGCCTCGTTCACCGCCATGGAATCGGCCATGTCCACGCTCAAGAATCAGAGCAGCTCGTTCCTCTCCGCGATCAGCGGCAGCACCAGTTCCTCCACCACCACCACAGGCTGAACTCCCGGAAGGATGACCTAGATGCCCAAGTCGCCCTACACCAGCTACCAGACGGCTTCCGTTGCCACGGCGGATCGCGGCAAGCTGCTCGTCATGGTCTACGACCACTGCATCCAGTGGTGCGACCGCGCCTTGGAGATCGAGGACATCGAGGGCCGCTCGCGGGCCATCACCCGGGTCCAGGCCGGGCTCACAGAACTCACCTGCGCCTTGGACCTGGAGCGGGGGGGGGAGATCGCCCGCAATCTTTGGCGTCTCTACGATTTCATGGGCTGGGCACTGTCCCAGGCCCTTGTGCGCAGGATCGACCAGGGGATCAAGGACGTGCGGCGGATGCTTTCCGACCTGCGCTCCGCCTGGCAGATCGCCTCGGAGGATGTCCGACGCAACCAACCCTCGCTGGTTTCCGGCCAGTCCAGACCCCTGGCTCTGGTGGGATGAATGGACGCAGCGACCGAATTGGTGGAGTGCTACGCAAGACTCGAGTTGGCCTACCAGCCCTTCTCCGAGGACGGCAAGAAGTGGAAGGGCGATGCCGCTGGTTTGGACGAAATCGTGCGTCGCCGAGCCCAAGCCCTGCAGGAGGGGGCCGTCCTGTTGGACCGGATCCGGGAGATCTGGTCGATCTGGGAATCCCAGGAGCCTGGAGCCGAGGAGCGGGCGCGCGTGTTCGCTTCGCGCAACAGGATCGTGGAGATGGGTTTGGCCGTCGCGCGGGCGGACGTCGCCCTCCAAGGCAAGGCGCGGCGCAGGACCGAGGAATTGCGCCAAATGGCGGCGGAGGCCGGACGGAAGCACAAGGCAGCGAGGGCATACACGCGGGGTAAACGGCGCCTCGCCTGACCGGATTTCCGCTATCGGCGCTTGAAGAACGAATTGGCCAGGCAATGTCCAAGGGCATCGGGAACCGTGGAGGGGTCGAAGTTCAGTCCGCATCCCGGAAGATGCGGGCCTTCCTCCCAACGGTGAACCCAGGCCACCGATCCCAAGACCGAAATTTCCTCGTCTGTGCAGTCCAGGATGCGCAGCAGGATGTCCGTTCCCACAGCAGGCGATTCCTGGGACAACAAGAAAAGGCCGGAGACGCTCATGCTTTGCGCGTTCCCCCGTTTCCAATCCTCCACTCCCACGGCGGAGAAAAGAACACGAGTCCCCAGCGACACCCTCACGAAGCGACGCAGGTTCGAGGGGTGCTTCCAGGTCGGATCGCCACGGCCGATCTCATCGAGCGCGACCGCGAGCGGTTCCCGTTTGAAGGGTGCCTGGCACATCGCGGTCAAGGCCCCCTGCTCCCCGCCGCTGCAGCGCAGGATGGGCAGATCGATCCCCAGATCGTACAGGGGAGCCGTATCGGCAACCCCGGCGTGCAAGGTCGTGGCCAGATCCATCAGGAGGGCCAACGGCGGATCCGAAACACATTGCCGCACGGCTTCGAACGCGGTGGCGACGAACCGAACCGGGCGCCCGACCAGCACCTCTTCGTAGAGGAGCCGCCGATCCTCCGAGGCGAGAAGAAGGAAGGACCGGTGGTGCATGTGGTCAGGGGCTCTCGCCAACGTCGGGGCCGGATTCGTCTTCATCCTCTTCGGCGCCCTCTTCCCCGGCTCCCGACGAATCCTCAGGGACGTCCACGGTGGAAAGTCCCGCCGCCTCGGGAAGGATCTCGTCTTCCGCCTCCCCGATCACGTGCGCCACGTCCTGGACCAGATCGTTTTCGTCCAGACGGATCACGATCACCCCCTGGCTGTCGCGCCCGGTTTCACGGATGGAATCGATTCCCGTCCGGATCACCATGCCGCCCTTCGTGATCGCCATGATCTCCTCTCCGGGGCGCACGGAAAGAAGACAGACCGCCTGGCCGTTCTTTTCCACCACCCGGAGGTTGATGATTCCCTTTCCGCCGCGGTTCGTCACCCGATATTCGCCAGGTTCCGTTCTCTTGCCGTAGCCTTTCTCCGTGATCGTGAGGAGCTGGGTTCCCTCCTCCACCTTGACGAGCCCGACGACCGCGTCGTCCTTTTCGAGGCTGATGCCACGCACCCCTCGGGTGCCGCGTCCCAGATCCCGGAAAGCCGAAAGCGGGAACCGGATGGCCTGCCCCAGTCGGGTAGCCAGCACGAGGTCGGGGTCGTTCTCCACGAACAGGGTGGAGACGAGTTCGTCGCCTTCGTCCAGCTGGATCCCGATGAGTCCGTCCTTGCGCATGTTCTTGAAGGCGGACAGCCGCATGCGGTTGATGGTTCCCCGGCGTGTCGCGAACACGATGCGGCCCTCGCCGCCGAATCCGCGCACGGGCACCACCGAAGTGACCTTCTCCCCGGCGTCCTTGCGCAGCTCCAGAAGGTTCGCGATATGCGTGCCCTGGGAGGTGCGCCCCACGGAGGGCAGGTCCCAGACGCGGAGGCAGTGCGCTCGGCCCAGCGAGGTGAAGCACAGCAGGTGGGCGTGCGCGGTGGCCACGAAGATCTGGTCCACCACGTCCTCGCCCTTGAGACCCGCGCCGGTGACGCCCTTGCCTCCCCGACCCTGGGCTCGGTACTCCGTGAGCGGTTGGCGTTTCACGTATCCGCCGTGGGTGACCGTCACCACCATGGGCTCGTCGGCCACGAGATCCTCCATGGAGACCTCGTCCGAGGCGTCAACGATTTCCGTCCTGCGGTCGTCGCCGATCTCCTCGACCACCTTGGTCAGCTCGTCGGACACGATCTGTTCGCGCAGCTTGCGGTCTGCCAGGACGGATTCCAGGTACTCGATCCTCCGTACCAGTTCCGCGTGCTCGTTCTGGATCTTGTCGCGCTCGAGGCCCGTCAGGCGGCGCAGCTGCAGTTCCAGGATCGCCTGCGCCTGGATCTCGGTGAACCCGAAGGCCTCCATCAGGCCCGTGCGGGCGTCGTCCGTGGTGGTGGAATTGCGGATCAGGCGGATCACTTCGTCCAGGTGGTCCAGCGCCTTGAGGTAGCCTTCCAGGATGTGGGCGCGATCCTTCGCCTTGCGAAGATCGTACTCGGCTCGGCGCCGGACGACATCCAGCCGGTGTTCCAGGTAGTGGAAGATGAGCTGTTTCAGGTTCAGCACCCTGGGCTGGCCGTCGACCAGCGCCAGGTTGATGATGTGGAAGGGATCCTGGAGCTGGGTCTTCTTGAACAGGTGGTTCAGGACGATGTCGGGGTGGGAGTCGCGGCGGATCTCCACCACGACGCGCATGCCGTCGCGGTCTGACTCGTCGCGCAGGTCGGCGATGCCTTCGATGGACTTGTCGCGCACGAGCTCGGCGATCTTCTCCAGGAGCTTCGCCTTGTTCACCATGTAGGGGATCTCGGTGAAGATGATCGCCTGGCGGTTTCCGACTTCCTCGAAGTGGTGGCGCGCGCGCACCACCACCTTGCCGCGGCCCGTGAGCATCGCGTCGCGCAGGCCCATGCGACCGTAGATGATGCCGCCGGTGGGGAAGTCCGGCCCCTTCACGTACTGGAGCAGCGCCTCCACGCCGATTTCCGGATCTTCCAGCACCGCCTTGCACGCCGCAACGATCTCGCGGAGGTTGTGCGGCGGCATGTTGGTGGCCATGCCCACGGCGATGCCTGTGGCGCCGTTGATCAGCAAGTTGGGAATGGCCGAGGGGAGCACGGACGGCTCCTTGAGCGATTCGTCGTAGTTGTCGGCGAAGTCCACCGTCTCGCGGTCCAGGTCCTGGAGCATGAGCTCGGCTGCGCGGCGCATGCGGGCCTCGGTGTAGCGCATGGCGGCCGGAGAATCCCCGTCCACGGAACCGAAGTTTCCCTGGCCCATCACCAGCATGTAGCGCAGCGAGAAATCCTGGGCCATGCGCACCAGGGAGTCGTAGACCGCCACGTCGCCGTGGGGGTGGTACTTCCCGATGACGTCGCCCACGATGCGGGCGGATTTCTTGTAGGGCTTGTCGTGGTTGAGCGAGAGCTCGTCCATGGCGAACAGGACGCGCCTGTGCACGGGCTTGAGGCCGTCCCGGACGTCCGGAAGCGCACGGGCCACGATCACGCTCATGGAATAGCGCAAATAGGACTGGCTGAGTTCCCTGTCGATGGCGACGGGCAGGACGCGACCGATGCTCGTCTCCATCGGCTGTGGCTGAGATTCAGGCGAGTCCGGCGTTTGTTCGTCGTTCATGGTGCTCCCGTTTGGATGCTCGAGGGCGGGACCCAGTCCAGCCGTTCGAGGAGGTCGTTGTCGGTCGCGTCGGCGCGTTGAGGCACCATCGCGGGATGGCCCCGCCGCAACCAGTCGTCGTCCGAACCGGGCTCGACCCTTTCCGGATCCTTGCTTCCCTCCAGTTGCCAATATCCGTCGCCCCGGTCCAGGTAGCGGTCGCGGAACATGGCGTTGGAGCCCGGGCAGAGCCTGACATCTCCCCATCGGCCGGGAGGATGGGAGGGGAAGTTCACGTTCCAGAAGGTCCCCGGAGGCATGGGGGGAAGACCATATTCCAGAAGTCGGGCAGCCCAGTCGGCGATGGCGGCATAGTGGGCGTCGTCCAGCCCCAGACTGGAGAGAGCCACGGCCGGCAGGCCCCACAGGGCGGCTTCGCGGGCGCAGGCGACGGTCCCGGAATAGGGTGCGCAGACCCCGGCGTTCTCCCCGGGGTTGATGCCTGCCAACACCACGTCGGGCCGATGGAAACCGTTACAGACGGCGTATTTGACCGCATCGGAGGGGAGCCCCCCCACCAGAAGGGCGGGCACCTCGAAAAGTTCCGTCCGCAGCACCGAGATCGGGGACAGGAAGGTGAAGCCGTGGCCGGTTCCAGAGCGCTGCGAGGAGGGCACCGAGATGGAAACCTCGAACAGGTCCCGGAGGGCCAAGACGAGCGGCTTCAGGGCAGGGCTGTCGGGACCGTCGTCGTTGACGACCAGTACCTTCAACCGAGCACTCCGATGGGCGTTGTCTGCTGGAACGCGGCGATCCTTGGGCAAGCGCGCAAAGGTAGAACCTTCAGTACCCCCCACACCGACCCCGAAGCGTGGGATGGCGAGGGAGCTTCATGCGTGGATGGACAGGTCCGGTTCGGGTTCCTACCTTGGCACCCTGTCGGCGGTATAGCTCAGTTGGTTAGAGCGAGGGAATCATAATCCCTGCGTCCGCGGTTCAAGTCCGTGTACCGCCATTCGGTTCAATTTTGACAAAAATTGTTTTCACCGCGGTTCCTCCTCCTGATCGCGATCGTGCTTCGGTGCCTCCCCGAAAGACAACGAGTCGGGGGTGCCCAATGGTCGGCCACGGTCCATCCTAGCGGGTCCTCGTCTGAAGCGTCTCCACAAAACCTCGCAACAATGTGGATATCACACCAAAAACAGCAAACTTATCCACGTTTGTGTTGTGGTGAAAAGGAGGAAAACAAATAAAATCAAGTTTTGTGTTGATAAATATGGTTTTCCGCATCTTTCAAAACAGTGTGGATAAGCGATTTCAGCTTAATTTTTGCGTATGCCTGCCTATCCACAAGCAAAGGATAAATACAATATTTATTTCCTAATCATATCATGAATGATGGTTAAACCAGCGGAAAAACAACTTGGTTTAGATAGGATTGATATGACTATGTTTTCTCCTTGAAGATCAAAGAGAAATCCGGGTTGCACCAAAACTCCCTTCGAGAGAAGATCCCAACATATTTTATTTTCATTCAAATTTCCCAACCGCAGAATTCGAGACCACCCTCCCCCCGAAGGAAGCACATCGAAAACATCTTCCGAAAAATTTGAAAGAAAATCGAGATTTCGTAAACACCGCATTTGGATTGGTGTACGAAGAAGTTTTTCCATGCCCAACAGTTCATCAAGAGCGATTTGTACAGGTGTGGATGCGGAAAGAAGACTGTCGTTGAGACGACTCAGGCGCTCCAGAGCGTTTTCCAACAGGTTTTGTGGGCCTGAGGCATGGATCCAACCCAACTTCAATTGGGGAAGTCCCAAGGATTTCGATAGCCCACCAAGAACGAAGACCAATGTGCAATCCTCGCCATGCAAGGACAGGAAACCTTCCTTGTGAAGATCTTCGGAAAAAACTTCGTCGCAAATCAATGGCTTGCCATGGGTCCTGCACAAGGACAAGACCTTTTTCCGTTCCATTGTCGTCAACCACCAGCCCGTGGGATTGCCAGGTTGGATCAAGACGAGGGCCCGAACTGTTGGATCTCTCAGATGCTTCTCGACCCAACCGATATCGAGTTGCCATCTCGAATCGGCGAAATGCAACGGAACATCGACAAGACCCAGGCCACCATGCCTCGCCAAATCATCCAGAAGCGGATAGCTGGGTCGGCAAACGGCGAGCCGTTCTCCAGGATTCGCTAGAAGCTGAAAAAGCAGGGAATAGGCTTCGCTCGAGCTGGCGCAGAGAATCCAATGGTCCGGACTGCCGCCGAATCTGCGCGACAGCGCCTCACGGGCCGAAAAAAGGCCGGTGGGTTGGGGATCGTAGTGGCGCCCCGCCTCCCCGGCGAGCAGCGAAAGGGCCTGGCGTTCCAGGTCCGCCCGTTCCTCCCATCCGGTCGGGTCGGTGCAAGTGAGGTCGAAGAGTATCCTCCCGGTTCGACGGTGCTCCTCCATCGCCAGCACCAGGGAGGAAGGGGACCCCGCGGGATTGCCGCTGCGCCGGGAGAATGCGATCGATGGCACTTCCGACATGTCGGCTCCGCTCAAACCTTGGCCAGGCAACGGTGCAGGAGCCGGGCGATGTCCCCCGTCTGGAAGGGCTTTGGGATGAAGGCGGCGATGTGGCTTGGAGCGGGATCTTCCCCTTCTTCGAAGGCTTCGTAGCCGCTGGTGAGAAGCACGGGGAGGTTCGGTCGGATCCTGTGGATTTCCAGGGCCAGCTCCTTCCCGGTCAAACCGGGCATCGTGAAGTCGGAGATCACCGCCGACCACGACGCCGGATCGCGACGAAATTCGTCCAATGCCTTGTTCGGATTGGAATAGGCCACGCAGTCGTAGCCGAGGATCTGCAGCAGATGGGACAGGATTTCCGCGATGGCGGGTTCGTCGTCCACCACCAGGATCCGTTCACCGCGACCGCGAGGCATGCCGTCCGTCTCCGGGGATCGATCTTCCTGGCCTGGAGCCTGGACGGGGAGCAGGATGGTGAACGTGGTCCCCCGGCCCAGCGCGCTGCGGACCTCGATGGTGCCGCGGTGGTTGCGCACGATTCCATGGACCACGGAAAGCCCCAGTCCCGTCCCCTTGTCGGGTCCCTTGGTCGTGAAGAAGGGTTCGAAGATCCTCGGAAGGGAACCGGCGGGGATGCCCGTGCCGGTATCCGACACCTCCAACCGCACCAGCGCGTCCGAGACGCGCTCCGTGCGGACTTTGAGGATTCCGCCGCTCTCCTGCATCGCGTGGACGGAGTTCGTGCAGAGGTTCACGAGGACTTGGAGCATCTGGCCGGAATCGCCCAGCACCGGAGGTGCGGTCGAGGCCATCTCCGCTTCCATGCGCACGGAAACCGGAGCCCAGGCGCGAAGGAGCCGGAAGGTTTCCTCGACCAGCTCTTCGAGGTGCACGGGTTGCCTGACGGGATCCTGCCTGCGACCGAAAAGCAGGATTTGTCGAGCCAGGTCCCGGGCGCGGCGGCAACCACCCATGATTCCCCGGACGGATTCGGAGCCGGGCGAGTTCGGGAACCACATCTCCAGGAGCTGGGCATGCCCCCAGATGGAGGTCAGGATGTTGTTGATGTCGTGGGCGATTCCCCCCGCGAAGGTTCCCAGTGCCTCGAGCTTTTCGGCATGCACCAATTTCTGTTCCGCATCGCGCCGTTTCCTGTCGGAGTCGATGCGGTCCAGTTCCGCTCCCGCCCGCGCCGCGAAGATGGAAAGGAGGTCGCGGGTCAGCTCGGATTCCTCGGCGGGATTGTCGTCCATCACCAGGAGAAGTCCCCTCGGTTCGCCGTCCCTCGAGTCCAAGCGGATTCCGAACATGGAACGGATTCCCGACCGCCCCAGGTAGGCGCAATCCTCGAAATGGAGGAAATCGTCTTCTTGGGCGGAAGCATTTCCCCGGACCAGGATTTTCTCGCTGAACGATCCAGCCAGCGGATATTCCGTCCGGTCGATGTCCAGGCCGTTGATCGCGAGGATCCTGCACGTGTTGGACTGGGGGTCGAACTCCGCGACCATCGCGCCCTTGAAACCAAGCGATTTCGCCAAGGAACCGACCAGCGAGCGGAAGAACCCCACTCCCCATTCCCTGGAAGTGACGTCGCGGATCGCCTGGAGGGCGCTCTCCAGGGTCCGCTGGCGTTCCTCTCCTTGTCGGCGCGCCCTGCGTTCCGCGGATTCCAGGAGTTCGCGCCGGATGGCCGGACCCAGGCGCGCGAGGTTGTCCTTGAGGATGTAGTCGCGAGCTCCCCCCCGCATGGCTTCCACGGCGGTGTGTTCGCCGATGGCTCCGGATACGAGGATGAACGGGATGTCGAATTCCGTGGTTCGAAGGATCTCCAGCGCGGCCAATCCGGAAAATCCGGGCAAGTGGAAGTCGGAGAGCACGAGGTCCCAGGGACCTCGATGCAGCGCTTCGCGAAAACCCGCGGGATCGTCCACCCGCAGGATTTCCGACTGGAACCCGTCCTGGCGCAGATGGCGGGCCAAAAGGAGGGCGTCGTCCTCGTTGTCCTCCACCAGAAGCAGGCGAAGCGGGGTCATCTGAGATGCCTTTCTCCGAGATGGAACCGGAAAACGGCTCCCTTTCCGGATTCCCCTTCGGCGGCGACGGCTCCCCCGTGGCGTGCGACGATCCTCTTCACCGTGGCCAAACCGATGCCCGTGCCTGGAAAGTCGTTCTTGTCCAAGCGCTGGAAGGTTCCGAAAAGCTGGTCCGCGTGCCTCATGTCGAAGCCGATTCCATTGTCCCGTACGGCGACCCATTCCTGTCCGTCGAGAGTTTCCTTTTCCACATCGATTCGACCGGTTTCGGTTCTGGAGGTGTATTTCCATGCGTTGCCCAGGAGATTTTCCATCACGGATCGGAGAAGCCCCGGATCTCCCCAAACGTGGAGATCTTCCGCGATCCTCCAGGTGACCAGACGGTCTTTTTCCAATTCCTGGAACCTGGACAGGATCTCGCGGGCGATCACGCCGAGGTCCGTCCTCTGCGGAGCCAGGGGTACCTTCGCGGAACGGGAGAAGAAGAGCAGGGCGTCGATGAGATCGGACATCCTCCTGGCCGCCTGCCGGATCCGCCGCAAGACCTCGCGTCCCGCGTCATCGAACTGGTCCGAGTGGTCCTCCGCGAGAACCCGGGCAAAACCATCGATTCCCCGAAGTGGCGCCCGGAGGTCGTGTGAAACCATGTAGTTGAACGCTTCGATCTCCGAGGTTCTCTCCTCGACCCGGCGCTCCAGGTCGGAGGCCAGTTCGCGGTACCTGGTTTCGCTTTCGCGGAGCGCCTCTTGCGCCCTGGTTTGGACATCGACATCCTCCAGCATGCCGAGAAACGCCGGAATCCCTTCGTACACGATGGACTGGACGGAATGGGACACGTGGAAGGGCGTCCCGTCCATGCGACACATGTGCGTATGCAGGTTGGCCAGGCCCAGATGCCCCGGATCCATCAGCCGTTCCAGGCGGCGAATTCCATCGGAACCCCACATGCCGAGGTCCAAGGTCGTTTTCCCGACCACGTCTTCGATGGTGGATGCCCCGAGGATGTCCACGAACCGTTTGTTGGCCAGGAGGATCTCCCCGTTGGAAACGCGGGTGATGAGGCAGGCGTGCGGATTCTGATGGAATAGGATCTGGAATGTTTCCTTGCGCGCCTTGAATTCCGCGCGCACGACCTGAGACCGCAGAAGGCGTCGAAACCGAATCCACGAGTAGACGCACGCCGACATGAGGCATGCCCCCGCCAGAAGCTGCAGCGCGGTGAGGAGAGGGTCGCTCACTCTCCCACTTTACCTTCCGGATCCCCGTTGCGCTAGTGCTTGGGTACTTCCTTCCCGAATCCGGGAACCACCCGGGCGGATTCGTCCGCGTGGTAGGAACTCCGCACCATGGGTCCGGACGCGACGGATTCGAACCCTATGCCTTCCGCGAAGGTCTTCCAATCCGCGAATTCCTCCGGGGTCACCCAGCGGTCGACCGGCAGATATTCCTTCCCGGGTTGCAGGTATTGTCCAAGGGTCAGGATGCGAACGCCCACCTCGCGCAGTCGCCGCAGGCTGTCGGCGATCTCCGTTCGCCTTTCCCCGATTCCCAGCATCAGTCCGGACTTGGTCAGGGCGCCCCGATCGGCGGCCCAGGACAGCACGCGCAGGGAACGCTCGTAGCTCGCCTGCGGGCGTACCGCGCGGCTCATTCGTTCCACGGTCTCCAGATTGTGGTTGTAGATGTCCGGTCCGGCGTCGAGCACCTGAGCCAAATGCTCCCTGCGTCCCTTGAAGTCGCCAGTGAGGGTCTCCAAGGTGAGGGATGGTGAAGCCGCCTTCACTGCCCGGATGGTCTGGGCCCAGATCCCGGCCCCGCCGTCGGAAAGCTCGTCGCGGTTGACGCTGGTGATCACGCAGTGCCGAAGCCCCATCAGGGCGACGGCATCAGCCACCCGCCTGGGTTCGTCGCGATCCAGTTCGGTGGGAAGCCCCGTCGCCACCGCGCAGAATCCGCAGGCCCGGGTGCACACATTGCCCAGGATCATGAAGGTGGCTGTGCCGCGCGCCCAGCATTCGCCCATGTTGGGACATTCGGCCGACTGGCAGACCGTGTGGAGCTCGTGTCCGTCCACGATGCTCCGCACCTTGGCGAAAACCGGCCCTCCCGGGAGACGGGATCGGATCCAGGAAGGTTTGCGGCCTGCGGTTTGGGTCGTATCGTCCATTGGGAGCAATGCAAAGTACTCGACCTCGAAACTACGCGTGAGTCCAGGTGTTTGCGCGAATCCCTGGACCGGCTATATTCTCACAAGATCTTCGGAATCGAGGGTCTGCGCCGAAAGCGCACCATTCATCGCCAAAAGAAGGAGTATTCCGTGGCCAAGGCTCAGGATGCGAAGAAAGAGACCAAGAAGAAGCCGGAAAAGACCTTGAAGGAAAAGCGCATCGAGAAGCAGGCGAAGAAGTCCTCCAAAGCAGGATAGTCGCCGGGCTCCCCCAGGGGAGGGATCCGATCGATCCGGACCGGAGGGATCGTTCCTCCGGTCGCCGCGTTCCGGCCCGGCAAACCCTCCAGTCGAAATTCCCAAGCGACCAGGGCGATCGAGAAGGTCGTCGGCTGGCACGCCCTCGCCCCTCCCGAGATTCGGGCCCATTGCCAAAGGGATGAAGTGTCCAAAGCCGCTCCGAACGATCCATCGGGCAAAAATCGCGCGATTGCGGTCCACACGGATCGTCAAATTTCCGATACCCGTTATTGATGCACCGGAATTTCCCTAATTTGGGTACTGTGAACATCGCCTTCCGCTCCGCCTTGATTCTTCCTGGACTTCTCGCCGCCGCCCCTCTGGTGCCGACATCGTTCGGGGTGGCGGATCCCAACGGGATCCTTTCCTTGCAGTCGAACCCCGCCGGGTTGGCCCGAATGGGTACGACCGAGCTCGGGCTCGAGTCCGGTGGCGGCCAGATCCAGAGCCAGGACGCGATCGAGGGGGGATGGCGGGGACTTGGTGTCGGATGGGACCGGTTTCCAGGCCAGGTGGATCCTTCCGTGCGCGAAACGGATCTTCGACTGGGATACGGCTTGGATTTGGGCAAGAGCCTGTACGCGGGTCTCGCCGGGGTGCGCCACGAGATCGACGGCACGTCCACTGGATGGAGCGCGGACCTTGGATTGCTCTGGCAGCCTTCCGAGTACCTGTCGGTTGGATGGCTGATGCCCAACCTGCAGGGCGAGGATGCAACCCGATCCACCGGGAGCGCATTGGGATTTTCCATCCGGCCCACATCCACGCTGGATCTGCAGGTGGGCATGGAGGCGTGGCTCGAAGGCGCCGCTTGGATCCGTCCTTCCTGGGACAATCCCACCTGGGAGGCCACCGCTCGCATCCGGCCCCTTCCCTGGCTTGCGCTCGACGGTCGGGTGGATCCCGAGCATCCCGGCAGGTGGGGGTTTGGTGTGTCCGCGCAGGCCACTCCCGATCTGAGCTTTTTCTCCCGCTCCGCCCCTGCCCCTGGTGGAACGCAATTCCAGACCTTCGGTGTCCATTGGATCCGGCAGACACGCCCTTCCATCGGCGTCCTGTCGCCGGTCCTTGTCTACCATCTCCCAGGCTCCCTGAAGGAATCCCTCGATTGGGGATGCGTCGGCGGAATGGGGAAGCTGCGAGACGATTTCCGACAGATCGAAGGTCTGGAGGGGCTTTCGACGGTGGTCCTGGACCTGGGATCGACCCGTCTCTCCCCTTCCGCCGCGGGCGAACTGCGGCAGCAGGTCTTGGATCTGCGCGCGCATGGGATCCAGGTCTACGCCTGGTCCCACGATCTGGACATGGGAAGCATCTATGTCCTTTCCGCCTCCGATCGCGCCGCCATCGATCCCGATGGAACCGTCCGGGCCCACGGCTTGGCCTTGGATCAGCTCTATTTCGGCAAGATATTGCGCCGCCACGGAGTGGAAGTCCAAGTGGTGAAGACCGGTCCGTGGAAGTCCGCGATGGAACCCTTCGAATCCAGTCGCATGTCCGATGCCGCCCGGGAGGACGCCCAAAGGCTCCTCATGGATCTGGATTCCAGCATCCTGGCGGGCGTGGTGGCGGGTCGGCGTGTCGATCCGACGGCGCTGGTGGCCTACGTGGACACGGGTTCCCTGCTGCCTCGATCCGCGGTTTCGGAACATCTGGTGGATACCCTCCTGGAGGAGTCGGATCTCGGGAAGTGGGGCGGAGCGCCTCGTCGCGGGGCGTTGTCCATGCCGCTGGCCGGGGCGCAGCGGGAGACTTGGGGAGACGGGAAGAGGGTGGAAATCGTGTTGCTGGAGGGACAGATCGTCGATGGCGAGGGCGAAACCGGGATGGTTCCCTGGGCGAAGGGCCTCGCTGCGGATCGCGCGGCGGAGCAGTTGGACCGGCTCCGCGCGGACCCCTCCGTGGGTGCCGTGGTGCTCCGGGTCAATTCTCCGGGCGGCTCGGTCGCGGGCTCCGAGCGCTTGCGCAGGGCCGTGGAGAGGCTCTCGGCGACAAAGGCGGTGGCGGCCAGTTTCGGTGCGACGGCGGCATCGGGGGCCTACCTCATGTCCCTCCCCGCGGGTCGCATCTTCGCCGAGCCGCTGGGCGTCGTGGGTTCCATCGGAGCCTTCGCGGCGAAGGCCTCGGTGGAGGGGTTGATGGATTCGCTCGGCGTCGGCGTGGAAAGGGTGAAGACGGCGCCTCACGCGGGTGCCATGAGTCCCTTCACGAGCCTGGACTCCCTGGAAGTGGCCCGTTTGACGGAATTCGTCAGCGATGCCCATCTTGAATTCGCGACCCAGGTGAGGCGTTGGCGCAAGCTCGATTCTGCGGCCTTCGACCGGGTGGACGGGGGGAAGGTCTTCTCCGGCAGCCGGTCGGTGGACCTGGGATTGGCGGATGCCGCCGGCGGTCTGGACGATGCCGTGCGCTGGGTCCGCCAGCGGGCGAAGCTTTCCCCGAACGCGGAGGTCCGATGGATCCAACCCGGTCCGGCGGGCTTCGAAGCCGCGCTGGGTCGGGCCTCCCTGGTCGCGTCCCGGGCGATGGAATCCGGGAATCCCGTCGAGCGGTTGCAGGAGATCCTCCCCGCTTCCGGAGTAGGCGTGTGGGCGCAGGCTCCCTGGGATCCGCGCTGGGAATGATCCCATCTCCCTCTCCGGCGCCGGGTCGTCGGCGCAGGATCGTCGTCCTTCTCCTGGCGGCGGCGCCATTCCTTTCCGGCTGCCTGTGGCTGAACACCCTCTTCAACGCACGCAAGGCCTGGGAACTGGCCGAGATCTCGCGCGACCGCCGTTTCCGGAAGAATCCGTTGGACACCGTCCAGATCTCCGCGGAGGAGAACGGACTCTACCTTCGCGCCATCGCCAAGGGATCCAAGGTCCTCGAGCTTTGGCCACAGGACAGTTCCTGGCATCCCGAAGCCCTCATCGTCATCGCTCGCAGCCAGCAGCGGCTGTCGGATTTCGACATGGCCCTGAGGACCTATTCCGACATCGTGGATCACTATCCCGCAAGTCCGCGGTACATGCCCGCGGTCCAAGGGGAGGTGGAGTGCTTCCTGGCCCTGGGCCGCTACGCCGAGGCCGCGGACTGGATGAAGCGGTTGGACAGCCTGCGCATCGACGGAGGTCCGGCGGGGCTGGCGTGGCTGCGCGCGCAACTGGACCTCGGTCGGCTGGACACGGCGGGTGCCCGACGGGAATTGGCCAGGATACTTTCCGACGGCAAGGCACCCGCGGACCGCAAGGCCCAGGCCGCATGGTTGGCTGGGAACCTGGCATGGGCGCAACAGGATTGGGCGGACGCTCGCGGGAACTTCCTGCGTCCCGAGATCCTCCATCTCCCCTATCTGGAGCGCTTCAGGAGCCGTCTTCAGGCATGCCTCGCCTTGGACAAGGAGGGATCCGGCAAGGATGCCGTGCGCGAACTGCGAGAGCTTCCCGGCAAGGGATTCCAGCGATCGGAATCGGAAATCACCTTGGAGCTCGGGCGTCTCGAACTTTCCCGCGGATGGTACACGGACGGCCTCAAGGACCTTGGTCGGATGGAGACGATGCTCGATCCTCCGGAAACGGTCGCCGAAGGTCTGGTGCTTCTGGGCGACGACGCGCGACTGCGCCGCATCGACGTCCGCGAAGCGTTGCGCGTCTACCTGATCGGTGCGCGTGTCGGCGCGTCCACGTACTGGGGAATCCGCGCCAAATCCCTCGCCGACGCCCTTGGGGATCTGGCCAGGCTTCGGGAACGCCGGATCGCGGATTCCACGCGTGCGGACTGGAACTTCGATCTGGCCGAACTCTACCTCCTGCGCCTGGACAGCCGGGACAGCGCCGTCGTGGCCTATCGCCGAATCTTGGCCGACACGTCGGCCAAGCTCCTGCAACGCGCCCGCGCCGACTACGCGCTGGCTTGGATCGCCGACGATGCGAAACGGGATTCCACCGCTCCCCGGCGCGACCTTGGGTCGAGTTCGGATTCGAGGGGTGAAAATCCATGGCTGGCCGTGGCCAGGGAGTTTCCGGGCACCGAATACGCCAAGGTGGCCCAGCGCAACGCCGGTGTGCCGGTGACCACCGTGACGGCGGAGGATTCCGCCGAGGCCCTGTACCGGCGCGGCGAAATCCTGTGGATGGACCAGTCCGACGTGCCCGACGCCATCGCCGGGTTCAAGGAGCTCTCGAAGCGGCGGGGAACCATCGCGGGTCGACGCGCCCTTTGGGCGGTGGCCTGGCTCTACGACAACATCGTGCACGACAGCTCCAAGGCCGCGCCAGCCTACCGTCTCGTCGTGGACAGCCTGCCCGGTACGGTCTGGGCCCTGAAGGCCGAGGCCATCCTCCTGGGGCAGCCGCACGACTTCCTGGGCGGCGCGGTTCCGGCCCACGTCTACGAGGACGATTTCGTGGAAGGCGTGGAGAAGATCGACACCACCCGCTACCGGCTTGGGCCGCGAAAGCCGAAGTCGGGAGGATTCCTTCCCCCCGACGTGCCGGAGCCGATCCCACCGAAGCCGGAAGACCAATTCCTGACACCGGACGACTTCTACTGATGGAGCGGGGCTTGGACCTGCGGACCGTCCTGTGGTGGAGCTGGCCCCTTCTCCTGTGCTCCTGCGCCGCGAATTTTCCCATCCGCCCGGGATACGACCGGGCGACGGGAACCTGGAGAACCCCGCGCTCGGGGGGGGTGTTGGACACCTCCGGTAGGGAGCCGGTCGGGACACTGCTTCGGGGACAGGCGAGCTTCTACGGAGCGGAGCTTTCCGGACACCCCACGTCCAGCGGCGAGATCTTCGATCCTTCCGACCACACCTGTGCGCACCGGACCCTGCCCTTCGGCACGCGGCTGAAGGTGACCTACCCCAAGAAGGGAACCTCGACCGAGGTCCGGGTGAACGACCGGGGACCGCATGTTCCGGATCGGATCCTGGATCTTTCCCGCGCCGCCGCGGACGATCTGGGTCTGACGGTCGATGGTGTGGGGACGGTGCAGGCCGAGGTCCTGCCCTGAAGGAAGCGCATCCCCTCGACGGAGTGCCGGGGATGACCCCCCGGCGTCGCAAGGCCCTTTCGGAATCGGGGCTCGGGACCCCACGTTCGCTGGTGGAGCACCTTCCGCGGCGCTACATCGACCGCACCGTGGTGCGAAGCATCTCCGAGATCCGGGATGGGGAAGAGGTCCTCCTGGACGTGCATCTCGCCTCCGTGCGCCTCGTGCACGGGCGTCGCGAGCGCCTGACGGCCACCGCCCGCGACGCCACGGGCAGCATCGAACTCCTGTGGTTCGGGGGCGCCCGTTGGATCGCCAAGCGCCTGGAATCGGGGATGCGGATCCTGGTGTCGGGAACCGTCACGCGTTTCCGGACGCTGCAGATCGTGCATCCGGAGTTCGAAGCCCTTGCCCAGGGCGAAGAGGCCAAAGGGTCGGTGATTCCGGTTTACCGGCTGACCCAGGCCCTGCGCGAGGCGAAAGTCGACCACAGGGCGATGCAGCAGCTGGCGTTGGCCTCCCTTGCCCGGGCCGACATCGACGAGATCCTTCCCGCCTGCCTGCGTTCGGGCAGCTCCCTTCCGCGCCGGGAACGGATCCTGCGCATCCATCGGCCCGAGAACCTTGCCCAATCCCAGGCATTGCTTCTCCACGAGCAGGCCGCCCAGTGGTTCCCGGTGCTGGTCCGGCTCCGCAAGCGGAGGCGGGATCTCTCCGGACGCGGTCGACGGTTCCCGTCCTCCGCCCGACTGCGCCCTGCGGTCGAATCGGAGCTGCCCTTCCGGTTGCACGAGAGCCAGGCGGAGGCCGTGGATGTCCTGGAGGACAGATTTTCGGGCGGCGACCAGGCCCACGTCCTGCTGCAGGGCGACGTCGGATCGGGCAAGACCCTGGTCTGCCTTCTTGCGGCCTGCCCCGTTCTGGAGGGGGGCGCCCAGGTGGCCGTGCTTGCGCCCACCGAGGTGCTGGCCCGACAGCATCTGTCCACGTTCCGCCGGTGGCTCGCTCCCCTGGACGTTCCCGTCCTCTACTTCGCCGCCGCGCAATCCCGGGAGGAGCGGACCCAGGCCCTGGCCCGGCTTGCGCACGGCCGGGCCGCGGTGGCGGTTGGCACGCACGCGCTGCTCTCCGACGAGGTCGTCTTCCGCGACCTCGCCCTCGTGGTCTTCGACGAGCAGCACCGGTTCGGAGTCTCGCAAAGACAGAAATTGGTTTCCAAGGGAGACTTTCCCCACGTTGTCGCGGCCAGCGCCACGCCCATCCCCCGGACCCTCCTTCTGGGGGCCCACGGCGACATGGAGGTGCTGGAGGTGCGAGGCCGTCCCGGCAACAGGCTGCCGGTGCGTTGCCGGGTGGTGTCGCCGGAAAGGCAACCCGGCATGCTCTCCTGGATCCGCGGGGAGCTGGCTGGCGGACAGAAGCTGTTCTGGGTGGTCCCGCGGGTGGACGAAAGCGAAGAAGGGGCCTCGGTGGCCAGCGCCGCCGAACGCCTGCGACCATTCCTGGGGGAGGAAAACGTGGGCGTCCTGCACGGCCGCATGGATGGACCCCAGCAGGTGGCGGCCATCGAGGCCCTGCGCGACGGATCCATCCGAGCCCTGGTATGCACCACGGTGGTGGAGGTCGGGGTCGACATTCCCGACTGCGACCTGATGGTCATCGAACATCCCGAGTTCTTCGGACTGGCGCAACTCCACCAACTGAGGGGGCGTGTGGGGCGCGGCGGTGGCCAGGGCTGGTGCTTCCTCCTCCCCGCGGACGAGGACAAGGTGGAAAGGCTCAAGCGATTCGCCGCCACGGAGGACGGCTTCGAGATCGCCGACATCGATCTGGAGGAGCGCGGAGCCGGGGATCTGGAGGGATCGGTGCAATCGGGGGGAGGACTCGGACGCGCGGGTCTGCTGCAGGAGCACATCGGACTCCTGGAGCGCTGGCGGGAGGGGGTCGACCGGATTCTATCGGGAAGTCTCCCGCTGGACGATGAGGAGAGGAAACGCGTGGAAATGTGGCTTTCCGACGAGAAGCTCGGCGATGCACTGACAGGCTGAGGGCGTGCGCATGCGTTCCCTGTACCTTGCCTTCCCAATCCTTATGAACCTTTGAAAGAGGAGTTCCAGAATGGACAAGGCAACGGCCCTGGACGAAACCCAGATCGCGAGTCTGCTCTCGGAAATGCCCCACTGGAGCGTGGTGGAGGGCGCGCTGCGGCGCGAACTCCGCTTCGAGAACTTCTCCCAGGCCTTCGGGTTCATGACCCGGGTGGCACTCGCGGCGGAAACCCTTGGCCACCACCCGGACTGGTCCAACTCCTGGAACCACGTCACGATCTCCATCCTGCACCACGATGTCGGGCGCCTCTCCAGCATGGACGCCAAGCTCGCCCGCGAAGTGGAACGAATTCGCGCCGAGTCGGGCCACCCCGAGGTGACCGCGAAACCGTCTTCGGCAACGAGCTAGATTCCCCGGGGATGGACCCGAGAGGACCCATTCTCCTGGCCAGCCCGTGGCCCACTCCCAACAACGGAGTCTCTTACTATTCCATGCGTTACAAGGAGGCCATCGAACGGGCCGGTCGGCGCGTGGAATCGGAGCGCATCTGCTTCTGGAACGAAAAAACCTCCTTCTGGAAATGGCTTCGCATCCTGTCCACCGCACGCCGGATCCGGGCCCTTGCTGTCCTGGTCGAGCACACGCCCACCTGTTCAGGGCCACTTTTGCCATGGTTCCTGGGCGCCGCACGGCGCAGGGGATTGCGAACCGTGGTGGTTTCCCACGAGACGCCATCGACCTATGCACGCCATCTGGACCGCTTCCCTCCGGCCAAAAGGGCCTATCTGGGATACGAAACCGCCATCGCCCGACGCGCCGACGCATTCGTGGTCCATACTCGGGTGCATGCCGGGGAGATGCTCGCACTGGGCGCACCCGTCGCCGAGATCATACCCCACCCCATCCTCAATCTTCCGGATGCGGATCTGCCCAGGGTGCCCCTGACGTTGGGGATGTTCGGGCAGATCGGCCGCAAGAAGGGCCACGATCTCGCGGTGGACGCGATCCAGTCGAGGCCCGTCGGGACCTTTCCGGTTCTGGAGATCTGGGGAGCCCCGGGAGTCGGGCAGGCGGGATATCTGGAAGAGCTCCGGTCGATGGTCCGGCCGGAATTCCGGGATCGAATCCTTTTTTGCGGCTACATGCCCGACGACGTCAAGGCCCGGGCGTTCTCCCGCATGAGGCTTTCCATCTACCCTTATCGCTGGATCACGCAAAGTTGCGCGATGGCCGAAACGGTCGCCCACGGCGTGCCATTCCTGGCTTCCGACATTCCATTCTTCCGCGATTTCCAGGAGAGCTTGGGCTGCGGCGACCTGTTCCGGTCCGACGATGTCGAATCCCTGGCCGTGGAATTGGAACGGATCCTCTCCTCCCCGGACCGCTGGAAAGACGACGATTTCCGTCGTCTCCACGCGGTGTTGGACATGGACTTCTGCACGGCGCGCCTCCTGCGCCACCTGGATGTCTTGCCGCCGATTCGGACGGAGGGCGGTTAGGTTTCCCGGCCATGTCCGACGATCTGGTCTGGTCCACCGATCCCTCCTTCCAAGGCAAGCTTCCCCTAAAGGGGGCGATGGGATCATCCCGTACGCGTACCAGTGCGCCCTGCTTCGCAGGTCCCGTTCGCAAGCATCTGCCCAAGGGGCCGTGCGTGTCCTTGGAGACTTCGGGCAGAAACGGCAAGGGCGTGACCTTGGTCACCGGTCTGCCCCTCTCCGGGAAGGACTTGGAGGACCTGGGGAAGGTCCTGCGCCGTGCTTGCGGCAGCGGTGGAACCGTGAAGGACGGAGCGGTGGAGATCCAAGGAGACCACCGCGACAAGGTCCAGGCGGCTCTTTCCCGGCAGGGGATCCAGGCGCGCAGGATTTGACCAACGGGATCGGGGTCGTCGGAGGTAGAATTCCAGGGTGATGTCCATCGTCTGGTCCGACCAGGTCCGATTTCTGCTCGCGCTGGCGTTGTCCGCCTTGGTGGGGTTGGAACGCGAGAGGTCCAAGGCCTCGGGAAACCCGCACGCCGTGGGTGTCCGGACCCACGTCCTGACGTCCCTTTTCGGGTTTCTTCTGGCGGAGCTCCACAAATCCGGCTTGACAGCCGCCCTTGGGGTCGGCCTGGGGTTGGTGGGAGCCGTCCAGATCGTCTCCTACTGGAAGCGCACCTCCGACGGTCCGAAGGGATGGACGAGCGAACTTTCCGTCTTGATCTCCTTCGCCATTGGCGCTCTTTGCGTGGTCTCCGAGGTTTGGATCCCCGCCGCCGCCGCGGTTCTGGGCACCTTGGTCCTCACCGAAAAGGCCGAGATCGAACGGAATGTGGACCGGCTCGATCGAGCTGAATTCCTGGCCGTGATCAAGTTCCTGCTGGTGACGTGCATCGTGCTGCCCATGCTTCCGGACCGGGAGTTCACCGCTTGGCAGATCAATCCCGCCCGCACTTGGAAGATCGTGGTGATGGTCTCTTCGATCGGATTCGTGGGGTACTTCCTGATCCGCAAGCTGGGTGGGCGCATGGGGCTTTGGGTATCCGGGCTCGTGGGGGGGATCGTCTCCAGCACCGCGGTTTCGGTGGCCATGGGCCGTCTCGCCGCACGCGAACCGGAAAAGTCCGGTGCCGCGCTGCAAGCGGCGATTCTCGCGAGTTCCGTCATGTATCTCCGGATCCTGGTCCTGGTCTGGCTGGTCCATCCCGATTTCGGGTTGGTGCTCGCCTGGCGGCTGGGTGCGTTGTGCGCGGTCGGGATCCTCCTCGCGGCGACGGTGCCGAGCGCTTCCTCCTCCCGGGGGGAAGGGGGTGCCAACATCCAGAATCCCTTCGAGATCCTGCCGGCCCTCGGGTTCGCCGCCTTGTTCACCGCGTTTTCCGTCGCGACGTCCATCGTTCGCACCTTCCTGGGTGGATCTGGGCTGGTGCTCCTGGCTTTGGCCGTGGGAGTGGTGGACATCGATCCCTTCATCCTGTCCGCGGTCCGCAATTCCAACGTGGAGCGGATCCTGATCGTCGCCATACTGCTTTCCATGTTGTCCAATACGGTGGCCAAGGGCGTCTACTTCGGGTTGCAAGCAAGGCCGGTCCGCCGCCAGGCGTTTTTGCGCTACTTCGGCTGGGCACTGCTGCACCTGCCCGTGGCGTTTCTGTGAAGCGATGATCCTTGCCAACCTGGAAATCGTGCTGGTTCGTCCGGAGACTCCGCGCAACGTGGGATCGGTGGCCCGGGCGGGACGAAACTTCGGGGTCGAACGGATCTGCGTCGTCGGGAGCCCGGACCTCCTCGAGGACGGATCCGCCAGGGCGACCGCACATGGAGCGGAAGACATCTTGGACCGGATCCGGTTCTGCTCCGACCTGGAAGAAGCCCTCTCCCCGCATGTCTTCGCGGTGGGAACCGCCAACCGCGTCCGCAAGGGAAAATTGCCGCCGCTGGAATTGCCCCACGCGGTGGTTCCCGACATCGCGGAGGCCTCGCGGAGCGGCACTTGCGCCTTGGTCTTCGGTCCGGAATCGCGCGGCCTCACGGACGTGGAGCTTGGCCGTTGCACACGTCTGCTGCGCCTTCCCACGGAGGTCGACCAGCCATCCCTAAATCTTTCGCAGGCGGTGCTTTTGGCCTTGCAGGAATGCTGGCGTTCGGCCAAGGGTTGGACCCAGGCGCTTCCTCCCGGGACCGAGGTGACGAATACCTTTTCCGCGGATTTTCGGGATTCCCCTCCCACTTTCGCCGAGTTTGATCTTCTTCTGCTCAAACTGGAGAGCCTGATGGAAAGGACCGGATTTCGGCCCTACGCCGGGGATCCGGAAAGCTTCCGGCTGTCCGCCCGCCGGTCCCTTTCCCGCGGCCGCTTCGAGCGGCGCGACCTGCGCACCCTTCTCACCATCGCCAAGACCTTGGAGCGCTTGCCCAACCTGCAGTCCCCGGGCTGAATTCCCGGCGATTTCGATCATTTCCCGGAGGGGACGATGAGGAGGTGTACGCTTGAACAAAGGTCGAATGGAAGCGTTCAGCGACGGGGTGATCGCGATCCTTATCACCATCATGGTGCTGGAGTTCCGGATTCCGGATCGACCCACCGCGGCTGCCCTGTGCCAGATGGCTCCGCAATTCCTGAGCTATGTGCTGAGCTTCGTTTTCATCGGGATCTACTGGAACAACCACCACCACATGCTCCAGGCGGTGAGCCAGGTCGACGGTGGGATCCTATGGGCAAACCAGCACCTCCTGTTCTGGCTTTCGCTGGTCCCTTTCGTCACCGCCTGGATGGGTCACACGGGCTGGGCGCCCTTCCCGGTGGCCTGCTACGGAATCGTGTTGCTGGGAGCGGGGTCGGCCTACGCCGCCCTTTCCGTCCTGCTCATCCGACACCACGGGAAAAATTCGGTACTGGCCCGGGCGGTGGGAAGGTCGGGAAAGGAGATCGCATCGGTGGCGGCCTACACGCTGGCCGTCGCCCTGGCCTTCGCGGACACCAGGCTGTCGGGGGCACTCTACGCGGGCGTCGCCATCCTCTGGTTGGTTCCGGACAGGCGCATCGAGCGGGCTCTCGCGGGTCGGTCAACGGATGCCGGGAACGGATAGGGCTTCCCGCCGGACCACGGACGCGCGCGGGAAATTAACTTGGGCTGTTCCGGTAGCGGCGAGAGTGGCGGAATTGGCAGACGCACCAGACTTAGGATCTGGCACCGCAAGGTGTGGGGGTTCGACTCCCCCTTCTCGCACCTGGACTTCGTCCAAACGACCCTTAAGGAGCAACAAGCGTGAACATCGTCGTGGCCGAGCGAAGCGTCACCGAGCGCGAACTGGAACTGGAGATCCCCGGATCCGATCTCTCCACCCTGGTGGAAGACAAGATCGAGACCTACCGCAAGAAGATCAACCTCCAAGGCTTCCGCCCGGGCAAGCTCCCCAAGGACGTCGTGCGCAAGCGCTTCGGTGCCAGCATCCGCGCCGAGGCCATCGAGGAACTGGTGGATGCATCCGTGCGCAAGGCGCTCGGCGAGCGCAAGCTTCTGCCCGCCGGTCCCGGAAGCGTTTCCGATCTGCAGGCTCCCGAGGGCGGGGACGTCAAGATCAAATTCCTCTTCGAAGTCGATCCCGTGCTGGACCTCAAGGACTACAAGGGGTTGGGGGTCAAGGTGCCCGCGGTGTCCGTTTCCCAGGCCGATGTCGACCAGCGCGTCGAGCAGATCCGGTTGCAGACCGCACGGATCCAGAAGCCGGATCGCCCATCGCGGACAGGCGACCTGGTGACGGCGCGCTACCTCAAGGTGCTGGTGGACGGGGTGGAGAAGCCCGCCTCTTCCCCGGTTTTCCAGGCCGAGATCGGAAAGGGGATCCCCGCCGTCGACAAGGCGCTGACCGGGGTCGATGTCGGACAAAACCTGTCCATCGATTTCGAGTTCCCCCCCGACCACGCCGAGGCCGAACAGGCGGGAAAGAAGGCGCGCTACGAGGTCGTGGTGGAAGGCGTCTACGAACGCATCCTCCCCGAACCCACGGACGAATGGGCCAGCCTCCTGGGCCCTTTCAAGACCTTCGCCGAGTTCCGGGATCGCGTGCGCTCGGACCTCGTCGAAGGCGCGGATCGCGAAGCCCGCCAGAAGGCCCGCGACGAGGCCGTCGACATCGTGTTGACCCGCAATCCCTTCGCGGTGCCCCGTGCCAGGGTCGAGGCCTTCGTCGAATGGCAGCGCGACCGCCTGGTCCGCCAGGGAGCCCAGGTTCCCCAAATGCCGGAATTGGTGCGTTCGCTGGGGGCCGAGGCGGAACGCCAGATCCGGCGCCAGCGGGCGGTGGAGTGGATCGCCGAGAAGGAAGCCGTGAAGGCGACCACGGAAGAGGTGGACGCGCGCATCAAGGAGATGGCCGACCAAGCCGGGATTTCCCCCGAAGATGCACGCGAGGAGTTGCGCAAGTCCGGTCGTCTGATGGAGATCCGCGAAGGGATCCGGTTCGAAAAGACCCTGGACCTGCTGCTGGAGGTTTGAGGTCGATCCCTTCCCAACGGGAGCGGGATCGGATGGTATGTTGGTCAGACAAGGGGCCGCGAAGGCCCGACACCGCATCGGGAGCGTTCCACATGTATCTGCCTACGATCATCGAGACCACGGGCCGCGGAGAACGGGTCTACGACATCTATTCGCGCCTTCTGAAGGAGCGGATCGTTTTCATCGGGACCGAGATCAACGACGCGGTGGCCAATGCCGTGATCGCCCAGATGATCTTCCTGGAGTACGAGGATCCCGAGAAGGACATCGTCTTCTACCTGAATTCCCCGGGTGGCCTGGTGTCCGCGGGACTCGCCATCTACGACACCATGCAACACGTCAAGTGCGACGTCTCCACCATCTGCGTGGGGTCAGCGGCGAGCATGGCGGCGATCCTCCTGGCCGCCGGCGCGAAGGGCAAGCGCTTCATCCTGCCCCACAGCCGCGTCATGATCCACCAGCCCATGGGGGGGGCCACAGGCCAGGCCACGGACATCTCCATCACCGCCAAGGAAATCATCAAGATCAAGGGCCAGCTGAACGAGATCCTGTCCCACCACACCGGTCGGGACAAGTCCGTGGTGGAGAAGGACACGGACCGCAACAACTACATGAACGCGACGGAGGCCATCGAGTACGGACTGGTGGACAGCATCCTTCGCCGGGACGACGGGAAGGTCGCCGGGAAATGACGGTGAAGGACCGGCGAGGCCCCACCCTCGGTCGGGTGAAGTGCTCCTTCTGCGGGAAGCCTTCGGAGGAGGTGGGCCGGATGGTCACCGGGCCCGGGGTCAACATCTGCGACGAATGCATCGCGATGTGCAACGAGATCCTGCACGAGGACAAGTCCAAGCCTTCCGCCTCCGCGACTCCGGACAAGTCCAAGCTTCCCACCCCCTCGCAGATCAAGGCCCACCTCGACGAATACGTCATCGGCCAGGAACACGCGAAGAAATCCCTGGCCGTCGCGGTCTACAACCACTACAAGCGCATCGGGAAGGTGGGAGCGCTCCCCCACGACGTCCAGGTGGACAAGAGCAACATCCTGCTTCTGGGTCCGACCGGATCGGGCAAGACGCTGCTCGCCCAGACCATCGCCCGACACCTCAATGTTCCCTTCACCATCGCCGACGCAACCATCCTCACCGAGGCCGGCTATGTGGGCGAAGACGTGGAAAACATTCTCGTGCGTCTCTTGCAAGCGGCCGACTACGATGTGGAAGCGGCCCAGAGAGGCATCGTCTATCTGGACGAGATCGACAAGATCTCGCGCAAGGGGGCCAACGCCTCCATCACCCGCGACGTGTCCGGCGAGGGTGTCCAGCAGGCGCTGCTCAAGATCCTGGAGGGGACCATCGCCGCGATTCCGCCCAAGGGGGGGCGAAAGCACCCCGAGCAGAACCTCATCCACATGGACACGCGCAACATCCTTTTCGTGTGCGGCGGAGCCTTCGAAGGCTTGGAAAAGACCATCTCCTCCCGGGTGAACACCACCCAACTCGGACTTTCGGCCGATCCCCTTTCGAAGCGGTCGAGGGAAACCTCGGACCTTCTGCGCCAGTGCGAGCCGGAGGACCTCGTGACCTACGGGATCATCCCCGAACTGGTCGGGCGGTTGCCCGTGCTCGTGGCCCTCCAGGAGTTGGACGACGATGCCATGCTCCGCATCCTCACCGAACCGAAGAACGCCTTGGTGCGCCAATACCAGCACCTGTTCGCATTGGACGGCTTGCAGCTGGAGTTCGAGGACGCGGCCCTGCGCGAAACCGTGCGGATCGCACGCACCCGCAAGACCGGCGCGCGGGGTCTCCGAGCCGTCCTGGAAAATGCCCTGACCGACACCATGTTCGACGCTCCCAATTGGAAGGATGTGGAGAAGGTGGTCGTGACCCGCGAAACCATCTTGCGCCAGGCTCCTCCATTGTTGATCCAATCCCAGCGCGCACGCCGGTCCACTGCCGCGTGAACCGCTGGGCATGATTCCCCGGCTGGCCGAAATCCTGGGGGACTTGCACCCCTTCCACGCGGTTGCCCGCTCGGAGATCGCGGATCTGGTGGCTTCCCGCGCCGTGTCCTGCAGCTCCCGCGAAGGCGGGGAAACTCCGGCATTTTCCGACCCGTTCCTTTCCGGCGCATCGGGTCCGGGGGAGGAATCGGATCTCGGGCCGGTCTTGCATGTCCTGTTGCAAGGACCAGCCGGGTCCGGAAAGCGCAATTTGGCCAACGCCTTGCGCCAAGCGCTTTTTGGCAGGATGGAGGTTCGGATCGCCGAAGGAGACGAAGACATGTCCTCCGGCAAGGGGATCGTGGTCTGGATCGGTCGCGACGGGAAAACACCCAGGTCGATGCCTCCGCGAACGACCCGAATCCGTGTCCGCAGTCTGTCCTCTTCGGAGAAATCCAGGTTGCTCTCCCAGGAAACGGATCGAGCGGCCCGTTCCTATGGTCTGGATCCCGCTGAATTCAATACCCCCGAAATCCAGCAGGCGCTTTTGCGCGGGGGGGGGTCCGAGGCTGGCGTGCTGGGTGCCACGCAGAGGCTCCAACGACTTTGTCGACGTCGTTCCCGCGAGATGGCGGAGGGCCGGCAAGTGCGTGTCGGACTCGAATGGGTGACTTCGGTGCTGGGACCGCAGGCCCGACCCATGGATCCGCTTCCCCTCCGGCTGGCTCCCGGATGCGTTCATTCCCCGGTGGTATCCCCCCTCGGAGGGGCCATCGCCAGGATCGAGGCTTTCGCAAGTCCGGGAAAAGGGCGGCTCACCCTCACCGGTGCCGGTCCCCAGGCCGAAATCGCCGCCCAGGTGTCGCGCAGCCGTTGCCTTGCCCTGGCCCAGCAGCTGCGCTACCAGGTGGGCCCTCTGCGCGAACTGGACTGGCACATCCACGTGTCCGGCCCCGATGGCCCCAAGGACGGCGTGTCCATCGGCTGGCCCGTCCTGGTGGCGATGGCTTCCCATCTGTCGGGTGTGGCGGTGGACGCCCGGTTCGCCTTCACGGGCGAGATGGGGCTGTCCGGCGAAGTGCACCCGGTGGGCCACATCGAAGAAAAATTCCTGGCCTGCGAGCGGGAGGGGTTCCACCGCCTTTGGATCCCGTCCGGAAACCTCGCCGATCTTTCGCTTCTCGAGCCCGAGGCCCTGGGATCCTGCCAACCCACCGTGGTTTCCCAGGATCTCCCGGCACTCGGGACATTGGGACTGGTTTCTTCGAGGACCTGAATGGAAACTCTCGCCCAACGCCTCCAAATCGTCGAGGAACGCATCTCAAAAGCCTGCGGGCTCGCCGGGAGAAGCCGTGCCGACGTGGCGCTGGTGGCGGTCTCCAAGCGACACTCCGCTTCCGAAATCGGGGAAGCCGTCTCGCTGGGTGTTTCCGAGTTCGGCGAGAACTACGTGCAGGAAGCCCTGGAGAAATTTCCGATGCCCTCGGCCAACCTCCACTTCATCGGGAGCCTGCAGAAGAACAAGGTTCGCAAGATCCTCCCGATTTCCGTGCTCGTGCACGGCGTTTCGAGCATCTCCGTCCTGGAAGCCGTGGAGAGGGTGGCGGCAGAGGAGGGCATCGCCCCCGAATTCCTCCTGCAACTGCACCTGACGGAAGAACCGACCAAGCACGGGTTCGCTCCCGAGGACCTTCCCGAAGCCCTGGCGATTTCCGACGGATTTCGTCATGCCCGCCTGCGCGGGTTCATGGTCATGGCGCCTCTGGATGGCGGTCGCGAGGCCGCAAGCCCCGTGTTCGCCCGTGCCAGGGCGCTGCTGGAGGAGTCGCGCGAGGGCAGGCCGGGGATGCGGCTGCTTTCGATGGGCATGTCCCAGGACCTGGAGGAGGCCATTTCCGAGGGTGCGACGCATGTGCGCGTGGGGACGGCGATCTTCGGGGAGAGGTCTTCGCCGTGAGCGGGGGCTCGGGATTCCTGGCGGAGCTCGCGACCGCGATCGGGTCGGCCGGGGTTTTCGCCCTGCTGGCTAGACAGATACTGTCATTTCGACGCTGGAGTTCGGAAACCACCCTCTTTCGCGCCCTGGAAACCTTGACCGAGCCGTGGCTCTCCCAGGTCCGCCGACACCTCCCGCGCGGATGGGGAATAGATTTTTCCCCTTGGGTGGCCGTGGCCATGGGGGCCGCTCTCACCCTGGTCCTTCGTCTTCTCCTTTCGCGAGGTTCCTCTTGAACATCACTCCTCTGGACATCCGCAAGCAGGAATTCCGCACCAAGTTCCGGGGTTGCGATCCCGACGAAGTCCAGAGCTTCCTGGACCAGGTCGCCGGTGCGCTCGAGGAAGCCAACGCCGCCGTCGCCGCGCTCGAGGAGCGCAACCAGGAGGCGGAGAGCCGCCTGGGACACTACCGCTTGATCGAACAGAACCTCCAGGACGCCGCCGTCACCGTGCAGAAGTCGCTGGACGAGACCAAGAGGCTGGCGGAGAAGGAAGCCGAGCTGATCGTCCGCGAGGCCCACACGCGAGCGGAGAAGGAGGGCGAAGTCCTCAAGGAGCGCGTCACGCGCCTGCAGCAGGACATCGCGACCCTGGAGATGCAGCGCGCCAATTTCCTCGTGCGCCTCAAGGCCGTGGTGCGCTCGCAATCCGACCTGATCGAAGCCATGGAATTGGAAGCCCACCTGGGTCGGCAGCTTCCGGAGAAGGAAATCTGACCGGTCTGCGGATCGTTTCGGCCCCTGAATTCCTCGCCGAACCGGTCCATATGCCTTGGGACTTCACCGATTTGGTGCGCCTCCATGCCGCGGTCGGGGAAAAGTGCTCGCGACAGGAGGCGCTGGGCGGAATCCAATGCAGGAAAGGGTGCTACCACTGCTGCCGCCGGATCGCGTCCCTGTTTCCGGTGGAATTCGCCCACCTCGGCGGCGACCGCGAATTCCCGCCCGGCCCGCTGGAGTCCCGGTTGCACCCCGGCGAAGCCCTCTGCGGGCATCTCGCGCCGGACGGATCCTGCGGGATCTACGATCGGAGGCCCTTGATCTGCCGAACCCACGGGTTCCTGCATCTTTCGGAAGCTGGCTTGGACCATTGCCCTTGGAATTTCGAGGACCTGGACGAAGTCGACGAAGACCTTCCCTTCCATCTGGAAGACCTGCATGAAACCCTGTCGAGAGTGAACATCCTTTTCCTTCGGCGCTCCTATCCGACCCGTTGGAAGGAACTTGCCCAAGTGCGCATCCGGTTCCAGTGAAAATGCCCAGGTCTCCGCGCGGCCTGGCTTTCTTCGGTTCCTCCATCATCGGGCTGACATCCCGGCGAGTCGGAAGCATCATTCCCTCATGAGTTTCGTGCTCGAATACCTGACGGTCGGCGGAGTCCGCCCCGACTTGGAGGGTTTCGACGCCTGGGCACGGGAAACCCCGCTGTTCCAGGAGCCTGTCGAACAGGAGGACCACAAGGTCTGGTGGTACAGGAATCCCTGGACCAACGTCTACTTCTCGGTTTCCTACCGCTACGTGGACCCCCTCCAGGACCAGTTGTGGGCGCCTTCTGGACTGGAAGCCATGGTCAACCATCTCCGACCGGATTATTTCGCCCTCGAGGCCGCTCCGTATCTGGCCGCGATCGCCCGCGAATTCGGGATGCTGGCGCGGGACGCGGACACCGGACAACTTATTTCGATGGATCCCGAACCCGATCAGATCGAGCGGCTCTGGGAAGTTGGGAACCGGGTGGTACGGGAAGAGGCGATCGACCAGGGAAAACGCGTCCATCGCCTGCCTTCGGAGGCCAATCGCCGCTGGTGGGAATATTCCCGGCGTCGATCCGGATTGCAGGAAATTCTGCGCAGGGAAGACCCCCGCGTCGAGGTGCCCGAGATCCATTTCCTCCACAGTCGACCGTTGGACAGGATCCTGACCGCCTTCGCCTGGAAGGACGGGACCGGCACCGTCTTTCCGGCCTCGGACCTGGTGATCATCGATCGCACGGAAAAGCACTTCCTGGGCCTAAAGAAGGAGCGCAAGCTGACCTATGTCAGCTACGACGCCTTGGTCCGGCAGGTGGTCGCCGCGCTGCGGAACGTGGAATTCGAAGGCGCGACCTTCCGCTTGCTGTCCACGGACAACGCTTGGCGCGCCGTGGAGCGTCTGGCCTCGATACCCCAGAACGAGGATCTCGATTCGTTCCAGAGCATCAAATCCACCCGCGTGGTGGACGATGCTTGAGTCCTTCGCCGACGATTTTCTGGGCTTCCTTTCCGCCGCTCCCTCTCCTTGGCACGCCGCCCACGAAATCTGTCGCCGCTTGGACGCGGCAGGGTTCCGGCCATGGCCCTCGAAGGACGCCCCGTCGGGGCGCGTCTATCACAGGCGGGGGGGCGCGGTGGTCGCGTGGATCCTGCCCACCGGGATTCCTTCGCGACTGACCCTTGGCCTCGCGCACACCGACAGCCCTTGTCTGCGGCTGCGACCGGAAGCCGAGTCCGTTTCCCATGGATGCAGAAAATTGTCGGTGGAGGCCTACGGTGGTCTGTTGAACCACGCCTGGCTGGATCGCGAATTGGAAGTGGCCGGTCGCGTCTGCGTCGAGGATTCCGACGGGATCCGCGAGGTCCTGGTCCGCCCACGAGGCCTGCGCCCCATCGTTCCATCGTTGGCGATCCATCTGGATCGCGCCGTGAACGAGCGGGGATTGGTGCTCGATCGCGAGCGCCACCTGCCCGCTCTATGCGGACTCCAGGATGGACGCTCGTTCCTTTCGCTGCTGGCCGAATCGGCGGGGACGGAACCGGAACAGGTACTGTCCTGGGACCTTTGCCTGGGCGATGCCGCCCCTCCGGCACTGGTGGGTTCCGGCGATCTGGTGGCGTCTCCGCGTCTCGACAACCTGGCCTCCTGCCACGCCTTGGTCGCTGGATTGGAGGCTCTGGATCCCCGTCCCGACACCTTGGTCGCCGTGGCGTTCCTGGACGCCGAGGAGGTGGGATCCACCTCCTCGGTCGGAGCGGATTCCGTCTTCCTGCCACAGATCCTGGAGCGGATCGGCCTTTCCATGGGCCTGGACCGCGCCGCGTTCCTGGCTTGGGTTTCCGGAGGTTTCGCCCTGTCCGCCGACATGGCCCATGCTCTCCATCCGAACCATCCGGAACGCCATCCTCCCGGGCATTCTCCCTTCCTGGGTCAGGGCCCGGTCCTCAAGTGGAATGCGGGCCTTCGCTACGGGACCACCGCGGTCGGGGGTGCCCGCTTGAGGCAATTGGCCCTGGAGGAAGGAATCCCGCTGCAGGGCTTCGCGATGCGTGCCGATCTCGGCTGCGGATCCACTGTGGGGCCGTTGGTTTCCCGGCAACTGGCTTTGGAGACGGTCGATTGCGGAGCGCCCATGCTCGCCATGCACAGCGCGCGCGAGACCATGGCTCTTTCCGACCAATTTCTTTGCACCCGATTGTACCAATCGTTTCTTCGGCGTGCGTGAGGAACCGCCGGGAGGATAGATTAGTGCGCATGCAAAAGATCTTCGCCATCGCCCTAGCCCTCGCCGCCGTGGTGAATGCCGCAGCCTACAAGGCGGTTTTCGGAATTGCACCGCCTTTGGATGTCGGGGGAGACCTTTCTTCCGATCTCATTTCTCCCTTCCAGACGGCGATGGCGGAAATCCTCTCCTGGGAGGCTTCGCTGGTCCCGGGTTTGCGCGTGGTGGATCCGGGTCCGCTCGCCTCCTCATTGGAGGCCAAGGGTTGGAGCACGCGGACCGACCTCACCGGTACCGAGGTGGAGGATGCCCGCATGGCCGGCCAGCAGCAGGACGCCGACGCCGTCATCGCCATGCAGGTCCTGCATTCCGGAAGCGAGGTGAACTGGAAGATCGCCATGGCCTACCGTCAGGGAACGGATGATCGGTCGTTGCGGTTCCAGGGCGTCTCGGGCGAAGACGTCTTCATGGTCCAGATCCGGCAGAAGGCCATCTCCTTCCTCGATTCACTCGGGGTCGATGTCCCGGCCGCCGCACGCCAGATGGCCACGGACAGGGGCAGGGTTCCGTGGGAAGCACTCCTGGAATACGCCAGGGGGATCCGCGACCAGCAAGCGGGGCAGATCGACGACGCGTTGCGCCATCTTCGGGAAGCGAGCCGCCGCGCTCCCCTGCTGACTTCGCTCCAATACCGCCTGAAGAAGCTCGAGAGAGACAATCCAGGGAGATAGGAGTCGCTACCTGGCGATTCGAAGTCGGTAGATGGAACGCATCAGGGCCAGTCGGGCGCGTTCGTAGTTGATTTCCCGGTGCCCTTTGGTCAGCCTCTCCTCGGCCCTTTCCTTGGCCTTCCTGGCCCGCTCCCGATCGATCTGGTCCGGAAATTCGGCCGAATCCGCGATCACCGTGAGTTCGCCCTTGGACACGCGGGCAACACCACCGGAAATGAACAGGCTTTTTTCCGTTCCGTCCGCCAAGGTGATGCGGGCGACATGGGGAACCATCGCGAACAGGGCGTCCGCATGCCTGGACAGGATTCCGACCAGACCGTCGGTGATGCCCAGCACGACCTGGACGGCCTCCCCTTTCCAGGCGACCTTTTCCGGGTCGACGATGGTGGTGGGCAGGCTCACTTGGACTTCAGCTCCCTGTCCTTTTCCACGGCCTCTTCGATGGTGCCCACGAAAAGGAACGCCTGTTCGGTCAGGTCGTCGTGCTTGCCTTCGAGGATTTCCTTGAAGGAGCGCACCGTGTCGGCCAGCTTCACGTACTTGCCCTGCATGCCGGTGAACTGCTCGGCGACGTGGAATGGCTGGGAAAGGAATCGCTGGACCTTCCTGGCGCGGTAGACGGTCATGCGGTCTTCTTCGGCGAGCTCGTCCATCCCGAGGATGGCGATGATGTCCTGGAGCTCCTTGTAGCGCTGCAGGAGGCGCTGGACCCCGCGGGCTACGGCGTAGTGCTCTTCTCCCACCACATCGGCGCTGAGCAGGCGGGAGCGCGAGTCCAGGGGGTCCACGGCGGGATAGATGCCCAACTCCGAAATCTGACGCGAAAGGTTCGTGGTCGCGTCCAGGTGGGAGAAGGCGGTGGCCGGGGCGGGGTCCGTGTAGTCGTCGGCGGGCACGTAGATGGCCTGGATGGAAGTCACCGAGCCGTTCTTGGTGGAGGTGATCCGCTCCTGGAGTTCTCCCATCTCGGTTCCCAGCGTGGGCTGGTATCCCACGGCGGACGGAATTCGTCCAAGCAGCGCGGAGACCTCGGAACCCGCCTGCGTGAAGCGGAAGATGTTGTCGATGAAGAGCAGGACGTCCTGGTTCTGCACGTCGCGGAAGTATTCGGCCACCGTCAGGGCCGTGAGGGCCACGCGGGCGCGGGCACCCGGGGGCTCGTTCATCTGGCCGTAGACGAGCGCGGTCTTTCCCAGCACTCCGGCTTCTTCCATCTCGCCGTAGAGGGCCGTTCCCTCGCGGGTGCGCTCGCCGACTCCGGCGAAAACCGAGTAGCCGCCGTGGTACTTGGCGATGTTGTTGATGAGTTCCTGGATGAGCACGGTCTTGCCCACGCCAGCGCCTCCGAACAGGCCCACCTTCCCGCCCTTGGCGTAGGGTGCCAACAGGTCGACCACCTTGATGCCGGTTTCCAGGACCTCGGCTTGGGTGCTCAGCCGATCGAATTCGGGCGGCTCGCGATGGATGGGCATGGACGTTTCGGCGCCGATGGGCCCTTTCTGGTCGATGGGCTCCCCGATCACGTTGATGACCCGACCCAGGGTCTTGTCACCGACCGGGGCCTGGATGAATCTTCCCGTGTCGCGAACCTCCAATCCCCTCGAGAGTCCGTCGGAGGAATCCATGGCGATGGTGCGCACGACGTTGTCGCCCAGATGCTGGGCCACCTCCAGGACCAGGTTGTCCGGCTTGTCGGAGATGGAACCGTTCGTGGTCACGAGTGCCTGGAGGATGGGAGGCAAATTCCCGTCCTCGAAGGCCACGTCCACGACTGGACCCAGAACCTGGATGATCTTGCCCTTGGCGGTTGTGGTGCTCATGGGATGTCGATTCCTATCGGATGGATTCGGCGCCGGCGATGATCTCGACCAGCTCGGTGGTGATCTGGGCCTGGCGTGCCCGGTTCTTCTGGAGGGTGTACTTGTCGATCATTTCCTGCCCGTTGCGGGTGGCGCTGTCCATGGCGGTCATGCGCGCTCCCTGTTCGCCAGCGGCGTTTTCCAGGAGCGCGTTGAGCACCAGGAACCGGATGGACTGGGGGATCAGCTTGGAGAGGAGTTCGGCCGGAGGCGGTTCGAACAGCACGGGAGCGGCGGATGCGTGCTCGGTGGAGGAGATGGGGGAGGGGAACAACTGGAGGGCCTGCGGGGTCTGCGTGAGCGCCGATTGGAAACGGTTGTTGACGAGCCAAAGTTCATCCGTCTTGCCGTCGAGGAAATCCTGGATCAGACGTTCGGCGATGGGTCGGGCCGTGGAGAGCGAAGGTCTTGCGACGGCCTCCTGGAACCATTGTCCGAGGGAAGACGCGGCGAGCTTGCCCTTGAGTGCGTCCCAACCGCGGCGTCCCGCGAAGTGAACGGTGCAGGGCGTTCCCTGGGAGAGGCGCGCATGCAGTTCGGAGAAGCCGGGACGACCCTCGGTGACGGCATCCATGGCGCGCAGTCCCAGGATGCGTTCGAAGGCGCGGATCAAGCCGTTGTTGAAGGCTCCGCAAAGGCCCTTGTCCGAGGTAAACAACACGATGGAGACGTGCTTGACCGGCCGGGAATCCAACCAAGGGGAGACATCGACCGGCAGGTCTTCCACCCCGACACGGGCCTGCAGGTAGGCCAGCAGCGAGGTGAGTTCGGAGCGGTAGGGACGCGTGCGCTCGATGGCCCCCTGGGCGCGCCGAAGCTTGGAGGCCGCCACCATCTTCATGGCGGCGGTGATCTTCTTCGTGTTCTGGAGGTTCTTGAGCTTGTTCGTCAGCTCCTTGATGGTCGGCACCTGGGCGTTCTCCCTACGCCTGGAAAGCCGCGTTGAAATCCTTCAGCGCGGCTTCGATGCGGGCACGGATGCCGTCGTCCAGGGCCTTCTTGGCTTCGATGTCGGAGACGAGGGAAGCCTGCTTTGCCCGGATGAACTCGAGCAATTCCTTTTCCCAGCGGTTGATCTGGGCCACGGGCACCGCGTCGATGAAGCCGTTGGTTCCCGCGTAGATCACCACCACCTGGATTCCCACCGACTGGGGCTGGAACTGGGGCTGCTTGAGAAGCTCGGTGATGCGCTGGCCGCGGGCGAGTTGCTTCTGCGTGGCGGGATCGAGATCGGAGGCGAACTGGCTGAAGGCGGCCAATTCGCGGTACTGGGCCAAGGTCAGCCGCAGGGTTCCGGCCACCTGCTTCATGGCCTTGATCTGGGCGTCTCCCCCGACGCGCGACACGGAGATTCCCGCGTTCATGGCGGGTCGCAGGCCCGCGTTGAACATGCCCGATTCCAGGAAGATCTGGCCGTCCGTGATGGAGATCACGTTGGTCGGGATGTAGGCCGAAACGTCGCCCGCCTGGGTTTCGATGATGGGCAGCGCGGTGAGCGAGCCCGCCCCGTTCTTGTCGGAGAGCTTGCACGCGCGTTCGAGCAGGCGGGAGTGCACGTAGAAGATGTCGCCGGGGAAGGCTTCGCGACCCGGGGGCCTGCGCAAAAGCAGGGACATCTGTCGGTAGGCCTGGGCCTGCTTGGTGAGATCGTCGAAGATGATCAGTGCGTGGCCGCCGTTGTCGCGGAAGAATTCCGCCATGGCGCAGCCCACGTAGGGTGCGAGGTACTGCAGCGGAGCCGGAGCGGCCGCTCCGGCCACGATCACCGTCGTGTAATCCATCGCGCCATGGGCGCGCAGCTTCTCCACCACCTGGGCGACGGTGCTCTGCTTCTGGCCCACGGCCACGTAGAAGCACTTGACGTCCTTGCCCTTCTGGTTGATGATCGTGTCCAGGGCGATGGCGGTCTTGCCCGTCCCGCGGTCGCCGATGATCAGCTCGCGCTGGCCGCGGCCGATGGGAGTCATGGAGTCGATGACCTTGATGCCGGTCTGCAGGGGTTCGTGCACGTTCTTGCGCGCCATGATCCCGGGGGCCTTCACTTCGATGCGCTGTCGCGCCTCGGCGACGATGGCCGGACCTCCGTCGATGGGGTTTCCCAAAGCGTCGACGACGCGTCCGAGAAGCGACTTCCCCGCCGGAACGGAGGCCTGGATCTTGGTGCGGCGGGCCACGTCGCCCTCGCCGACGGAGTTGATCTCGCCCAAAAGGACGACGCCGACGTTGTCCTCCTCCAGGTTCAGGACCAGGGCGAACACGTCGTCCTTGCCCTCGAACTGGACCAGCTCGCCGGCTTCCACGGTGGGAAGCCCCTGCAGGCGGGCGATGCCGTCGCCCACCTTCAGTACGATTCCCGTCTCGTAGCTTTCCGCCGAGGGGGAGAACCCCTCCAATTGCTTGCGGAGCAGGGATGCGATCTCGTCGGGACGGACTGTGTCGATCATGGGTTCCTAGGTCGGCGTCTAGGCCGAAAGAAGGGCCCGTCGGGCCTGGTTCAACTGGTTGTTTGCGGTGGCATCCAGGACGGTTGACCCCAGATGGACCTTGAATCCGCCGAGGACGGAGGAATCCGTCTCTTGCGAGAGACTGACTTCGGAGCCTGCAACGGAAAGTGTCCGCTCCAGGCTTTGCACCTGGGCGGGAGACAAGGGTTGGCGCGAACGGACGACACCGTGCGCCAGACCCGACCTGGATTCGCGCAGGTCCAGGAGGCAGCTCGCGATGGCCCCGATTTCGCCCAGCCTCCTCCGGGAGGAGAGCAGGGAAACGAGTCGCCCGAAGAGGGATTCCCCGGAAGGCGATCCCAGGGCCGTTCGAAGGGCCTGCGCCCTCTTCTCGGAGGGGACGGTGGGATCGCCGAGCAATTTGGTGACATTTTCCGGCAACTCGGCGAGTCCGCGCAGGACGGGAAGGGACCGATCCAGTTCCCCCGACGCGGAGAGCACGTCCAGGAGCGCCTTCGCGTATCGTGGTGCCGCCTTCGACATCAGTTCTTCGCGACCTCCGACATCAGCCGTTCCGCGAATTCCTTGGACTCCGCCCCTTCGAGTTCGTGGCGCAGGATGCGTTCGGCCACCTCCACGGAGAGTTCGGCGGCGTCGCGTCGCAACTGGGTCGCGGCCTGCTGGGCGGCGGCGTCGATCTCCGTCTTCGCCAGGTTCACGATCCTCTCGGCCGAGGCTTTCGCCTCCGTTTCGGCCTGGGCCCTGAACTTGGAGGCGAAATCGCGCTGCTCGGACAGGATCCGGGTCGCTTCCACCCGGGCCTCGGTGAGGATCCTCCGCTGTTCGGCCTCGGACGACGCGGCCATGGCCGCCACCTCCTCGGCCTTGGACAGCGATTCCTGGAGCTTCCGCTCCCGCTCGGCGACGGAGGCCAGGATGGGCTTCCACGCGAACTTGCGCAAGAGCACGAGGAGGACGACGAAGATCACCCAGACCCAGATCATGGTCCCCGGGTTGGGGGCCATGAGCTGGGAGGCGATACCGCCTCCCCCCGCCGCGGCTGTGCTGGCCTGGACGTCGGACATGGCTTACTTCAGCAGGACGATCAAGAGGCTGATGACACCGCCGAGCAAGGCGACGCCTTCGATGAGGGCGGCACCCAGGATCAGGTTGGCGCGCAGCTCGTCCTTCATCTCGGGCTGACGCGCGATGGCCTCCACCGTGGAAGCCGTGGCCCGCCCGATGCCGATGCCGGCTCCGATCGCCGCGAGTCCGGCTCCGATCGCCGCCAAACCTCCGCCGAGGTTCCCGATGTTCGTGATGTCCATTTGTTCTCCTGTCTGGTTGATTTGGGAGTAGGGAGCGCTCAGTGTTCCTGGTGGAGCGCGCCGCCGATGTAGAGCGAGCTCAGGAAAGTGAAGACGAAGGCCTGCAGCACGCAGACCAGGACCTTGATGACCAGGATGAAAAGGAGGAAAGCCAGGGGTAGGGGCGCGGTGAGCAGAAGCGAGATGCCGTCGGATCCGCCTCCCAGCAGCCCGTGGAGACTTCCGGAAATCATGGGTGCCAGGATGGAGATGAGTCCCGCGATCACCAGGATCATGATGTGGCCCGCCGCCATGTTCGCGAACAGGCGGATGGTCAGCGAAAAGGCGCGGATGAAGATGGACACGATCTCGATGGGGGCGAGGATGGGGAGAACCCACCAGGGGACCCCCGACGGCACCAGGTTCTTCACGTACCGGAACGGGCCGTTGTGGAAGATGCCCACGGCGTTGAAGACCACGAAGACCAAAAGCGACATGGCGGCTGTGACGGAGATGTCGGCGGTGGCACCGGCGAAGAGGGGCACGAGCCCCATCAGGTTCAAGACCGTGATGAAGAAGAAGAAGGTGGCCAGGAAAGGAACCCACTTGTCGCCATCCTTCTTGCCGATGCTGGGGCGCGCCACTTCGTCGCGGATGTAGAGCAACAGGACTTCCACGATGTGCCCCAGCGGGGAACTGGGCAGAAGTCCGGTCCTGCGCGCTCCGGTGAGGGCCAGCAGGAAGGTGAGGAGCGCCCCGATGAGGAGCATGAGGACGTGCAGGGAAATGAAATGGGGGAGCGGAATCGCCACGCCCGGAAGGATGGGCCACTCGTGGCTGTCCACGATGTGGTGCATGATGAAATCCGAGAGGTTTCCCGATCCGCTCAAAGTTCCTGGACTCCCTGGACGAAGAAGATGGATTCGGAGACCAGAAGCATAAGAAATATCCCCGCCCATGCGACCACAAAAACCCTCTCGGCCCCCCGGCTTGAGACAATTCCTGTCACAAACAGGCCGACTCCGGCCGCGAAGCGCAGGACCAGGAAGGAGAGTCCGCCGACGACCCCGGAACCTCGGGGCTCGGGATCCCGCTTCCACAGCGCCCAGCCCAAGCCGGCATGGACGCCTGCGGCGACCACGGCCCAGGCCAGCGCGCGGATCTGGGGCGCTTGGCGCAGGTGCAGGAGGGAAAGGATCCAGATTCCGGCTCCGGCGAGCCCCGGGATCGCCAGGGCCAGGAACAGGCCGTGCCGGGTCCTGGCCTTCAACGGACCGCCATCAGCATCCGCCAGACAACGAATGCGACCCCGAGTAGGGAGCAGATCACCAGGGGGGAAGGGGAACCGAAGTGCCGGGAAAGGAACCAACCCACCACGCAGCACGCGGTCAACGAGCCGGTTGCTTCGCTTCCGAGCCCGATCCAGCCGCGTTTGGGGTCAGGCGCGTCCAGGGGAAACTTGCCCCGGCTGCATGTCGCACTTGCCGTGGAACACGGCACCTTCCTGGATGATCAGCTCGCGGGTGCGCAGATCGCCCACCAGCATGGCCTTCGTTTCCAGAAGGACGCGTTCGGTGGCCGTCACGTTGCCGTTCACCTTTCCGCCGATCTTGACCGATGCCGCCTGGATCTCTCCCTCCACGATCCCCTGGGTGTGGATGGAGACGGTTCCTGTCGCGCGGATGGTTCCCTTGACGGATCCCTCGACGGAGAGATCGTTCTCCACGAGGAGCTCGCCCGTGACGACGGTACCCGAGTTGACGAAGGTGAAGCCCTTGCCGCTGGAGATTTTGTCGGACATCGTCTAACGCATCATAGCAAACCACGGGTCGATGGCAAGACCGTGAAATGAAAGCGCCACGACAAAATGCGACGAACTTTCTCCGCCTGCCCTTTGCGTCTTCCCGATCGGTTCTCCCCGGCGCACCACGTCCCCGGGCTGCACGTCGACCTCGCCGAGTTCCGAGAGCCGGCATTCCCACCCGTCCAACAGCAGCAGGTCCACTTCCAGTCCCGAAGAGGCCGACCATTCCGCTTCCGAGACCACGCCGTCCAGCGGACTCCGGATCGTCGCCGCTGACGCGGACAGGATGTTGCGCTTTCCAGGCCCCACTTCGGAATTCGGCCCCAGGGCCATCTCCCAATCGCGCAGAGGCGGCAGGAGAAGCGGAAGCCGGAGCGTGTCGTTTCCGGCGCGATGCCGGACCTCCTTGGCCAGGAAGTCGGAACGGATGTCGGCCAGAAAGACCTCGCGTTTCCGCTGGTCGAAGAGATCCGAAGAGGGTGCTTGGGTCGTCGCAGACCCATGCACGGTCGGGTCGTCCAGGAAGGATTGGGTGAGGGAAGTGAGTGCCTTCTCCCTTTCCTCGATGCGGTGCAACTCTTCCTGGAGCAACCCCACGCGATCCAATTGTTGGCGAAGTTTCTGGTTCTCCTCCGAGACCATCTCTGCGGCCTGGAGCTTGATCGCGATGCTGCCCAACCAAGTGATCGTGGTGCCGGTCAAGATCACCAGGAGAACCAGTGCCACCACGAGAAAATGGAACAGACGCACGGGGATCCCCACCTGCCAGGATTCCCCGGTCAGGTCGCGGAGCACCAAAATCCGAATCCGCTCCCCTTTCATGGCTCGGGATTCAGCCCGAGGAGAATATCGGCCAAGCGGCTCAGATCGCTTTTGGAGTGGAAGTCCAACCGCAAATGCCCTTTGCCGGATGGTTGGGTTTCCAGGTGGACCCGGGTGCCGAGCCTCAGTGCAAGATCGCGCAGGAACGCCTGATGGTTCGCATCCTCCACCCCGGATTTTCCCATCCGTTTTGGAGGTTTGGTCAAGATGCCGGCTTGGCCGGCCTTGGCTTCCAAGGTGCGGACGCTCCATCCCTCGGTGACGGCCTGTTGGGCCAAGGTGGTTTGTCGAGCGGGTTCCAAGGCGGCGAGAACTCTGGCGTGGCCCGCGGACAAGGTGCCGCTGGCAACTTGTTGTTGGATGCCATCCACCAGCCGGAGCAGTCGGAGGCTGTTGGTGATGGCGGGGCGACTTTTTCCGAGTTGGTGCGAGAGTTGGTCGTGCGTGTACCCGCAGGAATCGATCAGTTCCTGGAACGCCAACGCCTCTTCGATGGGGTTGAGTTGGACGCGTTGGATGTTCTCCAACAAGGCGATTTCCCGCATCTCCCGGTCGGAGACTTGGTCTCGGACCAGGGCCGGAATGGTTTCCTTGCCTGCCAATTGGCTGGCGCGGAACCGCCGTTCTCCAGCGATGATCTGGAATTGGGCCCCCTGGCGCCGCACCAGGATGGGTTGGAAGACTCCCTTTTCCCGGATGGATGCCGCGAGTTCTTCCAGCTCGGATGGATTGAAATCCTTTCGAGGCTGGAAAGGATTGGGCTGGATCTGCACAAGAGACAAGACCGCCACCATCGACCCGTCGGAGGCGGGGACGCCGGGGAGATCATCCCGATGGGCGAGATTCTTTTCCTGGAAAATGGCCCCGAGCCCTTTGCCCAATCCACGCGGCTTGTTCATCCCGAGATCCCCATGACTTCCTGCGCCAGTTTCATGTAGGCCACCGCCCCTGGTGTCGCGATGTCGTACAGGAGGATGGGTTTTCCATAGGAAGGAGCTTCCGCCAATTTGATTGTGCGCGGGATCACGGAATGGAAGACTTTTTCGTGGAAGGAGGTCCTGACCTCGTCGACCACTTGTTTGGACAGGACCGTGGAGGCTTGGTGCATGGTGAGCAGCGCCCCTTCGATCTGGAGGCTCGGGTTGAAGGATTGCTGCGTGAGGCGGATGGTATTCAATAGTTCCGCCAGGCCTTGCAGCGCGTAGTACTCGCATTGGATGGGGATGAGCACGGACTTTGCCGCCACCAGCACGTTCAAGGTCAACAACCCAAGGGACGGAGGGGTGTCGATCAGGATGTAGTCGTATCGGGGAGCAAGCCTTTCCAGCAGTGCGCGGAGCCGTGTTTCACGTGAAACCATGTTGACCAGTTCGATCTCGGCTCCCGCCAAATGGTGCGAGGAAGGGATCAAATCCAAGTAGGGGAGTTGGGTCTTGTGCACGTAGCCGGCAGCCAACTCCGGGGTCCAGGGGACGTCTTCGAGCAACGCGTCATAAAGGGTCGGCTCGTCGGACACGGCGACCCCTACGCCTTGGGTCGCATTGGCTTGGGGGTCGGAGTCGACCAGCAAGGTGCGCCGCTCGGCCATCGAGAGCGCCGCCGAAAGATTTACGGCCGTGGTGGTCTTTCCAACGCCGCCCTTTTGATTGCAAACCGCGATAATGCGAGTCATGTCGTAGCCTGGGAAGAAAGGGTGGCCAGCACCAAGAATCTGGTTTCCTGGACTGTAGGAAGTCGGTACCGAACATACGACAGGGGGTTGTACCCGTCAATCGGCGGGGCCATCTCTTGGTGCTTGAAGGTCAGGAAAGTTCCGTTGGGACGCAAAAACGGAAGGGCACGCTTACAATCCTCGGGAATTTTTCCCACGGCTCGGGTGGAGACCACGGCTGCCTGTTGGGCAAGATCGGGAAATTCGACCAGGGCTTCCGACTTGGAACACAGCACACGCAGGTGCGGGAGGTTCAACTCCTTTTGCGCCTTCAGCAGATGCTGCGCCCGTAGCCGGCGGGGCTCCACGGCCAAGAATCGCCAATGGGGCAGACAGATGGCCAAAGGGATGACGGGAAGACCGGCACCGGAGCCGATGTCGATCCAAAGCCCTCCTTTGGATAGGCCAAACTGTTCGGTGGCCAGGAGAGGTGCCAGCGAATCCAGGATGTGGCGCTCCCACAGAAATGGGAGGTCCGCCTCGCCCACCAAGTTCTGGTTTCGGGTGGCTCGCCGGAGCAAGGCTTCCCAGGCGCGAAGCTGGGGTATGGCTTGTGGGGGTGGAGCGGGGGTGGGATCAGAATGTTTCACGTGGAACCAATCGCCGATGAAAGAAGCCGAAGTGGAGATCCGGAGCCTGCTGGACCCATGGGATAAAATGGAAATCCAACAACTGATCCCAGATCTCGGCCGCCTCCGGAGGATAGCGGAAGAGTTCGAAGACGTAGGAAGTGGGGGAAGCGGGCGTGAGATGCCCGATCCACAGATCGGGGTGGTGGGTTCGGCCCCAACGGCGAGAAAGGGGGCTGACCTGTGTGGGTTGTCCAAGCCAGACGCCGGGCTCGCCTCTGGAGGGAGGGCGCTGGTCGGGAAGGAATGCAACCAACCCCCCGGAATTCAGGGTCCGGTGGGCCGCCTTGAATCCTTGAACGTCGTAGTGGACTGGCGTCCGGTGGTAATGTCGGACGAAGTGGAGCAGACCCTGTCCCAAAGGGTGGTGGGCCGAGCGGGCGACACCGATGGTGTCGGGGCGAAGGACATGCAGAATTCCCGACAACCACTCCCAATTGCCGTGGTGCATGGAGAGGAAAAGGGTGGGGTTGCCACGCCGAGTCCAGACATCCTCCAAATTTCGCAGCGGCCCCAAATCCAAGTTTTTCCAACCTCCTGTCAATAGGAGGGAGGATTGCTCCACGGCATGCAGAAAAAGCCGACGAGGAAGATCCGAGGGGAAGGCGGGATCCACCTGCCAGGCCAAGCTTTGGACATCCGCCCTTCGTGGGACGGGAAGAGACCCCGCTAGGAGTTTTGCTCCGAGCCGAGCGAGAATTTGGGCCCGGGAGGGTCGGAAAGGAAGGACCACGCGACAGTGGTCGAGGTAGGGCAGAGGACGACGCAAGGGTCGGAAACCTAACTGCTGGGTTCCTCCATGCTCCAGGTGGGTCCCTCGCCAAGTTGTCCTTTGGCGAGCCGATGATTAGATCCTCATTCCGATGGATCTTCTAACAAAATCATGGGCTTGTTGGGCATGCGCGATGGTCTGCCTGCTGGCTTCGTGCAAGCCGAGACAGGAGACCGTGCTGCCGACATGGATACCCGCTCCAGCCGCCATCCAGAAAAGCGCCCTGCTGGGGGGAACCATGACCGCCGACACCGGTGCTGCGGTTGTGACCGCGGACTCGCTTCGCGTCCACGGATTGGTGTGGGGGGCCCAGCAGGGGTGGACCTTGTCGCCCACCGGGACCCATCCCAGGATCGCCGAAATGCGGACGCCGGGGCAGTTGGAAATCCTGGTCTTTTCGCTCGGGCGCGGCGGCGGCACCATCGCCGCCAATTTCCAGCGCTGGAGAGGCCAGTTCGATCCCGTCTCGGACAGCGTCATCGCCTGGGATACCACCGGCGGGGTGGTGAGAGCCATCGGTCAGTGGACGGGAAGCTACCGGGGCGGGGACGGATCGGTGGCGGCGGACGGATCCCGTCAAACGATGGTGGGGGCCGTTGTGGAAGGTCCGGGTGGTCGGGTCTTCTTCAAGGTGGTGGCACAACCCGGGAAGGTCCGGGCCGAACACGACGCGATCCTGCGCTGGATCCGATCCGGAAAGGCGCGCCTCCGGTCATAACCACGGGACGGGCGACTGTCCGGCTCGGGTGCGGTCCAGGAATTCCAGCCAGTCGCCGGAGGGAATGGGCGTGCCGCCGCCATGGGTCCAGACGTAGGTCCATCCTTCCACCGCGCTTCCGTCCTCCCGCACGATCCTGCGCATCTCGCGGCGAAACAGCGATCCCTCCAAGTCGTTTGGGTCGCACCCTTCCAACTCGTCGATGCGACACAGGGCCGCCTCGGGAATCCGGAACAGTTCTCCGTGGACAATTTCTGTCCCAGTCGCGAGTCCGGGATAGTCGCCGAGATTCCGGAGTTCCCCCGCGACAGTGGCCAGCCCGAGCGATTCGGCACCGCCCAGCCGCGGAGCCGCGGGCTGTCCGCTGCGCAAGGTCCCGTAGATGAACAGCAGGCAGGCGGGTACGCCATCGGGCAATTCGTGGTGGTGGTGTTCCATGGTGGAAGGAATGCTAGAACCGGGGGACTGATGTTTGCAGGAGCACGGGATCTCGGTATTCCTCTGTTGCCGTTGCCCCCCAATTCCATCGCAACGGACGTTCCCGTCGTTTGCCGTTTTGTAGGGGCGATTCATGAATCGCCCCTACAACGGCCACGTCCACGGCGGTTGCGATGTCGACGATGGATCGATACGTTCCCCATCCGTGGATTGTTCCCGAGGGATTGGCGGATCCGGTCCCGGGCTGGCCCCTGTGCGACGGCAGAGGCGCAGCCTCGAAAAATCGCTTAGGCGATCGCCACCTGCCGCGGACCCAACTCCGGCTTGAGGTAGAGCTTCACGTCCAGGAGGCCGTTCTCGAATTTGGCCTCCACCCGGTCGCGGTCGATCGCATCCGCGAGTTGGAAATGCCGCTCGAACTTGCCGTAGGCGATCTCGGAGTGGCGGTAGCCCTTGACGGCAACCTGAGGCGCGGGACGTTCGCCGGCGATGGAGAGGACCTGATCCTTGACCTCCACGCGGACGGATTCCTTGGGCACCCCGGCGAGTTCGGCGCGGAGCACATAACCGTCTTCCACCTGGACAACGTCCACCGCGGGGCGGAAGGTCGCGGTTTCGGTCGAGCGATCGAAATCGCGGAAGAATTCGTCGAGGAAGGAGCGCGGGCTGGTGAGTGTGGCGTACATGGTTGTTCTCCTGGTTTGCGATGGTTTGGGTTTCCGAAGGGGCCTTGCCCTTCGTTGGACACGCTCCACATTGATCAAGGGTCGTGCCATTTGTTGTCAGCAAATGGGTCGGGATCCCAACTGAGTGCGACGCTCATTTCCGTTCCATTCGGAGACAGGTCCGGTGTTTCAACCGTTTCAGGATCGACTGCCGCGATGCCGAACCGGAGCCGGAGATTGTCCAAGCGACCTCCAGGTCACTACTTTGGGGTGCATGTCATTGCTTCCGGAAGAGAAAGAACTCGTCGCCCGCGGACTGCAGCTGTACGCCCAGATGGTGGGAAGCCAGTATGGTCCACAGGAAATGCAGGCCTTGGTCCCCGTGATCAAGGGGATTCTCAAGAAGCTGGACCAGGCAGGAGCCGGCGCGGCATCGCCAGGGGTGGCCGCCGTGGGCATCACCGACGAATGGTTTCGGGAGATTTGCGCAACCTGCCCCAAGGTGGGAGGACCGACCGGTTGCCAGGACCCTGTCACCGTCAAGTTTCCGGGAAAATGCGATCCCATCCTCACCTGGGAGAGGAACAAGCGACTTTCGGGCGCATAAACCCCCGAAACCCGCTTGTCGAGATCCCCCGAGCGGCGTTACAATCGATGGACGGTACCGTAGACCATGCGCATCCTCCTACTCACGCCTGAACATCCTGCCCAGAGTACCAAAGGGTCCGGTTCTCCTGTGGGCCGAGATGTCGAGGCACTCGCCGAGTCCTACCGGAAGATGGGGCACGACGTCCGGATCATCGCACCGCTCTATCGCCCTTGCGAGGATCCCGGTTGGCGCACCGTCGCGAATGTCCGGGTTTCCTTCCTGCGTCTCGAGAAGGCGTCGATCCTCGGTGGCCATCCCCGTTGGAGCCAAGTCCGGCTGGTGACGCACCCCGTCTTGGTCCGGGACCATCCCTATCTGGACGCCGGCGGCTGGGACCATCCCGACAACGCTCTTCGCTTCGCCCTTTTCTGCGCTTCCGCCCTGGTGGATTGCGCCTCGGAAGATTGGATCCCGGACCTGATCCACGCCAACGAGTGGCAGTCCGGTCTCGCCATCCTCTACGCAGGCGAGCATTTCAAGACGCTTTTCGGGAACACCAAGCTCCTGTTCAGCTTCCAGGACGCGGCTTTCCAAGGCCTTTGCGACCTCTCCTGGACCGGGGAGATCGGGCTGGGGCCGGAGTGGATGCGTCCCGAAGGATTGGAGTTCTGGGGCCGACTCAATCTCCTGAAGGCCGGGCTCCTGTGTTCCCACCATGTCACGCTTCCCAGCCTCCAGTATTTGCAGGAACTGCTGGAGGACAGCCACGGGTACGGCCTCGAGGGGTTGTTCCGGTCGCTGGGACACAAGGTCGCGGCGATCAATCCCGGTGTGGATACCTCGGTATGGAGACTGCCCGAAGGCTTGGGTCGCGATGCAGCGGCCTTGCTGTCCTGGAAGGCCGGGATGCGGCAGGAGCTTGTCGGAGGGCGGGACCCTTTCCTGGTCTTCGCCTCCTCCTTCCGACCGGGGAAAGGGATCGACCATGTGCTGACGCTGATGCCCGACCTGCTGAAGATGGGCGTGCGGGTGGGAGTGGTCGGAGGCCATGGGACCGAGGAACACCGGCACCTGGAGTCGGTGGCCAGCAGCCATCCTGACAGGATCCGTCTATACCCCAAAGGGGACGAAATGCTCCGGCGGGTGCTTTCCGCGGCCGACCTCCTCCTCCTCCCGGTGGCGCATCAGCCGGGAGGAATCCTCTACGCCAGGGCGATGACCATGGGGACGCCCACGCTCGCCCATCGCGCCGGGGCCGCGGCCGACAGGATCGTGCCCTGGCCCAAATCCAACGCGGACGGGTTCCTCTTCGACGACCTGGCTCCGGACACCCTCCTTCGCCACCTGCGCAAGGCCCTGCAGATCCGCGGAAACGAAGCGGATTGGTCGGCCATGTGCGCCCGCGCCGCCGGGCGGGATTTCTCCTGGGACGGGATCGGTCGGTCCTACCTGGGGCTTGTGGCCGACGGAGCGTAGGGCGCGATCCGGACGGACACCGCGCCTCCAGTCCCAGCCAGGATCACGCGGTCTCCCCAGATGGAGAGCACGTCGATGTTCCCCGACAGTCCGAGTCCGGACCGCCATTCGCGATGCTCGTCGGTGGTGGGATTCCAGAGGGACCAGGATCCCCCGATGGCCATGTGCAGTCGACCGGAACCATCGAAGGAAAGACCGGTGATGGGGCGGTCCGGAATCCAGATCGCGGTGCTACCGGGATGGCCGGGCAAGGTGTCCACCTTCAGGAAGCGGGCGTCGCTCCAGGCGATGCGGTTGGGTTCCACGGATTCCGACGTCGCGAACTGGATGGGGCTGGATTCCCCGGAAAGAAAGGGGGGGCGCTTCCATCCGTCCGGGCCATCCCACCAGAACCCCCTGCCGGTAGCCGCAAGCAGGCCGATGGGGGTGGAGAGAAGCGTGTTGACCGGGCTCGACCCCGACCACGGAGGCGGATCCGCGCGGAAGGAGCGGTCGCTGGAGGCTTTGCGCACCAGCGAATTTTCAGTCCCGCACCAGAGGGTGTCCCTGGCATCCAGGCAGGAGAGCGTCCGTCCGCCGAACGGGGCCTTCCGACCGGTCCAGCTCTCCTGGAGTCCTCGGGGATCCAGGCGCAGGATCCCCTCCTGGACAGAGACCCAGATTCCGTCCGGGCCCGCGGGACACAGCAGGTGCGGGGAACGCAACTGGAAGAATTGGGGATCGTCGGGCAGGAAACTCGCCAAAGGGTGGTCGGAGGCATCCACGACGGAGATGGATCCCTGGCATCCAAGGAGCCAGGCGTCCCCGGAGGAGTCTCGCAGGACCTCGACGACGCAGGATTCGGCAAGCCCCGAGGGGACCGGCGAGATCCGTCCCGTGGTGGAACTGCCGGTCCAGATTCCCCTGTCGGTGGCGATCCACAGGTCGCGGCCATCCAGGACCAGTCCGTACCGCACGCGCTGGTGCAGTCCGTCGGGACCGATCAGGTCGCCGGCCGATTGGAGCCAGCCGGGCGAGGAGGGGAACAAGGGTGGAAGGTCGGAAACCGCGACCGGACGGCTTGTCCGGTTGGAGCATCCGCCCGGGGGAAGGGCCGTTTCCTGCGCCGATTCCAATCCCGGAGTCCAGCGGAAGGAACGCCCGGTGATCGATCCGACCCAGAGGCTCTGGGTTCCGTCGTCGAAACAGAGGCTAGCGATCCCCTCCTGGGGAAGACCCTGCTCGGATCCGTACCAGCGAGGTCGCGGAGGGCCGATCCGGGCGAACACCACCATGGAATGCGGATAGGCCACCCAGACCTCGAAGGGAGAACCGGCGATCGAAACGGGCCTGCCCACCTCTCCCAGCGGACGGGGATCGCCCTGCGACGACAAGACCTGTCCCATGGCGGCCAGCGGCACCAGGAGCCAGCGAAGGAGGGTCGCCGCGAAGGTCACTTGGGATCGGCCTTGCCGGTGGTGTCCGCCGGAGCCATGAATCTGCCCAGAAGCCACGAGTGTTCGATCCCGGTCATCAGGCGGTTCCCCTTGCCCACCAGGACATCGCCGCGCTCGGCGACCATCCGGGCGCTGTCGGCCAGAATCTGCGTGGTACGCACCAGGCGGAGCCCGGCGACTCCCAAGCTTTCGGCGGTGACGGAGGTGCGGCGCAGCCCGGTGGCCATCGTGTCCGTTTCCGCGAGGATCCGGGGCACCTCGAACTCCGCCACGGAGCCCAGCTTGTCCAGCCTGTCGAGGGTCCTTCCGCTGCGGACCGCCGCATGGTCGAAGGCCACGACCGTGGTCATGGTGCGCCGGTAGAGATCGTCCTTGACCAAAATCGCCCCGATCGTGGTGTTCGTGTCCGTCACCAGATGCAAAAGGGAATCCACCCTGGTCAGGGTCATCCGGAATTGGACCGTGAGGTTGGCGATGGAGCCCAAGGCGGTCTCCAGGTCCTGCGGGGGTCCCAGTTTCAGCGTGTCCCCCGGGAGCAACTGGGGAGCCGAGGGATCGCCCTTCTCGATGTTGAGCACCCGATCGGACACCACGTTCCGGTCGCGCTTGAAATACGCCACCGAAGTGCGGCGGATGAGGGCGGCGTACCGATGCTTGAGGGAAAGCTCGAGGACGACACGGGTGTCGGTCAGGTCGAGCCGGACATCCTCGACCGTTCCCACCTGGACGCCGTTGAGCAGGACTTTCGCCCCCCGGGACATGCCGGTGCCGTCGTCGAAGAGCGCGTAGGCCGTGTACTGGGGTTCGAACACGTCGTTGCGCAGGAGGTAGGCGGCGGTGGCGGCGGCGAACACGACGAGGCTCGCGAGGAGGACGGATCCTGTCAAAAAATGGCGCACCTCGCGGATGCGCAGGAGGTCCTTCCACCCGACATCCTTCATCCGAACCTCGTTTCCTGGTCGTCCCGGACCAGCTCCCGTTCGCGGGGATCGGGGGACTGGACCAGGTCCTCGTAGGTCCGGGCGGGCCGAAGCCGCCCGTCCAGGAGGAGGTGGATCCGTCCACCCAGGAAGTGCGCCGACGCGAGGTCGTGCGTGACCATCAGGATGGCCACGTTGGAGAGCGCCCTGAGGTTTCCGATGAGGGAAAGCATGATCTCGGAGTTCTTCGCGTCCAGTCCGGCGGTGGGCTCGTCCAGGAAGACCAGTTCCGGACTCATCGCCATGGCCCGGGCCATGGCGGCCCGCCGCTGCATGCCCAGGGAAAGGTGCGCGGGTCGCTTGTCCTCGTGGCCGGTGAGCAGGAGGTTGTCGATCCACCTCCGGGCCGACCGGAGGATCTCGTCGTCGGGGAGATCGGTGTGGTAGCGCAACGGAACCGCGATGTTTTCCAGGACGGACATGTTGGACACGAGAGCGTTGTTCTGGAACACGAACCCGATCCGCTTGCGCAGTTCCCTCACCCGCAGCCGAGGCACCTCCCAGATGTCCTCGCCGAACAGGAACACCTGTCCGGAGACGGACCCCGTTTCGTCGGGCAGAGGCTTCTCGAGGCCTATCAGAAGGCGCATCAAGGTGCTTTTTCCCTTACCGGACTCGCCCCCCAGGATGCGCACGTCTCCGCGCCGGACCTCCAGATCCAATCCGTCGAGAATGGTTTCCTCTTGCTGGAAACCGAAGCGCAGCCCGCAGGCCTCCGTGAGCACCTCGCTCAAGGCATCACTCCCGTCAGTTGGGGGATCACGAAGATGGCGGCGAAGATTCCGTCCATGGCGACTACAGACACGAACGATTGTACCACTGCGGCGCGAGTGCCCTGTGGGACCTCGTGGCTGCTGATTCCCAGCGAGAGCCCGTTCATGCAGGCGAGGAGGGCGATGGCCAGGCCGAAAACGGCCGGTTTGAGCAGCATGATGGCCCCGTCCATCAGGCGCAATGCACCGGAGATCTTTTCCAGGTACAGCGGAAGCTCCATGTCCAGACCAAGCGATCCGGGAAAGATGTGGGCCAGGAGGTGGGCCACCAGGAATCCGCCGAGAAGGGCGCTGACGGTGAACAGGAGGGAGAGGCACACCATCCCCACCGTGCAGCCGAGCACGGCCGGGAGGACGAGGAACCGGACGGGGTCGATACCCATGCTTTCCAGCGCGTCGATCTCCCCGTGGACCTTCATGTTGCCGATGAAGGTGGCCAGGGCGGAACCGGTGCGACCGGCGACGATGAAGGCCGTGAAGAGGGGAGCGAGTTCGCGCAAGACCGCCAGGACCATGACATCGCCCAGGAAGTCGGAATTGCCGACCCTGGGCAGCACCGTGGCGAACTCGATGAGGGTCACTCCGCCGATCAGCGTGGCCAGGATGACGATGATGGGGACCGCTTCGACGGCCGTGTAGTAGGTCTGCTGCAGGAAGATCTCGCCGATCTGGCGGGCGGTGGCTCGTCTCCCTGCGAACGGGCTCGCGATCACCTGGATCAGGAGACGGCCCGCGCGACCGGGAAGGGAGGTCTCCCAGAGCTCCCCGATCCATGTGATCAGGACCACGATGCCCTCGCCGATCCCGAGGGTCATGGGGCCGATCCCGCGGGTTCCCTCTCCAGAAGCCAGAGGATCCTGTCCCGCAAGGGATCCAGGCCCTGTCCCGTCCGCGCCGATACCAGAGGAGGAGGCTCAGCCAGGCCGAACTTGGCGGCCACCTCGCCGCGGACGCGGGTCTTGGCCGACTGGTCCAGCCGATCGGCCTTGTTGAGCAGGACCTGGCAGGGCACACCCGCCTCGAGGATGCGTCCAAGACAGATTTCGTCCACTTCGCCGTCCACGACCCCGGCATCGAGGATGTAGAACAGGAGCACGGGTTGGCCGGATTGCGAGAGGTATTCGCCCACCAACCCCGCGAACCCGGCGCTTGCCGACACGCCTCCCCGGGCGAATCCGAAACCCGGAAGGTCCACGAACCATCCGGCTCCGGGGAGTTCGAAGAAGTTGATTTCGCGCGTGCGACCTGGCGTTCGGCTGACGCGAACCAGCCCGCTTCTGCCCAGCAGTGCGTTCTGGAGTGAGGATTTCCCCACGTTGGACCGCCCGGCGAAGGCCACCTGGGGAAGTCCGTCGGTCACGAATTGCGGGGTCGCCACGGCACCCAGCCGAAAGACCGCTTTCTGTCCGAGCTTCAGGAACGGGTGCGGGTCGTTCAAGCCGGAATCCTTCCCTCGAAGGCGCGCAGGACCGTGAGGCTGTCGCTGTACTCCAGCTCCCCCCCCACGGGCAGCCCCCGCGCCAGCCGGGTGACGGTCACCCCCGCCGGCACGAGCCGCTGCACGTAGAGAGCGGTGGCGTCCCCTTCGGTGGAGGCCGGGGTGCCCAGGACCAGCTCGCGCACCTCGCCGGATTCCAGTCGCCGCCGAAGGGTGGGAAGGTTCAGTCGATCGGGTCCGATCCCGTCCAGCGGCGACAGCAGGGCGCCCAGCACGTGGTAGCCGCCCCGAAAGCGCCCGGTGGACTCGAAGGCGGAGATGTCGGCCGGTTTTTCCACGACCAGGACGATGCCATGCTCCCGCCGGGGGTCCGCGCAAAGGGGACAGAATTCGTCTTCGGCGTAGTTGCCGCAGCGCGAGCAGGACCGGACGACGTCCCGCGCCTTCGCGATGGAGGTCGCCAGGGCCCGCGCCTGGTCCTCTGGACAGCGCAGGAGATGGTGCGCCAGGCGCTGGGCGGAGCGGCGTCCGACCCCGGGCAGGTGCGACAGCTCGCGCACGAGGCTTTCCACGGAAGGCGCCCAGTCCAACCGCTATTCCTCTCCCAAGGCCACCACCACGGAGTGGAACCGGACCTCGAACCAATCGTCGAAGGCTCCGGGCTCGACCGCGGGACGTCGAGCGGGATCCTCGATCCAGTGGGAGAGTTCCTTCTCGGCGAGGGCTTGCTTGTGGGGAAGAAGGAATTCCTCCAGTTCCTGGTCGTCCTCCGGGGAAGGGATGAGCACGACCGTCTGGCTGTCCGGGACCTGGAACGCTTCCTCCAGGTCGGACTCAAGGGTGGGATCGGCGCGCAGCAGGACCCGGCGGAACACCTCGGTGGGAACCAGCACAACCGCGGCCAAGTCCTCGAGATCCTCCAGTTTTGTCATCATGCCGCAAAGGTAGGCTTACACCCGCAGGTCAAGACGGCCATCCCAAGCCGTTGTCCCCTTTGATCCCGTCGGACGCCTCCATGCGCAGGACCAGGAGTCGGAAGAGCGCCGCCGTGACGATCGATTCCACCAGCACCGCCGCGGGAGCCCCCAACTGCCCCCAACGGGGAACGAACCACCACGCCAATCCGAGTTGGATCACGGTCATCCCCACTTCCATCGACGCGTAGGCGAACACGGCGCGGCGCGCCATGAGACGCAGCGCCCAGGGAAGCGCGAAAGCGCGCGCCATCTCCGCCAAGGCTTGCAGCCGCAGGACCCCTGCCGCCTCCTGGAAACGGTGTGCATACGCCAGGGACAGAAGTCGAGGGGCGGCAAGGAGCACGACGACTCCGAGGATGCTGGCCCCGAGGAACGAAAGAGTTCCGATCCGGGGATCCTTGGACCGGGCGGCGAGTCTCGGCAGGGCCCACGCGACGAAGGCGATGGCCCAGGTGCCGAACAGGATGTCGGACAACCGGATCGCGGCTTGCCAATTCGCACCGGCCTGGAGACCTCCCCCGAGCACGAGTTGGCGCAACACGATCTGGGCGATGGGACCGAGCAAGGTGGACATGGCTCCCATCGCGAGCAAAGGCACCCAGGACCGGAATTTGGCCATGCGCCGCCGCAGGGGCCGCAGCCTGGGAAATCCCAGCCAAAGCGCGGTGGCGGGCAAGGCGACCAGCCCGAAAAGCAGGACACCCGGGACCAGGCCGGCGCGACCTCTCCCGACCCAGCCGAGAAGCCACAGCGCCTGCAGGGGCGACAGTATGGCCACCAGTTGGCTGGTGCGGACCTGGTTTCCGCGTCCGACGGCGATGGCCTGGAGATTGGAAACCCCGGAGAGCAGACAGATTCCCACGGGAAGCAGCCATAGGGCGCCGGGGAGGCCTTCCGGCAGCCAGACCTGCTTGGAGGCCACCAGGACCATCATGGCTGCCGCGGAGAGGATTGCCAAGACTTGACCCAGGAGGAATCCCTCCGCTCCGCGGCCCTCGCCGTCCGTTCCGGCGGCGGCAACGGCCTGTTGGATGGGCATCTGCAGGGCCTGGGACGGCAGGGACAGTCCCAGCGTCAGCAGGTTCTGGAGCACTCCCAGCGCCAAGACCCCTTCCATGCCCAAGCGTACCGACACCAGACGGCCCACCCAAACCAGGACCAGCAGGCGGAATGCTTGCGACGCGGCGACCCCGGCGACTTCGCGGGGAGGAAGGATCCGACGGATGCTCGAATGTCGCCGGGGCGTGGCTCCATCAGCCATCGGCGAACGGATCCGGTCCCGGGTCGCATTCCCACTCGTCGATGACCACGGCCCGGCCACCGAAGCCCTCCTTGAAGAAGAGGAGAGGGGTATTGAGGAATGCTCCTCCATGTTCGCAGGAATGCCCGAAATGGAGCCAACGGTAGGGTGAAGCGGGCTCGCGAAGCATCCAGTCGACCAGAAGATCCGGGGCCCCCGATTCGCGGCCCTCCTCGGAGGAGTGCAGGTATTGGAGGTGGAATACGGGCTCGTTCAGGTAGACCAGGCATCCAGCTCGGAGGCTTTCCCCGGCGAAGGCTCCGTAGAGTCGAATGTGCTCGGGATGCCTCGCGCGCAGGAGGCGGACCTCTTCCAAGGTGTGGACCGGATGCAGGCCGTACTTGGCCTCCAACCTGGTTTCCACCAGCGGCCAGAAGGAGTCCAGGTCGTCGGTTGGGCGGCACCGCAGGTCGGCATCCAGGGCGGTGCGGATGCGGCGCCGGCGCAACCGTTGGAACTCGCGGTGGGCATGGACGTCGACGGCTGTGGACAGATTGCGGGCCACCAGTCGTGCGCCTTGGCGATGGAGCAGGTAGAGAAGCTCCTCGGAAGGCTCCCTGTGGTGGATCCAGGGGACGGGGCGCCAGAAGGTTCGCCGGATCCCCTGCGAGGCCAGATCCCTGTTCAGCAGCCGGAACAGTTCGATGACATCGGGGGTCTGCAGTTCCGGGGCCAGAACGATGCCGCCGTAACTCAGCCCCCGGTGGGAGGCCCATCCATCCGGCCCGACCAAATGCCCCGGAACGGCGGCGACCCAGCGACCCTTGTGTCTCAGCAGGTACGACGCGTCCTTGAACCGTTGGGCGTGGTAGTCCATGTAGGAGCGGAGAAATTGGAAATGGCCGTTGCGCGAAGCGCGCACCGCTTGGTCCCAGGCTTCGGCGAGGGAGGGGTCGAAGGGGACCAGTTCCATCAGGTCGGGGCGGCTTCGCGCAGGAACAGCGCATGGTCCCGGATGTAGTCGGACTCCTGGAAGAACTCGGAGGCGAGGACCAGGCACACGGCTCCGCTGGAGAAATTCTCCAGCTCGCGCCACACCATGTTCGGGACGAGGAGTCCGTGCCAGGACCGGTTCAGGGAGATCTTCCGCCGTTCGGCTCCGTCGTCGAGCACCACGTCGAAGCTTCCCGACAGGGCGATGAGGACCTGCTGCAGGTGGCGATGGGCGTGGCCGCCGCGCACGGCCCCGCCGGGGACGTCGTAGAGGTAGTAGACCCGACGGATGGGAAAGGGGATCTGGTGCTCCCCCTCGATGTAGGAGAGGTTTCCCCGTGGATCGTGGACGATCGGGAAGTCTATCAGGCGCACCCGTGGATCCATCGGTCCAAAGTAGATTGGCTTGCAGGATGATCTTTCCCTCGCGCTTCTCGGCGCTGGCCAAATCCATTCTGTTCGAGCCCCTCGACCTCGCGAGCGGCCTGCTGCCCCGGCGCTGGAGGGCACCGCAGGATGCACGCGGCATCGCCCCTTGGTTGCTATTGGCCCATGGTGGAACGCGAGGCCTTTCCAGGCGTCTCTCCGAGGCGGGGATCGAAGGCCTTGGGTTCTCGGACGAGGTCGCCAGCGTGGATCCCGGCTTCCTTGTGCAGCTCTGCGCGGACTACCTCGCGATGAAGAAGGTGCAGGAAGGACTTCCCCGAGGATGGCAGCCGGGCGTGGACTGGGGCCCCTTGTTGGAGTCGAGTTGGGCACCTGTTCGAAAGGCCATGGAGAACAACGACACCAGATTCGTGGACGAATTCTTCAAGGACATGTTCCGCAACGACGCCATCGCCGGACTTTGGGGGGGAACCGGCATGTTCGAACGGTTCCGCGATGCGGATCGGTGGACGCTCCTGTGCCGGGCATCCCAGGTCCTGAGCCACTTCCTCTGGTGGCGGCAGGCGTACGGGCGGGATGTCGAACGGGTTCGAACGGTTCCGCTCGGGCGTCCTTGGGGATGGAAAATCAAGGGCCATCTGGTGGTCGAACCCACTTTGGAGTACGACGGACACGCCCAGGACATCCTGCGCCTGGTCTCGGAGATCCCCAATCCGGTGGTGTTGGAGATCGGTGGGGGTTACGGAGGTTTGGCCCGCCAACTCGTGCGGGAACGGCCCGACCTCGCCTACATGGGCGTGGATCTTCCCGAGAACGCGGCCCTGCAGGCCTACTTCCTGTCCCGGGCGTTGCCGGACCGGGCAGTCGCCCTCCACGCGAACTCCGCGCCCGGCAGGATCGCACCGGGAAGCCTCCATTTGATGCCCAACTGGGCATTGCGCGACTTGCCGAAGGGCGTCGCGACCGTCGTGGTCAATTTCCGAAGTTTCGCGGAAATCGACACCCAAGGGCTCGAAGCGATCTTCGGGGAGATCTCCCGCCTGGCACCTCGATGGATCTACCAGGAGAACCTCTGTGCTCCCCGAGGAGACGGTCTGGTGGGGATCACCCTGTCCCGACAACCCGAGTTGGCGCAGTACCGGACCGTGCGCGAAAATCCTTCGCCCTGGCTGCGCTACGGTGCCGGCTCGGACTACATCTGCGCGCAGAAGTTGCAGGAGAGATCAGGATCGGGCTCGAAGGCGCTCTCGAACCTGGCACCAGATGTTCCATCGAAATGACAGACGTTCCAAAAGCGAATAGGGACTCCGGTCGGGGCTGAAATTCGCGTTCGTTCCGTGTCGCCGGTGCAAGATCAGGGGAACCTGGAGCAGGGCCACGCCCCCGCCGCGCTCGGCCAAAAGTCCCAGCCACCAATCGTGCATGGGCAACCGTGCGGGAAAGGGGATCGCGCGGACCAGGAGTCGTCGTCGGAAGGCAAGTGCGCAGCCCAGATAGCCTGGCTTCCAAAGGTTGTGCCAGAATCCCACCGCAAAGCGGCGTTGGCCGAGAAACGATTCGAGCAAGGTCCGCCCGTCGGGGCCGCACACCCGCGCGTCGTGGATCACCAAGTCGGCGTCGGAATCCTCCAGGGCCTTCTTGCAAAGCTCCACCTTGCCGGGAAGCCAGACATCGTCCTGGTCGGAAAGGAAGAGGATCTCGCCACGGCATTGACCCAGCGCCTTCTCGAAGGTGCCTGGGATGTCGCCACGGGGAAGGCTGCGCAGGATCCGGATCCGCGCGTCGCCGAATTCCTCCAGGATTTCCAGGGTCCGATCGGTGGAAGAGGCGTCGGCCACCACCAATTCATCGTCCACGCCCAACTGGGAGAGGATGGATCCCACTTGGTCGCGGATCCATCGCTCCCCGTCGCAGGAGGTAAGGGCCACGGAGATCTTCACCGGAGCCACTTTCTGCCCAAGTCGTAGACGTTCGCGCCCGCCCCCCACCAACAACGCCACAAGACAGCCCTGGCCGACAAGGCTCTCGAAGGATGCGTCGGCGGAACAAGTCGCTCACGCACCAGGGCGAGCAGCTCCCGACCGTGGTTCGACCAAGTGAATGGTTCGGCGAAGCGTCGCGAACGGTCCATGGCTTGGTCCAGGCCGACTCGATCCCAGCGCCCCAGGATCTCGGCTGCTTCGTCCACGGAGGTGTAGATGTGTGGGCACGTCTCGGGATGGGCGCTCCCTGCGAAGGCCAGGCCCGCCGCACCCGCGCGTTGCGCCTCCACCAGGGGGAGATCGAAGGATTCGCAGCGGGAAGCGGCCAAGTAGACGGACGCCTCGGCGTAGCGACGCCCCAGTTCGGGGCTTGAAACATCCCTGAAAACCTCCCACCCAGCGCGCCGCAGGTGGTGATCGGCACCGCCCGGACCGGTCAGCACCGCGCAAAGCGTCCAGGGATGCCCCGGGCCCAGGCGGGTGGGGAGTTCGAGCAGATCGACCAGCCCCTTGTACTGGTCCTCCACGGCCCCGGTGCGAAGCACAGTGAGAAGAATGCGTGAGGAGAGCTCCTTCCCGACCGTCGGAAGGGAAAATTGGTCCGCTCCGTTTGGGATCACCCGCGCAAAAGGCAGGTTCAATCGGTCCGCAAGCGTCCGGCTGGGGCAGACGACCGTCTCGGCTCTCCCGCACTGGCGCAACCGTCCGGCCAAGGCGCTTCGGGCGTTGGTCGCGTACGGCTCGGCGAGGACTTCGGGGAAGACCATCCCGTGTTCCCAATGGACCGGGCGGAATCCGGGTTGCGGGGGAAAGCCGAGGAACGGAGGGCCGTGGACGATGACCAGACCGGCACCCAGGGACCGGCAGATGTCGGGGAATCCCCAGGGAATCGGAGAGGCGCGCAAAACAGTCGGAGATCGAGCCTTCGGTGCGCGCAAGGCCACCATCCGCACCTCGAAGCCGGCCTCGCGCAGGATTCTCTCCTGCGCCGAAGCCACTGTAGCCACTCCGTATCCGGTCTCGAGGACGGGTACAGCCAGGACCACGACCGGTTTCGGCTTCACGGCGACACCGGCCTTCGGGGCAGGAAAAGCTTGGGCAGTCGGCGGAGGAAGGACGGGTCCCAGGAGCCCAGTTCCGGGATGCGGCGCAGGGCGCCGACGCGCGAAACGGATGCGGCTTCCGACCACCAGGCCGCCTTCCACCGGCGGCACGCCCGGCGGTGGAGGGGATGGTCGCGGTAGGAATCCAGGATAGACAATATCTGTCCATACATGAAATCGGTGCGGGAGTGGAGGTTGGAACCGTGCTGGCGGTAGTGGCAGGCCTCCACGTCGGAGACCAGGATGCGTTCGCCACCCCGGGTCAAGGCGAGCCAGAGGGGGAGGTCCTCGATGGAAAATCGCGGGTCGTAGCCGCCTGCCCGGCGGAAGGCTTCGGTGCGAAGGAGGACGGACGCGCCGTGGATCTCTCCTTCTCCCAGGAAAAGCTTCGCGAAGCCGACTTCGGGACGATCTCGCTGGTACCTGCGCAGAAGGCGGGGGGAAAGGACGCCCCGTTCGTCCATCGTCCTCGCTTGGCCGGCGCAAGCGGGGAATTCGGTCCGTTTCTCCAAGAGTTCCACTTGGGCGGCGAGCCGTCCGGCGGGCATCCGGTCGTCGCTGGCCATGGAGCAGAAATAAGCGGTGCCAACGCCCGAGGAGAGTTCGCGCAGGGTGGGGACCAGTCCGCGATTTTCCCGCAGGATCAGGGAAAAGCCCAGTTCCGCGGCCAGGCGCGAAAGGATCTGGGGGCTTCCGTCCCTGCTGCCGTCGTCCACCACGCGAAGGTCCACCTCCACTCCCTCCTGGGAAAGGACGGACCGCACCGCTTCCTCCACGAAACGCTCGTGGTCGTGGCAGGGGATCAGCACGCACACCTTCACGCGCATTCTCCGCGCAGGACCTGGCCGTTCCTCGAGAGGATCCGGACCTTCAGGATCCTACCGGGCTCGGCTCCCTCGGGTTTGCGGAGGACCACCTTGCGAAAATGCGGGGTCTTCCCGATCCACTCTTCGGGATCCCTTCGCGACGCCCCCTCGAGGAGGACCTCTTCCACCAAGCCGGAACGTTCGTCGAGCCTCTGGAAGGTGTGTCGTCGCTGGAGTTCGATGATTTCGGCGAGCCGGGCACCCTTCTCCCCTTCGGAGATGGTTTCGACAAGGCTGGCGGCCGGAGTGCCCGGCCGCGCCGAATAGGCGAACATGAACGCCTGGTCGAAACGCACAGCGTCCATCAGGGAAAGCGTCTCCCGGTGATCGTCCACGGTCTCGCCCGGGAAGCCGGCGATGATGTCGGTGGTGAACGCCACGCCCGGAATCCATCTCCGCAAACGGTCCAGGATGGACAGGTACTGGTCCCGACCGTATTGGCGGCGCATGGCCCGCAGCACCCGCGAACTTCCGCTTTGCAGGGGGGCGTGCACGTGGGGACACACTGCGGGGGTCTCGGCCATGGCCCGGCAGACGGATTCCGTGAAGTGCCTTGGGTGGGGGCTGGTGAATCGGATCCGGTGCAGGCCCTCCACCTTTCCGAGTTCCCGCAGCAGATCCGCGAAGGAAATGTCGGTTCGCCAGGCGTTGACCGTCTGCCCCAGCAGGTTGATTTCCACCACTCCCCCGTCCACCAGGCGCCGAACCTCCTCGAGGATGTCGCCGGAGCTCCTCGACCGTTCCGGACCCCGGGTCGTGGGAACGATGCAGTAGGAGCAATTCTTGTCGCATCCACGCTGGATCGCCACATGGGCGATGGCGGAGGAAGGCACGGCGGGAAACGAACCCGCGTACGTCTGCGAGGGGGCGTGGCCGAGCGCCGTCACGGGACCGGTCAGCAACGTCTGCCCCAAGGCGGAGGGAAGTTGGTCGTAGTGGTCCGGACCAAGGAGAAGGTCGACCTCGGGAACCCGTTCGAGAATGGACTCCCGGCGATTTTCGGCCATGCATCCAAGCACTCCCAGGCGCACCGCGGGGTTGCGCCGCTTGTGGTAGGCGATGGAGAGGAGCTTGTCCAAGGCGGTCTCTTCCGCCTTCTCCCTCACCGAGCAGGTGTTGACCAGGATGAGATCCGCCTCTCCCGGTTCGCGCGTGGCGCGGTACCCAAGACCCTCGAGCATGCCGGACACCAGACCGCTGTCGTATTCGTTCATCTGGCACCCGTAGGTTTCCAGGAAGTAGCGTCTTGGGATGGTTGGTGGCGAGTCGGGCATGGGCCCTTGAAATCTAGCCGTGCGGGCCGAGGTCGCATCCCCCGGGGCTCCGTGCGCCTTCCGTGCCCGATCTATCTTCACCGGATGCCTGAACCCACGCTCTCCCAACTCAAGCCACGCCTTCTTGTCGCCGCGTCGATCTTCGTCCTGGGCACCGTCCTGTTCGTTCCTTTCCTCCTTTCCGGGCCGGACACCCTGGTCTACGCCCAGGACCAGTTGCGGGGCATCGGATCCTGGCAGCTCTACGCGGAATACCTGCGCAAGGGGATCCTGCCTGTCTGGTGGGGGTCGCAACTGGGAGGGAATCCAGTCTACGAGTCCATGCCGGGAGAAGGCGTCTACCCCCTTTCCGTCCTGATGATGCTTCTGGGCTTCGGGGTGAAGCGGGTGGGCATCTCCATCTGGCTGCACACGCTGATTTCAGGGGGTGCCGCCTATCTGCTGGGGAGGCGCCAGTTCCGGCTGGGCCGCTTTCCCTCGGTGCTTCTTTCCAGCCTCTGGATGTTCAACGGCTACACGTTCTCCCTGATTCTGGGAGGGCATGTGGGCAAGTACTACATCCTGGCAGTTCTCCCCCTGGCCCTGCTCGGGCTTCTGCGTTTCCTGGACACCGGCAGGTGGCGCTGGGCCGCACTGCTCTCGGGGACCTTGGGATGGATGCTCTTCACGACCCACGTGCAACTGGTCTATTTCGCCTTGTGGGGCTTCTTCCTCCTATGGCTGGCGGGGCTGTGGACGCTTCGGAAGCAGCCGAAGGCCTTCGCGGGACGCGCCCTGGGGTTCTGGATCGCCATCGGGCTCGGGATTGGATTGGGCGCTCCCATCCTGTTTCCCGCCACCGGGTTCGTGGAAAAGGCCACGGTGCGCGGGGAAGGCAGCGGAAACCAGACCCTGGAACACGCGGGATCCTGGTCGTTGGGGTGGGAAGACGTTCCGGCCCTGGTTGTCCCCGAATTCGTGGGAGTCGAGCAGACCTACTGGGGACAGAATCCATTCAAGCTCAACACCGAAGCGCCGGGAGTGGCACTTCTGGTCCTGGGTCTCGCGGGATTGGTCCTGGCGGGGTCCGCACGCACCCGCACCGCGGCGGGGATCGGGGGGCTGGCCATCCTCTTCGGGTTGGGCACGCACACGCCCCTCCTGGGCCTCGCGTTCCGATTCGTCCCCGAAGTGGACAAGTTCCGAGCGCCGTCCATGATCCTGTTCTGGTTGGCCGCGGGAATGCTCCTGTGCCTGGGTGCCCTGCTGCAGGCGATGGACGCCAAGGAGGGGCGAGCCTCCGAAAAACAGAGGAAGGTCCTGCTCTGGCTTTCCCTTTCTCTTGCCGGAATCGGCGTGCTCCTCGCCCTGGCCCCTTCGCTCGCGTACGGCCTGTGGACCGGGATCTTTCCCCCTGCTCCCGGAAATCCGAACCTCCAGAACCAGATCCTGGCCCAGGATTCGTTCCGCTTGGGCGCCTTGCGCGCCGGTCTCGTGGCCGGCGGCTGCCTTTTCGCCTTGAGGCAGTTCCTGTCCGGGATCTGGAAGAAGGAACTGGTCCTGTCCATCTGGCTCGTGCTGGGTCTGGTCGACCTGTGGTCCATCGACCACGGCTATCTGCGCACCACCAGCATGGACCAGGTCTTCCCGGGCTCCAACGCGGCCCAGACTCTGGAGTCCATTCCGGGCAAGTTCCGCATTCTCGACATCCCCCCAGGGGCCTACCAGCAGGGCTTCCAGGACTTCTACCATCTGGAGAACGCCGGGGGATTTTCCGACCTGGAGCTACGCTGGTACCGCAAATTCCGCGAAGCGGGCCTTTTCCAGGGACTGGAGCAAGGGCCGAAGGGACTCTCGGGATCCCATCTCCTGGACATCCTCAACGTGGAATACCTCCTCTACAAGGATTCGCTGGGCCGGGAGAGCATCTTCCCCAACACTTCCGCACTTCCCAGGGCCTGGGTGGCACCGCGTTGGAGCTTCGCGCCCGAGGACCAGGTGGCCCCCCAACTTCAGGCGGCCTCCTTCGATGTCCATTCCCAGGTGATTCTGCTGGATGCCGACCGCTCCAAGGTCGGTTCGCCGTCCCCGGACACCAGCTTGCACGGGCAGGCGGTCGCGATTCAGGTCTATACCCCGGGTTTGATCTCGATCTCGGCGCAGGCTTCCGTTCCTTCTCTTCTGTTCCTCGCCGACTCCTGGTATTCCGCTTGGCACGCCACGGTCGATGGCGTGGACGCGCCCATGCTGCGCGCCGACCTCGCCTTCCGCGCCGTTCCCATACCTGCGGGAAAGCACATGGTGGAGTTCAGATTCCACAATCCCCAACTCGCCAAGGGCTGGGCACTGGCTGGACTGGCCCTGCTGCTGGCGGTCCTTTTGGGTGCGGTGGGCTGTTGGCGGAGGGTCTGGTAGGGCTCTTCCCGATCGGCGTGGCGATCCGCGCCAGTGTTGAACCGATTCCAACGGAATTGCAGGCAACGGGGTCGAACCGGTCGCGAAAAAGGCGGACTTCGGCATACACTCCAACTGGGTCGGCATTCCGCCGATCCTGGCCTGGAGGCGGTTGTGGACGTCAAGACTTTGTATTCGCGGTCGGCGGTGGTCGGCATGCTTGCGATCCTGGCTGGGCTTGGGTACGGAGTCGAGGCCGCGGTGCCCATGAAGTACAACTTCAGCATCATCCCCATCGCCGGATACCAGAGCATCACCCCCAAGTCGGTGTACAACACCAAGCAGGGCTTCGGGTTCGATTTCGGGTTCGACTCCGCGGTCACCTACACAGCGGCCAAGGACGGGATCGAAGGGAAGAAGTCCGTCAAGAATCCCAAGCTGGCAAGCTGGACCGGGGACCCCTTCTACTTGCCGACACAACAGGCATTTTTCTTCTCCGTGGACGTCCCCCGTGGAAACTACCAGGTGACGATCACCCTGGGGAACAAGGATTCCGCAGTGACGGCCACCATCCGGGCCGAGCAGCGCCGACTGATGATCGAGAACTGGCAGGTTCCCGCCGGACAAAGCCAGGCCAGGACCATCGACGTGAACCGCCGCAGCGACACCGTCGCCGGTACCAACACCCGGATCGGGATCACCACCCGAGAGCAGACCTATGTCGATCTCGACGGCCGACTGACCATCGAATTCAACGGCAACCGGCCGGTGGTGCAGCAGATGGTGATCACGCCCGTTGACACGGACATCACAGTGTACCTGGCCGGAAACTCCACGGTGGTCGACCAGCCCCAGGAGCCTTGGTCGACCTGGGGAGTGAACTTCCCCCGCTTCTTCAAGTCGGGGGTGGCCATCTCCGACCAGGCGGAATCGGGCCTGACTTCCAGCTCCTTCATCGCCCAGGGTCGACTGAACAACATCAACAGCACCCTCAAGGCGGGCGATTACCTGTTCGTCGAGTTCGGGCACAACGACATGAAGTCCACCGCCGCGAACAAAATGGACGTGTTCAAGTCGGCCGTGCTCCAATTCATCGCGGTGGCCAAGGCCAAGAAAGCCACGGCCGTGCTCGTCTCTCCCACAGCGAGGCTTTCGTTCTCCGGGAACACCGCGGCCAACACCTTGGAGGCCTACCCCGATTCGATGAAGGCCATCGCCAAGGAACAAGGGGTGCCGTTCCTGGACCTGAACGGCCTGAGCTCGCAGTTCATCACTGCTTTGGGTCCATCCAATGCGGCCAAGGCCTACACCCACTTTGCGGCCAACACCGTTCCCGGCCAGACGGGTGCTCTGGCCGACAACACCCACTGGAACGACTACGGCGGGTACGAGCTCGCGAAGGCGATGGCCACGGCGGTCAAGGCCCAGAGCGCGAACTTCACCTTCGCCAAATACCTTTCCGACGACTATGTCAATTTCCTCCCCACGACGCCGGACCCCTACGCTTCCTTCCAGCTTCCCTTCAGCCCGTTCATGGGCACGTTCCAACCACCGGACAGCGCCGTGACCACCATGCTTTCCGCGGCGGCGTATGCGAAGAGCGGCATTCGCATCGCCTCCACGTCCTTCCGCAATGGCGTCCTCTCCCTCCGGGTGAATGGAGCTGAAGACGGACTGGAGGTCCGCGTGGTCGACTTGGACGGCGAGCATGTGGCTTCGGGGTTCATGAATGGACAGTCGGAGATCCTGATCCCCTCTCTCCACGGGTACGCGCACAGGATCCACGTCGTGGAGATCGTGAGGGACGGAGTGATCGTGGACGAGCAGAAGGTGTTGCCCTGAAGGGTGTAGATATGCGATAGCTGGTAAACCAGGCCTGGGGAGGTCTGGCAAGCTTTGAACGGAATTGGCGGAGGTCTTATGCGAACCAACATACCATCATTGATCCTTGCTGCGATCGGGACCGTACAGGCGGCCACCTACTACGTGAGCCCCAAGGGAAGCGACAACGCCGCAGGAACCATGGCTGCTCCGTTCGCGAGCTTCGCCCGGGGCCAGACGGCGGCGCAGCCGGGGGACACGGTCTACTTCCGAGGTGGGGAGTACGACTACACGGCCGCGACCACGGCCTGTCCCAGCCAGACGGGCCTGGTCGCTGGCCTTGAACTGACCAAGAGCGGGACGCAAGGGCACATGATCCACTACATGGCCTATCCCGGGGAAACCCCCCTCTTCAATTTCGTGGGGATCAAGCAGTCCTGCCGAATCAAGGGGATCTGGGTCAGCGGGAATTGGATTCACCTCAAGGGCCTCGAGGTCACCGGGGTTCCCCAAAACAACAGACTCAACCACGAATCTTGGGCGGTCTGGGTCACGGGGAGCTTCAACATCTTCGAATTGTTGAACATGCACCACAACATGGGGCCGGGCCTGTTCATCCAGAGGGGCGCTGGAAACCTGGGACTGAACTGCGATTCGCACCACAACCGGGATTCCCTGACATCCAACGGGGACGGGCAGAGCGCCGATGGGTTCGGGGTCCACATTTCGGTAGGCGATACCGGCAACATCCTGCGGGGTTGCCGCGCCTGGATGAACACGGATGACGGCTACGATTGCATCAACGCCTTCGAACCCGTGACCTGGGACCACTGCATCGCGGCCTACAGCGGGTACAAGCCCGGGACCTTGATTCAACTTCCGGATGGAAACGGCAACGGATTCAAGGCGGGGGGCTATGGCGCGGATGCCACCCTGCTCCCGGCCAACGCTCCAAAGCACATCGTGAAGAACTGCCTGGCGTTCAACGTCAAGGCGGCAGCCTTCTACGCGAACCACCATCCCGTTTCCTGCTATTTCTACAACAACACGGGGTACAACAGCAACCCGGATTTCGACATGCTGGGTCTCAAGGCGAACGGAACGACCGCCGGCGTCGCGATCACCGTCGGAACCTACCGCAACAACATCGCCTACGGAGGCAAGCTCGTTTCCAACAACACCTACAGCGCCGCGGACGATGCGGACAATTCCTGGACCCTGCCGGTGACGGTGACCAACGGCGACTTCTTGAGCGTGGACACGGCGGGGGTCTTTGGCCCGCGCAAACCGGACGGAAGCATTCCCGACTTCCAGTTCATGCACCTGGTCAAGGGAAGCGACCTGATCGGTGCGGGGGTGAATGTGGGCCTTCCCTTCGCAGGCACCAAGCCGGACCTGGGTGCCTTCCCCTATGGCACCACCACCTCCATCGAGGCCAAGGCCGCCGCGGTCGCGCCACAAGCCTGGCGTATCGAGTCCGGACTCGGAGGTACCGCAAACCTGGTCACCAACCTTTCCTGGCCGGCCCAACTGAGGATCGAGATCGTTGACATTGCCGGGCGCTCCGATCATGTGGTTTGCGAGGTTCCCGCTGGACCCCACAGCTTGGCGCTGCGCACGGGCACGCTTTCGGCGGGTGTCCATTTCGTGCATGTCGACGGACCTGGATTCTCGGAGAGCGAGAAGATCGTCTTGAGATAGGACCCGAGCCGGGTCGGAGGGTTCGGCGGGTCAGAAATCGGATCGGCAGGACAGCCACAGGATGGGACCTTCCTCGAAGGGCGACAGGTCCAGTTCGGGCTCGCCCCATCGGCCTGTGAAAGTCCAGCCCAGTTTCCCGTCCACCGACCAGGAACGCGACGGGGTCCACCGAACGAGTCCACCCGCCGTCAAGGCCAGATCCGAGCGTCGTTCCGGCTCGCTTCCAGCGGAATCCGGCCAATGGTCGCTGGTCGCGGAGATTCGTCCGTCGAAATCCGCCTCCGGGCCGAATGCGAAGGATCCGCGGTTTCGGGTCAGCGCCGCTTGGAGGGTCGTCTGTAGTCGAGAACGTGCCAAACTCGCCGGCAAGGAGTCGATGCCGAGTACCACCGGCCAAGAAGGATCTTGTCGCCACCGAAATGAGCCGCCCAGATCCAAGACGCATGCACCAAGTCGCCTGGAAGCATCGGCGGTCCACCCGAGGTACCTTGTGAGGCGCCAAGACCAGCGAGCCATCGGCCCTTGTCGGAACTCCCATTCGCTACGACGGGAATCGAACTGCAAGTCGCCGGAAATTCCCGCTTCGGGGAGGTTCCGTTCCATCCAGCCACCCCAACCGGTGATGCTCGCGTGCCATTCGGGTCGTCGGAATACGATCCCGGTCCAGAGGTCGGCGTTGGCATATGGGTTGGTCCCTTCTAGCCAGGAACCGAAGGAGATCCCTGCCAATAGGTCCATGGACCCGATGGATGCGTACAAGGGGAATTTGCGCGAGAGGTCCAATCCGCCCAGCGCGGGCATGTCCTGATCGGGGTGGAACAAGCCTTCCGCAAGGATCGACCAGAGAGGGCGCCGGGGGAGGGGCCAAGGTCGCGCGCTATCCGGGGAGGGAATCGCCGAAACTGGTTCGGGGAGCTGTAGGAAATCCAGCAGACTGGCCACGGCAGGCGATTCGAAGTGCGCTTCCGACCAATCCTGAAGAAGATCGATGGCACCAAGGGTGTCCCGATCGGACAACTTGTCCCTTGCCTGGCACAGGACGATGGAGTCGGGGGTGGTTGCGACCAGGGACAGCAACGGGGCGAGCAGTTGGATCATCTGCCTCCAGTATTGTAACCAGGCTGGGGAACTGACGAGTCCTTGGACGAGCGCCTCAGCTTGTCGAACTTCTTTTGACGAGTGGCCTTCCGCTCCATCCATCGGGAACGGGCTTCGGGGGACAGGCGACTCTGGTATTGGGCTTCCAGCGCGTGGAGTTCCTTCTGGTGGACGTTGATCAGCGCCCGTCTCTTCTCCAGCCGTTGTTCGGGAGTCAAATCCTTGCGTGCCTGCAGGAGATGCGTTTGGGCCTTCTGCCGTTCGCGCAACTCCTGAAGGCGGCCCTGGAACTCGCGCTCCACGGGGTCGGTAATGGCAGCAGGGTCTGGCTCCACGGATTCCGCCGCCCTTGCGACCTGTGCCGCCAAAAGCAATCCGAACGCCGCCACGGCCCAGCTGGCTGCGGACTCAATGCTTTTGGCCATCACTGCCCCCCCTGGGATCAAACCCCCTTTCGAGGTCAAAGCCCATGCCACCTTGCCATTGTCTCTCCCATCTGTGGGAATCGAAAAGGGAAGGAACAAAAAAGCGGAACCGATGGTTCCGCTTCATTTCCAATCCGTCGAATATTTCGACAGGCTCACTTCTTCTTGGTCGTATCCACCTTCGCTGTGTCCTTCTTCAGTTCGAGCTTTTTGGACTCGACCTTCTTGGCGGTGTCCTTTTTGGACTCGATTTTCTTGGTGGTGTCCTTCTTTGCCGTGTCCACTTGGGCAGGCAGGGCGAAGGCGGCGAAAGCGCTGAGAGCAAGGATAGAGGCGAGCTTCTTCATCTTGATTCCTAGTGATGAGAGTGAGATTGTCCTCTCCTGGTGCAGGAGTTGAAACAAATGTAACGCTATTGTAACGAAGTCGGCAATTCCAGATCTGATTCTCTCAATCTTCCCCCCCTTCGTACATCCCCAGACGCTTGAGAAGATCCCTCAAGACCTTCCTGTCGATTGCCAGAATGGATGCGGCCTGGGTGAGGTTTCCCTCGGCCCGGCTGAGCGCGGAATCCACGGCTCTCCGTTCCGCGGTTTCCCTGATTTCCGCCAAGGTTCCCAGTGGTGGGGCGCCTTCCCTGAGGCCCAGATGCTCCGGCTGGATGCGGCTTCCCCCCGACTCCAGCAGGGAACGCTGCATGCAATTCTCCAACTCCCTGACGTTGCCCGGCCAATCGTGGCGCAGCAAGGCCTTTTCCGCAGCCCGGGACAGCCCGGCGAAGGCGATCCCGAACTCGGCGGAAGCCTTCTGGGCGAACACGCGCGCCAGCGGAAGAACATCCTCGTGCCGCTCCCGCAATGGAGGAATGGACACCGTGGCGACATTCAGCCGGAACAGAAGGTCTTGGCGGAACTTGCCTTCCCGGACCATGGCTTCCACGTCGCGGTGGGTGGCGGCCACGATCCGCACATCCACGGGGTGTTCCTTGGAGGAACCGACGCGCCGGATGGTTTTTTCCTGGAGCGAACGCAGCAGCGCGGCCTGCAGATGGAGCGCCAGTTCGCCGATCTCGTCCAGGAAAAGCGTCCCGCCTTTGGCCGCATCGAACAATCCCTCGCGGTCGGCGGTGGCCCCCGTGAAGGCACCCTTCTCGTGGCCGAACAGCTCGGATTCCATCAGGTTGGCCGGAATGGCGGCGCAGTTGATGGCGATGAAAGGTCCTTGGCGACGAGAAGCCCGATGGACCAGTTGTGCCAACTTCTCCTTGCCCGTTCCGGTTTCACCCAGGATCAGCAATGGAACTGTCGACGGGGCGAATTTGCGCGCCTGGGCGACCACGGTCTGCATGGCCGGCGAGAACGCCAGAAGTCCATCTCCCTTTTCCGAGGCGCGCAGAGCCTCCAAGGAGGACAGATCCTCGCGGTGCCGTCTGGCGGCCACCAGCACCCGGGCCAGTGTTTCCACCAAGCGCTGGAACGAGCGGCGATCCTCTTCCTGGAAGGCCAGGCCGCTGCCGGTGCGGTGAAGGTAAAGGACGCCCAGCGGGGTGGGTTCGTCCGAAAGGCGCAATGGGGCGCAGAGGATGGAGCGGATCTGGGATTCCAGGAGGGAAGGGCCGGCCAAGGGCGCGTCGCCTCCTCCCGATTCCGCCCAGAGCACCGCGCCGGAGCGCTCCAGGCTCGATTTCACCGCCGAACGGGAGAAGGTGGCCTCGTTTCCCTCCGGCCAGTTGGAAACGACCTGTTGGAATCCGTCTCCTCCAAGGACCACCCCCTCGTCGGCGGAGAGGTACAGGGCGGCGAATTCCAGCAAGCGCGGGAGCGTGGAGGAGGGGTCGGGCGACTCCAAAAGGAGTTCCACTGCCAACAGCACCGGTTCCAAGGATCCGGTCTTCGCTCGTGCTCGAACCAATCTCCAGACCCGCCCGTCGGAAAATGCCAGGGTTCCCCCTTCCGAAAGTTCCGCGGGGAACCCGGGCTTGACGGGGCTCGCGTCCACCAGGACGGTTTTTGCCTGGGCTTCCACCACCACCTTGTCGGGGAGGACGAGCAGTTGCGCTTCGGTGGCGGCGAGCCCGGGAATTCGCAGATCGCTCCCGGGACCCGACCCCACCAGCAGGAGCTTCCGATCGAGCGTCAACGTCCCCGCGCCGGCGGGGCCTTCGAGGATCCAACCTGCGTTCATGGGGGTCCTTTTCTCGTCGAAATGGAGGAGTCCGAAACGGCGGGGGAATCCAATTTGGCGACTTTTGGCCGTCGCCGAACGGTGGTCCGATGGGCAACCACCCAGGTCGTGTCCAGCAGCGACTCGCCCGTGGAGTCCTCCAACACCACCCGGTGGGTGCCGGGAGGAAGTTTCAGGAATCCGTCGCGAGGGGCGGAATGCTCCACGCCGTCGACATGGAGCACGGAACCGGGCGGAGGAGGGTCGAAGACCAGGACATCCGAGTAGGACGAGGAATCGGTGAAATCGCTGTCGTTGGCCGAATGTCCGGCGGGAGTCGATCCGAAGTCGGTCGAATGGTGGAGTTTGTGGAGGATCGCCCAGGAGACGAGCCCGAGAACAAGCAAGGCCGCGACCGCCGCGACAACCCAGGGCAGACGTCCGGTACGAGGGGTGGTCCGCAGGCGCTGGAATTCGCCCAGTTCCGAAAACAGGGCTTCCGGTTCCGAGGATCGTTCGATGCGCTCCCGTTGGATTCTCCAGGCCGAATTCCAGTCGCGCCGGGCTCTCGCATCGGCCACTCCTCGGGAAAGGAGACGCTCCATCCTGTGGTCCACCGCCGTCTGGAGAACGTTGCGGGTGAGCGGTGGATCACCCCAATCCTTTTCCAACAGCCGCACCAAGGCGGCGGCGTCTTCGGGCCGGTTGGCGGGATCGGGCTCCAGGGCCAAAGACAACCCCCAGGAGCGCCCCCGCGCCCATTTGGCCACATCTCCTGCGGCGACGGCCTGGCTCCAGCTCCGACGGGATTCGGCGCCTGGTGGCAGGGCACCCAGGACCCGGAGCCCCAACACCCCCAGGGCGAAGACATCCCAGCGCGGATCCGGTGGTCCGCCTTCCAGTCGTTCGGGAGGTAGGATCTCCCATGTTCCTTCCACGGGCGGCACCGCACCATCGGGGCTGGGCGAAAGTCCGAAATCGACGACCGCGACCTCTCCATGGGGTCTGGCGATGAGGTTGGCCGTCGCCAGGTCACCGTGCATCACCCTGGCGCCGTGGAGCCGGGCCACGGCCAATGCGGCCTGGAGCACAAGAGCCCGTCGGTCGGACACCGAAAGCTCCGGCGGGAGTTCGTCCAGGGGAAGTCCGTCGATCCAGGTCAGGCCGATCCAGGGATTGGTGCCGACCAGGTCTTGACCGATGACCGCGGGAACGGGCCCTCCCGCGAGCCTCGACAATTGGTCCGCTTCGCGCCGGAGGCGTGCGCGACCGGTCGGTTCCCCCATCTTGAGCACCACCCAGCGACCCGGATCGTCCTGCCAGCACAGGATGGCCTGGGCTTCTCCACCATTGCCGATCAGGATGGGAGTGGAAAACCCCCTTGGCAAAGTTTTCACCGAGCCAAGCCCAGGGAGTCGCCGATGGAAGCGATGTGTTCGCGGAACCAGGTGTTCGCGGTGTCGCGCTTCTGGCCAAGTTGCCAGTAGACGATGGCCCCTTCCGGGTCATGGTCCAAGTCGGCAAGCTCTCCCAGGCTCATGTAGGCCGGCAGATAGCTGGAATCCCCCGCGATCGCCTGGGAAAACCATCGTTCGGCGTCCGCGATGTTGCCACGGGCGCGGGCGAGATTGCCCAGGAACTGGGCGGAAGCGGCGTGGCGTGGATCGGCGATCTGGACCAGGCGGGCGACGTGTTCGGCCTGCGCCGTGCGTCCCCGCTTCTGGAGCCAGAGGCAGGCGTGGAAAAGGGCGTCGGCCCGGTCGTCCCTGGTGTTCTGGGAACTGTCCAGGTGATCCACGATGGCGAAGTCCCGGGCGGCGCGGATCCAATCGTCGACGGAATCCGTCCCGAAGACCGCCTTGTCGCGCGACCATCCCATGCGCGCCAGTGCCAGTCCCAAGCGGGCCTCGGCGTTGTTCGGATCCTTCTGCACGCAGGCGTCGTACACCACCGTCGCGCGCGGCCAATCCTCCAACTGGAGAAAGGCCTTCCCCTTGTCCAGCTCGGGGTCCCGGCACGCCGAAAGGACCGCCAACGCCAGAACAGCGATGAAAAGAACGAGGCGTCGCATCAGGGGGATAAGATATGTCGTTGGCCGCGCCTTCCGCCCACCGGTGGACGGGAGGTTAAATATGCCCATCGTGGAAACGGGCGGCGGCGGGGACGTACCCCTCTACTGGATCGGGGGCTGGGCCTCGGACCTGCAGTGCTGGGGGGAGCTTCTCCAGGCACACTGTCCGGGCTTCGACCTGCGTTTCGTGGACGCCCACACCGTGCTCCATGGCGACGCGCGATTGGAGCGAATGCTCTCGTCGGCTCCCTCCGGTGCGTGCGTGGTGGGGTGGTCGCTGGGAAGCCTGATCTTGGAGCGGCTGCTCCGACAGGGTCGGATCCCCACGGAGCTGCCCGTTCTTTCCATCTGTCCCTTCCTCGACTTCTGCGACCCCACCGGGCCCTGGAAACCGCAGATCCTGCGGCGGATGGTTCGACGCATCTTCGGCGACGCGGCGGGCGTGCTGTCCGATTTCGCGGACAGGCTCGGATTGGAGGGGGAGGAACGTTCCGTTTGGTTCCGACAAGCTTTGGACCTCGGCGAGGAAAGCTTGGCGGAGGGACTGACGCTGCTCCAGAACCTGCGGTTCGAGATGCCTTGGGCATCGCACCCCCTGAGGCTGTTCGCCATCGGTCCCGACGACCCTGTTTCGCCAAAATGCGAAGTACCACGGGACTCCCGGCGCGATCTGCCCATGGGGTCGGGCCATGTCCCCTTTCTGCGACATCCCGAGGGGATGCGGAAGATCCTGCTGGAATTGGCGGGAAAAGGGTGAACCGGACGGGGGAATCCTCCTCCAGTCACCCCGACTGGAGAGCGGGGCGGTTTGGTCGTGCCTCCCGAACCTACCACGGAAGCACACCCGTCCAAGCCGCCATGGCCAACCGGCTCATGGCAGCCTTGCCGCCCGACCTGGATCCCCGCTCCGCCTTGGAGCTCGGTTGCGGCACAGGGCACCTCACCCGGGTATTGGCCCGCCGTTTTCCGCAGGTTCCGATCCTGGCCACCGACCTTTCGGAAGCCATGCTCCAAACGGCGCGCGAAAATTGGGATCTGCCGTTCCTCCCCTCCTGGCAGCGCCTGGACGCCCGAAGCCCGGAGCTTCGCGGCAGGTCCTTCGACCTCGTGGCTTCCAACGCGCTGGTCCAATGGTTTCCGGATCTGGGGCAGCACTTGCGCGGGTGCCGCGAGCTTTCCTCCGGGGAGGGGCGTCTCGCCGTGTCCGGGTTTTGCGACGACCACTTTCCCGAACTCGACAAAATCCTGACGCGACCTCCATTCGAGTACCCGCGCGGCCCGGGGCATTCGCTGGGGGCCGTCTCGGATGCCATCCGGGGAACGGGCTGGAAGTTGTCCTCCCTGGTCGCCGAGGAGTGGCCGGTGTCCTACCGCTCGGCTTGGTCCTTCCTGGACCAATTGCGCGACAGCGGAGCCAATCGGTCCCCTCCGCCCGGCAAAAGCCTGGGGCGCTTGGGATTGCGGCATCTGCTCGAGCGCTTGGAGGGCGAGGCTTCCATCCCGGAAGGGATCCGGATCACCTGGAAGCCCTGGTTCCTGGTCGCGAGGGCGGTGTGATCTACAGGGAATCCAGGGCCGAAAGCACTGTCGATTCCGTGAGGATCTCGGGCAGGATGCGCTCCGTACGGCCATTGGACAGGACGTAGAAGGGGACGCCTTGGCGTCCGAAGGATTCGAGGGCCCTGGAAACGGAGGAATCCCGAGCGGTCCAGTCGGCCACAACCACCCGAACGCCCTTTTTTCCCAACGCCCGCTCGACGGCGGAGGTATGCAGGGCGACGCGCTCGTTGACTTGGCAGGAGAGGCACCAGTCCGCGGTGAAGACCAACAGCCAAGGCTTGCCGGAACTGCGAAGGTTCCCGAGGGACCCCTCGTGGAATCCCTCGGTGGCGCTCGCGCTCCGATTGGGCACCACCTCGGCGGGAAGCCAGCGGGCGGCGGCGACGACCGACCCGCCCACCAGGATCAGGAACGCGAAGCGTGACAGATTCCGGCTGAGGAAGGAATGGTGCGGAAGCGCCCCGCGTCCCAGGATCCAGGCCCCCGCGGCCACCACGACCCAGAGCGAGGCGACCAAGGCGATCGCATCCGAACCCGCCAGGCGCCCGACGATCCAGGCCAGCCAGACGGCCGTGGCGGCCATGGCGAATCCGAACGCCTGCTTGAGGACCACCATCCATTCGCCCGGTCGGGGCAAAAAACGCCTGGCCGAGGGGATTCCGGATATGGCCAGGTACGGCGCGGCCAAACCAAGGCCCAGGGCGGCGAAAACGGCGAACACCCGGGCATCGGGCAGAAGCAGCGCCCAACCGATCGCGGAACCCATGAAGGGCGCGGTGCAAGGGGTGGCCACCACGGTGGCGAGCACCCCGGTCAGGAAGGACCCCAGGACGCCGCGCGCAGTACTGGATCCCAGGTTCGCGAAGGAGGCGCCGGGCTCGAACACCCCCCACAGGGAAAGCGCCATGAGCGCCATGAGGAGGGACAGGATCGCCACCGTTCGCGGCGACTGCATCTGGAAACCCCACCCCAGGGCCTCGCCGCCGCGCCGAAGCGCCACGAGGATGCCGGCCAGGACCAGGAAGGAAAGGAGCACGCCCCCCGTGTAGGCCAACCCGTGGAGGAGGTGGCGGTTGTCGCGCCCCGCCACCAGGCTCAACGCCTTCAGGGAGAGCACGGGCAAGACGCAAGGCATCAGGTTCAACAGCAGGCCGCCCAGGAAGGCGAGCACCAAGGCGGGAAGGAACCTGCTGGAGGAGGTCAGCGCGGTCTCTGCGACGCGTGCGGTGTCGGAAGGGAGCAACGGCGATGCCGCAACGGCGAACTCCCAGCCCTTCAGGCCTCCCCCCCAGCCATCGGGCCGGGAAAGCACACCGCGAACGGAATCCGGCACCAGCCGTTGGATGGGGTCGCGCCGTACGCGCAGACGAAACCCGTCCGGTGTCCGGTCCAGGACCTGGGCAGGCGCGTTGTCGGCGAAACCCTGCCTGGAGGGGAAGAAGCGGAGGGAGGTCGGGGCCGATCCCGGACCGCGACCCACCAGGATCAGGTCGCTGTCGGAAAAGGAAGCCCGGACGGACCAGCCGGGAGGGATTCCGGGGAGTGCGGCCCTGGCGGAGGCGAAGAGGCCCGAAGTGGTGTCCAACCCGACCGGCGCCCCGATGGGCAGGTCCAAGCCGAGGTCCGCCTGGCCGGGCACGCAGACTTCGTGGCACTCCAGCCATTTGGCGTGGGCGCGAAGGTGCACGGCGGTCGAGCCGGAGTCCACGTGCGCGGGCAGGAGGAGGACCACGGAATCCTGGTAGCCGTAGGTCATGAGCGGCGTCACCGCGATGGTGTCGGGGACCGGCCACAGCAGGCTGTCCAGCCGGACGCCCACCATCTTTCCCCAATTCAGCGACAGCGAAAAGCCAGCGTCGCCTGGATTGCGCCAGTAGACATGCCACCCGGGCTCCATCCGCATCCGGATCCCCAGCAGCAGATTCCGTCCAGGCTGGACGACCACGGGTTCGGAGAGCAGGTCCGCCTGGACGTGGCCCTTTCCGAAGGACGAAATGGCGAACGCGAGACCGATTGCGGCATGGAGCATAGCTCTTCAAAGTACCCAAGTTCGCCCCGTTCCCACCTCTCCACTTGGGTACCGGAGGCATCTTTTGCGCCCATGCGAATCCTGGTCCTGAGCTCCGTCTACGCCCGCCACCCCCGGGATTCCGAGGTGCCTTGGATGCGGGAATCCATTCGCCGGTTGCGCGAGGCGGGTCATGAAGTGGAGATCCTGGCTCCGTCCTGGAAGGGGTTGTCCGACCACGAGATCGACAATGTGCCCGTCCACCGGTTCCGGTACGCGCCTGCTTCCCTGGAATTCCTCACCCACGACGAAGGCGCCCCGTCCAAGACCCGGGGCAGACCGTGGCTCCAGCTTTTGGCCATCCCCTACATCCTTTCCGGTTTCATCGCGTGCTGGAAAATCGTTCGCAAGGGACGGTTCGACGCGATGCACGTCCATTGGCCCTTTCCCCATGGACTGATCGCGCAGGCGGGACGGATGCAGGGGCTCCCCGTAGTGCTCAACTTCCATGGTGCGGAACTTCTGCTGGCGCGCCGCCACCCGTGGATCCGTCCTGTTCTTCGCTGGTTGCTGGGACAGTCGGAAGCCGTCCTGTGCAACTCCAGCTTCACCCGCGACCGGATCCTGGCCTTGCGCCAGGTGCCGGTGGAACTGTCACCCTACGGAACGACCTTGCCGGAAGCTCCGGCCGCGCAAAGAACCCCGCGCCGTCCACAGGATCCATTCCGGATCCTGTTCGTGGGTCGGCACATCGAGCGCAAGGGGATCGAGCATCTGATCGATGCCATGGCGTTCCTGCAGGGCGACCGCTTCACTTTGGACATCGTGGGGCATGGCGACCGCACCGACGCCCTGCTCGCGCGCGCCGCGGCCACCGGGGACCCGCGGATCCGGTTTCCCGGGAAGCTTTCCACGGAAGACCTCGGCCGCGCCTATGCGACATCCGATGTGTTCGTGCTGCCGGCCGTCGTGGATTCCAAAGGCGACACCGAAGGCCTGGGAGTCGTGCTCATCGAAGCCGCGGAGACGGGCCTTTCGCTGGTGGCCAGCGACGTGGGAGGAATTTCCGACGTGGTGGTGGACGGCCGGACGGGCCTGCTGGTGCCGCCGGGGAATCCCTTGGCGCTGGCCGAGGCGCTGCGGCGCCTCGCCGACGATCCGGCATTGGCGGCGGATCTGGTGGAAGGGGCCCGGGCGCGAACCCGCGAGTTCTTCTCCTGGGACGTGGTCATCCCCCATCTGGAGGGGGTTTACGGGAGGGTGGTCGGCAGGTCCGGGAAATAGGACATGCCGCGCCATTTCCCCGCAATGTAGGGGCGATTCATGAATCGCCCTACACCCGGGTGTTGGGAAAAATGGGCGGCGATCACTGTCGCCCTGAAACCTCCTCAGTGCCCGTCGTGCTCCTGGAACGGCGGCTCCTCCACCGGCACGTAGGACGGGATGGGCTTTCCGCGCCACACCGCGATCTTCTCCAGCAGGTGGTAGTAGGAGTAGTACAGGACCGGTGTCACCACCAGCACCAGGGCCGTGTTGAACAGCAGGCCCCAGAAGATGGCCCAGGCCAGCGGCGCCCACATCCCGGAGGTCTGGGACTTCGTGACCAGTCCCAGGTGCAACCAGTCGATGCCCTTGCCCGTGGCCATGGGCAGAAGCCCGATCATGGCGGTGATGGCGGTGAGCATGACCGGGCGCAACCGCGTCTTGCCACCCTCCACCGCCACCTCTTCCAGGGGTCTGCCCTGGGCTCGGAGATGGTTCATGAAGTCGATCAGCACGATGCCGTTCTTGGCCACCACCCCGGCCAGCGCGATGATGCCGATTCCCGTCATGATGATGGACATCTGCACGTGCACGATGGTGAGTCCCCAGAAGACGCCGCCCAACGCGAGCACCACGCCCACCAGGATCAGCAACGGTTGGAAGATGGAGTTGAACTGCAGCACCATGGTGAAGAACACCAGGCCCACCGCGACGACCATGGCCTTGACCATGAACGCCTTGGCCTCGTCCTGGTCCTTGGAGCCCGTGCCGGGGCGGATGGCATAGCCCGCCGGAAGCTCCAGGTTCTGGATGGCGGTCTGGGCCTTCGCCTTGGGGCCCGACTCGTCGTGCTGTCCCGGAGCGAGCTCGGCGGACACCTGCACGGTGCGCACGCGGTCCAGGCGGTTCACCGCCGACACGCTGGCATCCTGGGTGAAGGTGGCCACGGACGAAAGGGGCACCACGACGCCATCCTTGGAAATGGTGATCTGGTCCACGGCCCGGAAGTTCTCGCGGGCCGAGGTGTCCATGCGGACCATGACCTTGTATTCGTCCTTGCCGACCCGGTATTTTCCGGCCTCGTAGCCGTACATGGCGCCGCGCACCGCCATGGCGACGTCCGTGGTGCCCAATCCGAAACGCTTGGCCCGTTCGCGATCGATGTCGACGCGAAGTTCGGGCTGGGCGGGGTTGTAGTCGGTGGTCACGTTCGTGAGCTCGGGGATCTGCTTGAGGCGGGCGACCACGGAGTCCGAATAGCGGCCCAGGACGGCGAAGTCGTCGCCCTGGATCAAAAGCTCCACGGGCTTGCCTTGGGGAGGTCCGTTCTGCTGCTGCTTGACCTTCACGTTCCAGCCCGGGAGAAGTCTGGGGAGGTTCTTTTCCATCCACGACAGGCTTGTCCAGGAATCGACCTTGCGATCCTCGTACTTGGCGAACTTCACGTCCAAGTAGGCCTTGTTCGGCTCGGCTTTCGTGCCGCCCAGGTTGTTGTCGGACTTGCCCGCGCCCACGATGGTGGTCACGGAAGAAACGTCCGCTTCGGCGGCGGGGATGCGCATGGCGGCATCCTGTATCCTTGTGACCGCCTCGGCGGTGCGGTGGATGTCCAGGCCCAGAGGCCCCTCGATCTCCGCCGCGATCACCTCGGGTTCCGACTTGGGGAAGAACGACACCCCCTGTCCGGACATTCCGTAGGCGACGAAGCTCGAAAGCACGAACACGAAACAGATGCCCAGGAGGATCAGCGGACGGTGCAGGAATCCCTGCAGGGTCTTCCCGTAGAAGGCCTTGAAGCGCATGAACAGGCCCCCGCCCTCCTCGTCGTGGTGCGCGGGGTTGTTCTCCATGAACAGCGAGGCGAAGACGGGGTTGAAGATGAAGGCCACGAACAGCGACCCTGCCAGCGTCACGGAGACGGTGATGGGCATGTACTTCAAGAAGCTGCCCATGATGCCGGGCATCCACAGGATGGGCAGGAACGCCGAGACGGTGGTCAACGTCGCGGTGGCGACAGGAAGTGTCACTTCCTTCGTTCCGTCGATGGCGGCTTGCTTGCGGGTCTTTCCCATGGAAAGGTGCCGGTAGATGTTCTCCACCACCACGATGCCGTCGTCCACCAGCATCCCCAGTCCCAGCACGAGGGCGAACAGCACCACCATGTTCAGCGTCACGCCCATGGCCTGCAGCACGATGAGGCCGATGCCCATGGAGAAGGGGATGGCCGTGGAGATGAAGAAGGAGTTCCGGAAGCCCAGGAAGAACGTCAGGAGCCCGATCACCAGGAACAGTCCCGTGATGATGTGGTTGGTCAGTTCGCCCACCATCTCCCGGATCTGCACGGACTGGTCGAAGGAGTAGTCCGCCACGGTTCCCACGGGCCAAGTCTTGGCATCGGATTCGACCTCCCTCTTGGCCGCGTCGATCAGCTTGATGATGTTCTCGCCGGTGCGCTTGGTCACGGTGATGGCCAGCGCCGGCTTTCCGTTGAACAGGACGATGCTCTGGCGGTCCCTGGCCCATTCGAAGCGGGCCGTCCCCAGGTCTCGGATGCGGACGATCTTGGGGCCGTCGGCCCGGACCACGATGTCGGCGAAGTCGTCGGGATCCTTGATCTCGCCGGTCACCTTGATGGTGAAGGTGTTGCCGCTGGCCCGCAGCGATCCGCCCGGGATGTTCCGGTGCTGGGCCTCCACGGCGGCGTCCACGTCGTGCAGGCTGAGACCGTAGGCCTGGAGCTTGGCCGGATCGATGTCGATCGCGATCTCCTTGTCCTGCTTGCCGGTGACCTTGGCCTCCAGCACGCCCGGAAGGACGCCGATCCGGTCCTTGAGCCGATCGGCGATCTGCTCCAGGCGGTCCATGTCGTAGTTGGAGGTGAGCGTGACGATGAACACCGGGATGTTCGAGAAGTTGAGTTCCTCCACCAGCGGCTGGTCGGCGTCGGTGGGAAGGTCCGCCTTGGCCTCGTCGACCTTGTCGCGCACGCGCCGCAGCGCGGTCTCCACGTCCACGTCGGTGTTGAACTCCACCTGGATGGCGGAGACGGATTCCATCGACTGGCTGCTGACCTTCTTGACCCCGTCCACACCGTCGAGCTTGTCTTCGATTTTCTCGGTGACGAGCTTCTCGATGTCCTCCGGAGAGGCTCCGGCGTAGACGGTGTTCACGAAGATCAGTGGGATCTTGACTTCCGGGAACGACTCGCGAGGCAGCGAGATGTAGCTCCAGGTCGCGGCGAGCAGGATCACCGCCGCCAGCACCAGGATGGTGACCGGATTCTTGACCGCGAATTTGGTCAGCATGAGCTACTCCTTCACGCGGGCGCCTTCCGACACCCGGAAAGCACCTTGGACCACGAGATGGTCGCCCGCGGCCAGGCCGGAGAGGACAAGGACGGAATCCCCTTGGGCCGAGCCCAGCTCGACTTGCACCATGTGGGCAACCCCGTCGCGGACGGTGGCCGCGAATACGCCGTTCTCCTGGCGCAACAGGGCATCCGAAGGCACGACCACCGCCGAGGAGTAGTTCTTGCGCAGGACCCGCGCGCGTCCCACCATGCCGGGCTTGAGCTTGTCCCCGGTATTGGAGAACAGGACCTTGGCGCCCATCGTGCGGTCGCGTGCGTCGATGGCGAGGTCCACGGAGGACACGGTGCCCTTGTAGATGCGATCTGGAGAGTCCAGAAGGGAGAATTCCACCGGGAGGCCCGCCTTCATGCCGTGGGATTCGGCCTCCGGCACGGTGAAGTCGGCTTCCAGGCGGTCCAGACGGACCATCCGCAGCATGGGAGTGCCGGCGTTCACGGACTGCCACTGGTTGACCATCTTGCTGGCCACGATGCCGGCGAACGGAGCCTGGCAACGGCTCTCGTCGTAGAGTTTCTTGGCACCCAGGTATTGGGCCTGGGCGGAGAAGTTCTGGGCGGAAAGGCCTTGCAGGGCCGTCTTCCCGACGCTTCCGGCTTCCACGTTCTTGGTGGTGATTTCCAGTTGGGAGGCGGCGGCGTCCCAGGCAGCCTTGGCGGCCTCCATCTGCACCTTGTACCGGTCCGTTTCGATGTTGCACAGGTCCTGTCCGGCATGGGCCCGGGTTCCCACGTTCGCGATCGAATGCACCACCCCGGCGGCAGTGGTCACGAGCACGGCGTCGTCCACGCCGCGAAGGTCGGCGGAGTAGCTGGCCCAGTCGTTCCACGGAATGCTCCTGATTTCGGCGACCACCACGGGAACGGCCGCCGTGTCCAGGCTGGTCGCTCCGGTGGCGTCGACCGCGCTTCCCTTCTTCTGGCATCCCGCCAGGAAGGCCAGGACGGAAATCGCCAACAAAATCTTCTTGTTCATGGAGCCTCCGAGAAGGGGATCAGGTCCTTGCCCTGGACGAGAGAGAGATGGATGCAAGCCTTCGCCCGGGCGAGCCGCGCCGCGAGCCAACCGAATTCCGCGTTGTCGAGACCGTCCTCGGCCGAGAGAAGGTCGGAAAGCGAGCCGCTGCCGGACGCGAGGTCGGAATGGTACAGGTCGCGCGCCTCGCGGGCGGCGGCCACGCCCTCGACGGCGGCGGCAAGGGCGCTGTCGGCCGCGTCCTTGTCCCGCAGGTAGGTGTCGGCATTGATTTCGATCCCGCGGACCAAGTCGCCTTCGCGCACGGTCAGCGTCCGGGCCATGGCCCTCGTCTGGTCTCCGTCTCCCGCGCTGGACCACCCGTCGAAGATGTTCCAGGTCATCCCGATCCCGATGGACCAGTCGCGGCTGGCCCAGTCGGCGCCGTGCTTGATGTCGCTTGCGTCCTGGCTGGTCACCAGGAACCCGAATTGGCCCTGGAGCCCGATGGTGGGATAGTAGGCGGCCTTGTCGATGAAGGAGAGGTCCTCCAAAAGCGCCCGCGATTCACGCAAGGTTTTCAGGTCTTCGCGCTGGTTCTGGGCGTTCTTCACGATTTCCTCGCGCGAGGGGGCCTGCGTCTCGAACTGGGCGAGGTCGCTCGTGTCCAGCGGGGTGGTGTCGTCCGACGGCCTGCCCAGGGTCCGGTTGAACGCCTGCCGCGCGGATTGGGCGTCTCGCTTGGCGGAGATGATGTCCTGCTGCACCGAAATCCGCTTTGATTTCGCCAGAAGCACCTGGGCCTTGGCACCCGAGCCGTTGCTGAAATTCCGCTCGAGGAAGGTCTCGGTTTCCGCCTGGCTCGCGAGGGAGCTCTCGAGCACGTCCACCTTCGCTTGCGCCAGGACGGCCCCGATGTAGAGGTCCACCACGTTGGACTGGATGTTCTGGCGCGTGGCCAAGCTGGAAGCCTTGGTGATCCGCTCCTGGGTCTTGGCCATGCGCAGCGCGGTGCTCACCCTGCCGAAGGTGAACAAGGCCTGCTGCACCTGGATGCCCCAGGAGTAGTTGTAGTAGGGGTCGTTGTTGATCGCCGAATACAGGGCGTTCAGAGGCGCCAAGTTTCCTGCTGTGTCATTCGCGTCAATCTTTCCGATCGACTTGTCCAGATTGGAAAGGGTCTGGCCCAGGCCTCCGAAGGCGGCTTCCAAGGGAGCCTCCAGCGCGTTGGGTTGCTGGCCCACACCGGCGTTGGCGAATGCCGAAATTTTCGGCCAGGCGACCGATTCCACCGAGCGCACCCGTCCATGCACGCTGTCGATGGAATTGCGCAGGATCTGCGCGTCGGGCCCCTGGGTGGTGGCCTCCTTCAGGGATTCCGAGAGATCCAGCCCTCCCGCGTGGACGACCAAGGGGAGGAAGGCGGTGCAAAGGGCAAGGCGTCTCATGCCGTCTCCGTGGGAAGGGGGTTGGACGTGGGAGAATTCGCGGATTCGGTACCGGCCAAGCCGAGCAGGTGTTCTTCCATCTGGTCCAGCAGACGCGGTTCCAGGGTGGATTGTTGCATGAGCTGGTGCGTGATCAGGCCATCGATCACGCAGCGGATCAGCCAACTGTTGATCTCCTGGACGCCGTCGTCCTGCATCAGCAGCTTCCAGGTCTCCATCTTGCGCTGGAATTTCACCTGGAGGGCCTGCTGGTGGTGGCCGCCAGAGGCCATCAACTGGACGGTGATTCCGGCCATGAAGGAGAGCTGAAACGGTTCCGCGGAACGCAGGATTCCAAACATGGCCCGAATCAAGGCGCGGTGTCGACGTCCGGGCGGGACAAGATCGGGATCGTGGTCCAAAGCGTGCTGGATGGCCTCGTCCAGAAGGCATTGACGGTGGTCCACCAAGGCCAACAGGAGATCTTCCTTGGAGCGGAAGTGGTAGAGAAGGCCGCCCTTGCTCATGCCGGCGCGGGCGCAGGTCGCATCCAAGGTCAGCGACGAGGCCCCGTGCTCATGGACCAAGCTTGCCGCAGCGTCCAGGATGGCTTCCCGGGAATGGGCGGATTTTTTTTGGACGATTTCGTTCACCGGATCCAGAAAATACCGTCTGGACGGTACAAAAGCAATACCGTCTGGACGGTGTGAACATTTTGAAACCTGAGGGGAGCTTCCAGGGCGGAAATCGTTGGCACAGAGCCCAGGGCAGAATACAATGTCATTCTGCCCAAATCCAACCAGAAGCCCCTTTTGTACGAGGCGCATCGATGCACGAACCCAAGGAACCGCACTCCCTCAAGGCCTACGAGAACCTCGAGTTCATGCATTCGCCCCAGGCGCGGGAGGTGCGGATCCTGGCCGAATTCACCGAGCCGCGCTCCCGTCTGCGCAAGGCGGGGGTGGAGGGAACCATCGTGTTCTTCGGGTCGGCGCGCACCCCATCCTTGGCCGAGGCCGAGGAAACCGTGCGGCAACTCGAGGCCCAGACCGGCGTTGACAAGGAGCTTTCCAGGGCTAGGGCGCTCCTGAAGGTCGCACCCTACTACGAACAGGCCCGGGAGTTGGCCAACCGACTCTCCACCTGGTCCACCCAGGGCAAGCATGGACTGATCGTGTGTTCGGGCGGAGGTCACGGCATCATGGGCGCAGCCAACCGCGGAGCCTACGACGCGGGAGCCCCGTCGGTGGGCCTCAACATCTCGCTCCCCTTCGAACAGCACGCCAACCCCTGGATCACACCCGAACTGGCCTTCCAGTTCCACTATTTCTTCCTGCGCAAGTATTGGTTCGTGCATACCTCCCGGGCCATCGTGGTCTTTCCCGGCGGGTTCGGGACCATGGACGAGATGTTCGAAGTCATGACCCTCAAGCAGACCGGGAAACTCGGACGCCCCAAACCCATCGTCATCTTCGGTCGGGAATACTGGGAACGGATACTGAACCTGGACGCATTCGTGGAAACCGGAATGGTGGATCCGGAAGATCTTTCCTTGTGGCATTGGTCGGATTCGGTGGACGAGGCGTTCGAATACCTCACGAAGGAGCTGGGCGAGGTGCATTTGCAGAAGCCCAAGGTGGGGTACGAGGAGGCCGACCCGTTGGCCTGATCCCGGGAATGGGCGTTCCGACGCCATCGCGGGGAGATGCGGGGAAGCAACGAAAAGTTGTTGCATTCTTCGCGGGCCTATTCTCTGGCTGGGATTTCGCGTTAGATTCAAGGACAGGCAGGGCTTCGGGCTCTGCGGGTCGATGATGCGGAATTCGGCCTTGGAGTCGGAGCCCCCGCTCCAGGACGTTGCAATAGAATCGCGACGGATACGGAATCTGACATTTGCCAGAATTTGACACACCTGTTTCCTTCCCAGGGAGACCTGAATCGCCATGAGCAGCCAGAACAAAAGCCCGGAACTTCCCGAGTGGATGGGTTCAGAAGTAGATGGGTACTGTGCTTGGATCGACAAGGTGATGACCCCTTACCCATTCAAGCATCCCGAGGATCTGGAGGATTACGTCTGCCTCCATCAGAACGATTACCTCCGGTTGTCACAGCGTTCCGAAGTGCGCAAGGCCAAAATTGAAGCCATCGAGATGTATGGAAACTCCTATCTCGCTTCCACCGTCTTCACGGGAGGCCGAGGTATGGAGGAGCACCAGGTCTTCCGTGCCAAGCTGGCAGATGCGATGCAGTCCGAGGACGCCATTCTGGCAAGTTCCGGGTGGGCGGCGAATGTCGGACTCATCGAAGTCCTGGCGGCGAAGCGCGGCACGCCCATCTACCTTGACCAAAGGGCGCATGCCTCGCTTTGGAGCGGAGCCCAATGCTCCCAGGGACGCGCCATCATGGTCCGGCACAACGATCCGGAGTCCTTGGAGCGAAGGATCCAGCGCGACGGCGCCGGGATCGTGTGCATTGACTCATTCTATTCCAACACTGGATCGGTGGCGGACGTGGCCACATACGTCGACATCTGCGAGCGGACGGGATCTGTCCTAGTCCTGGACGAGGCGCACTCCTTCGGCATGTTGGGGTATGGGGCTGGAGGGCTGGCTGTGGAAGCGGGAGTCGCCGAGCGAGTCCACTTCCGTACGGTCAGCTTCTCCAAGGCCTTGGGGGGTCATGGGGGGTGCATTGCCGCGTCGCGCCACCTGGTATGGTTCCTGACCCATAGAGCGCACTCCATCGTATTCAGTTCCGCTGCTCTCCCTTGCGATTCAGCTGCCCATAGTTCCGCCCTGTCCATCGCGCGCGCCGAACCATGGCTTGGAAGGAATGCTTTGGAGATGGGAGCCCTCCTGCGGCAGGAACTGTCCCAGAGGGGCATCGACACGGGGACTTCCGCTTGCCAGATTGTCTCCCTCGAACTCGACAACGAGCGGTTGGCCTGCGATTTCTATAGGATCTTGGTTCGGCATGGCGTGGTTTCTTCCGTCTTCTTGAGTCCCGCTACTCCGCTAGGCAAAGGGCTGGTGCGATTTTCGACGCACAGCCAACTCAAGCCGGAAGAGGTCATCCGAGCGGCCGATGCCTGTTCCGCAGCGATGGACGAGTTGGGACTCGCGCGAGCAGTAAAGCAAAAAGTCGCCTAGAACCTGCTCTTAGGCGACGCTGCTGATCGAAACTGGCTCCAAAAGCGAACGAACGGTATCGATCAATTCCGCTTGGTCGAAGGGCTTGCCCAGAACTTTCAAGGTTGGCTCCTCGGCTAAACGCCCCCGCAAATGGACCGGGTCACCCGTCAAAAGAATCACAGGCAGGTTTTTCGTCTCGGGGTCGGAGCGCAGCGCCGCCACCAGTTCCAAGCCATCCATTCCCGGCATGGCGTAGTCGGTGATCAGGATGTCGGGCTGGAGCTCGTGTACCAGTCGCAGGGCCTCGCGACCATCTCGGGCCGTGGCGACCTTCACCACGCGCTCCAGGAGATCGTGCAGGACGTGTCGCAGCAACTGCTGGTCCTCGGCCACCAAGGCGAGATACCCCGATGACGGCGGTCGGAGATTGGACACAAGTCCTGTGGGCCCGGGCATGGGAACCAGTGCCAGAGGCTCAGGTTCCATCTCCACGGCGGCATCATCCAGGATGATCTCGAACAGGCTCCCCAGGCCGACGGTGCTCTGCACCTTCACATGGCCCTCGTGGGCTTCGGCGATTTCCCGCACCAACGCCAAACCGATTCCTACGCCTGCCGAGTAGGTTCCCGGTCCCCGGTCCACCTGCTGGAAGCGATCGAAGATCCGGCTCAGGGCATCGTGGGGAATGCCCTCGCCGTCGTCGAGGACCGCCAGGGCCAAACCCTTGCTTCCGTGCCGATGCAGGTGGACCTCCACATGACCTCCCTGCGGAGTGAACTTGAAGGCATTGGAGACCAGGTTGAACAGCGCGGTCTCCAGACGGATGGGATCCACCCGAGCCTTCAGCACATCCTTGGGGAGCACCACCTGGAAGGTCAAGCCGCGGGAGCGCGCCATGCTGGTGAACCCTTCCTCGAACTTGCCCAGCCATTCGCAGAGGTTCAGGATCTGGCGGTCCATCTTGGCCACCCCCAACTGGAATCGTTGCAGATCCAGAAGTTCCTCGCTCTGGCGGCGCATCTGGCGCAAGGCCTCCACCAGGGATTCCAGACGAGTTCGGGTCGATGGGGGGAGATCCGTGCGCGCCATGTCCTCGGAAAGACTAAGGGCTACGGCAAGCGGCGTGCGCAGGTCGTGGGCGATGTTGGCGGTGAACTCGTCCTTTCCCCGGTCCAAGGCGCGCAGCCGGTCATTCTGCAGTTGAATGCGTCGAGCCAATTCCGCAATATGGCGGTGCGCTGTTCTGAGGGTATGGACTCCGGTCACCACCAGCCAAGTGGTAATCACGACGACACCGATGAGTGGTAAGTCTCGCTGTCCGAGATGTGAATTTTCGGAGGCAACAATTCCTGTGACACCTACTAAGAGCGTCGGCCAGATGTCCACCCCGCGAATACAAAGGGAAAATGCGAGGCAAAAAAAGATCGTGCTCATTTGCCAGTAGGCAGCGCGGTCGTTCAGGAAATAGATGTGCCAGGGTAACCAGATCAGACCAAGCGCGCAAACCACCATCCAAATCCAGCGATCCAAGGATCCGAAGCGTTTCGCCAACGCACGGAGTCCCAGGAATAGAAAACCAGCCGACATCAACCAACGCCAAGCCATCGCTTCGCGCAGGTGAAGGACTTGGTGGCAGAAGACTCCGTATATTGGCCAAAGCACCGCTCCGATGATCCCGACTGCCCTCAGAAGATACCGGTAATCCACCATGTTCGCATGAACGGACAGACGGATTTTGCCGGTCGCCCACCTTCGCCAAGCCTTGGGATTTCGGTGCCGCCAAATCGACAAGTTGGAGCCCTCCCGGATCCGTTTTCCTCTGGAATGGCCATTCGGCATTCCCCATTGGAAACTTGATGCTACCCTATCGTCTCGGAACAGGTCAAGCGGGAATCGAATGTTTCCGTTGCCTAGGCATCAAGAGGTAGATTGGCCCATTGGTCCCAGTGAACAAAACACCCATTTCAAAGCCCGGCTGGGAAACGCTGCGGGCGGAGCTGGAGCAGCTCCTGGACGTGGAACGCCCCCGCGTGGTGAATGAAGTGGCCTTTGCCGCCGCCCAAGGCGACCGATCGGAAAACGCGGAGTACATCTACGGCAAGCGGCGCCTTCGGGAGATCGACCGCCGACTCCGGTTCCTCTCGCGGCGCATGGAAAGCGTGGTGGTGGTGGACAACCTCCCCCAGAACCTGGACCGGATCCGGTTCGGGGCGAAGGTCGAATTGATCGGGACCGACGGGCGCGCGATGTCGGTCATGGTCGTGGGTGAAGACGAGATCCACCCGTCCCAGGGACGCATCTCCCTGCAAAGCCCGCTGGGCAAGGCATTGCTGGGAAAGAAGGCGGGGGAAGTCCTGGAGGTTTCCACCCCGCGAGGCGCGGTGACTTGGACCGTGGTGGCTATTTCGTACGGTTGAGTGTTGGGGCTAGCGGCGCCAGCCGATGAGGGCCACACCAGAGGCCACCACGGCGGTGCCGAGCCAGGAAATCGCTGGGACCGGTTCCCCGAACAAGGACACGGCCGCGACCATGGCGAGGGCCGTCGCGACTCCGTTGGCCGTTGCGTTCACCGCTCCGGCACCCCCACGGCGGAACCCCGCCTGGATCAAAAGGAATCCCGTGGTGTAGCTGGCGGCGAATACGACGGCGGAAAAAATCCTATCGGGAAGGATCGCATTTTGGGCCATCAGCTTCCATGCCACCGCCGATGCGGCGAAGGCGAGTCCGGAACCCACGGCGAAGCGATCCGCCGGGCGGCGCAGCAAGAGGACGGAAGAGAGGGCCGCGGCACCCAACAACCCCGGAACGATCCATCCGTGGCGACTTGGCAGATCGGCGGCGGTGCGCCCCGCTTCGCCGAACAAACAGAGCAGAACGCCCGTGGCCACCAGAGCGATGCCCCAGGCACGCAGTCCCAGGAGCGCCTCCTTCCGCAGGCGGGACATGGCGAGCGCGGTGAGGGCGATGTGCAGACCGGAAACGGGGAGCACCAGGGCCACCAGTCCGATCCAGAGGGCGGTGTAGTGGCAGATGGTTCCCCCTGCGCTGGCGAGGATTCCCAGCCACCAGAGGGGTACCAGAAAGACCCGCCAACCGGAAGTGTTGCAACGACCGTTGCGTTCGTGGCCAAGCCACTGCAGGCTGGCGCCGGCGGCCAGCAGAAAGGCTCCCGCCAAGGCGAGGAGCAAGGAGAGGAGAGGTTTCCATCCGACTCCCAGAGCGTTCACCGGTAACACGTTCACCGAGTCTCCGGAAAGAGAAGCCTGTAGGTCCAGAAATTGCCCATGCATTTCTTGACGTAGTCCCGCGTCTCCCAGTAGGTGATCTCCTCCACCGCCCGTGCGATGGGGAGGGAATCGAAGGCGGGGCTCCAGCGCAACGTGGCGGCAGGTCCCGCGTTGTAGTTGGCCAAGACCAGGGGCAGGCGTCCGTTCCAGACCCGGGCCAGGTCCTGGAGGTAGGCGATTCCCAGCTTCAGGTTCACCTTGGGATCGGTGAGGCGTTCCGCGTTGTACCCCTTCATGCCCGCCTTTCGCGCCATGGACTTTCCCGTGGAGGGGATCAGTTGGAGCAGTCCCACCGCTCCTGCGTTGGAACGGGCCAGGGGGTCGTACCCGCTTTCCTGGCGCATCACCGAATGCACGAAGGCCGCATCCAGGAGGGTGTCTCCCTTCAGCAGAGGCTTGACGTCCTCCAGGTAGGGCATGGGGTAGAATTCGCGCAGGACGGATTTTGGCAAATTGGCGATTTCCTCGGGGGGAAGCCTCCCCAGGAGTCTGCCCAGACGCGGACCCGCTTCCCGCTCGAGACCCAGGGCGCGCATCCAGCGGACCAGGGCGAGCTCCCGTTCGCCGTGGCCGGTGAACGTCTCCTCCACTCGGTGGGAGACCTCGATGGAAAGCCAGTCTTCCCCGATCACCTCGGCGCAGAGCATGCGGAGCAGGTCGATGGAATCGGACTTGACCATGCAGATGGGCCTTCCACCGGGCCATAGGAAAGAGCCGGTGTCGGGCACCTTCTTCAGGGAATCCGCGTAAAGGGAATCGATCCCCAGCGCGCGCCGGGCGAGATGCCCATGGAAGCTCCAGGGAGCGATCTGGGCCAGAGCAAGAAATTCCTTCCGTGCCTGCGGAAACTTCCCTTGCGCCTGCAGGGCCTGGGCGTAGAAGTACCATGCCGACTCGCGCTGGCTCCCCGGGGCCATTTCTCGACTCACCTTGGAGAGCGCCCTTTCGGCGCGGGGAAAGTCACGGACCCGGTACCAGCAGTAGCCCTCGCGGAACCGGGCCCAGTCCGCCCGCCGCCCCCCCCCTGCCCTTACCCGCTCGTAGAACGCCGAAGCTTCTTCGCATTTTCCGGCGCGTTCGGCGTCCATTCCGGTGGTCCAGAGCCAATTCTGCGCCTGCAAGTCCGAGGGCCACCGATGGGCGAATTCTGCAAAGGCGATCTTGGCGTCGTCTTCGCGGCCGACCTTTTCGAGCCCCTTGGCAAGCCACAGGAGGGATTGCTCCTCGCGCGGGTCCTCGGCCCCGTGTCGGAAAGCGGAGATGGCGGCATTGGCGTCGCCCAGCTCCAACTGGATCCGACCGCGCAGGATCCATTCCGCCGCCGTCGGAGTCCGCCTGGCCCTGAGGGAATCCAGGATGGACAGGGCGGATTCCGGGGCGGATGACCATTCCGCCTGGGCGGTGGCCAATCGAACGGTCGGTGAACGGACGAAAGCGGTGTCGGAGGAGAGCCAAACCCGGATCCGGTCCACGTCGGAGAGGGCCGTGTCCGCGACCAGCAGGTCGGAAGCGAGCCGTTCCGCCTCGGCAGAACGGCGCGCGAATACGAGATCCTGGAGCAGCCGGTAGCGGAGCCGTTTGCGGGAGGCGGTCCGCAACCTCCTGCCCAGAAACTCCTGGATGCCGCCAATTTCCGTCGAATCGGCCTTGGATCCGTCCGGATAGCGCACGAGGGCGAGTTGCTCCCGCGCGAGCACCGCCACCGGAGAGGCGTCGGTGACGGAGAGCGAGTCCATCACCCAAGCGGCCCTGTTCGCATCGCTCCTCTCCAGCGCCTGGATCCTTCCCCAATCGGCGAGATCCGCGAGCCCGGGCTCCGCTTGGGCCAAGGCCTGGAATTCCTTCACCGACCTGGACGGAGCGCTGGAGACATGGGACCAAGCCGATTTGAAGGCCGCCACCTCAGGCAGATCCGAGGCCGAGGCGGATCCAATGGTGGTGACCAGGAAGGCCATGCAAACCAACCGCAGGGTCCCCACTGTCGTTACTCCAGCATCGCCCGCGGGATCGAGTGGAGACCCGTGCGAGGGGGATGCAGACGCCCCGACACGCACCCGAAGCCGTCCGCCTCGGGACGGCGGAAGGAGAGAGGGGAATTCTTCGCCCGTCACCGGACCGAACGGAGATCCGAGCGAGGGGGATGCAGACGCCCCGACACGCACCCGAAGCCGTCCGCCTCGGGACGGCGAGCGGTGCGTGGGAGAATCAGCGGCGCCCGCAGGATCGAGCGGAGATCCGCGCGAGGGTGATGCAGACGACCCGCCAAGCACCCGAAGCCGTCCGCCTCGGGACGGCGAGCGGTGCGTGGCGGGGAGTATGCGCGCCCGCAGCCGGATCTCAGAGGATGTCTTCGCCAGCTTCGCCAGTCCGGATCCGCCATGCCTGGTCCAGGCCCACCACCATGATCTTCCCGTCGCCGATCTTCCCCGTCCGCGCGGCCTCCATGATGGTGCGCACCACCTTCTCCACCATCGCGTCCGGAACGGCGACTTCCAGCTTGATCTTCGGGATGAAATCGATGTGGTATTCCGCGCCCCGGTAGAGCTCGGTGTGGCCCTTCTGCCGACCGAAACCCTTCACCTCGGCGAGGGTCATGCCTTGCACTCCGACCTTCAGGAGAGCCTCCTGCACGTCGGAAATCTTGAACGGCTTGATGTAGGCCTCGACACGCTTCATGGATGGTTCCTCGGACTGGCAATCTGGTTCGACCCGAGAAAGATCATAAATCCCCGTGGATTATCGCGGGTTGGAGTCCCCGATCGTGTCGGGGGGACTTCTCGATCCGACCGGGGCGAAGGCCTGGAGATAGGCCAGTGCCAGGGCCTGGGTGAAGGCGGGCGACAAGGTCTTGCGCAGATGCCAATTGTCCGGAAAGTCGTCCGCGGTGGTGGGAAATGCCGCTTCCACCAAGGGGGGAAGACCCCAGCGCACGAGGGCAGCCTGGAAGCTCTTCCGGTCGGCTTCGCGAAGGGTCGTGCGAAGCGGGCGGCTCTGGATCGGCGAGAAGGGAATCCGGACGAAGATGGGAATCCCGCCGGCGTCCTTCACCAGGCGCACGATATCCGCCTGGACCGTAGAATCCCAATCGCGGTAGGGCTTCTGGCCCTTCAGGTCGGAGGCCGACAGGCTGTCGGCGAGGTGCCGTGCGAGTTCCACGCCCTTGGTGTCGGTCCGGATCCCTCCCGCCGAGACGAGATCGGACCCGGGTGCGGCGGAATCCGTGGGCTTTTGCCAAATCCCGTCCACGAGCCCGATCCCCACGGAATCGAGATTCGATCGCACCACGTGGCGCAGGCGGGGAAACTGGTCGAAAGCGGGCACCAGGAGATCGACGGCGATGGAAAGCTTTGCATCCAGGGGCGTGGAGGATTTCCAGAGACGCGGCAGGTCGGAGCGGCCCATGTAGGGAACGAGCAGGTCGCGCCGGTCGTCGACGATCCAATTTCCGTCCCAGCGCTCCGGGTAGCCGATGCCGTCACCGGCTTCCAGGAGCACCGCGCTGCCGCGCAGTGCGTCGGGAAATTCCGAGAGCAGCTTGTGCAAACCGTACCAGTGCTCCATGGGGGTGCACCAGCCCATTCCCAGGTTCACGGTCGAGGTGCGGGCTTGCAGCACCTGGGACATCACGCCGTCCCACGCGTCCGGGTTGATGGCGGCTCGGGTGCGCGAGGTCCCCAGAAACAGGAAATTGGCCTTGTACCCGTTCGCGTAGGCGTCGATCAGGGGCCCGTACCAGATGTCGCGAACCGCTTCCCCGGGACGCACCCACGAATTGACCGCGACCAGGATGGCGACGAAGCCGGCGACAAAGCCCGCCGCCGACCCGAACCGAACCAGCGGGCGTTCAGAACTGGAAGTAGAGGAACTGTTCATGACCGAATTTGCCCAAAAGGACGATGGAGAGGAGAAGGGTCCAGATCGCGATCCAGCGAAGCCAGAACGGTTTTTCCGAGAGCCACCTGGTGGCCCCGTGCCGGTGCGCCAACTGGAGCGCCTCCAGGACCGCCACCAGCAGGAGGGCCAATCGAAGGTCGGCGTCCCGCAGGGCTTCGCCCAAGGAATTCCACGATCCTGGTGCGATGTAGGCGTCGCAAGCGTGGAGCGCCACGGCGAGATCGGGAGCGCGGAAGAAGATCCAGGCGAAGTCCACCAGGAGGAACGTGAACACCACCGCTGCGATCCCACCGGCGCGGGATGCCGTCCATTTTTTCCACCACGACTGTCGTTCGAATGCGGGTTCGGCGAGCTTCTGGACGATCACGTACGCTCCATGCAAGGCTCCCCAGATGACGAACGTCCAGGCCGCTCCGTGCCAAAGTCCGGAAAGCAGGAAGGCGGCGGCCAGACCCGCGACCAAGCGGGTCGTCCCTCGACGATTCCCCCCGATGGGTATGTACACATAGTCCCGGAACCATGTGGAAAGCGAAATGTGCCAGCGCCGCCAGAATTCCCCCGGCGACCGGCTGATGTACGGTTGGTCGAAGTTGCGGCAGAGGTCGAACCCCATGACGCGCGCCGCCCCCCGGGCGATGTCCGTATAACCCGAAAAGTCTCCGTAGATCTGGAAGGCGAACAGGAAACTCCCCAACGCCAGTTGCCAACCCGAACGGTGGAAGGGATCCGCGTACGCCGCGTCCACGGCCACGGCGATCCGGTCGGCGATCACCAGCTTCTTGAAAAACCCCCAGGCCATGAGCTCCAGTCCGGAAATCGCCCTGGGCCAGCTGCTGCCCGGGTTCTGTCCGATCTGCGCGAGCAGTCCCTGGGGCCGTTCGATGGGTCCGGCCACCATCTGGGGCCAGAAGAGCACGTAGAGGGCGTAGCGGGGAAGGTTCCGTTCGGCGGTCCGGCGCCCGAAATACACCTCGATGGTGTAGGCCATCGACTGGAACGTGTGGAATGAGAGTCCGATGGGTAGCACCAGGGGGAAGCGCCAGGCCACGACGCCCATCCCGAAGTGCCGTGCGAGGATGTCCAGGTTCTGGAGCGCGAAGTTCGTGTATTTGAAGGTGGCGAGGATGCCCAGGTTGGCCGCGATCGAAAGCCAAAGGAGAAGCTTGCGACGGCGGCCGACGGCCGGCTCGATGAGGATGCCCGCCGCGTAGTCCACACCCACCAGGAAGAAGAGGATGAAGATGTACGAGGGGATGAAGGCCATGTAGAACACGCAGGAGGACAGCAGCAGCCATCCGATGCGCGCCCGACGGGGCAATACGAACAAGCCCAGCAGGCAAGCCGCGAAGAAGAACGGAAACTGGAGCGATGCGAAGGACATTCCGGCGCCGGTCTCGGTGGTGAAGGGTGGGAGCGGAAAAGGCGTCCAAGCTAGAATTCGGCCGTGCAGGATACTGTAGCCATCTACCTTGGCCGTCCATGAGGCGCGTCTTTCCCGCCAGCGAGGTTCCCCGTTGCCCCGTGTGCGGAGTTCACCTCCACCTCTGCTTTTGCGCTGGATTTCCCCGCTTCGCAACGCGCACCCGGTTTTGGTTCGTGCAGCATTCCCAGGAGGCGCGCAAGCCCACCAACAGCGCCCGCCTGGCTTGCCGGATCCTGTCCGAGGCCTCCATCGTTCCCTGGTCCCGCGGCGAACCCCCGAGCTTTCCCGCGAGAACCTTCCTCCTCTACCCTTCCGCGCAGGCAAAACCCCTGACCGCCCGGGAACTTTCGGATCTGGCCCTGGACGTGGAAGGCGGGCCGGTCACGTTCGCGATCCCCGACGGAACGTGGAGCCAGGCGGGACGGATCGCGAGCGAACTGCGTAAGACGATCATCGCGCAGCGGACCCTGCCTCCAGGGAACAGCTCGGCATGGGGGGTGCGCCAAAGCGACGATCCGGAGCGCATCTCTTCGGCCCAGGCCGCCGCGATGGTCCTGCTCCTGGCGGGAGAAACGTTGGCGGGTTCGAATTTGCTGGAAGCCCTTGCCGAATCGAGCCGAAGGATCCTGGCGATGCGCGGCATGAAGCAGCCTGTTTGACGTCCCCTCAAAATCCCCGGATGTCCTATTTTTTGCGCCCATGATCGACGATTTGGCGGAGCTCAAAGACCTCGTTGCGGCCATCAAGGCCGACCACCAAGCCCAGAAGGACAAGGAAAAGCGCGACAGCTGGACCAAGTACGTCTCGCTGTGGATGATCATCCTGGCCGTGTGCGCGGCATTCGCCACGCAGAAGGGGGCGGGCTTTTCTTCGGCCACCATCAAGCAGCTCAACGAGGCCACGTTCAACCAGGCGTTGGCCTCGGACCAGTGGTCCTTCTTCCAGGCCAAGGGAATCAAGCAGAGCCTGTACGAACGCGATCTGGAGAGAGCGGGCAAGGGCTCGGCCCCGGCCGCGGATTCCGCCTTGGTCGCGAAGGTCCGCAAGTACGACTCCGACAAGAAGGACATCTCGAACCAGGCCAAGGCCTTCGAGGACAAGCGCGACCAGGCCCGCATCGGCTCCACGCACAGCGCGGAACTCGCGCGGCAGATGGGGCTGGCGACCACGCTGTTCCAGATCGCCATCGCCCTGGGCGGCGTGTGCATGGTGGTCAAGAAGAAGTCGCTCTGGTTCGCCTCCATGGTACCGGGGGCAGCGGCAGCGCTCCAGTTGATCGCGACCCTTTCCAGGAACTGATCAGCGCGCCAATCCGCAGCCCAGGCGAACCAAGGGATCGAACAGGGGGAGCACCAGAAGCCCGGCGATCTGGATCCACCAGATTCGACGCATGCGGTCATGGTCGCGGTCGGTGTGGTAGGGAACCTGGTCCAGGTCCAGGTGGCGCGCCCAGGAGCGGAACCTCGCGGCTGGCCAGATCTCCAATGCGAGGATCAGGAACAGAACCAGCACCTGGACGATCTGGAAGGGATTGGAGAGGTAGAACCAACGTCCCAGGCCCGCGTCCGAGAAGACCAGGACCAGTCTAGGCAATGCCAGGACGAAGGCGCCAACCCACAGGAGACGGTCGGAAGCGCGTACCATGCGGGCTTCCCGCACTGTGAGGAGTCGGCGCAGACAGAACCCGCGACCGATCAGACCGCCGGCAAGGAGTGCGAACCCCGAGGATGCCGTCCATTCCAGGAGCACCCGCAGAAAAATGTAGGGAGGGAGCATCTCAATTCCTTTGGCTGCGGGTCCGTTCGACGAGTTCCACCAGATCGCGGGAGGCGCGTGCGATGTCCGGTGCGCGGGTGATGGCCGTGACCACGGCCACCCGGTCGGCACCGGCCAGGATCACCTCCGCCGCGTTGTTCTGGCAGATGCCGCCCATGGTGGTGACGGGAACCGAGGCCGCCGAGACCGCGGCTCCCACCCCACCCAGTCCAACGGGTGCCATCTGCACATCCTTGGTGGAAGTGGGAAAGACCGGGCCGATGTTGACGTAGTCGGCACCTTCCGCGCAGGCTCGACGCACCTGGTCCGCCGAATGCGTGCTGCGCCCCACGATCTTGCCGGGACCCAGGATCCGCTTGGCCTCGGCGGTGGACAGGTCGTTCTGGCCCAGGTGGACGCCGTCGCAGTCGACATGGGCGGCGAGGTCCACCCGGTCGTTCAAGAGGAGCCAAACCCCCAGCTGCCGGCACAGATTGGAAAGTGCGCGGGCCTTCTCCAGGTAGGTGGGGGCATCGGCGAGCTTGTCCCGGTATTGCACCAGGCGTATCCCACCCGCGGCTGCGGCCCGCACCACGTCCAGTTCCGATCTACCCTCGGAAAGAATCGGATCCGTGACCAAGTAGACGAAAACCTGCGTGAAGTCGATGGGCATCGTACGGGGTCAAGTTACTCACGACGACAGTTGCCGACCTCCGTGCGGAGCTATCGGTGCGGGACCAGGTGGTTTTCGCCCCAAAGCTGCCTGTGGTTCAGCTTTTCGCGCAGGGAATTGGCTCGGGGAAGCACTTCCACGATGGTGAAGGCCGGATTGGAGACGTCGCGGGAGGGGTAGATCTGCAACAGCTTTCCATCGGGATCGGCGACCACGCGGATCTCGGGGACCTTGAGATTCTCGGTGCGACGCACGACCACGCCGATCTCCTGGCTTGCCAGGCGCACCAGGAGCCCGGGGGAGTAGACTCCCAGGGTTCGGATGAAGCTCTGGGTGCACGCCTCGTCGACCAGCGATCCCCTGGTCTGGAAGATGCTGTGGATGGCGTTGGGCCCTTGGATGGCGGCCCGGTAGGCGCGGGGTTTCGTCATGGCCGAGTAGATGTCGGCGATTCCCAGCAGGCAGGCCTGCGATTCGACCGCTCCGGCCGCGATGCCTCTGGGGTAGCCGCTGCCATTGAGTCTTTCGTGGTGCTGTTCGACGGCGGAGAGCCACACGGGGTCGCGCACCGCGGCGTCGCGCAGGATCTGGGCGCTGGCCAGCGGGTGCATGCGGACCAGGTCCTGCTGCTGGGGGGAGAGCGGGTCGCTCTGGAGGTCGAGGTCGTCCTGGAGTTCCAGGAATCCAACATCGCGCGTGAGGGCCGCCGCGATCAGGATGCGGCGATCCTCGGAGGGAATTCCCTGGGAGGTGGCCACGAGGTCGCAAAGGGCCGAGGAATGCAGCGCATGGAGGGTGCCGTAGCGCGTGTTGGACGAAAGCTCCATGGATGCCAAAAGCGCGTCGGGGTCCCGACCGAGCTGGATTTGGACGGCGCGAGCCACCTCCAGGACGCGCTCGGGGAGACGTGCGCCGAAGCCGTTGAGCAGATTGGAAAAGACCTCCTCGAGCTGGAAGGAGAGGCGTTCCACCGGCTGGAAGAACTTGGGAGTGTTGGAAACTCCCTCCGCGGATTTGGGTCTTTGGCGCCAAGGGCTGGAGTGAATTCTCCTGGCTGCGGCGCCGGACGTCCGGATGGAATCCTCTTCCTTGCGGAACCCCCGGGTCCAGAGAACCTTGGCCTGCGCCTCGTCGGCCACAGGCGTTCCCATCGGAAGGAGGATCCGACCGGACGCGTCCACCACGTCGAACCCGATGGTCTTCCCAGGCACCAGCATGTCCCGGTCCAATTGGCGCAGCGTCATGGTCACCCATTATGCCAGGTTCGCGCTTGCGGAACAAGGCCGGAACGAAACGAGCGTCCAGTCCGCGGCGCGTCGGGTATCTTTGTCCGCCTCTGGTGGACTACCGGGGGGAGGCGCAATTGGCAAGCATTCGCAGCATGACGGGATTCGGTACCGGATCCGCCGCGGCGGGATCCCGTCTGGTCAGGGTCGAGGTCAGGTCCGTGAACGGAAGATTCATGGAGCTTCAAATACGCCTTCCGCGGCCGCTGCAGTCCTTCGAATTCGCCTTGCGCGAACTTGTCCAGGGAAAGGTGGGGCGCGGTTCGGTCACGGTCCAGTCTTCGCTGGAGGAGGGCGGCGACGCGCAGGCCGGGGGGCTCGACTGGACAAGGATCGCCGAGGAGCTGAGGGAAATCCGCAAGGCCGCAGGCATCGCGGGCGAACTGGCCCTGACCGATCTCCTGCGCTGGGCGGCCACGCGCAAGGGCGAGGATCTTCCCGAATCCGCCGATCCCGCCCTTAAGGACGCCTTGCTCCAGGCCGCCGACGAGGCCCTGCGGGAGCACGAGGTCTTCCGCCAACGGGAAGGTGCGTCGCTGGAAGCCGACATGCTCCAGCGCCTCGGGCGGATCGAGGCGGCCACTGGACGGATTCCGGCGATGTCGCGGGCCAACCTCGAGAAGGCCCGGGACAGCCTGGAATCCCGCATCCGGGAATACCTGGACGGAAAGGAGATCGATGCGGCGCGCATCGCCCAGGAGATCGGGCACATGTCGGAGCGTCTGGACGTCCAGGAGGAGATGACCCGGCTCGCCGCCCACATCGCGGCCTTCCGAAAGACCCTCGCGGACGGCGGAAGCGTGGGGAAAAGGATCGGATTCCTGCTCCAGGAGATGCTCCGGGAAACCAACACCACCGGCTCCAAGTGCCAGGATGTGGGGATCACCGCACTGGTCATCTCCATGAAGGAGGAACTGGAGGCCATCCGGGAGCAGGTGGCCAACCTGGAATGACCGGTCTGCCGTCGACGGCCGGTCGTTCCGTTTTCGATCTTGGAAGAATGTCCGGACTCTACCTCGTCGACGCCATGGCCCTGGCCTACCGGTCCTTCTTCGCCCTCCTGCGCACCAACATGCGCGCGCCGGACGGCAGGCCCACCTCCGCCGTCTTCGGTTTCGCCCAAGCGCTCCTGCGCGTGGTGGAAAGCCGCGGACCCAGCCACATGGCCATCGCCCGCGACCTGAGCGGACCCACGTTCCGACACCATCTCTACCCCGCCTACAAGGCCCAGCGACAACCGATGCCCGACGACCTGCGTGCGCAGATCCCGCTGGTCGACGAGCTGGCCGCGGCTTGCGGCCTGCCCATGGTTTCGCTTCCCGAGTTCGAAGCCGACGACGTGATGGCCACCTACGCGCGAGTGGCCAAGGAGGCTGGACTTCCCGTCTACCTCATGACCCGCGACAAGGATCTCATGGCGCTGGTCGGTGACGGAATCCGACTGTTCGATCCGGGTCGCGGCACCGAGCGGCCCGAAGAGATAGATCCCACCTGGGTGAAGGCGAAGTTCGGGGTGGAGCCGTCGCAGGTGCGCGACTACCTGGCGCTGGTGGGCGACGCCTCGGACAACGTTCCGGGAGTGCCGAAGGTGGGAGAGAAGACGGCCGCGGAACTGCTGTCGCGCTACCCCGACATCGAATCCATCTACGCGCACCTCGAGGAGATCGGGCAGACGAAGAAGGCGGTGCGACGGAGCCTGGAGGAAGGCCGCGACCTGATGGAGATCTCCCGGACCCTGGTGACCCTGCGGGACGACCTGGACCTTCCGCCGCTGGCCGACCTGGAATTCCGCGGCCTGGATCTTCCCAGGGTGAAACGATTCCTGACGGACCTCGGCATGCGCACCCTGGTGTCGACCGCGGACAAGCTGGGGAAAGGTGTTGGCCCCAAACCGACGCACCCGGACGTCTCGGGGCTGGGCCTTTTCGAATCGGCGCCAGCCGATGCCGCCGCCGCGACCCCATTCAACCTGCAGGCGATTTCCGACGGGGATGAACTGGCATTCCTCGCGGACGTCCTGCGGGCGATGGATTCGGTTGCCATGGTTCCGGTGCCGGGGTCTTCCAAGGACCTGATCGGAATCGGCCTGAGTTGGGGAGAGGGGATCGGGAGGTACCTGCCGATCGGCGACAAGGAAGGGCAGCTGCACCCTTCCGCGGTGCGCGACGCGTTGGGCGACCTCTGGTCGGATCCCAAAAGGACCTGGATCGCCTTCGACGGAAAGTCGCTGCGGCGGTCCATGGAGCGAATGGGTTGGCAACTGCCCGGGGTCGTGGAGGAGGTCCAGATCGCGGCCTATCTGCTGGCACCCGGCGAACGCCACCTGGAACTGGAACGCATCGTCCATTTCCGGGCCAGAAGGGTGCTGCGCCGGTGGGAAGACCTGCTGGGATCCGCGCGCGCCAGACGCGAGCCGGAATCCGTCCCCCCCGAGGAGATGTGCGGCTGGGCCGCCGCCGCCGCGGAAGCGCTCGTGCCGGTGTGGAAGGCGGTGCGGGAGGAACTGGGAAAACAAGATCTGTCCAGATTGTATTCGGAAGTGGAAAGGCCGCTTTCCGAGGTCCTGCGCAGGATGGAAGACCACGGGATCGCCTTGGACCGGGACCTTTTCGCGCACCTGTCCTCGGAAATGACGAGCCAGATCGCCGCTCTCGAGGCGAAGGCCTCGGAGGCCGCGGGCGTGGAATTCAACGTGGGATCGCCGCGGCAATTGGGAGAGATCCTATTCGACCGCCTGGGCTTGAAGGCGGGGCGGAAGACGGAAACCGGACAGCGCTCGACGGATTCCGACACGCTGGAAGGACTTCGGGACCAGCACCCCCTTCCCGGCATCGTGCTGGAGCACAGGGAACTGGCCAAGCTCCTGGGCACCTACGTGGACCCGCTTCCCCTGATGGCCGACGCGAACGGGCGGGTCCACACCCTTTTCCAGCAGACCGTCGCCGCGACCGGCAGGCTCTCCAGCGTGGACCCCAACCTGCAGAACATCCCCGTGCGCGGCGAGGTCGGACGCCAGCTCCGAAGGGGGTTCGTGGCGGGACCGGGGAACGTCCTGGTCTCCGCGGACTACAGCCAGATCGAGCTGCGCCTGCTCGCGCACCTCTCGGGCGATGCGGCCCTGCGAGCGGTGTACGAGGCAGGCGAGGACATCCACGCCCGGACCGCCGCCGTCGTGCACGGCGTGGAACCGAAATCCGTCACATCCGACCAGAGACGCGCGGCGAAGGTGGTGAACTTCGGGGTGGTCTACGGAATGGGCCCCCACGCCCTGGCGGCCCAGACCGAGCTTTCGTACGCGGACGCGAAGAAGTTCATCGAAGGCTACTTCTCCGCCTACCCGGGGGTGAAACCCTACATGGAGGCGATCCTGGAGGCCGCACGCACCAACGGCTACGTGGAGACCATCCTGGGCCGCAAGCGCTGGATCCGCGAAATCAACGAGAAGAACCGTGTTTTCAGGGAGCGGGCCGAACGCGAAGCGGTCAACACTCCCATCCAGGGAAGCGCGGCGGATCTCGTGAAGCTCGCGATGCTCGCGGTGGACCGTGAGATCCGCGCCGGGCGCCTGGACGCCGCACTCCTCCTCCAGGTCCACGACGAACTCGTGCTGGAATGTCCCCGCGAATCCGCCTTCGAAGTCGCCGCGCGGGTCAGGGATCTCATGGAGGGGGCGATGACCCTTTCCGTCCCGCTGTCCGTGGAAACGGGAATCGGGGAGAACTGGGGAACCGCGCACTAGCGCAACGTCGTGCGAGAGGCACCACCGCCCGTTCGTCCTGACGATCCCATGGAATGGGCGTCCCGAACAGCGAGAACGGTACCTGGACATGCAGGACACTGCACTGGCCGCCCAGGCCGGCGGGGCCTCAATGGATCCGGATCACGATCCTGCGGTTCATGGCCTGGTTGGCGGGCACGGGGTTTCCGTCCTTGTCGAGGTTGGGCACCTTCGGCTTGGTGTCGGCGTATCCCGCGGCCTTGAGGCGGTCCGGCTCGATTCCCTTCCCGATCAGGAACTTCACGATGTTGGTGGCCCGGGCCACCGACAGCTCCCAGTTGGACGGAAATTGCAAGGAATTGATGGGTACGTTGTCCGTGTGCCCTTCGATGTCGATCTGGAACTTGTAGTAGGTGATACCGCGGATGGCCGAATCGACCTTGGTCAGGATCTGTTCCGCCTCGGGGCCGAATTCTGCCTTGCCGACCTGGTAGAACGCGGAACTGGAAAACTCCAGCACGATGCCTTCCGGTCCCTTGGAGATGGAGACTTCGCCCGAGTTCTTCTCCCGGGCCAGCATGGAATCCAGGTCCCGTTTGATCTCCGCGAGGGGCGTCTTGACTTCCTTGTCCTTCCCGAGGTCCGACCGCAGCCCCTTGCGCATCTGCTCGAACAGGGTGGGATCGACCTTCGAGATGGCGGCCATGGCTAGGAAAAAACACATGAGCAGCGTCACCATGTCGGCGTAGCTGATCAGCCAGTCCTCTTCCGCCTGCTCGTTGGACTCGCGGGCGCGGTACCGGTTGGGTTGATGGTTCAGCGCCATGGCGGTTTCAGGATCGGGTGGGCGGCGCGTACTGGCTGCGGCGATCCAGGAAGGAGTTGAGCCGGTCCTGCACGTACATCGTCGGGCGCTTTTCCATCAGCAGGACCACCCCTTCCAGGATCAGGTACTGGCGGAAACGTTCGATGGAGAGGGTCTGCTTGACCTTGGTGGAGGATGGAAGGAAGAAGAACCGGGCGAACAGGAGTCCGTAGAGGGTGGCGGTCAGCGCGAGCGCGAGACCGGGGCCGAGCTTGGATGGATCCTCGAGCTTGGACAGCATGGTGATGAGCCCGAGAAGGGTTCCCACCAATCCGAGCGCGGGAGTGTTGGATCCCATGGAATTCAGGATGTGCGATTCCTGGAGGTGGCGAAAATAGTCCTCTTCGATGCTGGTGGTCCCGAAGGTGCGGATGTCGTCCGTGGTGTAGCCGGTGCTGGCGAGCTGGAAGATGTAGCGGACGAATTCGTCCTTGCTGGAACGGGCGATGGCATCCAGCGCCATGCCGCCCTCGACCTGCACCCTCCTGGACCAATCCACCATGGATTTCACGTCCCCAGCCAGGGATTTCGGGGTGATGGCCTGGTGCAGGTAGATCTTCAGCAGCTGCAGAAAGGCTCCCCAGGCGTATTTCGCGCGGTACCCGATCAGTGTCACGGTGATCGTTCCCCCCAGCACGATCAACAGAGAGGAGGTGGAAAGGAAGATCTGCCAGTTGTCGGTCTCGCGGTGCACCGTGAAGGCCAGGAGAGCGATCCCGAGCAAAATTCCAAGGAAGGACGAAAGGGAGATCACGGCGAAGCCTCGCGTTCCGATGGAAGGGAGTCCAACATCGGGGACAGCCCGGGGAAGTCGGGTTCTAGCGCACGGGCCTGGAGCCAGAACCTGCGCGCGGAATCCATGTCCTTCAGGACCCAGGCCGCGCTGCCGGCGAGGGCGCATCCTTCCGGGGTGGCATGGATGGAGATGGAACGGCGGGCCTGGTCGTAGGCCTCGCGATAGCGACCCTTGTAGAAGGCCTCCTGGGCCATCCGGATGGCGGCCACCACCCGGGTCGTGACGGAATCCGGCAACAAGCTCGAGGACGGTCGCGCCGATGCCGAATCCACGATCCTGCGCGCCCAGGCCGCTCCGGAATCGTCGGCGGTCCTCGCAAAGGCGCTTGCCGCGGGAGCCCGCGTCCGTACGGTGTCGGGCGCGGACCTGTTCCCGGTCATCTCCACCTGGATGTCCTGGTCGCCGAGGTCCATCTCCAGGGTCGCGCGCGTCGACTTGTTCCCGTATTCCAGGCCCAGGACAGGCGCTTTGGGGTCGCTTCTGGCCGAGGGAGGGGTCGCTGCCTGGGGGCCGGGAGGAGGGGGAACGGATTCCGTGGCGCAGCCACCCATGAGCGCAAGACCCAGGAAAATCCACGCCCAGGCCACGTCGCCGGGAAGGTCAGAACGTGTAGTGGAGGAAGGTGATTTCATACGCGATCCGTGAAAGGTCGTAGGTGCGTTTGCCGAATCCGGGGGAGTCGACCATGTGGTTTCCGAAGGGGATGAAGAGGACCCCCGCGGAAAGGGTGAAATGGCGGGTGGGACGAGATCGGTAGCCGAGCCGGAAGGCCCCGAAATGCTGCGTCTGGAACAGCGGCAGGAAATCGTCGTAGCCGAGGTAGGTTCCCAACCAGTAGCCGTCGCGCGGATCGGCCTTGCGGAAGAACACCGCGTCGACTTCCGCCCCCAGGTGCAGAAGGTGGACGTCGGGGGGGTCGCCGAGACTGTCCGGGAGTCCCCGCAGGGAGATGTGCGTGTAGCCCGCCGAGATCCCCAGCTCGAACCGCTTGTCCGCCGTGATCGGCTCCGTGGCAGACGCCTCCAGGTCGAAGTTCGTCAAGAAATAGGTGTTGCCGAATCTCGTGCTGTCATTGGTGCCGAACCTGTCGAGCGGAAAGATCCGCAAGCTGGCGTAGAAGGCCAGATCCAGGTCGGGGAAATAGGAATCTCCGCGGCTGGGACCCGACACGTAGCTCCCCGACCAGACCAACTCCCCGGATTTCGCCTTGAACAGGCGCAGCGTCAGGAGCAGGTCCCCTTCCGGACTTCGCGTGACGCTCCCGTCCAGGAATGCGTCCACATGGAGCTTCTCCCCGAGCTTCCAGAGTTCTTCCAGGGTGGGCAGTGCGTTGGACACGGAAAAGGATGTGTCCGTGGACACCACGCGGATGGTCCTGAGTTCCGGCGAATTCACCACCGTCCGGCGGCCCTCCGTGGAAAAACCTTCCTCCACCCTGCCTTGGAGGTACCGGACCACGCCCGGTCGGAACTCCCGGGAATCGAACTTGAACTGGTAGACAGCCAGGCGTTGGACATCGGGGGGGATGTCGTTCAGGGCTTTGTCCACCTGCTGGACCACGTCGGAGATCCTGCCGACATCGCTCGATGGAGTGTTGGAAAACGGCACCTGGAAGGGATCTCCGTGAACCGCGAAGGAAAGGATCAGAAGGACGCCCGAGGTCCTCACGACGGCCTCCCGTTGCGATGGATCTCTTCCCGGATGGAATGCAGAAGCCGGTTCTGCGCAGCTTCCACTTCGGAGGAACTCGCCCCCTTTCGCGTTTCCATCGCCGACTCCAGGAGCAGACGCATGCGCTCCGGCAAAAGCGAAAGGAAACGCGCGCGCAGTTCCTGGTCCAGCCGGGGCAGCAACAAGGCGAGCGTGTCGGGATCCACCGCCTGCAAGCGTCCCGAGAGAAACTTGTCGGACAGCCCGGAAATCTCGGGGAAGGTGATGGTGCGGGCTCGCACCTTCTTGGCGAGGTTGAGATCGACTTCCGAAAGCGAATGGATGTAGGGGAACTGCTGGTCCACGGGAAGGTTCTCGATGAGGTTCACCAGGCTTTCCACCCCGTCCGCCGCGACGAATTTCATGTTGGCCACTTCCATGGCCTTCAGCGAGAGCCGGTCTGCGACCTGCTTGTAGGCGTCGTGGGGGACCTGGGTGACATTGCCGATGGCGTACATCAGACGTGCACGGTTGGGCCCGTCCAGTTTCTGGAGGATGCTCCCGGCCTTGGCCGGCGAGACCTGCGCGAGCGCGAAGCCGGAGATCCCCAGGGGCTCGTCCTTGAGGATGTGCAGGATCTGGCCTTCGTTCAGCTGCTCCAGGAATCCGAACAGGTCCCCGTCGCGGGAGTCGTCCCGGCGCAGGGAGACGTTCCGGAATTCCCTCCGGAATTCCAGGGCGACGGCGGTGAATTCGCTTTCCACCAGTTCTTCGCCCGCGGACAGCTTCGCCTCGAGGACCCTCGCCCGATCCTCCCCGACGCTCTCGCGGACCAGTTCCAGGAGCTTGGAACTACCCCCGGCCAGAAGCAGTCCCGTGTCCCTGAGACCCTGGACGGGATCGCGGTCCAGCCAGCTTCGCAGGATCTGTCCGCAGACCCGGGGCTCCCCCACGAAGGCGTTGACAAGGAAGGGTCGAAGCGTCGAGTGGTCCGAACCGTTCGTGCCACCGTTGGTCGGCGCGGGTGCGTGGCCGGACACATCCCGCTGACGGGGCGGGTCGTCCACGGGACCCTGGGAGGGAGAATCCTCCTCTTCCTCCTGGGGGGCTTTCCGAAGTCGGGAACGCACGGCCGCAGGCAGGCGGCGCATCGCAGGCCGGCGCAGAAGCCAGAGGGCGGCGAGGAGGAAGAGGCCGACCACGACCAGGGGGAGAATCCAGATGAGGCGTTCCAGGAAGTCCTCGCGCAGGCTTTGCGGAGGAGCGGCTCGGACGGAGTCGGGAGCGCGCTCCGGGACCCTGGCCATCGAATCCGGAGCCGTTGGAGCTTTGCGGAAGGAGCGGTCGTCGCGCGGAAACACGGCGCGACCGACGTGCAGTTCGTCGCCGCGGGTGGTGTCGAGGTTCGCGGAAAGCGCCACGAGGTACTGGATGAAGTCCCGGTCCCTCTGGGTATAGGCGGTGTCCACGAGCACGTCCAATTCCACCGAGCGCAGGCGTTCGTCGGGGGCACCTCCGGGAAGCTGCACCTGGAAAGGCTGGTAGGGGAGTCCCGGCAAGGCGGGTCCGGAAATTCCGGACGAAATGTCCGCGTCTTCGTCCGGGTCGTCGATGTCGACGTGGGCCCGGACCAGGAAGGTGTTGTCGGCGAAGTAGCGGGACAACGCATTGTGGACGGTTTTCTCGTAGCCACGCGCGAGGCGGGTGCGTTCTTCGGCGGTTGGGCGGAAATCCCGAGCGGATGTGCCGACACCTTGGCCATGCGCCGATGACGAGAAGGCGAGCAGGAGGAGCAGAAGTGGTTTGGAACCGTCCACGGGACCGATTCTATGGTTTCCGGACCACGGATTCAAGGAAAGAAATTTCCGGATTTCCCCCTTCGGTTGGTCGCTGGCGGTGTTGAAGGTGGGCGTGAATCGACTGGCTGGGTGCTACTCCACGCATTATGTTTCGTCTCTGTCCTGCCTAGGAGATTCCGTGCGTCCCTCGAATGCTTCCCCCAAGATCGGGCTGAATCTGGTCTGCATCTCCGCCGCCATCGCGATTTGTTCCCCTCTTGCGAGCTCTGCGGATTACAACGGATTGGCCAAAACGCCTCCGATGGGGTGGAACAACTTCAATTGGTTCCGTGGGCTGACGACGGAATCCCAGGTGAAGGCGATCGTGGACAGCATGGTTTCCAGCGGACTGCGCGACGCCGGTTACGTCTACGTCAACCTCGACGACGGTTGGATGGAGCCGGACCGGGACAGCGACGGGAACATCCAGACCGACACCTCCCAGTACCCGGACGGAATGAAGGCCTTGACCGACTACATCCATGCCAGAGGGATGAAGGCCGGCACCTACCTCTGCGACGGGCCCACCACGTTCGAGGATCTGCCGGGCAGCCTTGGCCACGAGGAGAAGGATGCCAGAACCATCGCTTCCTACGGATTCGATCTGCTGAAGTACGACTACAGGAACGACGGAGATTCCGCGCGGGACCCCAAGCCCGAAAACATCAGGATGTCCAACGAGTTGAAGAAAACGGGGCGTCCGATCCTGTTCAGCATGTGCGACCACGGAACATCGGCCCCTTGGACTTGGGCGGCGAAGTACGCGAACATGTGGCGCGTGGAAATGGACATCAAGGACCAGTGGGATGGCGCCTTGTACGGAGGCTGGGGATTCAACGACATCGTGGACAGCATGGCGGGATTGGAATCGAGTTCGGGGCCCGGACATTGGAACGACCCGGACATCCTTCTCGTCGGCCTCCATGGGCAGAGCTGGTGGATGGGTCCGGGTTGCACCGATTTGGAATACCGCTCCCATTTCAGTCTATGGTGTCTCATGGCCGCCCCGCTGCTGCTTGGCAACGATCCATCGAACATGACGGAGGCGACCAAAAGGATCCTGCTCAACGCGGAAATGATCGCGGTGGACCAGGATTCCCTCGGAATCCAGGGAAAACGGGTGAAAAGTTCCGACGGCTACGATGTCTGGGTCAAGCCGCTGCGCGACAATTCCTGGGCGGTGGGCTTGTACAACCGCACCGACGCTCCCGCCCGGATGAGCGTCGATTGGCACCAGATTGGGATCGCTTCCTCCACCCGTGCCTGGTTGCGGGACTTGTGGGCAAAATCCGACATCATCGGGGCGTCCGGCGATGGGTCCTTCACCGATTCGTATTCAAGGAACGTGGCTTCGCACGAGTGCGCCGTCGTGCGGGTCACCACCAATGCGACAACCTCGATCCGGAATGCCGCTCCCGAGGCGAATTCGCCATGGCTGCAGATCCTGCGTTCGCCCCGGGGGATCACATTCCGCTGCACCGAGGTCTGCGACGAATTGTCCCTGATCCGGACGAATGGACAGTCGATTCCCCTCTCCGAGGCGCCGGTCGCCTTCCTTCCCTACGGGAAGGTGGCCCCTGGAGTCTACATGCTGCGCGCTCTTGGCCCGGCAGGAAGCCATGTGGAAAAAGTGCTGATCGACCGGTAGGCTGCTCCTCGAATGCGCCTTCAGGCGGGTCGGCGCAGGACCAGGATCGGCACCTCGGGCGGAGCGAAAAGCCTCATGGGCGGTCCCCAGAATCCGGCACCCCTGCTGGTGAAGACGGGAACATCCCCGACCAGCGCGAACCCGGAGACCGTGGGCTGTTGGAGGCGCACGAAATAGTGGAAGGGCCAGAGCTGACCGCCGTGGGTGTGGCCGGAGAGCTGCAACGACACCCCCATGTGCTGGGCTTGGAGAGCCTGCCTCGGTTGATGGGCGAGCAGCACCACGGGAACACCGGTGGGAACTCCAGCGAGAGCGGTGCGTGGATCCGGGGCCGATCCTCCGGGCGACCCGCCTTCGTGGGCGTCGGTGACCCCCGCGAGGCAAAGCGTCGATCCTCCCCGGTGGATGAGAACATGGCGGTTGGAAAGCACCGTCCAGCCCATGTTCTGGACGAAGCGGATCCAGGGCGCGATTCCCGAATAGGCTTCGTGGTTCCCGGTGACGAAATAGGTCCCGTCCCGGCCGTGCATGCGGGCAAGCGGTTCGACCGCCGAACCCATTCCTTCCACGGTGCCGTCCACGAGGTCACCGGTGTGCACGACAAGGTCCGGCGCGGCCGAATCGACCCTCCTTGCGAGGTCGGCGGCCCAGGATCGCCCGAGGATGCGGCCGATGTGGGTGTCGGTGACCTGCGCGATCCGGTAGCCGTCGAAAGCTGCGGGAAGTCCTGGAATGTCCACCTCGATCGAATGGATTTCCGGTGGCAGCAGCGCCTCGCGGATCCCGTACCCGGCAGCCATCGCCGCCACCACCAACCCGGCGACATGGACTCCACGGACGACCGTGGACAGATCCCGACCAATCGCCCAACCCACGACGCGAATGAGGAGGCCGAAAAGATCGGCGGTCAGGGCGCCCATCAGGAGAAGGAAGAGGGTACCCATCCAGGCATAGCCGATCCATGTCAGGACGTCGCCAAGCATCCCGAACCGGGTGGATCTCGCCAAAATGAAGGCCGCGGGAACGGCGAGGTACAGAAGCGCCACGACCGCCCAAAGGATCGATTGTCCCATCCCCGAAGTACCGATCGCCGCGGCGATGCGGGCACCCACATACCAGTGGACCAGGAGCAGCGCACCCTGGACGACCACAAGGAAGACGATGATCCTGGAGATGGGCATGATTCGGGTCCAAGTTACATGAAATGGTGCTTGCGCACGGGAGGTGTTCGCAACCGAATTCGGGTCAACCAAAAAACTGGATTTCCGAAGCCTACGCATGAATTCGACTCTTCGCCGGAGATGTCACTCTCGTTCAGCCCCTGCGAATCCTACTGGAGGGTTCTTGCACCGCATCGTATTTCCTGCCCGCTCACCACACCCGCACTTATCAAGATAAAGAACCGCAAAGGGGGTAACATGAAACTCACAAGCATTGCCATGCAACCGCGCTCGTGATTTCCTTCAGGTCACACCTAGTTGGCGACGCATCGGACACTGGCCTGGAACCGCGACTTGATCAAGGGGCCGACAGTCACTGAGTCTATTCCGGTTTGGAAAGAATAATTTGGCTCTTCCCGTTTTCGTGTGGGTAAAATCTTGACATAAGCTGTCATCACCATGGCGGCAATGTGGTGGTGAGGACTTTGAGTCGGAGGTATTCCTCGTCCCGGATTCCATAGGCTCGCCTC